>Ga0307516_10003001_pt1 | contig 22039 bp, 32 predicted proteins | sample 19_EM_MG_FD_203310 | JGI IMG/M metagenome (GOLD analysis project Ga0307516, IMG submission 203310) | Populus trichocarpa ectomycorrhiza microbial communities from riparian zone in the Pacific Northwest, United States - 19_EM | ecosystem: Host-associated > Plants > Roots > Unclassified | place... | reverse complement strand
TTCATTTCATGTCGCGAGAGGGTGTTTCATTCGTCCGCACAGGTGTGAGAGCATGCAATAGACATGTGCAGTATGCTGGATATGTGGGCGTGGTTGAAAGTTGGTTTGTGGATAGCTGCTCCGCCGTGAGGATCCTCGCATGCATTGCGTGAGGCTTGTCCGAATCTGGTCCGCCGAAAACCGCTTGCATGAGGCGTGATGTGTCGGGGGATTCATCACAAGTGGTGACTCGGCCTGTTGAGAGTTTTCATCCCTGATTGGTGTTGACCGACACCAGCAGCTGACAGCTGTTGCCAGTCTTTCGTCGGTTCTTACACGAGAAACAACCAATTGGCCTCAGGAATACAGACAATGCAACGACAAAAGCTCTCCCAGTGTCCTGGAACGATCAGCAATGAGGGACGAGAGATTGCTTTTTCCTTCTCACCATGGCCAGCAGTCTGGTTCGGACAAGGATGAAGACACGGGTGGAATGGCATTGTTGGTCCCATCTGTCGACTAAATCGGCGATCGCTGGAACCATATGGTGCTTGGACGCACTCTGTACGGGCACATCAACAGCCGCCCTCGGGCTTTATGAAGGAGGAGGCCCCAACATAGATAACTATAGCACTGGTGTTGGGCGGGGGAGGAACAACAGGGGCGAATGGCGCTGATCAGCTGTCACTGGAAAGCACTGTGTCCTCCATCGATCGGTGATGTGCAAACTGCCGCCAAATAGCATAGGTACTAGCCCCTCAGTGCCGAAACTCCCTGCGAACCACGTTCATCTGGTGGTTCTGCCTACAGACACTATGGCAAGAGGTGGAGAGTGGAACACTCACCCTCCCCCACCAACACGATGTCGACTAATTCTGTTGGGCCGTGGGTACCATCCCCGTTATCGAATGCCAGACCAACAGGAACTCTGCAGGCTAGGACCCGTGCCACCAGGATACATGCATTCTCACGCAATGGGTCTCTCGAACCCTGAGCTGTTGGTGGCTGGAAGGAAACCTTTGGAAGGGATTGCCACCCGCTTGATTCCCAGTAGAGCCGATTACCCGCGCTGTCGGTTAAGCGTCACCTCAGCGCGCTTAGATTGCGGGGTTCTCCTCAGTAGCAGACAACAAACGGCTCAAGAGAAAGAGATTATGCAGGCCGTTTCGAAATGCACCCAAGTCAGAGCTAAGGTAGAGTACACTATATCCAGATAGTTAGCGGAGGCAGGAACTTCGCCTGGACCACATGAACGCCTACATACGCTGGTGGATCCTGCACAAATCTCTGTCGCAGATGTACTGTGAGTACAGCGGTGAAATCAAACAGGGGGTGAGGGATAAAGATTCCCGGAGCATGCCGCGTGATTCGTCAAGAGGGGTTGGGTTTCTGCTGGAGGATGTTGTGTTTCGTCTCAACAGCGGACCGGCTGCATCCAACGCCGGCCGCAAGTCCGAACTGTCCGAATACCCTGATCACCCGCGAATCCAACGATCCACAGCGAGGGTGTTACCTTCCACCCCATTGAAGATCAAGAGGTTACTGTAAATAGGCACCCGGATGCGTCGTAACCCTCCAACGGACGAGCACGGATTACGAGTCGAGTGATAGCTGCCGGTGAGGGACTGCAGTTTCTGCAGCCAGTGGGGGTGGAGGTGAGTGGTGCGATCCAGGATATCCATTGAAAGGCACGGATTTGGATGTCAGCCCCTCAGACCATTCTTCACGTGACTCCAGCTCGCCCAAACCGCTCACAGCCATCCAACGCCACCGCTTTCCTTGCCGGGACCCACCGACATACACTCGTACCAGTGCGGAAAAGCCTTGTGGTAAGACGCAATCAGGTGGCGAGCTGGTCCAGCTGGAGAAGTGTGCATAGCTTGGGTGCGGCACACCATGGAAATGTATATAATGGCACCCAGCCCCTTCGCTCCCCAGCCCAGAGGCCGAGCCCTCTGCACCTCGCAGTTCCCTCCAGCTGCCGCTGCCTCGACCTACCCCCCACCCCAGATCCCCTTTCCGGGAGGCATGTTGGCAGCCTCCACCATCTGCCACTTGCCACTTGCCATAAATCCCGCTCCTGAATGTTGGACATTCGACTGGACAGGTACAGCTGGACACGAGCACATGGAGATCCTCGCCCATGCTAACATTTCATAGGAACCTCGTACCAAACCGATTCCGGATACTCATATCCATTGGCGGCCCCTCTCGAATCCACCGCAGTGCTTCGACCGTTCCGTGCAGATACAGGTCGTACGACCTCGTGATGGCAGACTTCGACGTCTCTCCAACGCCTACTCCGACAGATCCTCAGTACGGGATTACTTATTTTCAGAAACGGCAAGCAGGGTCAGTTCTTCGAGATCTCATATTCCAGGTCCGTCGTTCACGTACTGACAGAACATCTAGAAGTCCGGCAAACCATGGCCAGGCCAACACCTTACCGTTGCCTCTTCGAAGGCCGACGGAATGTGGTTGCCGATTTCCGTGTTACCCCCGTTACAATGTGCGGGCCGGGAGAACTTTGGTTTACCGCTTCGGCGGACATTTCAGATCCGCGAGCCGGGATGAACTTCGGTTTATCCCGGCTCTTTGGAGGATCCCGTTCAGTCACGGGCTCCGGTTGCGCTTTTGACCGGCCTGATGAGGATGAAATGCAGAACCTCCCGGGGCATGACGAGTTCAACGTTCACCAAAAAACAAACATTGCGGCGGGAATGCGTGCAAATAGAGTGCGCTACTGCCGGCTGCGGTCCCGACAACCTTCATGCCGACCACCGAACGGACGACTAGGCGGGACCACTGCTCCCTGCTTGGCATGGGGTTCCATCTTGTTCGGTCCGGCGTCGATTTCGAGTCCGCCGCCACCGCGAGGCACAGCTTCACTCCGGTTGCGGGATAAACCGCCGATCCTTTCTTCATCCACGGGGCCATCTCACGGCGTCCCTCCCCACGGGTCGCCTGTCAGCGGTGCTCCGCGCTACATGCAAGCTGTTGCTTGGGCCGTCAATGCGAGACATCCGTGGTTGAGACGATGTGTCAACTTTGGAGCGTATCAACCGACCAACCAACCCCTGCCGTCGCTGCCACGATTCGGATCGCTCGCTAGAATTACTCCCAGAGCCGTGCCGACAATTCGTTCGCGGCCTCGGGGCGTTTATTTCATCCCTCACGATGCGGTCCAATCACTGAGCGTATCGGGTATTATCCATATCTGATAAGGTCGCATGCGATTAACGATTCATCATCACCGAGGCAGGCCCTTCGTCCCCCAAACTGGCTGGTCGGGTACTCTTGTCCCTAGTACTTCCTGTGGATCCTTCCCTACGAAGTGTCGCCCAAATCGTCATGGCGTACACACCAAAGGAGCATCTCTTGGCCCAGCTCTGGGATGGTGGCTTCCTGATCGACAAGCTAAAGCTTTGGGAGGCAACGACATCTCTTGTCGATGGTGTTTCTCGCGATCGGTCCGGGCTCCACACGGAGCCTCTCTGGTGTCCTGGCGGCTTCCTTGCGTGTGGGGCCTGCGCGGCAGTGGACGGGATTGCATGCTATCCAGCAGGCAAACAATTGCTTTGCCAGGTCTTTGTCGGTTAAGCAAAACGGATGGAATAGCAGGAATATAGCAGATGTTGTCGATCGTAGCGAAGGCGCTGGATCAAGAGGAGGGATCGGGAGAGAATTTCCTCTGTGTGTACCCGGAATTCGGGCGAGCTATTTAGGCCCCGGACTGCGACCGTACGAGGGTGTCTTCACTTAGTACCTACCTATGTAACAAACAAAAAAAAATCATTTAAATGAACTCTATACAGGAGCGAATGCATTCTATCATAATATGTGCAAGGCGTGAGGTCTTTCTTCGAGGAGGCATTCTTTGCAGGACGTTCTCATGCCTGTCACTCAGTCGAAATGGATTCCCAAGCAAATAAAATAAAGTAGATTGCGAAGATAGAAATTCAACTACTCTCGTAGCTTGAGTCGGTGTATTTCTGCGTCTAGTCTTAAGTAGTTCAATCACGGCTGGTGTTCAATACATGAAACCTGCGCACAGGTGGTATGTACTAATACACGGTGAAGGACTGCATATTATCGTTAGGGTCAGATATTCACAGATGCGCAGGCCGCCGTCAAGCGCGTGGCCTCGGAGGAGCCTCGCCACTCCGGGAAAAAGAGCACATCGCGGCACTGCGGAGGGCCAGGTCGGGGCATCACCATCGAAATCCATTAGCGCCTGGCGAACAAGGGTGACGTCCTAGGGAACGAAAAGGCCGACGAGTGGGCCAAGCTCGCGGAAGAGGAGCGGGTGGAATGGCTATCTACATAGATGGGATACTCGTACCGGACGGAAGCGCGGACGATGCCGCTCCCTAGATCCCTCGCACACCTCACGCGGGAGATCTCGGAGAAGAAGTGGGCTGATGCCAAGCGCTGGGCAGGGAGGCCGAGTCTGCCAAAAGTACGAGCTGCTAGCCAAACAGCGGCTAAACGGGGCGGCAGCGGGTAGCTCCAAGAGGCTTGGCCTATAAGTTTTATCAGCTGAAGGCAGGTCACTCCCTCATCGGGCAGTACCTGAGCTGGACGAAGGGCCGACCCACCGCTCAGTACTGGTGGTGCTCGTGCAGGACGCAGACAAGGGATCACCTGTTCAAGGTATGCCTCGAGTGGAAGGCCCGGTAGAGGATCCTGTGGGCAGAGGTTCGGGAGGGGGGAGAACTGGTTCACGATCCAGGACCTCCTCGCCAACGTGACGTGCAGCCAGGCGGTACTGGACTTCCTCTTCACCACGGAGGTGGAAAGGCCGGTTCCGGCTGGGAAATGGGCGCACAGTGAGGCGTCGGAGTGGGAGCGAAGGGAGCGAAGGGAAAGGGAAGAGGAGCAAAGGGTGGAGGCCGAGGAGCTGGGTGCCGAGAGGGAGGAACAACCTTTGTTCCTCCTCACACTCCTTCGTGGCATCCGCAGAAGAGGAATATAATGTGGAGACGGGTCGTCTTTTCCTTTGTCCCTTCTTTCGTCTTTCCTCTGTGATTTCTTTGGTGCACATCATATCTTCTTGGGACAGGGCTGGGCCGGGCAAGGGAAAGCTTGCAACGTGCCGCCTTCGCTCGGACTGCGGACAGGAGAAATGGACTTTGTGTACCTCGCCATGATCTAGGTCGCATGTGAGCAATGAATAAACTAAAAAAAAAAACCTATCTACATATTATCGTAAGCGCTAGATTGCGTACCTTGGTTTGTGGCTTACATGCTCTATCCACTTCGAGGCAGATATGTACTCTGATTGGCGCTAGTTAATATAACCAATGCCGTCAACTTGCCGGTATGTACTGGCATGAATTCCGCCATCTAGGTGTCAGCCTGATTTGTTATTTATTACTCGTATGCGACAATGTTGATTATGGCGATGGCCACTTCCCCCACCGCCGCCCGGGGGCGGCGGCGGGAGGGGGCCGGGAAAGGCAATTGGTAGTGGGCGCACGCACTGGGGCCTGCTGGCACTTGGGGGGGGGGGGGGAGAGGGGCGCGAATTGGCATCTGGCCCTTCGGTTTGCCAAAGCTGTACTAGGTATTCCTCCTACAAATTGCTGGGAAGGTACTTACTCAAGCCTTTCCCCTCTTCCAAACCCAGGCGCAGTAGTTTCATACTTCCTTTCCGTGCAATGGGCCGATACAGTGTCCAGCTTCTCCATGGGGAAATCCCCCCTGGACAAATTTATAGTCTGTCGATGTTGGATCTTCTGAGATCCTCCATCTTCACAGTTCGAGAATCTCCCACGTTCAAATGATACGCAACCTCTCATCACTGAGGGCGACGAGGCCGCTGAAGCGGTGGCCACCTGGTGTAGGGCGCGTTTTTGTCACCCAGAGACAGCTCAGTTATCACATAGTTACGCGGAACTAGGTCTGAGAAGTTTCGGGCTTCTCAAACCCCCAGCACGACAGAGCCATGTAGCGCAGATGCCTGACGTCAACCGCGAGGCGCTATTTGCCGCAAATTCCACCTGAGTGGCATTAATCGAAGGCTAGGTTTCCTCCAGGTGCGCCTATTTGGGGAGTGACGGAGCGAGTTTTAGGTTATCTCGGGCCTGGTAACAGCCTGATTGGGCCATAGTATACCAGGCAGGCTGTACTACGGACTCTAATTCCGAATTGTCACCATAATCAGCGTTGCCCATACTGTTGCTGGATCTACAAATCTTAACCCACTCCGTTTAGGACAGTTACACTGGTACCTATCACTTTGTCAGGTTATGTGAAAACGGAAATAGCTTTTTACTGTCGTCAGCACCAAAGCCGGAAAGAAGGAAAAGAAACAACCTCCTCCATCCGCCAGAAACTCCTCCTGCACCCACGGGGGCAGTCTCAGATGAAACTAACCCACCGCGCCGCGAACGCCGCACCTGCCGCCGCCCGGAACCACCAATCCTGCAGCACCATGCCGCCCACTCTCGGTCTCTTGTTTAGGAGGCCATCCGCCGGCTTGGCTCGAATACCACCAGCGTGTCTGAGTAGGCGACACGCTCTTGACGTCCGCCACTGCCCGTCGTAGTTCCTCGGCACGCCTCTACGCTTCAACGCCGATGCCTCAGCCCGGGCGCGGCCAGTATCTCGTGCAGTGTGAGCGGAGAGCCACTGCCGCTCCTTCGCCAAAGCGAGTTGTTGCTGCAGCTGTCGGAGCAGTTGCTGTTTGGTTTGCATGGCGGCCTCAAGCGTTTGAGGTTCTTGTTGCAGAGCGGCTGTAGTCTCCTTGAAGTTACATTCCAACGGCTGCTGTAGAGCACCCAACCTCCGCCGCTATGTGCACGTGAAGGGCCGTGAAATGGGACCCCCCCAAACAGTGGCCCGCAGCCCCCGCCGGCCTTCCTGTGCAAGGGAAAGTCCGTGCTGGTTGGCAAGAGCAATTTCCAAGAACACCCGCGGCCGCCGCCGCGGGAACTGCTGCTAGAACTGCCGGAACTGCCGCGGAAACTGCGGCTGAGGCTGCTGCTGGGGATCCTGCTGCTGCTGCTGCGGAAACCCCTGTTTCTTCGCTGGCTGCATCTGTGGCTGCTGCTGCATGATCTGCTGCTGCTGCTGCTGCTGCTTCGGCGGAGGGAACTCGGAAGTGAATTCGGTCCTCACTGACTGCTGCTTCGCCTGTGGCTGCAGCGGCTTCGGCGGAGGGAATCGGAAAGTAAATTGGGTTTTCTCGGTCTGTGCCTGCGATCCCGTCGTCTGCTGCAGAGCTTGCGACTGCTCTTGCTGTGGCGGCTGCGGTTGCTGCTGCTACGCCTAGCTAGTATCGATTGACTTCATTAATTGAGCTACCTTGGGGACGAGCCTCTGTGGGTCTGCGCGCAAATCGCGCATTTGGCTGGAGCCTGAGGGGCTTGCGCGGGCGAAGCGACATATTGAGAGGAAGATAGGGGTCGAGTGGAACTTTTGGAGAAGTAGATAAGAATGCTAACGAAGAAGTACAGAAGTACGTAGAGAGCTAGTAGGTCGTCTCATAAGGAGGGAGAATACGAACAGGAAGCTAACGGGTCATGTGGTGAAAAGGAAGGGTAAGAGGAAGAAGCTGCCGGGTCGTGTGGTGGATAGGAAGGGGAAGAGGAGGAAGCTGACGGGTCGTGCGGTGAAGAAGGAGAGAGAGAGGAAGCTAGTGGGTTGCGGTAAAGAGGGGGCAGGGAGCAAGTGGGTTGTTTCGTGAAGAGAGAGGGGGTGAGGGCGAAGGTTATGGATCGTATGGTGAGGAAGAAGTAGAAGATAATCAAGCCAGCGGATCCGTGTGGTGAAGTGAAAGAAGAGGAAGAGGAAACTAAAGTGTCCGCGTGATGAAGAGGAAGGAAAGGGAAGAGGTGGAGAAGGACATATGAACGCCAGATTGGTGATGATGATGATGCTTCATTAATCGTGTGCGACCCTATTGGATCATGACGATATTATATACAGTCCTTTCCTGTTCGCCGTCCGCTGCGACCTCGAGCAGTCCGCCAGCGGCTCGCGGCAACTCCCCCTGCCCCCGCCTGGCCTGTCCCACGATACGAGAAATGAAAGGTAAGAAGGAAGGAAAGAGAGCGAGAGAGAGAGAGAGAGAAAGACTCGAAAGGAGTGACACAAGTGAAGCTACAGCGACCGTCTGTCGCCCTCCTCTTCCTCCTCCCCCGGTTCTGGTGGCAGCTCCCACGGCCCCACCCTCGCCCCCACCTTCGCCGTTCTCAAGAAGTCCAAGATCGCTCCAGTGCACCGCTCGTCCGCAAACAGTTCCCTGATTGTGAACCGGTTCTTCCCTCTTCCTGTCTTTTTCCGTATCTCTGCCCACATTGTCTTCTGTTGCGCTTTCCATTTGTCGCAGTTTTTAAACAGATGCTCCCTCGTCTGCGTCTTGTACTGACACCACCCACACTCTGCCGTGTCCGAATTCTTCGTCCACTTCAGGTATTGGCCTGTGCGGCAGTGCTCCGTCTTGAGTTGATGGAACCGCCCTGCCAGTCTCTTCAGTCCTCGTGCTACCATGTTGTTCTGGTGCACGTTTCCGGCATCTGGTATTTCTTCCCGTTGACCCTATTCCTTGACCACTTCCACGCCTCCTCCCACTTCTTTTCCGAAATCTCCCTCTTCAAATCGGCTAAAGATCTGGGTGGTGGCATCGGCCGCCTCCCGTATCTGTCCTTATAGCCCATCCATTCAACCCCCCGCGTGTCCGGCTCCTCAGCCGCCTGCTTTGCCCACTTATCTGCTTCCTCATTTCCTGCAACTCCGCTGTGGGCGGGGCACCAGCGGATTTCGATTCGGACGTTTCGATTCCTCTCCCTCAACTTCGTTATCCATTTTCTTGCCTGCCTGGCGTATTGCTGGGCAGGACCTGGCTCGTCTGATGCGATTCTTGCTATCGCTGCCTGCGCGTCTGTGAAAATCGTGACCGCCTTCGGCCCCAGTCTTCTCCTTGCCACCGCTTCCAATGCCCTGGCTAGTGCCGCGCATTCTGCATCGAAGGCTTCCTGGTTGTAACCCATGTGTGCTTTCACCCCTACCCACCGGTCTCCGGTCCTTCACACCACCCCATAGCCGGTCGCCCCGCTTTCGAGCTTCGATCCATCAGTGAAGATAGTTAGGCCCTCCCTGTCTCTCTCTGCCTCCTCTATTGCTCTTTCCCGTTCCTCGACTATCCTGATTGCTTCTAACTTCTCTGGCTTTCTCGCTACCCTGGTTTCCTCCATCCTCCCTGAGTATCCGATTGCCGTTTCCAGCCTTCTCCCGATGGTCGACCGGGCTCCCACTGCCGCCCTGGCTTCGCTGCCCCCCGGGAGGCTGAGGAGCCGAGCCGCGAATCGTCTCTGCCTGTTGTCGAACGCCAGATTGGTGATGATGATGATGATTCATTAATCGTGTGCGACCCTATTGGATCATGACGATATTATATACAGTCCTTTCCCGTTCGCCGTCCGCTGCGCCCTCGAGCAGTCCGCTAGCGGCTCGCGGCGAAACGCCAGATTGGTGGGATCGGCGTGCTAGTGCTTGAGGGCTTCTATCCGAGTGAGAAGGAAAGTATGCATAACTTGTCACTCGGAGCTTATAATGGTCATGTGATATGTTATTTTTTTCTTCAACATGCCACTTGACGGCAAAAGGATGGGGGAGCTTTGAGATACCATTCCTATTGTATTGATACATATATTTAAGATCATTTTGGATTATTCCATTTGTTTCATGCTTGGTGGTTGGGGACAACATTCCGTGGCATGTGGTGTCATCGCAGATCTCAAGGCCTTGGTCGTCGGATTTCTTATAGTGTTATTATATTTTTACAGAGTGGTGGCGGTTTCGAGCAGTACCGTAGATATTCGGTGTCCACAAGCCGGCCAGATTAGTACCTACAAAGCACTTAGGTATGTATCGGCTTCGATAGATGCTCGACTCTCGGACTGCGACTATCTGAACGACGTAGGAGTCTCGAAAATAGCTGGTGAACGTCGGTTGTGAAACGGGTTTACTGCATAATGGGTCGCTGCTAGTCGAGATTCGTTCCCTAGTTGCAAAGGATATGGCATGCGTACATAGAGATCATTAAAACCACTTTTTCTGCAGTGATCCGCCTGTCGCCCCAGCCCCGAAGCTGATCCACCCTGGATAGGGTAGTCCAGTTCTGCCTGGATGAGAACTCAGCACGCTGTGACACAAAAACTACTTTCAGCCACGTTTTAAACCTCATCGCTTTGACAATCCACAAGGATTATCTCCCGCCGCTGTGTCTTCCACGGCCCCCATGATAAGATAGTAGATACCTATGTTAAATAGTTACGTAACTACACGGCAGCGGGTCAGCACCGGAATTGCTAGTATGCCAGCAAGCCTTCAAGAATCAAGCGTTGTTCGCCCATGTTCACTTTATTGTGTGTTGTTGAGAAGGCCGCAATCAATCTCATGCCGACATACTTGTCTCGTCGACCTGGATTGCCCCTTTCGCCGCAGTGATGCAGTCGACTTCCTTGGACAGCGTTACAGGATTTGCGCCACAGCAAGGAGCAGGCAAAGATAAGGGAATGGAACGACATTCTTGGGTTTTTGGAAGAAGAAGGCTCTGGTTCAGAGGGAATAGGGGAGTGTGGGGGCAATTATAAACTCCTCCTCACCCGGTGCTTCTCGGGACCAGATAAGAAGTGGTTTCGGAAAGACTACATGAGAAGGGAGAGCGGTCGAAATGTATGTACTTACTATGTCGGGGGGGGGGGGGGGGGTAAAAAACGTAGTTTCCTGCTGAGCCCAAATTGCAAACGTAACACGTGAAAATACGTATTTTGACCGTTTTAATACGCGTGCAACGGGAAACTACGTTTTTTTTTACCCTCCCCTTGACTACATATAAGTACGACTACACGGTGTATTCATTTATTTATTTTTGGAAATGACGTTTGGACTCTGGAGCGAAGGCTTGCCATGCGATTTGTCGACCAAGGTACATAGAGAAATTTCCTTCAGGCTGTGGAAGAGGCACCTGGCGCCACGCTGCATGTCACCAGCCACAGCCACAGCTGGCGCCATGTAACAATCGTCACCAGCCACAGTCACGGCTGGCGTCACCGTCTGCTGCCCCGCCTAGATACACAACCAACGAGAACAAGTTCAGCTCCAGCAACTCTCTCCTGCCACACCCCTCGCGACTGCACACAGCCATCTCTACCTCATCAACTTATCCCTAGTGCTTTTTTTTTTACAACTGCATACTTCCAATCGTCATGTGGGAAGACAACAATCCCCTCTCCTACAATGAGTCGTCGCCTACAGAGTCGCACTTCCCGCCATACGAAGATCCATCTCCCCCGGCTTCCCGAGACTCCAATGATGACCATGGTCCGCCCAACTTCATTACTCGCGCCAACCGCACCCCTTCAGAGTATTCCCAAAAACCTGCTGACGGCTCTGACGACTCTGACGACTCTGACGATGAGGAGTACCGACGGATGAGGAAGGAAAAGGGTTACAGCTCTCGCGTCGAGCAGATGCTGCTGGAGGACAAGAACGTGCCGATTGTCATCGCGGATGCGGGGAAAAACCATGAGGGCAGTGGAGGGTTTATCGTCTACACCATCTGCACAGGGGTGAGAATCTGCGATGCTTCTGCGACAGCTCTTCGAAGCTCGCAACGAGCTCGATTACAGACGCTGACATGGTGTAGGATCTTGAAGTTCGCCGACGATACTCAGAGTTCGAATCTCTACGTAGAAACCTGTCGCTTCTGCATCCTTGCCTTATTGTCCCACCAATTCCGGAGAAGCATCAAGTTTCGGATTATGTCGCGGCGCCTACCAGCGCAAAGGAGAACGTGAACATCATTGATCATCGCAAACGGATGCTGGGTGTTTTTCTGCAGCGATGCGCTCGGATGAAAGAGATTCGATATGACAGTGTGTTCCAGCGCTTCTTGGACCCTAACGCGAGCTGGGTATGATTTATTTATGCTTGAGTCGTAAGGTCATCGCTAAGAGTATTGCAGAGCGAAGTGATTATGTCGCCGCCAATCTCAGCACTTCCCAAGCACCACCTCCGCGCCCCGCCCCTTAACCCCTCAGAACCGACTCATGCGCATCAGTTTCTCCCCATACCATCTGCGTCGGCCAAACTCAGGCCTAGCAGCAGTCCTCCGTCGACCTCTCACGGCAATCCTCCTGGAAACTTTGGCCGTTTCCCACCGCTGAACCACAATCTCGCGGAATCCGAGCTCGACCCGTATTTTAACAACTACGAGACCTCTACCAGGGCTTACGAATCCCTGCTTACTGGGTCCATCGAGCGTGTGAACCGTCGCATCCTGAAGCGACTACAGGAATTGTCCTTGGACTACAATGAACTTGGTGCGAGATATAACGCGTGGTCACTCTCGGAATCCGGGGATCTAGTGACTGCCATCGAGAAGGTTGGGCAGGCGGTGGATAGCACGTACATCGCGACCGAACAGCTTTCAACTGTTCTCGGTAGCAGCTTCGCCGAGCCTCTACGCGAGAGTGCGCAGTTTGCTGGAGTCGTTCAGAGGGTGCTGAGATACCGGGTTCTAAAGCGGATACAAGAGGATATGACGCGAGATACGCTTTCGCAGAAAAGGTCACTCCTGGAGAGTCTGGAGAAATCTGAGAGGGAGGCGAAGAGGATCGAACAATATCTTCACGGCGGTAGTTCTCATGGGTCCCCAAGGACATCCAGCGAGCGAGATAGTAGCAGTGGAAGAGATCCCGAAATCGAGTCGCTTGATTCTGCTGATGATTCTCCTGAATTCCCGCCAACACACGAGAACGCCCGGCCGCGCAGAAAGTCCGCTACTGGTCGCTCTCCGACTTCAGCAGCTGGTCATAAGAAGAGCAGCTCGTACTCGGCGGCGCCCAGCACCTCTTCGAACATCTTCGCCAAAGGCTTCGGAAAGTTGAACTACGCCATTCACGGGATTGTCGACGTTGACCCGGAACGGACTCGGCGAGACAATATCGGTAAAACACGCGAGTTAATAGTACAGCTGGAAGGGGCAGAGAAGGCTGTAGAGAAGGATGTGGAGGAGGCCGGAAGAGCGGTACTGAAAGACCTCAGGCGGTTCCAGGCGGAGAAAGTCAAGGATATGAAGCATGTCATGAGGGAATACGCAAAAGTGCAGATTGAGTGGGCCAAACGCTGCCAGGAATCGTGGGAGGATGCGGAAGCAGAAGTGGCGAAGATCCAAACCAGATAGGATTAGAAGGGTCGTGGTTCTGCTGATTCGAGCAATATTCCGATTTCTGAGGCGTCAAATTCTCTGCCGATTCCTGCTGCTTTGATGACTGAGCCAGTTCCTACTCCACGGCCTGTTGCGGTGGATCATGCGGACGCGGATTGGGATGTTTGTCACAGCACGACCTTGTAATGGAGTGAGGGGTGTTCGTTTGTGCTTTGTGTTTACTTGCGGCGGTTTCTGGGGGTGGGGATGGGGACATGTTTCTGATATGGCTAGATGTCGTTTGATATCTGTACTTGTGTAGTATGGGAATTGCTTGTACCTGGGTCGCAATTGAGAATCGCGCCGCATCTCTAGTAGCACTCATAGCTCAGCGAATTGACATTTGTAGTGTAAAGTACGCGATAATATATACCGAGCTCTGTCCACACTTTTGCCCATATTCTACCTTTCGCACCAGTCTAGAAACCTGGGGGATTGACGCGCTGACTGACTCTCGTCCACTTTGGTACCTCTGTTCGCCATCATCAGCCCCACACGTTTCCACCACCATCGCCAGGAGGAGGGCTTACTGTGCACCCCCTTTCGGTACCCCCGAGCATTGCGCGCAAAGATAGTGTATTTATCCTTTGGTTCCATCTCCGCTTCGGTCGGCATCTCAGCCTTCCACCGCTCCACCGCCGCAATGGTGACACCCTGTTTCTTTAGCGCGTTGTCGACACAATCGACGATCCGGTCAACTCGTCGCATTCGTTGCCGGTGGCGGTATTTCTGAGGAGCCGACATGCGCCATGGGATCTTCCTATGGTAGATATTAGCTGGGAGCGAGGGTTTCGAGACGGTTGACGAGGCAGTACCAGAGGAGGCCGCCGAGAAGCGGCTGTGAGGGTTTGAATGCGCCGAACATTATAGTGTGTCGTGGGGGGCGTGCAGGCTGTCTGGCGTCGCGAGGACGGAGGCCGTGGATAATCCGGAAGACAGAGTTAGATAAAGATGCGGCTCAAATGATGAGTCAGCGGATTGGCAGATCTTAATCAGAGCTAAATTTCTTTTACCGTTTTGGTGGGGCGGAGTGAGGAAAAGAATATCGGACCGGTCAACTCCAATTAACCCCCATCGACTATAATGGATGGAATGAATTGATGGATTGATCTGACGAGATTGACGATACCGCTACTTCCGCCGCTACATCCCGAATACATACCAAGGAAGCCGGAATCCTGAGGAACCGGAGTACGAATCGATCCCCTAAGAAGTACAAAAAGGAAACCACATGAGTCCAATCAACCGCAATTCTCCGGAGCACGTCCTGTCATCCCGTTTATGCGTCGCGTCGTGCAGAGCCTTGTCGCTGCCCGGCATCTCCTGCTGTCGCCTCCATTCCCCGTTGCCGTCATCTCGAATCCTGCCACTGTTCACTACCACCGCCGACCTGCGATGACATTGGCCCCGATGGGATGGGAGAGTGGCTGGGTGTGTACCGCTTGTCGGCGGCATATTTCACCCGGGTCATCTCCCTCCACCCAGCTACCGATGGCTCCGCAACAGCGCAGGAAACTTGGGCGAAGGGGAATCCACACGCTTACTCATGAGTTCGAAGAACTGGGGTTTGCCGCGAAAGGTGCGGCGAAGAGCACGAGGAAGCGGCCACATCGAGGACTGACGGAAGATGCGGTGCCGGTTGTCCGACCGGGGTTGCGGCCACTCTTGGAGTTTGTGGAGGACATAATGCAGCTCTCACACGAGCTGCCAGAAGGGCTAGGGGTGAGGGGGCGGGACAATTTTGGACGGCTACAACGAGAGTCTGATGTGACAACGCTCGGCACACATCGCCTCGTCGACCAGCCTGATTACAGGAAGAATTGGAAGCTGTGGATAAGTCTGCTGATGTTCAGAAAGCGGGTGTATCAGGACCGTGGCGTGAAGGATGTATGGAAGGGGATGCGAATGCGGCGGGTTGATCTACCGACGGAGGGGAAGGATTCCGATATTTTGTGGGGGATCTTCGTAGCCACGGCGCTGAAGGATGACACTTTTGCGGAGGAGCTGGTTGATTACGCGCATGATCTCTCGGAGCGGACGAACGGAATAAGACAGTGGTCGCGACTGTACGATCAGATCGTTTTCCATCACCTCGTCAATCTGACGCCGAGAGCATTGGCCTGGCATTGGCGACTGTTTCCCACATTCACATCCCGGTCGTGGGCCAGGCTCCTTGCGGTGGCGACAGAGGTACAGCCGGATGAACTGGGGCATCATTTTGGGCGATTGATACATGCGACAGTAGCAAAGCCGCGGGCGTATAAGGGGGTGATCCAGCACCTGTGCGGTGCTGGGCTGTTCCTCGAAGCGTTGCGTTGGCATCGGCATTTCATGCTGGTCCACGATCTACCGCGGGACTCTTCCGCGGCTGATGACTTGGTGGCGTGGACGGCCAGCAGAGGCTCAATACGCGAACTGCAGTCACTGATGTGGAGTTTACACTCTGCAGGCATACGGATGGTCGAGTCCACTTTTGTGGCTGCGATCACTCGGAGGCGAGCACCAACCGAGGCGCTCGATATGTTGCTCGAGCCCGGGCGCGGTATCCCCACAAGCGCTATGGGAGACACATTCTGGAGCGCCCTGTTCGAAACGTCCCTATCGCCTACCGATGTATTTGAGTATGCGCTGCTGCACGGGAGAGGGTGTGTTGTAGGTGTGGCTACACTCTGGAAAGCGATGGGGGCGCTCGAGCGTAACATGAGGGATACGACACATATGCTGGAGCTTGCTGGACTCGGCGTACAGCTGGAGCCCACTGATATCCAGACCCTGTCTTCTCACTTTGCTACGGAAAAGCCGAACACCCACTCCGAACCAAACACAGCATTACAACTTCTCCTCCAAAACCACCAAATCCACGCCTCCTTGGGACTCCTGGAGATTCTGCAGGAGAGAGGAGTCCATCTCACCTCTGATTCCACCACTCTGATCGTGCAAACACTGCTTCGACCCCGACGCCCCGGAAAGAATCCCTCCACTGAGCCACACATTTTTCCGCCGGGCAAAGACATCGACACGGTGATAATGATCCTCCTTTCCCTTCACCGTTCCGGAACCAACATCCCGCCGCGCCTTTGGAGCGAACTGTTCCGACGTTTGGGCAAGGCCCAGCGCCTCGACGATCTTGAACGACTAATCTTCACACTCATCGGCATCTACCGCCGCCATGATGTCCCCATCGCGAGCAAGGCCAACCCTCTTCGCCAGTTGTTCGGCCCCACCCTGCTCAGAGCCGTGGTCGAATGGGGCTTCCTGCACCATGAGGAACCCACTTGGGGTGTTGGTCTCGTACGCAGAATGCGCGGGTCGGGTGTGCACGTCGATAACAAGAGTGTCGCCCGCGCGGTCAGGATTAGAGCCAGGGAGCTGGATCTGGATTTGGAGAAGGCGGGAGTGTTGCTGAAGGAGGTTGTGAAGGTGTGGGGCGAGGAGCTGGGGAGTGTTGCTATTCTGATGCAGGATATTGAGATATGGGAAAGGAGGCAGTGGGAGATGGAGGACGCGGAATGGGTTGGCGGGGGTTTGAAAGTATAAATCTTATCTGCCGATGTAGCATTTTCGGCATTCTGAAGTCGTATGTATCATGTATCTACTGTCGTCTGGTGGGAACCGTATCGGCAGATGTATGAAAGTACGTACCCTTGTTGAAGAAATGGGGGTATCTTTTATACTGTAATTCGACTGTATTCCTATCTCGCACTGCGAAATGCAGCAAAAGTAAATGCCATATCGGGATGGTTGAGAATTTCCCAAGCGGGTGGAAAAGTGACACTTTTTGGAGTAAAAATGCGCACAGTGTGTAGTATATACAGATCTATTGACCTGGGAAGCCGAAGAAGTAGCTTACCTGTTTTTCTAAACATGTCGTGAGATAAATGCAAAGATGTCAGGTTGTCTGGAAGACCCACGTTTTCTCGTCGTTGCTACACCGTTTTCTTGGCATCTCTGACCGTTGGAGAGCGCGCGAGGACTGTACATATGTAGTTCATCGAGGCTAGGGTCGAGGTTACGGCCGATGGGCCAATGGGTTCTACAGGAAGGAAATTTCAACCCTCGAACGACAGAATACTTGCTCGTATACTTCCCAAGTAGAACCCGCACTCATGGCTTTACGATCGATTGCTAGAAATGGCAGTAAAACGCCAAGAAAACGGTTCGGCCTTCTCCATCGTTGAAAGCATTCGCAACATATGGGCTTCAAACCACTTGTATGATGCAGCACCATGCCAAAAGCATTGTGCCCAGCGACACGAGATGCGGCCCGAGCACGGGTAACGTCATTGAAAGGTACATTTGCATATAATGTTGATTTTTTTTCGGGATTATTTAAGATATGGACTTGTAGATCGCGCCTTTCAAAGAAATTGTCGTGCGATGGCTTCCCCACAGGCACCACATATTTAGAAAAGACCTCCTTTTTGGTGTAGTTAGGGCTAGGGACAAGCCTGCTCGAGCCGCACTTTGCGAGAGGGTTCGAACCGTGACCGGAAAGAGCTCGTAATCTCGAGACGATGGGGAGGCTCGTAGTATTAGCGGGTAAGGTAGTGTGCCATATCGAACAAAAGATGATTGCTAAGTATGCCACTACAATTGCAGTCGTCCCCCCCCGGAGTGGTCATGGTCCTTCCCGTGCCCGGACCCATCCTTGAGCTCGTCAACCTCCAATCGCCAGCGGTCACTCCGCACCTCTGGCCACCACCACCCACGGACTACGGACCCAGAATGCCCACACATAGGTACGGATGTCTGCATAATCACCCACACCCCTTCCACGAACAGGGTATTGAATCACCGAGTCGTGGTGGGGAATGCATTTTTGATATAGGAGCTATTCCAGTGGAAGTCATACTTTTAAGAGGGTCTAAAACGGCACTGCGATTAATACGTGGTCCGCGCCCTGAAGTTCGAGTGAGCCGCCCGAAGGCTTTGCGGCCCGGGCTGGTGTCCAAGAAAGCCGGTAGTAGTAGTACTGCAAAGGCTGATAGTAGTAAAATAGTGCCGTAAAAGCAAAAGAGTGCAGGTAGTGGCAGTAAAAAGAGCGCCAATAGTAAGAGAGTGCCGGTCGTAGTAATAGTAAAAAAAAGTGCTGGTAGTAGTGAGGGGGTGTTGCTAGTAGTAAAAAGAGTGCCGGTCGCATAGTAATAAGGTCGTCCCAAAGAAAGCCGGAAGCCGAAATCCGGTTCAAAACATAAATGCGTTCCACCCCCAGAATGCCCACGTGTCTGCATCATCATCCTACCCCTTCCACAAGCAAGGTATTGAACACCGAGCCGTGGTTTTTTTTTTTGTTTAATCATACTCGCATAAAGCCTATCTAGACTATGGTGGCGTACATTTTATCCGTTTTTCCCGTCCGCTAGGAACACCGAGCCGTGGTGGAGCGATGCATTTCTGATCTTCGAACTTCCTATCTTGTCTCCGAGAAGTTGTGATCGTGTAAGGGACCATAACGAAACTGCAATTGTTCTGCAGCTAAGCGTCCTTAAGTTCGAGTGCGCCAGCCGGCAACTTTGTGGTCGAGGTTTGTGCCCAAGGAAGACGGTAATAGTAAAAATATTGCTGATAGTAGTGGAGGTAATGACGACGGTAGCAATAGTGGTCCGATAGTAGTAAAAGAGTGCTGGTCGTAGTAGTAAAATGAGTGCTGATAGTAATGAAAAGAGTGCTGGCCGTAGTAATAAAAAGATTGCCGACAGTAGTAAAAGTAGTCCGATAGTATTAATAGTATGTAGGTGGTGGTGGGGGGGTGCAGGTAGTATAGAGGGGTGCGGGTAGTGGTGATAGGAGATGGGGGGATGGAGAGGATGGAGAGAGGGATTGAGGAAGTAGTAAGGCTGAGTGAGCTGAGGGTCGAAAGAAGCAGGGAGGAGGGTCGGAGAGGAGGAAGGGAGGGAGGAAGGAAGACAAGGGAGGGAGGAATACGAGGGGAGGAAGAGAAGGAGGAGGCCTGCAAAGGAAGATGAAGTAGGAGAGGAAGAGCAACGAAGGAAGCCCGGTACCCACGGACATATTTTTCCCACGAGCCGACCCCGACCCCAAGCCCTAAACTCACCTGCCATGATGTGAGTGCTGCCCCAGAAAAAACCCTCCCCTCTTCTTCCCCTCCTTTTCTTGGCAGCATTGGCAAGAGCTGCGCGAAACGACAGACAGCCCCTTACGCGGACAAAATGTTTTACCTTCTGAATTTCCTCCATTAAAGACATCGTCTCCCTGGCTGCAATGCGAGGGTATGAGGTTGTTTGATCCAGTGATGTGAGAAAAGGGTGTTACTTGAGGTTGAGTCTAAGTCATCGACACTCACTCGTCTACCCCCGCCCCTGTAGTTAGTACGTAACCTAGATACGACTCGGTGGGCGGTTGGGGGCTTTCCGGACAACCAGCTAAGGGACGCCTCTCATTTGGGTCAGGAATCGGGGGCTCTGCGACGCAGCTTGACAACCGAAGGAGACGGCTCGGACTCTATCTTCCCAGTCTCTCAGAGGGTGGCTAGCTCAGTGAGCTGAAGTGCGTGGTATTGGCTCTAGGCTTCTCGGATGGGGTAGAAACAACGGTCCTTCAGCCAGAGGCGATGGAGCTAGAGAGGTAATTGGCGGAAGAAGTGAGCTTGGCAAGCGACTGGCGACGTCCTGGCTGGGACCGGATGGAGCTGGTGATCGAGAGCGTACTGTGGTATGTGAAGAGGAAGCGCTACAAGCTGAGATTACAGTGAATGAACGGAAGGTGGCGAAGGAAGAGGCAGAGGCAGTCAGAGATGCGCTGACTCTATGGACGGATAGGTCACGTACTGAAGGTGGTGCGTGTGGCTACGCTGTCGTGTGGAGAAAGAATGGAGGAGCATGGAAAGGACACCAAGTCCACTTGGGATGCAACCAGGAGGTATACGATGCAGAGTGTGCTGCGGTCGCCAGAGCACTAACTACGTGTTGGTCACGATCGTCGGAAACAACATCGAGTTTCAAAAATCACGATTTCCACGGGCGCACAGGCTGCTATCAAACAGATGCAGACCTCGGAGGTTGGCCCTGGACAGATCTTTGCCCTGCAGGCATGACGTATTCTGGCGGAGATTGGCTGTCCGGTGGAGATTCGATGGTGTCCTGCCCACGAGGGAATCGCAGCCAATGAGAACGCGGATGAATGGGCAAAAGTGGCTGCAGATCAATCACACGAGCATGGTGTGGAATGGCTCACCATCGACAACCGGCCGAGACGTATGCCTCCTGTCTCCTTGGAACACCCCTCCAGACAAGTGGCAGAGAAGAAACGGGAGGAAGCGAAGGGTTGGGCCTACTCACGGATATGTAACCAACCTATGTTACAATACAATGTGAAGTACTGCCAGTGGCGGAAGAACCGCCCAGAACCAGAACCAGCGGAGGCAAAGGAGGGTACAGCATATCATTACTAACTGAAGACCTTTTGACATCCTTACAGGTTTGTACTTGAAATGGATCGGAAGCTGAGAAGATGATACGTGCTGGTGGTGCCACAGACCTGGGGTTAGTTACTCAAACACGTGAACATCTGATCAAGAATGCACCGCATGGCGAAAGCAGCAAAAGGCGCTATGGAAGGAAGTCATATCACAGACGAGATCGTTTCCGAATTGCCGATCTGTTCGCAGATGAACGCTAGCTGTACGACGCGATACTCACGTTTCTCGGGACTACCGACGTAGGACGGAAGGTCGGAGAAGAGGAATGAGAGAACGGAAGCGATGGCTTTGTGGGGGAGAATGATGGATCGGTAGAGGCGGAAGCAGAAGTGGTGGAGGGAGAGGAAGATGGTGATTTGTTGGAGGAGTATTACCTCACGCAAGACGCATGGCTTTTTTTGGCGGTAAGCGCCGTCTTGGCGTCGAGTAAGCGCGCACTAATGCGCCTCGGGACTAGCGCAATATCAAATCGCGCCAAGTTCAATTTTTCGAATTTCTAGACTTATCGATCTATCTAAGTACTTACCAAAGAGGGCCGCCTCGTTGCCGGAACATGCCACTAAATATCTCTATACTGCTAATGAAATTCATACTCAATACCATCATCCTCGTCAGATTCCTCCGCATCAGTGATTTGTGGGAACTGTAACACATACGGTATGTCTGAGCAGGATTCGCGGTCAACCTCGCAACTTGAGCATATGTAAGGACTCCCACCTTGAATTCACTTGAATTCAACTGTGCGCGAGCGCTTTGCTCGGGAAGGCGTCGCTCGGGGCGTGGAATCCATTGTGGAGCTCCAGCGACTCCGTTTTTACGAGGGCCTGGCCGCTGCCTGAACTTCAGAGGAACGGAGATCTGGCTTGCTAGCCGACTCATCCTCGGCGGTGGACCGTAAGTTGACGGCAGAGAATATCTTTGAGGGTTCGTGGACAGGCACAGGTGGTACCGGGGAGTCGAGAACGGAGGTGTGGTGAACACGGGTTGTAGGAGATAGCGCGCCAGCGGCGGGGAGCCATAATCGTGGATGCTGGCCTGGCACTATCAGCTTTCCCATCAGTATTTGTATTCCCATATCGCCCATAACATGTCCCGTATCGAATGTCACAATGCTACCCCCATTGGTGGTTATCTTGTGTGATGGGTTCTATTGATCGAGAGACGCGTTCTCTCGGCCGAAAGTTGAGTCCCGTGACGTCAAAAAAATTCCCAGCGCGCCAACCCAGCGCCGAGACGGCGCTTACCGCCAAAAACCAAGCGTCGTGCGTGAGATTGTTGTTGACTGGGCCAGCAGAGCCAAAGGGAGAGCTGCATAGCTAGACTCGCGGACGGATATGGGTGGTGTTGTTGGCGTTCGCCGTAGTCTTAACAGGCTTATAGACGCGAAATAAAATTAATGTCGC
>Ga0307516_10002999_pt1 | contig 22041 bp, 42 predicted proteins | sample 19_EM_MG_FD_203310 | JGI IMG/M metagenome (GOLD analysis project Ga0307516, IMG submission 203310) | Populus trichocarpa ectomycorrhiza microbial communities from riparian zone in the Pacific Northwest, United States - 19_EM | ecosystem: Host-associated > Plants > Roots > Unclassified | place... | reverse complement strand
TTCCGTCCTTTCCCCTTGGCGAGTCCCTCAGGCGCGTTGTATATAGAGAGAATGTTCCTCCTTCGACTTTGTATCAATCAACCAATTCACTATCTTCGTCTTTATCGATCCATATATTCCAACACGTTATGACGAAGGCACTACCGCCGGAGAAGCATCAATATCTTACTCACGGTATTGGTTTGCGCTCATTTCGATAAACGGCCCTACTGCGCTCATGGCATCGGCCTACGCTTACGGTATTCACGCGCTCACGGGATCGGCTTATTACCCTAGGGAGCCTCCTGTCATGTAAGTGTGATCAAAATCGAATACCCTTTCTCAGCCGCAGAACGCGCCGCGCAAGATGGCTACCAGAATGCTGTCCCAACTCGAGAGTGTGACTACAAGTTGAAGAACCAGGTGTCACCTTAAATCCCCAACGGCTTAGGGAGCCATGGATCAGCACTACAACTTTCCACTTACCCAGAGATAAGATGAACTCTGATGATATTTACGGCAGTGGCACGTGCGGCACCTTCCGAAGCGACAGGCTTCTGCCGTTCAATACCCCAACTGACCCACCAAAGCTGCCCGAATTCGCCACGCTCGCGTTCCTAAACAACGTCGTAGTGCACGAGGACCTGAAGATGCACGGGCACAAGGAGTATGATGCTACGGAGCCGGTGGTCCTGAAAGTCAGCTGGAAATTGGAGTACTTCGTCCTTAAAATTGTAACTCCATCCTCGCTATCATGTTTCCCGCTGACTTACCCCAGCACACCCATGGTACACCCTCGCGCGTAGACAACTGCGAACGCGAGCTCAACACCTATCGACGGCTGCTGCACCACGGCGTCACGTGCGTGCCTCGGTGCTTTGGTATTGTACGGATCCCTGGATACACCGATTTCGCAAGGACTTGGATCCCTTTGATGCGTCTGAGCAGGCCGCCGGTTGGTCTGCTCCTGGAGTGGATTGACGCTATCCCGATGCCGCGGCACCCGCTGTGGCCAAACGTGAGCCTCACTGCCGCCGCTAAGGAAGCGATCTCGGCCCTCCGCGAGATACACGGCGCCGGCGTCTTAATTGGTCCCGTCGATAGGTACAATGTCATCGCCCAGAAAAAGCTGAGCGGCGGTAGGCCTGTCATCAAGTGGGTAGGCTTCAGTAATGCTGTCCCATGGCCGAGATACGGAAAGGTGACGCCGCGATCTATGGACAACGATCAAGCCCAGGCCTGGGAGGTGCTAGGCAAGAGTGCCCCGAATAGGGTTTTCCCGGGGCATGGGCGGTGAACAGATGTACTGTGTTTGTGGTGTGCTGGTTGGTTAGGATTACACGTAGCGATTTTGCTATTGCCGGTAAATCCGCATACAAACTGGCTAATCGATTTTGTGAGAATAACTAGGTAGTTCGGAGGTAAGTCGAACACTGTGCGGTAGGGAGGAACGGGCTCGGTCTGTTGGATGATCGGGGAGAGCCGGGTCTTCACCAGGCAGCGGTGGTTTAGTAAGGGATAGTTAGTGAGGGCTCGGTCGGGTAGTAATAAGAGAGCCTGACGGACATAAACTTGGAAGTCAATTTGAGAGGAGGGAGAGAGGCTGGCGGACCGCACAACTGTGAAGTTCTAGGTCTGGCACGGAAGGCACGCGGAAAGGGGATCACGAGAAACGTGGCTGACGGACCGTCCACAAAAGAAGCGAGAATGAAGTCTGATTACCGGCGTGTTCGGTTGTCACCTGCATTTTCAAACCTTGGGGTTCTGACGAGTTGATGGTTACCAGAGCTGCAGGTGCAAACTCTCATCTCCGCTAACGACCTGTTCGGCAAGCCAAATATTCAACAGCACGCCACATTTTTGTAGCGTTGGAGTTTGCTGGTTTCTGAGAGAGACTTTTCGGACAACCACAACTGGCTTTTTACATAGACGATCTTGTGGATCTACAGATTCGGTCACTTAGCTGACTCCTTGTGACGGGACGAAGAGGATGAGCGGACTGGTCAACCGGTAGGCACAAGGTTTCCAGCGACGGACTCATGTGGAGATAATCACGAGAGAGAAGCGTGGGGACCAACCGTCCCGAAAAGAGGAGAGAAGAATCTGTTGACGTCTAAAGAAGAAAGAACGGCCGCTCCCCGGCAGCAAACATAGTACTGAGCCAGATCGCTGAACTGCCGAGATTCCAAGATTGAGATCAAGAGAACTGAAGACGGGGTATTCAGTATCTGTCAATATGGCTACATTAATACAATTTAACGTCGCAGCACGTCAATGTATCACTATGGAGTTTGTTTGGTACAGGGATACCTGCAGTACTTGGTTGGCAGCAGTTCAGTCACTCAATGGAAGGAAGCTCTGAGTCGGCTTAGGCGTTCGACGAATGTTACGGAAAGTGCCAGATTATTATCTCGTGTCTTAGAGAGAGGGAGAAGTGAGAAGGGAGATTGTTCTTAGCTGGAGATTTTTCGGTCACGATATCGGAAGAGAGGATGTGCGGCGGGCAAGACAAAACAGTACGGGTTGGTGATAATATACCGAGCATATTGACCATTGTTTGAATCACTAAAATGAATGCGAGATCCCCTAGCCGGTGAAGTCGACATAGACTATAATATCTCGACTTCAGCTATGATGTCAACGAGACCTAATGGGCCGAGGCCACGAACGCCACTCCTAAGCATATAAGCGAGAGGTTTTTACAAAAAATGTCACGAGACGACTCACTCGCTTGACGGATGACTACCTATGTACGACGCTTTGCTGGTATCCACGGTGCCCAGCGTGCAATTGAACAGGCTTGACACCACGTATGTTGTAAGCATGTTGAGGCCTGTTTTGAAATCGGTAATTTTGGTGTCGTGTTGCTAAATGACGGCGCTTTCTGGTGTTAGGTTATCAGTAAACGAGTACTGTCCAACACGAAGAGGTCACCCTCGGAGAAACCAGTCATTGGCCGGTAACGCCGCCTGTCTGCCTTCCCCTCATCGCTGCCGGACAGTTCTCAATTATCCAGCGCATCCCCACCACCCATTCCCTCCCGTCTCCGGATGGAGCTATTTCCAGAGACTGGGTTGAGTAATCTCCCAGCGCCACACTCACCAGCAGCAAGCTGCGAGACTTGCGCAAACGCGACAGAAAATAGTCAAACCCCGTGTGCATTAACCAGAATTCACCCTGCTCTACATTTTGTCTGGATCGTGTTTCCTACGTGGGGAAATACTGTTTGCAAGACATGATGCCGAGAGATGGCTGGCGAGGAAATTGCAAATCAACCGACGCCTGGCGATGACTGGGTGATATGTAACTCTAGCCGTGACCCGCTCATCGAATTGTTCTCTTCAACCCACTATTCGACCACGGTCTGGTGGTGGCCACGGTCTAACTGACGATGAGAAGTGGTGAGTTAATCACAACGGACAGCTGGAGATCATTGGAGTTGAGTTTCGTGATACATTGCAGCCAGTAGATAATAAACATTGACTGTGTATCCAGTTTTCCGCTGACCTGTCGACAGCGCATGTCCATATGTTGTAGTGGTAAGGCTCACGAAACCCCAGGTTGCTGAAATTTCTCTCATCAGAATTCCTGAAGGCTGAAGAAGGGCCGGACAGCACTTGAGAGGGTATCCTATCCCGTGTCGGACATCACCTAGTATTGCACGGAAAAGTTCATCTAGCATATGATATAATAGTCGGCAACTAAAGAGAATTCTGTCTCCAAATAGTTTTCAAGGCACCTGTAGGGAGCGGTGAAACATCGTGATGTCACAGCGGCAGCTTTTAGGCTCAGTGGCGACTTCATCACCGCTGGGCAATAATGACCACGAGGTGAACGAGTGATTCTTTGTCCCTTATGCCCAGTTTTCCAGGGTTCTTTGTCTACTCACTGTTACTGAGTTCGTGCCCTACCAACCCCTCATCAACTTGAAGATGTGAGCTAGGGCACACAGACTGCTTTGAAGCCGTGCGGGTCTTGAACGCTCTCATCGTGAGTGAGCCAGGCGTTCCCACTTCCTTTATAATCAACCTGTTCGAGTGAAATCACAAATCCAACAAGCCCTCCTAGTCAACAAGACTTCTAGTTAACCACCAAGCTTCACCCTGTTACGCTGTCGGATATTCAACGCGATGAAGGAACTGCCACCTGTCCACTTGTGTGGCTTGACGGACCTTAAGGCGTGTGCGTTGACCCTTGCAATCGCCTTCGCAGACGACGATGTCGTATTCTACCCTTTGGAGACACCAGACCAGGGCGGCAAGACTCGCGGGGAACTGTGGCAACAGCATCTCGAAATGATGGAGCATATTGTACGAGCTCATATCGAGGAAGGGCTGGTATTCAGCATCGGTAATGACTACGAAGGTGTTGCCTTGTGGTAAGTTGCCGTCCGCGATCCATATACCTGCAATGGGAAGACGCCTGACGGGAACAGGGCGCCGCCGGGAAACCTCATTGACGACATGAATGACAACCTATCGCAGTCCATGCAGTGCCTCACACCGGAAGGGCGTGTCCGTTACTTCGAAGAGTTCTTGCCGCTGTTACACAATACCATGTTCGTGCCCGCTCTCCGGAGATTCCTTGGCTGTGCAATTTGCTGATAAACACCTGTCGACCCAGGAACAAAACACTCGGTAAAGACGTAAATGACGCTTGGTGGGTTGAATTCCTTCCCTGTGGTGTTCGTCACAGACGAGCGAGGAACGAGATGAACTAATAGGCAGCGCCTAGGTACTTGGTGTACATCGGTGTTCTCCCAAGTGCGCGCGGCCGTGGCTATGCCAGTAGGCTCATCACCTACGTGACCGACTCGGTAACTCTCAGTCACCTGTTCCATGTTTTACTTCACTAGCTAAATTCTCGCTAGTTGGACGCTGCCGGAGGCGTGCCGTGTTACCTGGAGAGCAGCAACGCCAAGAATGTCAGGAACTACCAACGGCTAGGTTTTGTCCACCGTGGCCGAGTAGAACTGGGACCGCTCACCGCCAAACCGGTGCCACTTGACATTATGGTCAGGCCGAACGCCACACCTCCAGTAGGTCAGGCACCGGCCGGTATCCAGCACGTACGATCCTTTGGTCGGTTTGCGCTGAAAACCAATCGCCATTCCGGTAACTATCTACTCTAAGTAGTGGTAAATATTGAATAATCCGACTACCTGTTTACTGCAAAATTTATGTGTGTTCCTATGTGAATGTTTGTAGTAGATAGTTGATTTTCTGGTGGCAATACGACACAACGCCCTGCAGTCGACCAAATTTTTGCAAGGTCAGGGCAGTTCTGCTGTGGGTGATGGGGTTTGAGCTCTGGCACCTAGAACATCTTGTTCATAAACGGATAATGGCATACGACAATACCTACTCTCGCAGCGATCATTAGACAACCCCCCTAGCATTGAAGCCGTTGCAGCTGATTCACGCCGTCAAATAATCTGCGCTGTGAGAATTATCCTGCGCTGCCATAACAGCAGTTCATGCGATGGCCATCGGAGGTGCCGCAGGCACGGGTCTCAATAGTCCGGCCGACCCGCGGGTAGCCCGCAGGCTTATGGGACGGTTCTGTCCGGGCCGGGATTTCTGATGACTCAGTCTGAGTGGATGGGGCGAACGGCCGGACTGCCTTTACCCGGGTCGGCCCAGTGCACACCCCGGACGCAACCCAACGCCAGGAAATGCAAAACTTTCACCCGACCTACCAAATTTCGCGATCAATAAGACTTCACGGACTCCACGATGGTCGGCGAAGCAGCCCTAGCGAGCGAGGCAGCCCCGATGGTGGCTGCCAGCGCCGGCCTGAGTGAGGGCTACCTTCTGAGGGAGCTTGTGGGAGACACAGGGGGTTACAGGGAGGAGGAAATGGAGGAAGACAGTGGGAGCGAGCTCAGGAGCTCGAGAGCAGCAAGGTGGAAATGGAGCCGGAGGAAGAGTGGGAGGGGAAGGGGTGAGGGAGGCACAACTTCCAGCCCCCGCAAATCCCCGGCACCGAGAAGCAGCAGAGCACGCAGGAATTTTTCCGCTGTGGAAGAAGCAACACCCTCGGAGGCGTCGATGACATTTTCGACACGCCCGGAAAATTGGTTACGAGGGGAGCAATCACACACCCCCTCGCAGTGGCAGCCAGTCAGGTGGTAACGACGGAGACCCTGAACTTTGCCAAGAGTTTTGGGGAGGGTAGCAGGAAATTGGATGTGGGGGCTAATGATTGGGCGGAGGAAGTAGACAATGAGGTGGAGATGGGGGTTGCGGCGGGCTTGGAGAGGTCGAGAACCCCGTCGCCCACCTGGTGGGTGGCTGCCGGCGAGAACGAGAGGGAAGCGAGGATGGCAGCAAGGCTGCTGGCAGATGTGGAGGAAAGGGAGAAGAGGCTGGCAGTGAAACTGCTTGCCATGGAAGGCATTGAGACGGAGCTGACCCAGAAGGGGCGGTAGGAGCATAAGCAGCGGGATAACCTTGCACGGCTGCTGGAGGCAAGAAGAAGAGACATCGGGGAGGTCAAGTGGGCCATGGACAACATTGCAGGAAGGGTGGCATTGCCACTGGCACCAATCCTGGCCTCCGGTCCGACTGCACGCCAAGCGCGCCTCTCCCCGGCTGTGCCGAGTGCCAGACCACGGCCAGCGCCCCAGCTGATGAGGGGAGTCGAGTCGACGCCGGCTGCCCGGGTACTGGAGGACTAAGAGGAACGAGGGAGTGACATGGAGGGGGTGGAGTGGGAGGGCCTGTTCGTGTCACCGCATGTTCTGGTGCTGGGAGAGCCGGTGCCCCCTATACCGCCAGTGCTGGAAACGGGGGGGAGAAGAAGGCGAAAGGCAAGGCGAAAGCGGTGCAGATCATGACTCCGGCATGCCCGCCCCACCCTTGGGCTTCGGCGACACAACAGAAGAGGCAGGCGTCATTTGACGTGGTAAAGGTGGGAAGCCGGAGGAGCCAACAGCGCCCATCTGATCGATCCTGAAGCACGCTGAGACGATGGAGGCGGAGAAGAAGGCAGAGGAGAGGAGGAAGAAGGAGTCAGCGAGGAAGGTATGAGAGAAGGCGGCAGCCATGAACAGATGGGAGGAAGGCAAGCTGAGCCAGAGAGAGTGGGAGACCTACAATGCCGCAGCCAGACCGCTCCAGGACCTGGCAGGCGACTCCGAGGCAGTGCAGGAGGTGGCCGTAGGGCGCAGGATCACGTACATGGCAGGAATGCGGCCGCTGGGAAGCCAGTTGGAAGAAGAAAAGGCCTGCGCTCGTAGCACCACCACGGCAGCAACAGTAGAGCCAGCAGTAGCATCCGCCGCTGCAGGCGCCACAGCAACTGCAACAGCAGAGCAACTGGGTGCCGAGGGCGACCGCAGTGGCGGCACTCCCCCAGTCGGACTGCAAGCGGGTGGGTGGAAACGGAAAGCCAGAGCGGAACGCCACGGGGCTGGAATCTACGGTATCAAGGGGTCGATCCCGCACAAGGAGCAGTCTTTCAACGAGCAGCGGGCACGCCGCAGATCAACCTTGCGGTGGCATATCACGGGTCCACACCTCGGCCGTTTTAGCAGTTACCGGAGAAGCAGTGCTCAAGGCCTATACCAAGTGGTACGGGATCCACCAGGAGGCATCACTATGGATCCATGAACTGGGTAAGGAGATACAGGCCATGAAAGGCGACAAGGGAAAGGCATCTGCTTTGAAGAACCGCATCAAACAGCTCGAGAAGGAACACCGGGCAGCCAGGTCGGACCCAATAGATATCGCAGACCTAGAGCATCAACTACTCGAAACGCAAGCAGAAGTCATAGAGGTTAAGGAGCGTCTTCTGAAGGCGGAAAAGAAAGCAAATAAGTGCAGCTGCAGGTGACCGAGTGGAAGGAGCGGTGTGACAGAAAGATAGACAACGGGAGCACCCGCCTCAACAGTGGGACGGGAGCTGGTGGTGCCGGCGGGCAGCAGGCACTGGTGGTCCAGAAGGTTAGGCCACTCGAGCCCAAGAGGTTGGACGGACTTCAGCATCTGGAAATCGTCACCCGATTTCTCGACGAGGTAAAGCATTATGTCCGCCAGGGAGGAGCCGTTTGTCCGCGAGCCTCAAAAGACAACCAGCACATCGACACTGTTTAGTGCTTTCTAACGACACGAGCGTTCCATTAGTTCGAGAATGCCATGGCAAAGCTGGGAATAACTTCCATTCCCCCGTAGAATTACAACTACAGAATAACCTTGGAAGATGTCATAAGTGCGTTCAAGTAACAGAATGTCCTGGAATCGGCGGTCTCGGTGATTCGTAAGGAATGGTACTCCTTAAAGTTCACTTGAGTCCAGGTGTTGAAGTTCAACCGACAGGCTCTCGAATTGATCACTATCCTCGGGGGATCTCTCACGATCACGTGTGACTACCCACTGTGGGAGGAGTACCTTCAGAAGCTTCCAGAAGCTTCCGCCAATGACATATCCCAGCAGGCTGGCCTGATGAACATCCTCATGAACCAACAACTCACGCTTTCGGGCATGATGGACATTGCGGCGGAACGAGCGCTACCCCTTCCTCTTCCAAACCCCGACTATGGCGACCGCCCCCACCACAGCCACCACCGAATACCTTCCCAAACCAATGGACCTCAGTAATGTGGAGAAGGAGGAGCTGTATGTGGTGGATGAAAAGATCCAGTGCCATCGCTGCCAGGGTTTCGGACACATTGTCCGACAATGTGGAACTCCAAGTACCAGTATCAGGACGACTGTGTGGAGGCCTCAGGGTCTGGAAAATACCACACGATGACAGCAACCTCAGCGCCATGAGCATCCATGTGATGAGACTTCCACGCCGACCCGCAACCAACAGCCGACGCGCCATCAAACACAGCAGACCGGATCATGGCGCCTGTCCACTAAACACATCAATATGGTAGATGATGCGGAAGCGGGAGCAGGCTCATATTTCGAAGGAGGATGGGCTGAGGACTCTCATTTGGAAGAAAAAGTGAAAGACATGGGAGAAGTCGAGCTAGGTGGAGCCGATGGTGGGAAGTATGAAGTGGGAAAAGCAGATCAGTAAGGGTGATGGAGTGTCTCCTTACTAAAAAAGAGCGAGAGGCAGCAAAACTACACCTAACAGATCTGAATATTGTTTGTAAAGGCATTGATAATAAAAAAAGTTATTTGTTACGGTTCTATGCAAGAATTCAAACCTCGCATTCCAAAACCCACTCAGCCTACACACTAATGGACCCCGGTGCATCACATTGTTACATCGATACGTCCTATCCCAAACAGCTTGGCCTACCATTCCCACATGCCGGATGCATGTGAATAATCACCGCCGGAACCAAACACCTATCAGAGGACAGATACCAGGTCTAGATAAAAGGGCAGATACGGGGTACTACCGGAAACTATGCAGACGTCTTAGGATGGTTTGCGGTGTTTGATCTTAAAGGAGTATATGATATTATTATTGGTAAAAACTGGCACTCAAGGACACGCCAACTGGTTGATGCGAATAATGTGCTACACCAACTTGACGCTGATTGGTCGCTCTTGACCGACAGCCACCCCGCATTCTTACCCAGATTGGCCTTGGTGGGTTTGCGACCGCACCAAGGAAGATAGCGCGAGATGCACAACCACTGTACCACAGTGGCACGGGCATTGTCCATCAACTTGGTATCAGCGGACGAGGCATCATGGATCTTGAGGCACTCACAGAACTGTCCGGAGGAACAAATATTCGTCGTCGATATCCGCGAGAAGCCGAGTTCGATCCTGGTGGAGCGGTTCTCGCCGATCTTATAAAGTGGCGTATACAGATACGTCAGGATTTCAACGACTTATTTCAGCGGCCAAAAGGCGTTCCACCGCCCGGAAAAGATGAATTTCACATCCTCACAGACCCAACTACAAAACTACCGCATTATCAACCATACTGGATGACACCAGCAGAAATTGAAGAATTCAAAAAGCAGATCAAAAAGCTCCTTCCAAACAGTTGGGTAACAGATTCCCATTCACAATATGCAGCACCTGTTATCTTTGTTAAGAAAAGAGACAGCACTGCACTAAGGATGTGTGTCGACACTATAGGGGTTTGAACAAAATCACTGCGAAAGGCCGGTACGCGCTACCATATATTGATTACATACTGGACCGACTCCATGTCAAGATCCTGACTTCTTACACTGTCTTGGCTCGACAGGCAATGTAGCTCCTCGGCGTGCCTACTTGGTAGGTCTTCCGTTCGTTCGGCTCTTGGGCTGTGTTCGTTCAGCTCACTGGCGCAGGCAAGTACTTCCCACTCTTTCAGGTGAAGTCTAAGGATGTCCCTCGGCGTAGTCTTTCTTGCTGGTGAGGTGTCGTGCTCCCAGTCTTCCGTGCGGCCGTGCTAGGTCTTACGCTGTTCTCGTCTACTGCCGCCGAGGGGACCTATCGTAGCACGTTTCGGGACCTCGTCGCGCAGCGCCGGTCACGCGAATATAGAAGTAGGAGTTGGTGGAGAGAGATAATATTCAATGTATTTCTATTGCGTTCGGGACTACAGCCCATCTACGCTCCACCACACCGTACCAACCCCGTGGGGCTCCTATCTCCCTACCGCCAGAAAAAGGCAAAACAGAAAATCGCAGAAAATAACAAATCGTCACCCAGAGACACATTGTGGAACCCCAGTACAAGAGCAGGAAAAGACAGAGTAACCCCCTTCCACCTCTCCCCTGACAGGTCCGGTGTGGTCGTGATGTTCTCATCAGAATTCGAAGACCCCAAAGTCAGGCTCAGGCGAACCAGAGTCATCGCTTCCATTGTCACTTGAGCCGGGGTTCTGGTCGAAGCAGAGGTTCTTGGTGTGTCCCAGGCCGGTTGCCCTCATGAACTGGCAGAGGGGGGTGAAGTTTTTCGGATTGGTGATAAAGTCGGAGGTCTGGATGTCCCCTACCGAGGAGGCAAGCAATTTGACTCGGTGTGTTGCTAGTAGAACAGGTCTCTCAGGAGGTGGTGTGAGGAGTTTGTGTCTGACCCACAGGGGCAAGGATCATCAGCCTGGTTTGGGTGCGGGTCCGAGGGTGAGCGGTTTGAGAAGACACGCCATATTGCACGGGTCTCTTTCCACTCGACATCTCGGAGGTGGTCAGGAAACTTGAAGGACGGAGCTGAGAGGGGGACTCGTAGCATATATAGATGTACATTAGATATAGAAAATAGAACTGGACTGAGTCACTATGCCTGGAACCCGCTGCGTGTTTGTGAATGCGATGCGAGTATTTACTGCGATTTTCCGTGCCTTGACAGCCAGTGTAACCACGGTGCCATGACACGCGTCGTCCGGATGCCATTTGCCCTGACACGGCTGCGTCCAGAAGGAAAATGCCCTGACACGGCTGCGTCCAGAAGGGAAATGCCCTGACAGCGTGCGTCCAGAAGGAAAATGCCTTGCCACGCTCCGTCCGGTAAGCAGATGCCGTGGCGAGCTGCGTCCGGACGCATGGTGCCCTGGCAAGCTGCGTCCGAATTCACATTGCCTGTGCGTTTTCCGTTGGGAGCCGTATGTGCCCTGCCAGGGTGCGTCCAGAGCGTCCCGAGCGCCTGGTGCGTCAGGACGCACATTTTTTTTCCTGATGTGGCACTCCGCCGCACCCGGACGGCCTGCTACCACTGCAGCTAGTGAGTGTGAGTCAAGAGACATACACATCATCACAGAAACCCTAAAGGAGCCTCCCCTAGCTCCAAACATGCGGTCTACAAATTTTTGTCTCTCTCCGATCTATGGTTGTTGAGTATCGTTGTTTTTTCTTATTTCTGGAAGTGTCCGACTAAGGGGTAGTGGCCGGTAAACCCGTACAGTACGTTACCGCCCTGAGAAGGGTGGGGTAGAAAACCAGCCAATAACGTCGGTTTTGGGAAAGAATCGCTTCGTAGAATGTCTAACACACTCCTTCATCTGCTCCTCGGCCAGGCTAATGTCGTTCCCAACAAGGAGAGGTCAGAAGCCTTCTGAGCAAGAATTACAGAGGACGCAGGAAAAGACGAAGAATACCAGTGGGTGTGGAAGCAGGCAGAAGAAGCGACGGAAGAACAAGGGGACATCAAGATCCAGGTCGGTTTACTACCGAGAAAAGGAAAACTATGGGTCCAAGGCTGACAATCCAGCACGTCATCGAATCAGAACACGACACAAAAGTGGCAGGACACAGGGGTCAGGACAAAACCCTCGAACTCATTCGACGGAACTTTTGGTGGCATAGGATGAACGAACGAATCATCGACTTTCTGAGAAGTTACCCAGGGTGCCAGCAGAACAAAACCGACTGCCACCAGCCCTATGGGCTGTCTTCCCGGCTAGAGTTGCGATACGCACCATGGCAATCAATAGCAATGGACGTCATCACGGAACTGCCAATTTCGGAAGGATGTGACCAGCTCTGGGTGATCATGGACCGATTCACCAAAATGGGCACATCATTCCACAGGAAAAGAAAACAGCTGCAGACCTAGCGGTCACGTTCGCGCAGGAAGTATGGAAATACCACGGCCTCCCCACCAACATTGTGTCAGACCGAGACTCGCGGTTCACTTCAGAAGTATGGAAGGAGTTCCTACAGCTATCTGGAATCGCCCCCACAATGTCAACAGCTTTCCACCCACAAACAGACGGTCAAACTGAGCGCCGCAACCAAACAATTGATGCCTACCTCCGAGCTTTTGTTAGCTGAGAACAGGACGACTGGGTATCCCTGCTCCAATGGCGGAGTTCGCGTGCAATAACTCCAGCACGACCGGGAACGGTATGTCTCCGTTCTACGCCAACTACGGCTTCCACCCACCGGCCATGAACCCGGCATCGACGGACCCCTCAACCCGAACACCAAGGTATATGCGCACTGGTGCACACTGTGCACGCCGAATCCAGGAAATGATTGGAAGACGCCCAGGAGCGGATGCGCAGGTACACCGATCCGTCACAAAAGGAACCCCCCGCATACCAGGTGGGATATTTGGTCATGCACAGCAGGCGCAACGTCAAAACGCGTCGCCCCTAGAAAAAACTGGACCCCAAGAATTATGGCTCCTTCCATGTCAAGAATGTCGTGTCCCCACTGGCCATCCGCCACACGTTACCCCGAAAATGGAAAATACACAACATTTTCCACGTCACGCTACTCGAACCATACCAAACCAGCGAGCACCGAGCACTGCCGGACACCTCAAGACTACTCCAGGAGGCGGACGACATCGAGCAGAGCGTGGAATACGATGTCGAAGAAGTCATGTTGTCGGTTGAGCGCGGCTCAGACAATAATAAACGAATTATCTACCTCGTCATATGGCTTGACTATCCGGAACGCAAAGACTGGACGGAAGAACCATTTGACAACTCCTCCGTAGGTGGCCTGGAGAAACTCCGAGAGTTTCATTGACGGAATCCAGACGCGCTGAGGGACTATCGGCTAATCGAGGGCTAAGATCAGTTTCCTGAAGAACTGACAGTAGTAGGCTGAAGGGGAGGAGGACTTCAGTCTCACGCATCAAATCGACCAAAAGACCCGCCCCTCGGGCAACCACGAGAAGCCGTCGACCGGACGCCCGGCGAAACCTACGAAACAACAGGATTAATTTGACGCGCTTCCGTACGGTCATCCTCCTTCCTTGTGACACTGGGACGTCCGGTCAACGTCGGAGTGACGGTAATATCGAACTAGTCAGGTTTCTCGATAGTCACGAAGGAGATGGGGCGCATGCGGTCTTCGCCGGCGTTCAATTATTATACAAGAATAACTTCCCCAATGACCCTCCTTCCAAGTTCGCCCACCGTTAGGGGATTCACAGCGAATAATCTAAGGGCTTCGGTTCGATACCTGCGGCGCCCTCTGGCTGCGGCTTGAGCACCGGATCGCACGCGGCTCCGCGGCAACAGCTTGCTAAACGGCTCGCTCGTGTATCGCTTCGGCGGAGGATTCGATTCGAGACGGGCCCGGTGTCTTGCCCGACGGCTCGCTCGCGGCGCTTCGGCGGATCGTGTACCGCTTCGGTGACTGCCAAACGGCTCGCGCAACAACTGCCTCACGGGTAAGATAAGGAAAGGAATACGCTCACACACCAGACCCTCCTCGGTGCGGGCCGGAGCCCGAAGCTACTCGTTCTGGTCGGTCTATCGATAGGATTCCGCCCAATGGTGTCACGGACCGCGCCATTCCCTCAGCTTATAGCTGGGTTCAAGTCACGACCCCACGCCAGCCCTTGGCTACGGCCTTGGGGATTATACCCTCAACGGGGGTCCTATCCATGCCGACTGACGTGTTGCCCATCAGACCCTTCCTATCTCCCGCCTAGACTCTCGAGCCCCTTACGTATCCTTCCGTCTCCTTCCCGATCAACTGTCGTCCCGCATGCGGCGCTGAGGCGTATCTGCGCTTCGGTGGATCATTCGGTTCGGCGGCTCGAGATGGATTGCTCGCCGACTGCCTCACGGGTAAGATAAGGAAAGGAATACGCTCACGCACCAGACCCTCCTGGGTGCGGGCCGGAGCCGGAAGCTACTCGTCCTGGTCAGTCTAACGATAAGAGGAGATGAGGGTTTCGTTTGCTTGCCGCATGAGGACCATGCGGACGAGCGGGGTGTGCAGGTCGAGAGCTGTGACGGGGCTACCTGTTCGATCGTGGTGGAGGAGGGCCCTCCGATCTTAGAGGCGTGGTGCCCTTAGCTCTACCTAGTCCCGCTCGTTTGCACAATCTTAACCTCTCATCTCCGGAGTTAAACCCTTACGACCGGTGTCTCGGCCAAGAGCTGAACTCCGTTCCTTTTATCTCCCGCCTAGACTCTCGAGGTCCTCACGTATCCTTCCGTCTTCTTCCCGAACGGCTGTTGTCCCGCTCGCATCGCTTATGCGTATCGTTGACTTGCGCGCGGCTGCTGGAGGCTTGCGAGTATCGCTGCGGCGATTCGTTGGACGGATCGCTCGCGGTTCCGTGGCGAGGACTCTCTCGACGGCCGCCCGGGGGGATGGTCGTTGACTAGATGTCTTGGTGACCGGTAGGTGGGTGATGATTGACCGTTTGTGGTTTATGGTTCGGCTGATTCTTCCGATGAAGACCGGTTGCCCACCGCTCGTTGGCAGGTCGTCGTATGTATCCGGCTCGGCAAAGTCACGTGCAGCGGGGAAATTACCCCGCACCGCGATGTGAAAACTCTTCGCCTTGGCACTAAACTTCATCAGCGTATCACAGATAATCTCTCGATTTGGATCGGAAAGTAGTGCTTCCACGTATCCTCCTGAGAGTGGCTGGAGCAGGTCCTCTGTTCTCTCGTCGTGATTGGGTGATGCGATATGGGTTGTGTACGGGGTTGATTACGCTACTCGACCTGAGCCGGAGCAACGAACCCTCAACCGTACCAGCTATCCTTTCTGCGGCCGCGACGGCGTCAAGGCGTAGCTCCGCCCCATATCTTCCCCAATAGACTCTCCAACTGTTCCTGTGGTGCGGTCCTGTAGCGGCGCTTGCACATTCCCGATCACGAGCCGGTACTTGGTCCGGGGGCTACCCAGCGCGACAGTATTGGCTTGAAGTCAAGCCTCCGCTTCAGTATTCGGCTCGACTCATTCTCCCTCACCTTGGTGCGGCGTATGCCCTGCATCATAACCATTGTAAGCCTCTCGGATAAGTGGGGATACGCTCACGCTTCCGTGCGCTGGCAAACCCCAGAGTTCATCGCCATAATCGGGTGTCAATGACAAGGATGCGAGTGGTAGCATCATCCCTGGTGTCTCCTGACACGGGGTGCAGCGGTATCGCCTGGGGCCTCCAGGCCGTCTGCGACGATACAGCGATTCCCAACTCGTGGTGTTGTTCCTCTGGGCCGTGCCTCTGGAAACAACCCCGCTCCTATTCCGCGACCTATGTAGACTCGCAACTCCTTGCGTTCCCGTTTTGCTTCCGATTGCTAGTCCGTCCTATGATGACCACCAAGGTTGTCTTTCTCTGCGGCAGCACTTGCGCTTTCCCGGCCTGCGCCGGTACTTGGCCCGGGGTCCTCCGGTGCTGCAGAGTCGGTCAACCCGAGCCCAGCCCCGACAGTGTCGGTTGCCCGGTCTCGGTGTGCCGTCCTAAGACCGTGTGACGAGTTTCCGATACCTTCCTGCCCGGTCCGTATCCGAATTCCGACCAGTAGTATTTAGGGTGTAACATTCCTCCCGAAAACGAACCGGCGGCAGGACAAGCATCACCTTGACGCCGCCACCGAAAGGCGCGGTCACTCCTTGACACATCTATTGGCTCGATCGGATGAATTGGGCTTAGATCACTGTCTGAACACTGGTTTCTAGCCTCGAAGGACACCATGCCTCCCCCGTTCCTCTGTTGCCCTGACAACCCCGGAACTCAAGTACGGAGGACGCTGTCGAGAGAATGCGCGACACGATCAAATTGATCGTGACAGTAAGTGTACGCACTGGCCTACTCTGAGGGCCCAGTCATTCCGACGGATACAAGATCTTCCGAGAAGAAAAATGTCCGCTGACAGGGAGGGATGCAGGGGAGGAGGTCTGCATTCAGCAACACCAACCGAACGAATCCCGCGATAAGCAAACGGAAAGAAACAGGCTACTTAGATAGAAGATTTGCACTTGGGACGAGGCTAAGGGGTGGAGGAGCTAGTGTTACACGTGAACGGATCATCTGAGGAAAGATAGCTAGATAAGAGGAAAAGCACGAAGGACTAGGATGTCTGGGAACGATTCAGAGAGTCTAGGCGGGGAGATGAGGAACGGAGTTAGCTTACGGCTGAGAAGCGGCTGTTAGAATTCTAAACTCCGGGAAATGGGGGGTTGAGTTGGCAAACGAACGGAACCGAAACAGAGTAGGGCCCCCCTCAGGATAAGTGGAAGCCACCTCACCCCTGACGGGTGTATGAGAAAAGAAGCTCGGGGTTGAGGACCCCGTTCAACCGCATGAAGATCATGCGGTGCCAACAAAACCCCATCACCTCTTATCGCACCCCGGCCAGGGCCAATGAATCTGCCCATGTTTCTTACCCGTGTCTGACGGACCTTGGAGGAATACAACTCCGAGTCACAACTTCTTATGCTAGCTACCCTTAGATAAAGAAGAGGATTTCCTGTCTCGTCGCAGGGAAATCAGCCCGAACACCCTCACCAACACTAGCACCGAACCCACAAACAAGATCTAAGATTATTCCATTGTGAATTATCGAAAGTAGCCTGATTACCTTAGATTCTAGCCGCACTCCGGTTACGATCCAACCCCAGTGTCACACTGCGCCCCTGCCACCACTCATGACAGCCATTAAAACAGAGTCTTATTTGGTGACTCCTGCACATCACTGGATAAGGCCCACCACCAGCCGCGCCACCGCTGCCATCCGCCGCAGCCACAAGATAAAAACAGCCAGACGACAGTGTTGGACAGGCTAACATAGTAGCGCAGAAAGTGAACCAGACCTTGAAGTGAATCAGAGCACATTGATTCACCATTCTAGCTTCTTCAATCAGGTCGTCAACACCACCACCACCACCACCACCACCACCACGACCTCCTCGCAGGTCTCCATCTTCTCGGACGCGCAGACAGCCATCTGGCGTATGACATCGGACGAACCTGGCCCAGGGCCGCAGTACACGCTCCAGGCGCGAAAACACACCGACGCGCTCTGAAGCGCCAGGCCGGATATCCATCTAGATCAGTGCCATCGTATTTTGCAAGCTGCGGCGTGGTGTGCTAGCCACACTTTACACAAGCGCAAGCGCTTGTAAACGCTTGACATCGAGTGCATTTCATGAGAAATCACTCACAATGCCCAAAACCAGTATGTCCTGCTCTCACTTCATCGATACCTCGTTCAAGAACTGTGACAGATGGAGGATGCAACAGAAGATTATGTGGGCGGAGATACGGAAGAAGACAGGGAGAGGAAAGAACCGGTTTACGATTAGGGAAATGTTTGCGGACGAGCGGTGCACTGGAGCAGTCCTGGATTTCTTGAGAACGACGAGGGTGGGGGCGAGGACGGGGCCACCAGACCCGGGGGGGGGAGAGGGAGAAGGAGGTGCACAGTCTCCTTAGTTACCTTTTTCTTTCTGTCACTCGTTCCTTCCTCTTTCTCTCTTCTTTCCTACTGTCTTTCTCTCTTACCTTCGTATCTTGGGACAGGCCAGGCGGGGGCAGGGGGAGTCGCCGCGAGCCGCTGGCGGACTGTTCGAGGGCGCAGCGGACGGCGAACGGTAAAGGACTGTATATAATATCGTCATGATCCAATAGGGTCGCACACGATCAATGAAGCATCATCATCATCATCATCGATACCTCGAAACCCGAAGATTATATTCCCACAATTATTCGCCATCATATCAATGCAGGCTATTTGAAATATGGTGCCTTTTGGCTACTCCTTTTTAACCTTGCGATGCTGCTAATACACGTTGTGGATATTTCACAAGAACCAACAACAGCAACATACTCCCATAGCTCCCGTAGCTCCCGTAAGCTCCCGTAAGCTCTGGTAAGTGCCAAGTTCTATTTTGCTCCCGTAAGGATTTGGAAAAAAATAATTGCTTTCCTTTAATCTGAAGCCTGGAGAAAAGTAATTTAAAATTTGTCTCTCAGATGTAAAAAAAAAGCAATATACTTCAACTTTTCATTTTTTGCTGATGTGGATACCGGTGTTACCTGGGATACCCAGCGGCACCTACCCTCTTCGTCACCTCCCAGTCAGGAATTTTTTGGGGAAGTGAAAAGGGCCGTCGCTGCTATCAGTGAACTATCGTTTGTGGATGATATCGGGTGGTGGGTAGAGGGAGAGAATGACAAGGTGGTGGCGGCGAAGCTGTCTGAGGCAGCAGCGGCCTCTATCGAGTGGGCACCTGAAAATTGGGTGGCCTTCGACTATAGAAAGATGGAAGCGGTAATTTTCTGTAAAAAGGGAATGGTGCCCCAGGCGAACGTTAGAGTGGGGGATAACAAAATCCCATTCAACAAGGAAGTAACGAGATGGCTGGGGGTGTGGCTGAACTCACTCCTCAAGCTGCAGAATCAACATGCAGTCCGGATGAAGGAAGGCAGGAAGGCTTTGACCCAGCTGCGGCGGCTGACGGGACAGATGGGCATATCAGCAGAAAACTGCAGGAAGGGGATGACCGCGTACATCCAATCATCAGCGATGTACAGTGAGCACTTTGGTGGAAGGGAGAGCACGGAGGAACAGCCGGTCTGGAAAATGAGCTGCAGGTACTGGTCAACCAACAGGCTCGGGCAACAACCGGCTGCTTCCGAATGACCAACCTCGGGGCGCTTGCCATGGAATCAGGACTCAGGGCAGAAGCAGCGCCACGGGAGAATGGCCAGCGACAGTTTGCCCTGAGACTTCTTCGCCTACCGCAGGGAAACAAGACCAAGGAGGTCTTTGGTACGAAAGCGGTGATGGGACAGTGGCACGCTACGGCCCTAGTGTACACCGGCAGGACGGAGAGCACAGTGCTGCTAGAGGAACCGGAAACCGTTGATGCAGGATTGCTACAGAAAGAAGAGGCTGAAGCCAAGGCGGAGGCTGAAAGACCGAGATCCACGCTCACCATGTTCACAGATGGGCCTCGGATGGACGATGGTAATACCGGGTATTCGGTGGATGGAAGAAGGGGCAATCCTGGGTGGGCATCAAAACCCACATGGGCTATAACCAGGATGCCTATGGCAGTGTACCGCACTTGCCCGGGCACTGGAATCCGCCTTGAGGAGGAACACAGTACCAGGTCACATCACCATCTTCACCCATGCACAGGTGGCAATTAGACGGATGGCGCTCGATGAGCCGCAACCGGGGCAGAAGTACGCGCTGGAGGCGAGAAGGCATATCGCAAGGCTACGAAGGGCTGTGCCTGGTATCACCATCGCGATCAGGTGGCGCCCGGCGTACAAGGAAGTAGAACGGAATGAGAAGGAGGAACAGAGCGTGAAGCTCGCGGCGGAGGTGCCTGATACTCGCGAGGTGGAATGGCTGCCTTACTGCGAGCTTGCGGAGGCGCGCTCGATGCCGGTTCCCAGATCTCTTGCCAACATCAAGCAGGATATCTCGGAGAAGAAGTGGGTGGAGGCACGACAATGGGCTGGTGGCCGGACGTCCAAGATGAAATACAAAATGCCACAAAGCCAGCGGCCCAACAATACAGTTGCTGGGAGTACCAAGAGGCTCGCCTCAAGGTTCTACAGCTGAAGACGGGGCACTGCCTCACTGGACAGTACCTACACTGGGCGAAAGCCCGCCCAACGTCCCAGTGCTGGTGGTGCCAGTGTTCCACACAGACGAGGGATCACCTCTTCAAGAGGTGTGCAAAATGGAAGGGACAGCAGAAGACTGTGGAAAGAGGTGTGGAAGGAGACGGGGAGGGGGAAGGGCCGGTGGAAAGAGCATGATCTCTTCGCCGGCTGGAGGTGCAACCAGACGGTGCTAGATTCCTCTCCTCAACGGATGGTGGGAAGATACTGCCAGCTGTGGAAGCAGAAGATGACACAGGCGGCGAGGCATGGGAATTTGAACTCCGCGAGCGCCAGGAGCGGGAGGAAGAAAGGAGGGCCGAGGTGCTTGGTGCCACTGAGGACCCGGGGGATGAGGAAGGGACCCCGGTATTCCTACCCACCTTGCACTTCATGGCATCGGCAGATGGAAGGTAGAGGGGGGGATGCGTCTTTCCATTGTTCTTACTTTGTAATATCGGTGCAATATTACAACTTTGTCGGACAGGTCTGGGCGGATGCCAAGGGAGGGCCTGCACTGTGCCGCCGCGCGCGGACTGCAGCCGGCGAACGGACTGTACATAGACCACGCCATGATCTTCCTAAGTCGCATGCGAGTACTGAATAAAACAAAAAAAAAACTGCGATGCAGGCAAAATACGACGGCACGGGCCACAATTTCACACCATTTTTTTCTTCTGCGTTGATCAGACTCGCCACCAGCAGACTCGTCGCATCTTACTTGCTGTCATCCACACCGCAGGCATCCTCACCGAAATTTGTTGTGTTGTATTGTACAATTTCACGCAGTCACTATCACTGGAAGAGATCTGCTAATCATGACACGAAGCACTTTGATCTACACGCGGCGTCTTATTCACGATCGGTCTTACCAACGACATCCTCACCAACAATCGTACTCGTGGCGACTTACTTGATATCATCCACACCGCCAGCATCCTCATCGACATCGTACTCGTCTTGACTTACTCGATAACTATCATCTACGCCGCCGGCATTCTGATCGCCATCGAATGCTTCGCATCTTGATATCACCCACGCCGCCGGCATCCTCATCGACATGATACTCATCGCGTCTTTATATCCTCCACACCGCCGGCACCCTCGTCGACATGATACTCGTCGCATCTTAATATCATCCACGCCGCCGGCATCCTCGCCGACATGATACTCATCGCGTCTTTATATCCTCCACACCGCCGGCACCCTCGTCAGGGATATTTGACGCCGTCGAGCAAGCAGCACCAGGCAGCAGCGGGCTGTCTTTCGTCGATGACATCGGATGGTGGGCGGAGGGGAGGAATGACAAAGAAGTTGCGGCCAAGCTGTCACAGGCAGCAGCGGCAGCCATCGAATGGGCAGGGAAGAACGGGGTGGCCTTCGACCGGGGGAAAACGGAGGCGGCGATGTTCTGGCGCAAAAAGAAGGGCACGGTGGCGGCGGCCAAGGTCAAGGTTGGGGATTCCGAGGTCCCCTTCAACAAGGAAGCGACGAGATGGCTGGGAGTGTGACTGGACTCGCAACTCACGCTGAAGGAGCACCACGCCACCAGGCTGAAGAGTGGGAGGAACGCGATGACGCGGCTACGCCGGATCACTGGCAAGATGGGCCTCTCCCCGACCAACTGCAGACGGGTCATGGTGGCATGCGTCCAGTCCGTCGCCATGTTCGGCGCGGAGCTGTGGTGGAAGGGCGGCAACGTCAGAGGCGCGACAGGACGCGCGGAGGAGCTGCAGCTGCTGGTCAACCAACAGGCACGGGCGACAACGGGAGCCTTCCGGACAACCAACCTGGGAGCGCTGTCGATGGAGTCTGGGCTCAGACCAGCATCCAACCA
>Ga0307516_10002998_pt1 | contig 22045 bp, 27 predicted proteins | sample 19_EM_MG_FD_203310 | JGI IMG/M metagenome (GOLD analysis project Ga0307516, IMG submission 203310) | Populus trichocarpa ectomycorrhiza microbial communities from riparian zone in the Pacific Northwest, United States - 19_EM | ecosystem: Host-associated > Plants > Roots > Unclassified | place... | reverse complement strand
ATAGATGTACATTAGATATAGAGAATAGAACTGGACTGAGTCACTATGCCTGGAACCCGCTGCGTGTTTGTGAATGCGACGCGAGTATTTGCTGCGATGTTCCGTGCCTTGACAGCCAGTGTAACCATGGTGCCATGACACGCGTCGTCCGGATGCCATTTACCCTGACACGGCTGCGTCCAGAAGGAAAATGCCCTGACACGGCTGCGTCCAGAAGGAAAATGCCCTGACACGGCTGCGTCCAGAAGGAAAATGCCCTGACACCATGCGTCCAGAATGAAAATGCCCTGCCACACTCTGTCCGGTAAGCAAATGCCATGGCGTACTGCGTCCGGACGCACGGTGCCGTGGCGATCTGCGTCCGAGTTAAGCAGGTTGCGTCTGAAACGTCCAGAGCGTCTAGTGCGTCCGGACGCTAAGGACGCAATTTTTTTTTTTCCTGATGTGGTACAAAAGATTCTAGAGTCAGAGCATGAAACAAAGGTGGCCGGACACATGGGCCACGACAAAACCATCGAGCTCATTCGCCAAAACTTCTGGTGGCCAAAAATGAACGAACGCATAATCGACTTCGTCAAAAGCTGCCGAGAATGCCAGAAAAACAAGATGGCACGACATCAACCCTATGGACTATCATCACCGTTGGAACTCCCTTACACTCCCTGGCAATTCATTGCAATGGACTTCATCACAGAACTTCCGGTGTCGGAGGAATGTGACCAGTTGTGGGTAGTCATTGACCGATTCACCAAGATGGCCCACTTCATACCACTTTGCGAAAAAACTGCAGCAGACTTAGCGGTCATTTTTGCCAAAGAGGTATGGAAACACCATGGACTACCCACTGACATCGTGTCAGATCGAGACTCGTGATTCACATCGGAAGTATGGAAGGAGTTTCTACGTCTATCTGGGATTCGACCTCGAATGTCAACCGCGTTCCACCCGCAAACGGATGGACAGACGGAGCAACTGAACCAAACAATCGAAGCATACCTACGAGCCTTTGTTAATAAGGACCAAAACGACTGGGTTTCCCTCCTACCTATGGCCGAATTCGCTTACAACAACTTGGTCACAACAGGAAACGGAATAACGCCATTCTATGCGAATTACCGCTTCCATCCAGTCACGGTCAACCAGCCCTCGACGGAACCGCTAAATCCAGCCAGTAAGATATACGCCCACTGGATGCAGGTGGTCCATGAGGAGGCACAAAGTGGGCTGGAAGCAGCACAAGAACGGATGCAGCGTTCTTCGGACCCAGCCAGCAAGGAACCTCTAGTGTACCAGGTAGGAGACTTGGTTATTCTTAACGCACGCAACATCAAGACGCGCCACCCCATGAAGAAGTTGGACCACAAAAGTCATGGTCCATTCCAGATCAAGAAAACCGTCTCCCCACTCGCCGTCCACCTCACATCGCGTCGAAAATGGAAGATTCACAACATCTTCCACGATTCATTCCTCGAACCATACGGGACAAGCGAACACTGGATCCCACCAGACCCTTCAAAAGTAGTCCGGGAAGCGGACGACATAAAGCAAAGTGAGGAATACGACATGGAGGAAGTTGTGTCCTCGGTCGAGCATGGCCGAGATAATAACAAACGGGTCATCTACCTGGTCACATAGCTCGATTATCCGGACCGCAAGGATTGGACGGAAGAACCATATGACAACTTTTCGGTAGGTGGTTTGGAGAAACTCCGGGAGTTTCATCAACGAAACCCTGACGCACCAAGGGACTACCGGCTCACAGACGCCTAGACAGGATGTCCATAAAAGCGCCTGGCAAAGCATGAGTGGTAGTAGGGTAAAGGGGATGGAGGACTTCACTCACACACGATTCACTCACACATGATTCACTCACACACGATTCACGCACGCACAAGTCACTCATATACGAATACGGAAAGACCCACCTCTCGGGCACCCCCTGCAAGCCCTGCCAATGCAGGCCAACCAGGAAGACCTCCAGAAATGTCACCCGTCTCGGCAAGGTGGTGGGAACTCCGTAAAGGAACGGAAAAACAGTCTTGTCCCGCGATTGATCTTCGAGCCCCTCTGCCAGAAAGCGCGGTTAAGAATGTCAACCAGCCGGCCCCGACAAAGTGCCACGAGACTGCTCCCTGGGACAGGACTCTCAACGATGGTACCCAAAAGACCTTGCCAAACAAGCGGTACCTTGGTATGTTTGCGAAGAATGTTTGGGCCTCTGCCAGGTAGCCGAACGAGAAGCGCCACGTCCCTCTCAACCACGGGGTCCTCCCCTGTCCCTTGCAGTGGAATGTGAAAAACCTGAAGACTGGAATTGACTGGGCTTGAGCGCCAATCCCCAGTACGAACCTACACGACAGTAAGAGTACGTACCAGCTTACTCTGAGGGCCCAGTCATTTCGACGGATTAAAGGCCGTGCCGTATCCGGTGACTGGGAGGGATGCAGGGGAGGAGGACTGCATTCAGTGGACAAGCATTATGTCCGGCAATATATCAAAATACCGAACAAGGAAGATAAGGAGGAATCGGGCTGCTTCGATAGAAAGATACACAGCTTTCGGACGAAGCTAAGAGGAGGGGGAGGTAGTGTTACACTGGAGAAGATGTCACAGGCAGGTGCGTACCCTTAGCGAGGTACGTGTAGAGGAAGAGGATACATGCCGGTAGCTAGCTACTCTCCTCAGGTGGATCTTAGAGAGTCTAGATGGGAGATAAGACAGGGTTAAAGGTTACGGCCGAGAAGCAGTCGTAAGGATTAACTCCGGAGGGAGGGCCTACAGCAACCAAAGGCGTGAGAGGGAAGGTGCTAAAGACGAGACTCTCCTGAGAGCTTGGTCGAGACTTTCCAAAGAGCTCGTTTGTCGTAACCCCCAGCTCCAGATGCTGCTGGGCTGCAGAAAAGAACTCAGTCTAGAACTAAGGGGCTTCCGCGGTGCCAACCAGACCCCTGGACCTCACCTTATTGTGAGAACCGACTAGGACCAATAAGAATCTAAAACGAACTCACGCTCAGGTGGGGGTTCGCCGACCTCAGAGGAATAGTTAGCCTGAGTCACCAGGTCTTACCCAGCCACACACCTATATATGCCGGTCTTTCTCTCCCGAGAGAAAAGAGATCACAGACCGAACACCACCACCGAAACCCACATACAAGATCTAAGATTATTTCGTTGTGAATTATCGAAAGTAGCCTGTTTACCTTTGATGCTCTCCACACTCCGGTTACGATACAACCCCAGTGTCACACTTCCAGTGTAGGAAGCATACCCAGCTGTAGCGGCTGAAGTCATCAATATAGAGTATATAGTATCAGCACCCGGGCAGTGATTGAGGGCTGATGGGTCCGTGTAGGTCAGAGTGGATCAGTTTCAGTGGATTAGTCGCTCGCGGAGTTATAACCTTCCTTTGAAACTTCTCCTTAGCCTTCTCTTTGATGCAGATATCATAGGCCGTGGATGTGGCAGTTTCCTTTTCAGAATAGGATCCCTTAGGCAGTAGCTTTCAGACATCACTGAGGTTGAGGTGACCAAGGCGTAGGTGCCAGGTTTGGATATCTGTCCGAAATGTCAATTCCGAGTTTGAGCGAGGCGCTGATTCCGAGTCCGACCGAGGTGGAGCATTTGCTCGATACATAGTAGCGTTTGCATGATATCTTTTGGAGGTTACGTTGCCGAGGAGGACAAAGGACATGGATCCAGATGGACATCTGCCCAAGGGTTGTTCTGTGAAATCCTCTGATGTGATGTAAGCAGTAAGTGAATGGGAACTGAAACTGACATCAATGCCATCCTTCATCAATTGGGGTACCGAGAGGAGGGAGGCTCCGAAGTCTGATACATATAAAGCTTCCACTCTGAGGAGCATTCCGCAATTGAGCTGGGGGTTGAGGCTGCTGGTGGCAGTTACTAAACTGACAGAATCGGCTGACTCGACTTGTAAGGACTCCTCAAGTAGGTGGTATTCATGAAAGTCCATCAGATTTGGTGAGATGTGGTGGGTAGCGCCTGAGTCGATTATCCATTCATCGGTATTGCGTGTGTTTCCGGCCACTCTTGCAATCGCAGACAGGCCGTGTATTACAGTGTCTCCGGTTTTGACACGATGGGCAGATGCTGACTTTTTGCGCTTGTCTTCTCTTCCCTGTTTCATCTCAGTGACTCTCTTCCTGACTTCACAGTCAATCACTTTGTGTCCTTTCTTTGTGCAGTAGTAGCACGTGATGTTGCTAGGGTCTGAGGTGGCCTGTCTCTTATTGTAGGGCTTCGGATGGTGTTTGCCTTTTCCGTTCGTTCGATGGTGCTTGCGACCATTGACGTAGGCAGACAGGGCATTGCTGGAGGTTTCAGTCAGATTGAGATTGCATCAGGAAAAAAAATCTGTGTCCAGATGCACAGGCTGCATCCAGACGCACCAGGCATTCGGGATGCTCTGGACGTACCCTGTCAGCGCACAAACCGCTCCCAATGTAAAAGGTACAGGCAATGTGAATTCGGATGCACCTCGCCACGGCAGTATGCGTCCGGACACAGATCGCCATCGCATCTGCTTACCAGACGGAGCATGGCAGGGCATTTTCCTTCTGGACGCAGCCGTATCAGGGTATTATCCTTCTGGACGCAGCCGTGTCAGTGCATTTTCCTACTGGACGTGTCCGGACGACATGTGTCATGGCAGCACGGTCGTTCTAGCTGTCAAGGCGTGGAATGTCACAGCAAATACTCGGGTCGCATTCGCAAACACGCAGCGGGTTCCAGACATAGTGACTCAGTCCAGTCCTATTCTTTGTATCTATGGTATGTACATCAATATATGCTACTACACACTTCGCGTTTCCAGCAAATGCACCCAGTGACATACCCATCGCCACGATTATCACATGCGGTAATGCTGTTTTGATGCGTAGCATTGCTCTGCGTGTCAGAAGCAAAGGAAAGTTGGCAAATACGACACGGGGTATTGAGCACGACGACTTTGAGGAGGCTGGCAATGAGGACGCCAGCGGCGAGGACGATAGCGAGTAGGATGTGGCGACTATGAGAGCGAGTAAGATGCGGCGAGGATGATAGCGAGTAGGACGCGGCAGTTATGATGGCGAGCTTTGTGACATGGTTAGCGCAGCTCTCAGAGTGACAGAGACACTGGGAAGTTGTAGAATACACAGTGACAAGTACGATGTCAATGAGGGTGCTGGCGGCGAGGACGACAGCGAGGACATGGTTACCACAGCTCTCAGAGTGACAGCAACAGTGGCGGGAAGTGATACAATACGAGGTGAGGAGTATGATGTCAATGTTATTGCTGGCAGCAAGAAAGATAGCCAGTAGGACGTGGCAAGTATGATGTCAATGCAATGCGCCATGCCATTACTAACACTTGTGCTTCCGCAAGGTTCGGCTTGCTCATTGCTCCTATGTAGACCCCTTTTTTCTTCTCCTTTCAACTCATCCTAGATACTCGTCGTCATTCTTCACGTTTCCATCATACTTGCTGCCATCCTCACTGCCATCAAACTCATCGACATCCTCCTCATCGACATCAAACTCGTCACATCGTATTGTACCAGTTCCCGCCGCTGTTCCTGTCACTCTGACAGCTGTGCAAACCATGTCCTCGCTATCGTCCTTGCCACCAGCACCCTCATTGACATCATACTCGTCACTGTGTATTCTACAACTTCCCATCGTCTCTGTCACTCTGAGAGCTACGCTAACCATGTCACAAACCTCGCCATTATACTCGCCGCCTCCTACTCGCTATCGTCCTCATGGCTTCTTACTCGCTCTCATAGTCGCCATGTACTACTCGCTACTGTCGTCCTCGCTGCTGGCGTCCTCATCGCCATCCTTCTCATAGTCGTCGTACTCATCGCGTTGTGTCGTATTTGCCAACTTTCCTTTGCTTCCGACACGCAGAGCAATGCTACACGTGTCAAAACAGCATTACTGCATGTGATGATCGTGGCGATGGGTGTGACGCTGGGTGCTTTTGCTGGAAACACGAAGTGTGTAGTAGCATATATAGATGTACATACCGTAGATATAAAGAATAGAACTGGACTGAGTCACAATGCCTGGAACCCGCTGCGTGTTTGCAAAGGCGACCTGAGTATTTGCTGCGATGTTCCATGCCTTGACAGCCAGTGTAATAGTGGTGCCATGACATGTGTCGTCCGGATGCGTCCAGTAGGAAAATGCCCCGATATGGCTGCGTCCAGAAGCAAAATGCCCTGACATGGCTGCGTCCAGAAGGAAAATGCCCTGACTCAGCTGTGTCCAGAAGGATAATGCCCTGACACGGCTGCGTCCAGAGGGAAAATGCACTGACACGGCTGCGTCCAGAAGGAAAATACCCTGAGACAGTGTGTGTCAAGATCCTGCCTCGACTTCTCCGTTTGTCTCGACAGGCAATGTAGACGGGGTCTGCAGCCCAAGCGGTCCTACTCACACTTCCAGTGTACTCACACTTCCGGCGTAGTCACACTTCAGGCGTACTCGCACGCCTTGCGTGAGCTCGTTGTTCTTGCGGTATCCATCATGCGCGGCGTAGTCTCTTCGTGGCTCTTCTCACACGCCTTGCATGGGCTCGTTGTTCTCGCGGTATCTGTCACACCCTGCATGGTCTCTTCGCGGCTCTTCTCACACGCCTTGCGTAGGCTCGTTGTTCTCATGGTATCCGTCACGCCCAGCGTGGTCTCTTCGCGGCTCTTCTCACACGCCTTGCGTGGGCTCATTTTTCTCGCGGTATCAGTCATACCCGGCGTGGTCTCTTCGCAGCTCTTCTCACACACCTTGCGTGGGCTTGTTGTTCTCGCGGTATCCGTCACGCCCGGCATGGTCTCTTCGCGGCTCTTCTCACATGCCTTGCGTGGGCTCGTTGTTCTTGGGGAGTGGTGGTTGCAGTACTGGTCACGTGGATAGAGAGTTAGGTCTGTGGAGAGCGATAATAGATTGTGTGGAGAAGAATCTCCAGACTAGCTACCGTGCCCTTCCTTTATACTTTTCCTTCCCTCTGTGGAATCACAGCTTGCCCGCAAGACTGACACAGTTCCTCCGTCTAACATGACTCGATCGTTGGGCCCATGGAAAACAAATGATCACACTCAGTCACCACGCGGCCAAAACTCTACTCGCGGCAACAGGAGAAAGGACGCACAAACAGTAACAGTAAAGGAAAGGAAGACTGACGTACAACTTAATAAAGGGAAAACAATACTCGTAACGAACGTGGGAGAAGGATGTGCAAGCTAAATCAATGGGAGTCAACAAATGTAGTGGATAGGAGAAAGGACGCGCAAGTAACATAACGGAGCCGAAGGAGAGAGGTCTAGACTGGCCAGCGGTCGGGGATATCGCTACCGGAGCGATATGGTGGAGATCAGTCAAGGTGCCTAAGCGCAGCGGATGACTGCGGCTGCAGCAGCGGAAACGAGGACGAGCCACAGGACGACAAGGGTGAGAGTGGCACCGGCGCCGGCACCAAGGAGCCTGTCACGCCAGGTTCGTGACAGTACGTTCCTTGTCCAGATCGAAGCTCTGGTGAGGTCATGTCAGGTCGTCATGGTCCGGCGCCGGATGGGGGTGCGGTAGATACGGACAGGCCGGCTAGCCTGCTGCCACACTTGGAGTTGTTCGTTCATTCGCTGTTGTTCTGTGATGATGGCTCCCAGGGTGTTGGTCATCTGCTGGAGTTGCTGTTGGTCCGCGTAGTGGAACTCGTTCATCCGCAGGGCGAGCATCTGGTGTACGACGTGATTGTGGCAGATATCCCGGGTGGTTGTTTGATGTATCATGGTGACGATTTTGACCAGGAGGGTGAGTTGCTCGTCCTGTAGTGCCGCAGTCGCGGCCGCGGGGTTTATGTTTTCCTGATCTTCCTGTGGTGGCGTGATGTCCGCCAAGGTTTCACATGGGGCTGCAGCACTGCAGCGGAGGTGGTGGTTATCCATCTTCACGAGGAACCGGCATTCGGGGCAGACCCGCTTTCCTCGGTGCCAGTCCGCGAATGCTTTGATGGTGTTGAGGCGTCATTCGCGGGTTACTTCGAGTAGTTTGTCAGGGTGTGGGAGCGGGCAGACGCAGTTTGTCGCTCGGCGGCGGCGGCTTCGGCACAGGTAGTAGTTGTTGTCCATGCTCTGGCCGTGGGTGTTGCAGTAGTCATCGTAGCAGGCCATCCAGTGCAGAGATGCGTGGTCATTGGTACAGGGCTGTCCTGCGGCAGTCAGCGGGGGCAAAGGTGCGGCTGGAGGGGCGCCCCATCCGTCGGTCGTGGTGGCGGCAATGCCTCAGTCATTGTTGGGTTCGTTGATGGGTAGTTCGGTTTGTTTGTTATCGGCGGAGTTTGTGATGGGAAACTCGGAGGTGCGGCTGCGGCCAGCCAAGGTCCAGCCTTGGTTGGTGTCGACAGTGGCGGTGGTGGACATATCGGGTTTTTAGAGTTGGGGTGCGGGTTTCTCAGGGTATTCCTCGTGGAACTGGCAGACGAGGTCGGGTGAGTTCTCAAAGTTGCGGGCAGGATACTAGGTATGATCGGGGTCGTGGAAAACGGTCCACTTGACTCGATACTGGATCTGGTTTCTATGGCGTCGGGAGTCGAAGATTTTCTCTACTTCCCACTCTTGCTGTTCTTGGATGATCACAGGTGGTGGCGGTGTTAGTTGGTGTCCCGGGATGGGTTCGGTACTGGCTGTGGGTTCGAGGAGGCTGATGTGGAAAACTGGGTGGATCCTGACAGTGGCCGGTAGTTCCAGTTTATATGCTCTTGAGCCTACCTTCTCGAGGATGGTGTACGGGCCTATCTGCTTGTGGTCCAGTTTGTTCGATGGTCGGATTGTCTGGATGTGTTTCCGTCGTAGCCAGACCCTCTTGTCTGGGTTCAGTACCATGTCCGGATGTCGTGCTTTGTTGGCTTGCTCTGCTTGAGACATTTGGGCTTCCTTGATCTCTGCTCGAAGTTCTTCGTGCAACCTTCTTAATGCCGCGACATATTCCGACACTTCCAGGGTCTCATCGTTCCGGGTGCCGACGTCTGGCAGGAAACGAGGGCGATATCCATAGTTGGCAAAGAAGGGGGTTATTTTTGTGGTTCCAGTTTGTGTGTTGTTGTAGCAGAATTCATCAATTGGCAACAACCTTTCCCAGTCGTCCTGCTGGTAGTTGCAGTATGCCCGGAGATACTGTTCGAGAGTGGCATTGGCTCTTTCCGTTTGTCCGTCCATTTGTGGGTGGAAGGCTGTGCTGAGGTTGTGTGATATCCCGAGTGCTTCCATTACTCGTTTCCAGAAGTCTGAGGTAAACAGGGACCCTCTGTCTGATACAATACTGCTTGGCAGTCCGTGGGGTCTTATAACTTGTCGGAGGAAGTGGTCTGCTAGGTCTTTGGGGTCCATGGTGTCCTGGCAGGCGACGAAATGTCCCATCTTTGTGAGGCGATCGATTATTACCCATAACGCGTCTTTTCCGTTGCTCGTCGGCAGCGCGGTGATAAAGTCTGTTGATATCGTGTCCCATGGTCGGTGTGGGAGTTCGAGTGGCTTTAGCAGTCCAAATGGCGTGTGTCGGATTGGCTTGATGCGATGGCAGGTGTCACAGTGGTCGACGTATGTGTGGATGTACTTTCGTTGCCCTGGCCAGTAGAAATTTCGGCTAACAAGTTCCAGGGTTCTTGCTCAGCCCGGGTGCCCCGCGGCTTGCGTGTCATGGTGGTCTGTTAATATGCGTAGTTGCAGGGTGTCATTGTCTGGGACCCATATGAGGCCGTCGTACATTAGCAACCCACTGTTTTCCTCGCATAACCCTAGGTCGATCTTTCAGTCATGGGTGGTCCCGCTCGCCTTTTTCCTCCAGATTTCTTGGATCTCTTTATCTGCTACGCTTAGTGTCCGGATTTCATTCAGGAGTTCCTTGTCTATCTCGAGGTTGATGGTTTCCGGTGTATTGGCCTGGAGTGCTTCGAACACTTCTTCGGGTAACAGGATTCGGCTGTGGTTCTGTCGATGCTTTATATCCCCTTCCCAGACAGAGTCTCCTGACTCTCTCGAGAGGATGTCTGGCTTGCCGGCCAATTTCCCAGGCCGATACTTGATCACGAAGTCATAGTTAGCTAATTGCTCACCCCACCGGGCTTGTCGCAAATTGAGATCTTTTTTTGTTTTTCAGTATTCGAGGTTTTAGTGGTTGGTGAGGATCATGATTTTTGGTCCTGTTGTTTTGCAATAAGTATCCCATTTTCGTAGTGCGTCGACTATCGCCAGTAGCTCCTTATTGTGGATGTCGTAATTGCACTCTGGGTCTTTGAGTTTCCTCGAGTAGTATGCTACAGGATGCAGGATTCCCTTTGTGTCGGGTTGTGAGCAGATTGCTCCTATGGCGTAGTCTGAGGCGTCTCTTTCGATGGTGACGGGTTGTTCCTGATCGAAGTGTTGCAATATCAGTTCTGTGATCATTTCTCCCTTTAGCGTCTCAACCGCCTCCTGCTGCTTGTCGCCTCATTCCCATAACTTGTCCTTCCTTGTGAGGGAGGAGTGGGGTGTCATAACCTTGCTATAGTCTCTGATGAACCTTCGGTAGAAGTTGGCGAAACCCAGGAAGCTCTGCACCCCTTTGATGTTTGTTGGCTCCTTCCCATCTCTGATTGTTCGCATCTTTTCTTCGTCCATTCTCAGCCCTTCTGGCAATATGACATATCTCAGATATTCTGTTTCCATGGCGTGGAATTCACATTTGGATGCTTTCAGTGTTAGTCTGGTGTCACGTACTCGTGTGAGTACTTCCCAGACATGTTTTCGGTGTGTTTCCTTGTCGGGCGAGAAGACCAGGATGTCGTCCAGATATGCCACGCAGAAGATGTTTAAATAGTCACTCAGGATCTCCTTTATCCATCGTTGGAAGGATGCTGGGGCGTCGGTGATTCCGAACGGCATGATGCTATACTCGTAAAGCCCATATCGAGTTCGAAACGCTGTCTTCCATTCGTCGCCCTTTGCAATGCGGAGGTTGTAGTACGTATCTCGTATATCGAGTTTGGTGTAGATGGTGGCGCTGGAGAGTTGATGGAGAGACTTGCCGATCAGTGGCAGCGGTGTCCGATCTTTGATCGTGATTGCGTTTAGTTGCCGATAGTCCACACACAGGTGTAGTCCTCCATCCTTTTTCTTGACGAAATGTATTGGTGCTCCGGCCGTGGAGGTGGATGCCCAGATCCATCCTCGTTTTTCATTGATTTCTAGGTATTCTCTCAGGGCCTTCATTTTGTATTTGTTCAGGGGTCGCAGTGGCTCATATGGGGGTGTCTTCCCTTCCTCCAGTGGGATATGATGGTCCTGCATGCGGTGAGGTGGGGGTGTCGTTGGTTCTTGTTCAGTGAATACATCGAGGAATTCATGATATTCCAGGGGAATTGGTTTCTTGCTCCTCCTGGAGGTCTCTTTGATTTTGTCGATTACGGTCTGGCATATCTCCCATGGGTCTGTTTCGCCGATTTCCCAGTTCTCTTCTACTGCCGGTGTTTTCTTATAGTATTGCTCTGTGGCTTTTTCTTCTGGGACTGTGTTGGCTCTTGGTGAGCTGGGTAGGCATTTCTCGACGCAGTGGTTGGAGTGGAATTTCACGGTGTGATTCTTCCATCCTATTACTGTGTTGTGGAGTTTGAGCGATGGGAGTCCCAGGATGATCGGGGCATTCCCGATCGTGATGCAGTGTCGCTGGATGTCGTCCTTGTGATGGTTGATGGTTAGGTGGATCTGAGAGTCGTGGGTTACCGGCCCGCCGGTGACCTCACTTCCGTCGACTGTCAATACTCGTCTTGGCATTGTTTTTTGTTGCATAGGTATTCCGCTGGCCTCAGCATATGCCTTATCGATGAAGTTTTCTGATGTCCCACTGTCCACCAAGGCTGTAGTGGTGCATTCGTTCCCGTCTGTCCCCTGGATTCGTATTTTGATCATAATTTTTTCCTGACGGTCGTATCGGGTGGTTCGTACTAGGTATGGGGGGTCTTCTTCGGGTTTGACAACAGGTGTTTCCCTCCTGTGGTGGTTGTCGGCACCTATTCGCAAGGGTTGTCGTTTCCCAACGGTTCTTCTTCGGTCGTCTTCTCGAAGGTGGCTTCTGCGGCCCTGTATGGTCTTCTCCATGGAACTCGTACTTTCCTGGGCTGGGGGCATTCTTTTGCGAAATGTCCTTTCTTTCTGCAGTTGTAACATTCTCCCATGATTACTCGTCTTGGGAATCGGTTCGGCGTTTCCCTTGCGAATTTGGATTGTCGGGTACCATCTAGGTCCATCAGGTCTCCCGGAGGCGTCGCCGGAGGCTCCTTTGTGTGGACGTGGAAGCGCGCTTCTGGGTTGGTGGTAGGTCGGCGATTAATGACTCCGCGGTTGCTTAGGCGGCTATCTGTTTTGATGGTGACAGTGGCGTAGTCCACCAAGTCTGTGGCGGGGGTTTTGCTCATGACTAGGTGCCTTTTTACCTCTGGGTGTAATCCGTCTCGGAATCGTGCAATGCATACATTGTCCGCGTATGGGAGGTCTGCTTTGATTCGCTGAAATTCGGCCCAGTAGGTGGCCGCTGTCCGATTTCCCTGCTGGATCTTCTGGAATTTCTCGAACACTATTTCCTCTGCGTCTACCTGGCCGAAGGTGTGCTTCATGTTGGTTTTTAGTTCTTCCCATGTCAGGTTGATTCCTCCTTTCTGGTTTAGGAAGGTTTCCACCCCGTTCCAGGCTACCTCCCATAGCAGGGAGGATGCATATCCTGTTTTCTTGTCATCGTCGTTGAATTGGTTTCCTTCTGTCCTAAACATGAGCTCGCACTGGGCCAAGAATGATTTGAACTTTGCTTTGTCTCCTTCGAATGGTTCGGGGTCCCGGAGCTTTGGGTAACTGCTTCGGGGTGTCTCTCTGGCGGAGACGATTTCTCGTAACATCTCCATGGTGAGGAGGTGGGGTCCCACCCCTCCTGCTCCTGTTTTGTCCCCCATTCTTTGGGTTTGATCTGGTGAATCTGGTGTCTGGGGCCTTGATTGGGGGTCCAGGGTTACCGGGCTTGGGGATCGGTAGTCATCGGGGACCCTCGTGAATTCTCTGATGGTGAGGGGTTCCTCGCTGTTTTCGTCCTCGGAGGCCACTGTGTTGCTACGTCAGGTGTCGATGGGGAGACGCAATCTAGTGTCAAGATTCTGCCTCGACTTCTCCATTTGTCTCGACAGGCAACGTAGGTGGGGTCTGCAGCACGAGCGGTCCTACTCACACTTCCAGTGTACTCACACTTCCAGCGTACTCACACTTCAGGTGTACTCGCACGCCTTGCATGAGCTCGGTGTTCTCGCGGTATCCGTCACGCCCGGCTTGGTCTCTTCGTGGCTCTTCTCACACACCTTGCGTGGGCTCGTTGTTCTTGCGGTATCCGTCATGCCCGGCGTGGTCTCTTCGTGGCTCTTCTCACACGCCTTGCGTGGGCTCGTTGTTCTCGCGGTATCCGTTACGCCTGACGTGGTCTCTTCGCGGCTCTTCTCACACGCCTTGCGTGGGCTCGTCGTTCTCACGGTATCCGTCACGCCCGGCGTGGTCTCTTTGCGGCTCTTCTCACACGCCTTGTGTGGGCTTGTTGTTCTTGCGGTATCCGTCACACCCGGCGTGGTCTCTTCGCGGCTCTTCTTACATGCCTTACGTGGGCTCGTTTTTCTTGGGGAGTGGTGGTCGCAGCGCCGGTCATGGGGATAGAGAGGTAGGTCTGTGGAGAGATATAATAGATTGCGTGGAGAAGAATCTCCAGACTAGCTACCGCGCCCTTCCTTTATACTTTTCCTTCCCTCTGTGGAATCACAGCTTGCCCGCAAGACTGACACAGTTCCTCGGTATAACATTATGATTCGATCGCCACGCCCAAGGAAAATACATGATCGCACTCGGTCGCTGCGCAGCCAACACTCTACTCGCGTCAACAGGAGAAAGGACGCGCAAGCAGTAACAGTAAAGGAAAGGAAGACTGACGTACAACTTAATCAAGGGAAAACAATACTCGTAACGAACATGGGAGAATGATGCGCAAGCTCAATCAATGGGAGACAACAAACGTAGCGGACAGGAGAAAGGACGCACAAGTAACATAACGGAGATGAAGGAGAGAGGTCTAGACCGGCCAGCGGTCGGGGATATCGCTACTGGAGCGATGTGGCGGAGATCGGTCGAGGCACCTAAGCACGGAGGATGACCATGGCTGCGGCAGTGGAAGCGAGGACGAGCCACAGGGCAATAAGGGTGAGAGTGGCACCGGCGCCGGCGTCAAGCAGCCTGTCACGCCAGGTTCATGACAGTGCGTCCAGAAGGAAAATACCCTGCCACGCTTCGTCCAGTAAGCAGATACCGTGGCGATCTGCGTCCGGACATACGGTGCCATTGCGATCTGCATCCGAGTTAAGCAGGTTGCATCTGAAACGTCCAGTGTGTCGAGTGTGTCTGGACGCTCAGGACGCAATTTTTTTTTTTCCTGATGTGGAGCCAGTTGTGGTGTTGTGGAGAGCTCATGCGGTTTTGTCTTCAATCAGAATCGTACTGATGGAGTTGAGTGTTTGTTCTTTGATTGGTCGGTTCGTGAGGATGTGAACAATATTGGCAAATTGCTCGCGAAGGGTCGTAAAGATACGCATAATCAGGTATAGCTCGGTGACTTCATCTGGAGTCTCTTCCAGCTCCTGACTGATATCCGAAAGTGAGGAGATGTATTCCGATACAGAAATTCCCAGCTTCATCACGGCTGGGTGAAGGCGGGCAAGGGTAGCGACGCGTGCAGACTGGGATGCGGCGACATCGTATCATTCACGGAGGGCTTCCCAGACTGCGTGTAGATTGCGATGTCCGAGGTGATTGAGAAACGTTCGAATACTGGGTTCAGTTGATGACCAGATCATTCCGAAGGCAAGTTGCGACCGCTTGCTGAACTCTCTAGCCTGTACTGTTGCATTGCTGGCAGGTGCCAGCTCCGTACCGAGGACAATTTCAAGGGAGTCATCCATTGCGAGGAGGTTCATAATGTTGTTCTTCTAAGAGTGGTAGTTTCTTGCGCTGAGGATGGGTGTCGAGCTATGCTTGCAGGTGTACGTGGTGGAATCGGTCATGATGTTGACGTGATGTTTGTTGCGGCTTAAAAAAAAAACAAGAATGCAGGGATGAGATGCAGAAGCGAGGCTCAAAGTGGTAGGTATGGTGGAAGCGATTATTGATGTGTAGCGGATTGGCAGAGCATTCAATCTGGACTCATAACCTGTTGGAATATATGGATCGATAAAAGGTGAGGATTGTATTAAAGCATTATACGGGCGCAAGATCTCTCTATATACAGCAAGGCCATCGGGACAAGTGACGGAAGACTGCCCCCCCCTGAGCTGGTGCTCGGGGCCTCAGTCATGTCCGGACGCCACCTCCAGTCCATCATGTCCGGACGCCACCTCCGGTCCGTCATCTCTGGACACCCATTATTCTGACATTAGTTATATCAATCGCCCAATAATACCCGCTGAGGCCTGCCTGGACCGCTGTGGGCAGATGCCTGTATGGAAGGTATCGGGTGGCGCAGGTGGCAAATGGCCACTGGCAACATCTAGGCCCGTTGACATCTAGGCCTGGCGACATCTAGGCCGCTGCGCGCAGATGCACAGAAGGTATTAAGTGGCGCGGGTGGCCAATAGCCACTGGTGACATCTAGACCCGGCGGTGGCAAGTTGCCACCAAAGGATCTAGTGCAGCCGGTGATGGATAATGGGTTGGATGTACATGCATGTATAGAGAGTGGTCCTCTGGTCTAGGTGAAAAGATTAAGCAATGGAATTCCTACCTATCGATAGCTGATATATTTGACACTGATTTCTTGCACAATGACAATTTCAGCTGAAGAATTGTGAGTTCTGTTCTGTGATAGGATTTTCTGCTACCATAGCCAACTGGAAACAATTGTGTCGGACAGAGGACTGCAATTTGCATCCTGTTTCTGGAAACACCTCAGTTCTTGCCTGAACCTGTGACTTTCTACTGCATTTCACCCACAGACAGATGGAGAGACTGAACACAGGAATGCAGTTGTTGAGCAAAATCTCCAGGCGTATGTCAATTACCTCCAAGACAATTGGGTAGAGTAACTTTTCTTAGCATAGTTTGCAGGCAACAATCAAGTATCAGATACCATGACCTTGTCCCTGTTTTTCACCAATTTCAGTTTTCATCTGCATTACGACTTTGAGCTGGATATGCAAGTTGATGCCCCAGAAGAGAGGGAGGCACAGACCGTAGTGAAACAGTTGGAGGTTATTCACAAAGTGGCACAAACGGAGATGTGCTACTCTCAGTTACAACAGGCAGAAGGGGCAGACACCTACAGGATAACCGCACTGGTTTTCCAGTCCCGTGACCTGGTATGGGTGAGTGGAAGAAACTGGCGGACTGCAAGGCCATGCAGGAAATTGGAAAATACGCATCACAGTCCATACCACAGCATTCAAACCATAGGAACCCATGCCTCCGAGTTGGACATACCGGCCACCATCCAGAATCACCACACATTCCCTGTTTCGCTCCTACACCCGGCTGCTAAAGATCCACTTCTGGGGCAAGTAATCCCACTGCCACTTCTGGTGGTCGTGCAAGGGGAGGAAAAATGGGAAGTGGAGGAAATCCTGGACAGCAGGAGGGTATGAGGCCGTTTGCAATATTTGGTAAAGTGGAGAGGGTTTGCAAACCCAACGTGGGAACCGGAGGAGAACCTGACCGAGGTGGAAGCTGTCGACACCTACTACGGACGATACCCAGAATGTCCGGCACTGGCACCAGTACTGGCACCGGTACGAGCTGCTCTCATAGGACTCGAGCCTAAGAGGGGGGCTACTGTCACGGTGTGTGATAGTTAGGCCCGGAAAGGCAGTCTTGGCACTTGGGGTGGAATGCGGAGGGATGGGATTCAGGAGGAGGAAACCGGGAATGAGGGAGGATGGAATGTGATGTCATTGCGGGCACCGGATATCCTTATAACGAGCTATTACCCACCTTTCTTTCTCTATCTTTCTTTTCTCCTTTTCCTTCCTCACGCAACAACCTGTTAAACTATTCTCGTGTTTCCTTTCTGCTACTAGAAGAATCACAGTACTGTTCTGTCAGAATAAGGTGGCGTCCGGAGATGAGGCATCCAGTGATGAGGAGGCATCCGGAGATGAGGAGGAGTCCAGAGATGAGGAGGTGTCGAGACATGACTGAGTCCCCGAGCACTGGCTCGGGGGGGCAGTCTTCCATCGTTTGTCCTGACGGACTTCCTGTATATATAGAGATCTTGTGCCCGCATAATACTAAAAAATATAATCTTCACATTTATTGATCCATATATTCCAACAGGTTATGAGCCCGGATTGAACGCTCTGCCAATCCGCTACCCATCGATAATCGCTCCCGGCGTACCTGCCACCTTGAGCCTCACTTCTGCATCTCATCGCTGCACTCCTGTTTTTAAGCCTGAACAAACATCGCGTCAACATCAAGACCGATTCCACCATGTACACCTGCAAGCATAGCTCGACACCCATCCTCAGCACAAGAAACCACCACTCATGGAAGAACAACATTAAGAACCTCCTCGCAATGGACGACTCCCTTGAAATTGTCATCGGTACCACGCTTGCACCTGCTGGCAACGCAACAGCACAGGCTTGAGACTTACGCAAGCGGTCGCAACGTGCCTTCGGAATGATCTGGTCATTAACTGAACCCAGCATTCGAACATTTCTCAATCACTGCGGACATCACAATGCGCATGCAGCCTGAGAAGCCCTCCGTGAACGATACAATGTCGCGGCATCCCAGTCTGCACACGTTGCTACCCTTGCCTGCCTTCACTCAGCTGTGATGAAGGTGGGAATGTCTGTATCGGACTACATCTCCTCACTTTCAGATATCAGTCAGGAGCTGAAAGGGACTCCAGATGAAGTCACGGAGCGATACCTGATTAGGCACATCTTTGCGACCCTTCCTGAGCAATTCGCCAATATTGTGGATTTCCTCAACAACCGACCGATCGAAGTACAAACACTCAACTCCATCAGTACGATTTTGATTGAACACGGAACCGCATGAGCTCTCGGCAACACCACGACTGGCTCTAATCTCAATCTGGCCGGAACCTCCAGCAATGCCCTGTCTGCAAATGTCAATGGTGGCAAGCACCAACAAACCAACAGAAAGGGCAAACACCGTCAAAAGCTCTACAATAAGAGACAGGCCACCTCAGACTCTAGCAACATCACGTGCTACTACTGCACAAGAAAAGGAAACAAAGCAATTGACTGTGCAGTCAGGAAAAGAGCCACCGAGATGAAACAGGGAAGAGAAGACAAGCACAGAAAGTCAGCATATGCCCATCATGTCAAAACTGGAGACACTGTAGTACACGGTCTGACTGTGATGGCAAGAGTGGCCAGAAACACACGCAATACCGATGAATGGATAACCGACTCAGGCGCTACCCACTACATCTCACCAAATTTGATGGACTTTCATGAATACCACCCACTCAAGGAATCCTTACAAGTCGAGTCAGTGGACTCTGTCAGTTTAGCAACAACCACCGGCAGCATCAACCTCCAGCTCGATTGCAGAATACTCCTCAGGGTGGAACCTCTATATGTACCAGACTTCGGAGCCTCACTGCTCTCGGTACCCCAGTTGATCAAGAATGGCATTGATGTCAGTTTCCGTTCCCATTCACGCATTGCTTACATTACATCAGAGGATTTCACGGAACAACCCCTGGGCAGATGTGCACCTGGATTCATGTCCTTCATCCTCCTCGGGAATGTAACCTCCAAAAGGTGTCATCCAAATGCCACTGTACATCGAGCAAATGCCCAACCTGGGTCGAACTCGGACTCGGCATTTCTGACAGATATCCAAACCTGGCACCGACGCATTGGTCACCTCAACCTCAGCGATGTCCGAAAGCTACTGTCTAAGGGATCCTACTCTGAAAAGGAAACTGCCACATCCACGGCCTGTGATATCTACATCAAAGCAAAGGCCAAGGAGAAGTTTCAAAGGAAGGTACCATCTCGGCGAGCGACTAAGCCACTGGAACTGATCCACTCCGATATATGCAGACCCATCAGCCCTCAATCACTGTCTGGACGCCGATACTACATACTGTATATTGATGACTTCAGCCGCTACACCTGGGTATGCTTCCTACACTAGAAGTCATCATCAGAAGTGTGTACGGTATTCAGAGACTTCAAAAATCTTGTCGAGCTACAACTAAAGCATCGCATGACTCGGTTCCGGTGCGACAATGGCAAAGGAGAATATGACAACGAAGTATTTCGATCAATCCATACAGAATAGGGTATTACCTTCGAGCCATGACCACCATACACGCAGCATAAAAATGGGGTCTCTGAAAGGATGATTCAGACACACAATGGAAAGGCCAGTGCAATGCTACTGAACTGTACTCTCCCACCAAGCATGTGGGCAGAAGCCATTTCCACAGCCAACTACTTGCACGCTTGGAGCCCAACCTCATCGAACAATGACATGACTCCTTATGAAAAGCTGTTCGGAAGAAAACCGGAAGTTAGCCATCTACAACATTTTGGATGCAAAGCCTTCAAATCACTTCCAGCCTCCCACCGCAGCAAGTTCGGCACACGTGCTCACCCTCTGTTCATACTCGGCTTTGTTTATCACAGTACCACTATCTGGCGCTTTTGGGATCCCCACCGGAGGCAGGTAATCCAGACATCAAACGTCACTTTCTTAGAATCGAGTGGACTCGATTGCTCAGGCAGAATCAGACTCGACACCTCGGTGGTCAGACTCGGACTTGGCGCATCAAGCGAACTCAATTCCTCGTGCAGACTCGGACTCGACGCCTCGGTGGTCGGACTCGGACTCGGCACCTCGAGCGAACTCAATTCCTCGGGCAGACTCGGACTCGACGCCTCGGCGGTCGGACTCGGACTCGGCACCTCGAGCGAACTCAATTTCTCAGGCGGACTGAGACTTGACGCCTCGGCGGTCGGACTCAGACTTGGCACCTCGCGCGAACTCAATTCCTCAGCGGACTCAGACGCGACACCTCAGCGGTCGGACTCGGACTCCGTACCTCGAGCGAACTCAATTCCTTGGGCGGGTGCCGCGGACTCGGACTCAACGGCCCAGCGGCCAGACTCGGACTCAGCGCCTCGAGCGAACTCAATTCCTCGGGTGGACACGGACGCGACGCCTCCGCGTTTGGACTCGGACTTGGTGCCTCGCGTAGAAGTCTCGGCAATTTGGAAGGAAACACCGGCCGGTAGGATCTTCGGAAGAGACCTAGAGCAGACGCCCACCGGATCCGGGTGGAAGAGGAACCAATGGATTCTGCAGATCCGGTGTCCTACCGGCAAGCCATTGCGCACCCGAGGTTTTGCCAGAAATGGTCTGATGTGGTTGATGAGGAACTCAGATCTTTGGCTGAAAACTCAACCTGGGACTACGTCGGGCTGGAAGACTTCCAGCCGGCGTCACGCCCATTTGCTCCAAGTGGGTCTTCAAGACCAAGGAGTTGCCAGGAGACGGCATTCGGTATAAGGCTAGGCTTTTATCTGAGGTTTTGAACAGCAGGTGGGGGTCGACTTCAATGAAACTTTCGCCTCAGTAGCAAAGTTGCAAAGCCTACACATGATGCTAGCCCTCGCTGCCCTCCACGACTGGGAAATCGAAAAATGGATGTTGTCACTGCCTTCCTGAATCCCAAAGTTGACAATGACATCTATATGGCTCTGCCGCAGGGTATTGAGGCAGACAAACCTCAAGTCTGCAAGCTGAGAAAGTCGCTTTACGGACTTAAGCAGGCCCCCCGTCTCTGGTATGGGCATATTGACCACTTTCTCTGATCTCTTGGTCTCCAACGATGCGAGTATGATCCGAACGTCTATCTCTCGGCAAGCACTACCTTACCTGATCGAACCGATCCCCCACTGCCCATCTGGAACTCCAAGCAATCGGCTCAGAACGACACACCAATAATTCTGCTGCTGTATGTTGATGACATACTGCTCTTCTCTCCATCGGCCAACTGAGTCACCACAATCAAATACCTCCTCAGCGCCAAGTACAAGATGACCGACCTCAGTCCAGTTCACTGCTTCCTTGGTATAGAGATTGAGCGTGACCGATCACGACGGATACTGCATATCCACCAACAGTGCGCTGTCTGGAAGCTACTTGCGACAAATGGTTTTCCCGACTGCAACGGCTACTGGACACCACAGCCTACTGGAAGCAAGCTCCAAAGATTAGATCCAGAGTCAAATGCGACAAACGGCACAGCAAGGACTCTTGACTCAGATGGTAAACAACAGTATCAGTCAATTGTTGGCAGTTTGATGTGGCTAATGCTATGCACTCGGCCAGATCTCGCATTCACCGTCTCCATGCTAAGAAAATTTTCCTCCACCCCGACTACTGAGCACTTGTCTGCAGCCACCTACATGTTACGATATCTGCGAAACACAGCCAACCTCGCTATCCAGTACAAAGTATCAGAATCCGAAGCCACTATGCTGTCACGGCACGTGCCAGCTAGGCCTCGACCCTTGGCGCCGTCAGGAATGCGGGAGGAAGGAATGTGGAGTGATGCCGAGCGGGAGGATGGAATGTGGAGTGATGCCGAGTGGGCGACGGATATCCTTAAAAGGAGCCGTCGCCCACTTCTTTCTTTCTTTCTTCCTTTTCCTTCCTCACGCAACAACTTGTTTCCTACGTTTCCTAATAGAAGAACCACACTTTCTTTCCCACACCTCTCTCTCGCCGCGCGCCGTCCGCTCGCTGCGCGCCGCCCTTGTCCTGTCCCCACTGCGTGCCGACCGCTCGCCGCCGCCCTTGTCCTGTCCCCGCTGCGCGCCGTCTGCTCGCCGCCGCCCTTGTCCTCTCCCCGCTGCGCGCCGTCTGCTCGCCGCCGCCCTTGTTCCTGTCTCCGCTGCGCGCCGTCTGCTCGCCGCCGCCCTTGTCCTGTCCCCGCTGCGCGCCGTCCGCTC
>Ga0307516_10002997_pt1 | contig 22046 bp, 23 predicted proteins | sample 19_EM_MG_FD_203310 | JGI IMG/M metagenome (GOLD analysis project Ga0307516, IMG submission 203310) | Populus trichocarpa ectomycorrhiza microbial communities from riparian zone in the Pacific Northwest, United States - 19_EM | ecosystem: Host-associated > Plants > Roots > Unclassified | place... | reverse complement strand
ATACCTCCGTTAAGTACGACCCTTGGTCTAGTCCCTACTCAGTCCTTACTACACCTCACCGTCTACCCTGCCTTGACGTGAGTTCTCCGTGTACCTGTTATATCCACCACCTTGTATCATTTTCACCAGACCTGGTTTATTTTACTCGGACCTGACTTTATTTTACCCGGACCTGACTTAGTACTTTCTCTGGTTATCCCTTGTCCGCTTTTTAGGCTGTTTACTTGTCACCGTAAGTACTCGTCCCTAGCTCTTACTTAGTATAAGTACTCTGTAGATTATCCTGTATTCTTCAGTCTGAAATCAACCATAGTCACTACTCCAGTTTCTGTCTGTCTCTGTCTCTGTCTCCGTTTCCGTCTCTAGCCTCTTGACCGGAACCTACGCAAGGGATCAACGCTCGTTGTCCTTAGTCATTGAATCCAAGCGGTCACCAACTCTGGCTGGACTAACTCCTTGTCCAGCCCCCTGCCCTTGTCCTTCTTCCGCTTTCGTCCGGACTTGACCGGACCTCCTACCGGAGTAGACCCAGACTTGACAGAGGGTCTGACCACTCTGAATGGTCTGACTTGTCTGGAGTGGTCTTAAATCTCTTACTGGTCCAACTGGCCTGACTTTCTGGAGGGTCTAATTGATCTGACTGACTGGTCTGACTGATCTGATTGGTCTGGACTGTCTGATACTCTGACAGTCTGGTTAGTCTGACTAACTTACTGTCTGACCAACACATTGTCTTTGGGGTCTGACTGGTCTGACTGTCTTTGGGGTCTGATTGGCCTGACTGGCCAGATTGGTCTGGACAGCCTGACAGTCTGACAGTCTGCTGGGGTCCGACTACTGACTAGTCTGACCTGTCTGGAGTGGTCTTAAGTCTCTGACTTATCTGACTTGTCTGGTTGTTTGGGGGGTCTAATCAGTCTGGCTAGTCTGACTGGTCTGAACTCTCTGACAGCCTGGGGGGTCTGACCACTCTGACTGATCTGACTGGCCTGACTAGTTGGACAATCTGACAGGCTGACAGCCTGGGATGGTCTGACACTTGACTGGTCTGACTGATCTGAGGTGGACTGATCACTCTAACTGGTCTGGGTGGTCTGATTGGTGTCAGGACAGTCTAGAGGCTGTCTCACTTATGATTTGCCTGTCTGGAAATGTCTGGACGACACTAACAGCTAACTAACTTACCAACTATCTGTCCAGAAATTCGTGGACAGTGCAGAGAGCTGACCCACTTACCATCTGGCCATGTGGGAGTGTCTGAGCAGTGGAGTGAGCAGACTTACTTGCCATCTGAGTGCTTGGAAGTGTCTGGGTAATGCAGCCAGCTGACCAACTTACCAACTTTCTGTCTGGCAGTGCCTGGACAATGCAAAGAGCTGACCCACTTACCATCTGACTGTCTGGGAGTGTCTGGATAGTGGAGAGAGCTAACTCACTTACCATCTGGCTGTCTGGGAATGTCTGAGAAGTGGAGTGATCTGACTTGCTTGCCATCTACCTATCTGTGAGTGTCTGGAAAGTGGAGAGAACTGACTCACTTGCCACCTGGCTCTCTTGAAGTGTCTGGGCAGTGCAGACAGCTGAGCAACTTACCAACTTTCTGTCTGGCAGTGCCTGGAGAGTGTAAAGCACTGACCCACTTACAATCTGTCTATCTGGAAGTGTCTGGATAGTCTGGAGAGTTGGTCCACTTATTCAATGTATGACTGATTGTATCTGGACATCTAATGCTCTGGCTCACTTATCTTCTGCCTTTCTGGAAGTGTCTGGATAGTCTGGAAAGCTGACACACTGAGCCTCTACCTGTGTCTGATTGTCTGAAAGTGTCAGTGTCTTAAATTACTGTAAGCACTTACTATCTAACCATCTGTTCAGCTGACAGTCTAGTGTGTCTGATTCCAGACACTGTCAGACACTTTCAGAGAGTCAGACAAATTGTCATGTTGCTGATGACTGCATCAAGTCCTCCATACTGACCTCCAGAGCGAAGCAAGTGTAAAACCTCTGCATGTTTCTGTGAAATGATTGCATCTGAAAGGGGCATGATATCGGTTTTCCATTTGGCTGATCAGAACCCACTGTGTGTGACCACAGTGGCCAAACCCAGATAACACAGAAGAAGTAAAGTTATACCCTTTGCAGCTGAGAAAGTGAATGAATTACAAGGAATCACATAAAGATGAAAGCATACTGTGCTTGTTAAACCAGGCTTTCAAGTCTGACTGACCATGTGTGTGTCTCGATATTGTGGATGTAACCTCATACATATTGATAATGAAACTGGACACCATAGTGATGAAAGGTCCAGCTTCAGCATTGCCTTTGCAGTCCTGAGTGACCCAATCAAAGTTGCAAAGATGCTCCTCAAACTGTCATGGGTTACTTGGAGTCTGCTTGTCGCTTGGGGGAAAAATATCCAGAATGAGGCCAGCTGTCAGGACTGGTTCTCCTCGACGATCTTACTAGGAGGTCCAGGGTTGCAGGGGACTAATGAGGAGGTAAGTCCAGACACTAGTAGGTGCTAGTTAGTGCGGACAGTCAAGTCTGGGTCATATGGACGAAGTCCGGGCACTAGAGAAGCACTGGGAGTAAGTCCAGGTTTTGCCGAGTAAGTCCGGACTGTGGGAAAGTGGACCGGAGTAGCGTAGCTTGTGCAGACGAAGGACATCCCAGAGGGATAAGTCCCTAGAGGTCTAGCATTGAGTCTGGGACAGAGGTGGCTTTTGCCCTTGTGCGAGTAGGAGACTTGCTAGGATCGGACATAGGACCAAGGGGACGAGATAGGACGGAGACTGGAGTTGGCCGGAGTTCAGGAGTTCAGGTGAACAGATGGATTAGGAGAGCATAGTGGGTAGTACAGAGGGAGGAGTATCTTAGTCGAGATTTGATCTAAGGATCTACTACGCCGGAGTTTGGTAGTTTATATAGTAAAGAGACTAGAGGTGAGTATATACAGTGACAAGTAAACACCTTAGCCAGGACAAGGGATAGAGCAGAAGCAGACAGGAAAATAAACCAGAGCGGAAGCAGACACGGAGAACTAGGATTACAGGGATGACGGAGGAAAAGCAGGGACAAGGGAACTAGGCTGGAACAGGACAGGTAAGGGTCAGAGGTGGACTTAACTAATGTTAAGTCTGGAGCAATGTCCAGGACCGGAGGAAGTGGAACCGGAGGAAGTGCAAGAGCGGAGGGAGTGTGCAGGTGGAGGAAGGGTGGAGTAGCCAGAGGAAGGTCCAGAGTTGGACATGGAAATGTCCTAAGCCTTTGGTGGACCTAACAGAGGAAGTGGAGCAGGAGCAGGAGCAGAACTGAGCTGGAGTTGGATATACCAGCCGGAGTTGGGCTATGTCGCAGACCAGACAAAGGGAGTGGCCGGACTGAAACCGGAGTAGCAACTAATGGTAGGTACAGGTCCAACATGGAGGAGTTAGACTGCGGATCTGTCTGCAGGAAGACAGGGGTTAGTCCTGAGGGTGGAGATGAACATAGGGACCAGAGTTGAGCTGGAGTGCAGCTATGGGGCTGGAGATGGCCAGACTAGATCCGGAGTTGCATCTATGCCTAAGGAGAGGTCAGGCGGGCCAAGGTTAGACCGGAGTTGTGACTGGGAAAAGTATGGATATGACACCAGTGCAGATGATCGAAGCAATAATGGCTAATTGATGAAGGGGCTTGTTGGCATTATAGGTGTCTTCGACATATTTATAAGCCTCGATGATGTATGGAGGAACACCAGTCCCATGTATATGGGAAATATTCCATTCAACAGGAAGCTTTACTTTGTGAAGCACAGAGTGAAAGGAATTAAGTTGTACCTCCATAACAGACCATTCAGCCCGAGGGTCCGACACTTGCATTGCCTGTGAAGTCTGGATGGCTATGAAGCTATTTGAGTCTTGTCTGAAAAGAGATGAGGGGGGTTGTGTGGTTGCACCAAGGTTGAGCCAGACATCATGCATGACGACTGTTGAGGGATGGCCATTCTGAGCATCAGTGTTCTGAGACCAAGGAATGTGATTGATCTTTAGGGCTTCACATGCAGTGGTAACCGCATCAACAACAAACTTATCAGTTTCAGAAGGGGGGATTCAAGCCTGAACAGCAAAGGAGCAAATTTCCTGAAAAGCAACACAAGCAACCAGCAGAAAATTCCCTCCTTGGATGAATGGGGGTTTGCGGTTAGCCTGAGGTTTCTTGCATTGTTTGAGTATCAAGTCTGTGAAAAACATCACAGGTTTCCTGCCCAAGGTGGAGGTTGTGAGTCAGAATGCTGCAGGAGTGTGTTCAATGACAGCTTGTAAAAGGTTGGGAAGGACACAGAAAGAGGAAACTGTTCATCAGACCACCTTGCAAGAGCAGCAGAATGTTCCTGAGCTTTACATTTGGCGAGATGATTGTCTCCTGAGATGGCAGGTGTGAGAAGTGAGGACACCTTGGCAGTCACAAGATCTTTCACATCATTGAAATATACTTTTAGTGCAACCTCTGCAGCATAACACGAGAGTCGAAATGGAAGGTCTTGGATCAATGCACACTGATCTGAAGGCATGTTGTCAATTGCAAGGCAGATGGTGAAGCATGCTTCATAGGCCTGTAGATAGCAATGAGCCTAATTCCTAGCATAGCATGACTGTGAGGCTGCCAATGGGTGTGTGCTCATGGAGTCATTTTGCGCATTTTGAACAAGTAGTCATTTTGTGCATTTTGCACATGCAGTCGTTTTGCGCAAAACGAAGGTAACTTGGCTTACCTCATAATGTGCCTTTCCATAGGTCAGTTTCTGGGACCTCTTTGACAATGTCAGAGGGCAGCATGCTTGAGAATCCACAGGCCAACTATCACTTTGCACAACAAGTTGTTCCATTGATAGTGCCCCTAAGGCAATGAAGGCATCAGATAATGCAGGGAACCCATCAGCCAAGAGACCAAGAGATAACCATGAGTGGTTCATCAATTTCTTGCACAGGACTGCTGCATTTCCAGTATGTGCATAGTTCAAGGTATGTTCCAACATTGACACAACCTCTATCATGGATGGGTCAATCACTGAACCTGTGCAGAGCTGTCTGTTGTATTTTTTCCAGAATAAGTCAATGAGTGCTGTGACAGGGTAACTTGCATATTTGAACAGATCAGGAATTATCTGTGTACCATTGGCCAAATTAAATTTCTGTTCAACTAGATTGATGAGCAAAGTCAGACTTACATCAGGCTGGAATATCACCATCGCATCCTTGATGGGCTCCAGAACACTAGGGTGTGACCACATTTTTAGTAGTGGGCACATTACATTCTTGTATATCATTATTTCACATTATCACCATAGAGTCAATGAAATAGGCCATACAATTGAGCACATCACTTATGATCCATTGTGGTGTTGTGGGTCCATCTGGAACACATCAAGTGTGTATGTATTTTCAAATCGCAGTGCCTGGGGCTGACCAGGGCCAGATACCTTGTGGTTGAATTGAACATGAGGGAGTCCACCATCACAGAATCACAGTTTCCTCTCCCAGTGGCAGTGGCCATGAACAGTTGTTGCAGTGGATCTTGCAAATGTACTTGTTACCATGCCCAGTTGGACAGCATAAGGAATTGTATATTTGTGATCTGAGAGGTCAAAGAACAGGTGCTCCTCATATTTGAGGATCGTCATTTTCATTGTCAGTGTCCATGGCATCGTCATCAACTGGAGGACAGATCACAAGATCTATCTGCTTGAGTCACTGACAGAAATTTGGCATCACAGAGGCTGATTTAACATTACCCATCTTTCTGGAAAATGCCAATGGGTAAACCCAGAAGGGGGCCTCGTTGTGGACATGGCCATAAGCATCCTCATGACCTTGAAATAGTTCATGGATTCTCTCCAAATTGATGAGTGCCCCACACTTGTAAAAGCATATGGGACAATGGTGCATGACATGGAATCCTTCACAGTTATATATTTGGATTTCAACACCATCCTCATCAAACAGAGGCAGTTTGTCGAGATCAACCTCTTCTCTAGGTTCATCATAATCTGGCTTGTCATATATGGCACCATGGGCATGAAGGATGTCCTCAGTGGCGAGATCTTGCCACTCCTCTACTATGACATCACTACAGCAACAATGCTTCATCACATGACAAGACATGATATGCAAACATGAACATTCCTGATATGCATCACAAGAGAGAATGTCAACTGTCTATTATGTCAATAATCCCTGCCATTACCCCAATTGATGCTTTCCACTGCCTCCAATCTAGGGACCATCATTGGTTTTGACCATAACAAAGGGTGATTCCAACTGGTGAGTTCTGTGTGAGGAAACCATCCTGCTTCCAGGATGCTGGTGCATGCTGGACCCAATGTGCCCAGTGTTCAATGAAGATGCTATGGAAATGTTGGAAATCAAAGAGAGACATGTTTATCTGTTGATGTGGTTCACCAAGCTGTCCACTGCAAAGATGTAGTGTCAGAACGATATGGCAAATGATGTAGAAAGATTGGAGGAGAGATGGTGGATAAAGTGGTATTGCTAGACCTTCAAATCACGCAAATCAGATCCAAGTCTGATTTGCACATTTTCCACCTTTCCACCAAGGTCTATATTGTCTTTGTCCACCCTTCAATTTGCGCAAATTGGCCATGTGTCCGATTTGCACATTTTGCATGCTCTTACCCAGCTACATATTGCCAACACATTATGGGAAGGCACTTACAGCACTTCTGTAGAATTTGTAACTGCATCCCTGGTGAGCAGTTCCAGATAAGTGTCAATGCAAGTGATCTCCTGGTGTTGAATGGTTTCGAGCACATAGGCTATGAACATGACAACCATCAGATGATGCCTGGCACTCAAAGCCATTGGGGGTGCATCTAACACAGGGAGTCGTTCGTGTGTATTGTCCAGATGATCCACCTTGAAGTACACATTCGGGGCCATGGCCAGCCACAACTGTTCATCAAGACATGTCCTGATGGACATCATCCTTCCTTGAGGATGGAACGGAAGTATAGAGGCATTTTTGTCGGGCCATAAGTGTAGGTGAGTGGATAAGTGCAACTTTACAGTCCAGTTGTGATCAACATTCATGTTAGCCAGAGTGGCATCCATGCCACAGCGTGATCCTACATAAAGGGCATAGTCCAGGTAATAAGGTCCAACTTGGGCCACCAAGTTTTGGTTTCCCTTTTCCACCAGGTAAGCAGGTTCAACTGTGAGGCAATGTTGTTTATGCAAAAGAGCAATGGCAGTGTTTGCATTTCCAGTATCATGCAGGTCCCACAGTTTCTGAAGGCTGACAGTTTTCACCTCTGCAGCTTTAAACTGCTCAATATATTCTCGTTGACAGGGAGGGTCACATTGATGGAGCACAGAAAGAATGTCATTCTGGTCATGCCCATAAAAGGTGCCAAGTTGCTGCGGCAGTTCTCCAATGTCAAGTGGGACATCATGTGCACCTTCATCAACTTGGGCACCATCAGTTTCATCAAGGTTGTCACGCATTCCTGGAGCGCTTGAATGGATTTTCAGTGAGAATAATGGTACTTTTTTTGGTTTGATTAATTTACTCACCCATCATGGATTTCCATGTCAGATTCAAAGTCACTCATTGTGCACACTGCAGACAACCTTGAGAGTGAAGCAGTAGGGAGAATTAGGTGGGAGGACAGAACAGAAAAGATGTGACTTACTAGCACACAAGATTCCACTTGTGAAAATACATAATCTTTGGTTCCACTGGCACGTGGGTAAGCCCAGAACATCATGGAGCTGACATTTATTCCGGTCCATTGCAGCCGAAACCCATCAATTATGCTGGCTGGTACTAGTGAACATATCTACCTCCACCATATTGAACTAGCAGTTGAACCATACCATTGACTACTAGTGTTCTTCGATAACAGTGGAGGTTTCCTTTGGTATTTTGTTTCTTGTCTAATTTACCATGTTGCAAGCCTCAGTGTATATATAATAGATTTCATAATGAAGGTGAGCTATCCAGAAATCCTACTTACCTGGTATTCTCTCCTGTCCCTTTTTAACTGTCCTGCACAATGTCAAAAATGCGCAAAATAACATCTCTGTTATTTTGCACATTTTTGGATATGTTCATTCCATTGTACTTGGTGGGAATGGAAGGGGCAGATACATGGTCATCCATGTGCTTGCCCATTCACACCTGCTCCTGTCTCCATTCACCCACTTTCACACATGCATGGGTTGTACCTGCAGGTTCAGTGGATATTATTTTGCAATCTATATATTAGTTACTAGTGGTGCTCAGTGCACTTTACGCACCACCTTTCAGAAGCAATAGTGGTCTGTTAGATACATATTTTGTGACCAAAACAATGTATCTAATAGATCAACCATCCATATCAACATCTCCCAACAAGTGCTAAGAATAGGTTGGTGAATCATGTTAACTCATCAGCAAAAGGTGTTCTGCCAGAATAGCTCACAGCAAAGCTATATAGTGTGAAATTGATGCATATAGGCAATGTAGCAGATCAGGTCACTACTGTAGACTCCCCAACCTTTCATGTAACTTTATTGCAACAAAACACAGTGACTACCATGTGACCTGTGTTGCATGATTCATGGTTGTGAGAATGTTGCAACACATAACACATATGCTGGGCAAAGTGTTGCAACGTGTTGCATTACATTTGGTCAATGTAATGCAACACATTGCAACATGGCCAGTGTTCACCTTGCATCACCTTGCAATACTGTCTTGCAATACATGTTGCAACAGTCAGCTGCCTTGCATCACCTTGCAATACCATCTTGCAATACATGTTGCAACACTTTTATGGATATCAATTTCAGCTGCACTGACTGTAGTTGGCTTTTAACACATTAAAATTCTCATATACTATACACTTTATATGGTAGAATTATAAACAAGGCCACCATATCGACAAAGTATACCTGGGCAAAAACCTAACCTTGAGTTAATAATCAATAATACATCATTGACATACCATCTCTCACCTCAGGATTAACTTGGTATTTGTTGAGTATGACAGAGGGCAGGCCCCTTGAGTGGAGGTAAAGAGAAAGCAGAGGGAAGGGCAAAGAGAGACCAAGTGATGATTTTAAGAAATTGCAGGGGGATGTTGCTGTGAAACAAGTCAAAATGGTGTTGCAACATGATGGTTGAACATTGAGACAGTGGATTGCAATGTGGTGGGTTGGGTATTGCAATGTGGCAGGTTGAGACCAGGTATTGCAACACGGTGGTTGAGCTGAGTTAAGACAGAGTATTGCAATGCAGTGGATTGAGACGAGGTATTGCAATGCAGATGGGGTGTTGCAACACAGTGGTTGAGCCAGAGTATTGCAATGTGACAGATTGAGCAGAGGTGTTGCAACAATGGTTGAGCCAAATCAAGAAGTCTTGCAATGTGGTCAAGACAGGGTGTTGCAACAAGTTGAGATGGGATGTTGCAACATGATGGTTGAGAACTTGAGACTGAGTACTGAGTGTTGTGATGAGTCAATGCAAGATGTTGCAACACAGCAGTTGAGATCCCAAGGCCAAGTGTTGCAACAACTTGAGATTGGGCCATTGCAACACCAGTAGTGAGAGTCCAGAAAGATGAGTATAAATACAAGAGCAAATAACTTGTCCACACCTCCCAACCCGTCTATTGATCTCCCTCTCCCTGGTGCTCCTGTCCATCTGGCTCACTACAGCCCATTACATCCGATCTCTAGGAGTCCAACCTTGCTGCAAATATTTGAGTACATGCCATCTGTGCCATCATCCACTTCAGCATGAAGTACTCACTTCAACCTGGAACACAACCTAGCCTCCAGACTGTGTGCACATCTCACATGCTCCTCTCATTGCCAGTCCAATCACAACTCACCAGATGTGAATCTGATCAGTGACCAAAGTACGTTGCTATTCTACAGAAAGGTAGGACTCTAATACTGACTGTGCATGACAGGTATGACTGGTAATGTAGCTTGACAATGACAAGCACAGGACTGCAAACAGTAACCATGTTAGTTTCAGGTGGACCTGGTTTTGGCTGTGTTGATTGCATATGCATGTAATGTAATGGTCAGTATTAGAGTTATCTATATGTGAAATAGTGACTCACCTTTACTGGTCAGGTTCAAAGAGGTGTGACTGGTAATGAGAGGAGCACAAGATATGCATGCAACCTGGAGGGCCGGGTGGATATTTGCAACAAGTTTGAACTACTCAAGATGGGATGTAAATGACAGTTTACTGTAGACTTTACTTGAAGTCTTTGACTGCATGTCAAACATTGTCCATCAAGTATCTGCAACCATCTGCACAGCCTTGAAGTACTAATTTTTGCTGAGTTCCTCCCTGTCACTTTAGTAGTGCAACAAGTATATATGTACACTGTATACACCATTACAGAGACAATATCAAGTAGTATGTTGTAAGCATTTAGCAGCTAGGACACACCACGAGCATCAGCAAAATCCAGAAAAGACTGTGTGTCCCTCCATGGGGACATGCTGGGCACAACACCGCACATTCACCTTCTTTTGAATTTAAGATACCAGTAGGATCATGTCCCCTTCCTGAACATTTGAGCATCTTGACGTGGCACCACTGCTGCACCATTCTCAAGAATTGCTCATAATGCATCTGAAGTTGACTCAGCACAGACAATGAAAATGTTGGACTGAGATGAACCTTAGGTGGGTTTAAACCAGTATTGTCTGAAAGATGGGACAAGGCATTGTAAAAATCATAGCAAGAAATTTTGGATTCTAACGATAGAATATGAAAGTGCTCCAGCATGCAAAATGTGGCCATGGTACGTGGTTTGTCTGAAGTTGCAGGGAACCAGCAGACATATAATAGTTGTTGAAAATATGTTTCAGCTGTCTCACATCCGCAGAATGTAAGGCTGACAACCTGAACACCATTGTCATGCACAACAACGAATTCACCCTTTGGGACAGGCCGTGGCCTACTGCATTGTTCACCCACAGGATGGCCTAACTGTACATTCAAGCCCAAGTCCTTCAGGGTTGTGTGCTCAACATATGTACCATTCCATTTCTTTCACTGGTGAGCTCAATGTAATTGATTCCAATAGTGTATCTCACCTTCAGGCAGTGCAGTGGATTATTTCCATGACAAACAACTATGCTTCTTGACAGTACATACCAAGCCCAAAGCAATCATCACAGCGGAATCAGGCTGGCTGTCTCCTACAAGACAGACAATTTTCTGAAACACCACATCTACCCTCCAGTCTGAGTAGTTCAGATAAATAGTCTTCACGGTCTAATCTTGACCACGCAAGGAGTGGGAAGTCCTTGAAACATATCAGCAAGGTGTCCTGTCCAGCATGCACAAATTGATCTTACTGAGTTCATTGTCTGTCGGGGTTGTATGTCTAAAAGACATAGATCAACTTCTGGTGGCAGTTTGTCCTCACATTTAGGGATCATAGAGTGAGAAAAGTGGTCTGCAATGTTGGGTTGCACAGTAGGTGTTTTTGGAATGGCATTGGGGATAGCCAATGCATGGGTAGTCAAACATAGGGTCCTGTCTGAGTCTGACTGAATCTTGATGTGACAACAAGTGGGAGTAATTTCTTCTTTGGTCTTCTGCTTGTGAATAGTCAAACCAGTGGTTTTTGGGAACCAAAGTGAGCCAGTACATCAAGCTGGAGATGGCCCATTGTTTTGATGCAACTCTTGTTGCATGAGAGTGACCTGTTGGCTACCTGGATTGGGGGAGGATGGGAGCAGAAGGCAATCAGATGTACCATACAGTAGACTTTCAGGAGGTGGCTGGTGGGCGATATCCTAGAATGGGTGAAAGATGGGGCCCATGGGGTTAATGTTCAACATTTCAAGATCCAAGATCCATAAATGACACCTATAAGTCCATACACGGTGCACCTTTCTGTTAGTCAGTGAATGCGGTTTAGGTGTGGCTTGAGTGATTAGAATTTAGAAAACCAAGATCTGTGAATGTCACTTACAAATCCACATACCAGCCAGGATTTCCAAGAATTTGCAGTGACAGTGCGCAAGTCACTTAAAATGAAGCCTGTTGATGCACGAGGCATGAAGCTCCCAGAACTCTTCTGGCCCACAGAATTACAGTTGTTACCAAAGTAAAATGAGATTTGTCAGGTTTCTCAAGGCTGCATGTTGCGTGTTTCCAAATGGGGAATGAGGTGCAATGGCACAGGAGTGTACCTATGGGTGAGCCATGTAAATGGCTAGCCTCTTGGGTCTGTATGGTATCTATTGCATTTGATGAAGAGTGATGCATGAAGTACAATCAAGGATGTAGAATATACATAGGAAGTTGTGGGAGCCCTGGAAAGGAGGTCAACATGCACCTCAATGGACATACTCCTCTACTTCAAATTTACCTTGTTCTGCACTGGTGCAGCTGACATGCATGAGGCAGCATGCAATGGGAAGGGAAATGTCTAGGGAGTGAATAACAGGCTGTGGGAGGAGGGGATGAAACCTGAGAAGATGTGAGTTTATACTCAGGGCTGTCTTCCTGGCATGCTGTCAATGTCAGCAGTATCATTGACCTTATGATGTGGCTGGAGGTGTGGCAGGTGACACTGGGATTGGGTGATCATTGAGATTGTCTGGGGTGGTCAGCACTGCTTCATCATTGGTGACCATAGATGAGGCAAGGCAGGGCCATCGTGGGTTGCTCCAGCTGAGGATGCTTGGACTTGACTGACTTGAGTTTGATGGCAACCTCCTCCCCTGAGATTGATATTGATCCCAAGATAAATGTCACCTGGTCATGGGATGAATGAGAGCAAATGTTGTGAAATAGCAATAGTATGTACCAAAAGAACTGAAGCTAAATCAACATTTTGTTTGGCCAACATAAATGCAGATACAAAGAGACAGTGGCCCAACGACCCCCATGCAGTGGGAAAATGCACCTGGAGTCATTGAAGGAAGACAAGGGCAACCAAGGAGTGTAGTTTCATCAGATGGAGGGTGTACATGATAAAATAGGGCAGCTTCACCATCAGGACAGAAGAGAATGGCTGCAAATCCAGGCAGGCAAATAGGCACTTCAGTCACCCCCCATTTAGGACCTATTAGGTCTATATATTTCTACAGATGTATATACCTAAGAGGTCTTACCGGTGTCACGTACCAAACAGGTTTGGTACAGTGAACATGGAAGATAACGTCAATATCAAACAATTCTAATGTGAAGGATGAGCACAACGGAGCCTCATCATAGCCATCTATTGCACAAGAAGACTATCCTGATGCAAGAGACGACTGCTGACGTCTAGCAGTCATCACTCGCACAAGAACCGCCAAGAAGCAGAAGAAACTGAAGGAATAACGTCCATTATGGTATGAGAAAGGAATGCAATCTACTGCAGTCCAACTCCCATACCAGAACGAGCAAAGAAGCTGAAGAATTGATGGAGAAATGAAGGAAAGAAGAGAAGAAACAACGTTAGCACTCAAATGTCATTTTTAGGCGCTGTTACGACCATGCCCAACTCCGGGTCTTATCCGGTCACTCCGGTCGCATCGCAGCTCTACAGCTCAACTCCGGTCGCTCAACACTTACTCCGGTCGCGCTTGCGCAGATATCTTTCCGTTAAGTACGACCCTTGGTCTATGCTCTATTTGTTCGTTACCACACCTCGCCGTTCACCCTGTCTTGACGTGAGTTCCCCGTGAACTCGTTATATCCTATACCTTGTAGCATTTTCACTGGACCTGATTTATTTTATCTGGTCCTGACTTTATTTTCACCGGACCTGACCTAGTCCTAACTCCAGTCGTCCCTTGTCTGCTAATAGGTTGTTTACTTGTCACCGTAAATACTCGACCCTAGTTCTTACTTAGTATAAGTACTCTGTAGTTTATCCTGTACTCCTCAGTCTGAAATCAACCATAGTCTCTACTCCTGATCTTGTCCGTCTCTGTCTCTGTCTCTGTCTCCCCTTCTTGACCGGAACCTACACAAGGGATCAATGCTCGTTGTCCTTAGTCGTTGAATCCAAACGGTCGCCAACTCCAGCCGGACTAATCTCTTGTCCAGCCCTCTGCCCTCTCCCTTCGTCCGTTTCTGTCCGGACCTGACCGGACCCCCTACCGGAGTAGACCCAGACTTGACAGGACTCCATAGTGACTGATGAAGCGGGTGTCTGGATTGCAGGTGGAATATCTCCATGGAAAATAAACAGATTTACATCGGAACTTGACAGGCAGATAGACCATGGTCTAGGCTCCATGATGATATAGTCACATGCCTGATAGCTTCAAAAATGACGGAGCTATTCAAAATATCGGAATGCCGGCACTGGGCGCCTAAATTTGACATTTGGGTGCTAAAAATGATTCTTCTTTTCCTCCTTCATTTCTCAATCATTTCTTCTGCTTCTTTGGTTGTTCTGGTATGGGAATTGGACTGCAGAAGCTTGCATTCCTCTCTCATACTGAAATGGTCATTAATCCTTTGGATTCTTCTGCTTCTTGGCAGTTCTCGTGTGAGGGATGACTGCTAGATGTCAGCAGTCATCTCTTGCTCCAGGATAGTCATTCTTGTGTGATAGATGGCTACGACGAGCTTGTATTCATCCTTCACATAAGGATAGTCTTGACTTTGCGTGATATGGATAGCAAGGGCTGTCTGTATCCCTCAAGTTGCGACAATCTTTCAACAGATCTTGGGTGCGTTCTTCACATTAATTTCATTGGCTAACTTTCTCCATGTCCACAGTATCAAACACATTTGGTGTATGACAACACCAACACTAATGCCAGCACCAGCACCAACCCCCAGGTATGTTTCCAGTGGCATCAGTACCCCCAGCTGTCTCAACACCACCCAGCCACAACCCATTTCAGTGCCAGCAGTCTCAAGGTAAGATACACTGTCTCCCATTGGTACCAGCCCTAACTCCATGCTAGGTGTGCCACCCCCGCACCCAAGTCTCAGCTGTTCATGCCAACATGTCCAACTGTCAGCTGTCTCACACACAACAATGCATGTCCACATGGCCACCACAACCATTAGTGCACAAAGGTAGTAAGTAGTATAGATATTGTATGATTTTATTGGGTAGAAAATGTATTTACTTGTCTGGAATGGGACTTGTGCTGCTATTGCATTGCTTAAATAGAAATTCAACATTAATGGTACTCATCAGCACTCTGCTTTGGATGCTTTGGTTATGCACAAGTTTAGAACTTGGCATGTTCCTGTCGGTGTTTGAAAGATATGTCTCCCCTCTGACCCGCCCAATGGCGTTCTGTATGCCTCAAGGAGCATACCAGGCAAGTTCTTACCATGTCCAACACCACCCCACCAGTCCCAACTTCCTCCCAAGGTTCCCAGGTCAAGCCTGGAACTTCTCAATGAGGTACCCATATGGCAAGAGGTATGGCAAGAGGTATGGTAGCAAGAGGTACAGCGAGAGGTCAAGGGGCAAGGGGAAAGGCCCCTGTTCACCAACCTGACTCTGGTACACCTGCTGAAGATTCCCCATTACCCAGTGCTGGAAATGTTAACTGGGAGAGCAATCTGGCCCTCACCAACAAGCTCATCCAATGGCTTCTCACCCACCCCGCTGATCAACACATCTTATTTCACGATCGTGCAACATCTACATATATACCTGGTCCTGGCAGCAAACCGTCTGGAAGAAACAAGAAAGAGGTCCTAGTGGTGGTTGCAGGACACCTTTTTGAAAAGGATTCGAGCTATGGATCTGCATATGCCCTGGACATGCCAAAATTCAATACATCGCTCAACAATTGATTGGGAATGTAAGTCTTTTTTCTCTTACACTGATGTATAACAACTGACCTTCCTTCCAGGTTAAAGTGCTTATATTGTGCTCAGCACACTTGTTTATGCAGTACTGGACAAGGTGTCACCCCAGGTACAAACCATCTGAATCTCTTAGGTATGCTTGCTTGCTTCATCCATTTGATTGCCATTAATCACACTCCTTCCAGCTGAAATTCATGCAAAATACCCATTCTACAACAATCTTGATTCAATGTGGAGAGGGATCCCATCATTCAACCCAGAGCTTGTGTCCTCCTACCCAGATGTCAACTATGCGCAACACCTTCTGAATGTGGTAGGGGGCACATCCAAAGATTCAGGTGCTCAGGAAGACAACAACTTTGGCCCTAATGAAGACTCTGGTGCTCCTAATGATTGTGCTGCCACTCCTAATGATGATGGCACTGGGGAGAACTTTGGGCTGAACTATCCAGCATTTGACAATGAACAATTCAATGGTGGATTTACAGGTAATGATGTGGATGTGGATATGCAGGAATTTGGGCTTGGAGATGATCCTGCGATGGATTTGGACATAGCAGTGAGCACTGGTAGTGTATGTCCCAGTGAAGCATCCTAACTTGTGACATTGACAGCCCCCTCCACCTCTCCCCACCATTTCTCGACATGCCAGTGCTTCCACATTGAGGAACCCTCCCACATCAAAAGTAAACATGCCAATTCGGGATGGGCGTTCTGCATTCAGACACACACCATATCCCTGTCCCAACTCTGCTTGTTCCTCCTCTGCTGTACCATCGGCAATCTCCTCTGGAAAAGTGCCAAGCAATGGCAAGCAGGGGTCTCAGAGTCCATCTGCGGGCAGTAGTAGGTTGGAACAAATGCTTGACAATCTGGATGCCCACAGCACATTACATGGCAGTAACACAGAATACTTGAAAACTCACTGAATGGTCACAAAATATAATTTTGCAGTTAGAGATAAAGAAATTGATTTTCAGTGCCAGGAAAATGTGGCGAAGCATGCCAACGCTGAGGCTGATTTCCAGCATCAAGCCAGGCTGAAGGAGCTTGACATCCAGATGATCAGGCAGCAAGAGCGTACCATGGACAAGAAAGTCAAGTTGATTAATCTCCAGATTTGCTTGGTGCAATTGCAATCTGGCAACTTGGGAGGTCCCACTATCAACATTGACAATGAAGACGACATGGAGGATGATGGTGATGACGAGGACTTGGGCTTGGGGGATGCCGACCTGGGGGACATGAACTTGGAGGATAATGTTGATCAGGGTGGTGCCTACTAGACGATACGTTGCATTCTCGCTCATGCTGGACCCCCACTCACGATCAATTCTGTGCTCATCATGTATTGGACTTGTGATTTGGTTTGTCTGTATGGGCCTCTCTGTATCCTGTTGTTTGAATGTATTCTCTAATTCTGAACTAACATGTTGAGATGACTGAATAGGCACCTCATCAACTCTGTGTGGAACTGCTGTCCCAGCATACCAGCAGGATCGTCAACCACCACTGGCTGAGGAGGGTGGTTAGGTTCCTGGCCCTCCTCCCTGGCCCATCCTGTTGACGAGTTGATCCCCAGCTCTTTCTCAAAATCAATAATCATGTTGTGAAGAATGATGCAACACTGTATTCAGTGAACTGCAATTTGAATATCTTTTTTCATTCTAACTTGAAGCCAAAGTTCCTGAAGTGACTGAAAATGTCCTTTCAAAGCAGCAAATGCATGCTCAACATGCACTCGAACCTGAGTGTTGAGTGGTCCTTTTTTTTGGCCTGACCAGAAAATTACTACTTACTTTTGACAGGTATTTATTATATAGGTTCTTCATCCTCGTTAACCCCTCCCTGGTAGCCTTAAATGGCATGACACACCAGCACTGCAATGGATATGCACTATCTGCCCAGATCCAATGATCGGAGGGATTATTTGTTTGGGATTCCTTCCCATCTGTGTGCCCTGGAATGCGTAGGCATCGTGGACACTCCCTGGATGGCACAATCCATAGTCAACAATCTGGAGATTGTGAGGCATGATGACCAACTGAAGTGGAATTAGAAAGCTTGGCATGGTGTGGCACATCAACGCACCTGGCAATTAAGTGAGTACCGGGACTTTCTGTCATAAAATGTCTCTCCATAAATCCCAGGCTTCTCAAACAAATTTATTGCTGACCCATCTGCTGCAAAGATACCATTCCTCCAGCCAGGGCAACTGCGTTCCTCCACCCAATTTCGTGTGATTTCTGCATCCTCCGAGTCCTCAGCAGGAATAGCCAGAAAGCAGTCATGTTGTTGCAGCAATGCAACCATCACTCGGTTTGAACAATTCCTCACTGAACCAACACTGACCCCAGCCCATTGGGTGATCTCTTCAAGGGATATTGATATTGCATTGCCATAGTGGCTGGCATGGTTTAGGAAGATCGCCAGTTGGATGGAGATCAGTAACTGCAAATTTGTTCCAGGATACAGTCAAAGATCTGGGGATCAACACACAACTTCTTGCAGAATAGATGGGGCCAGTAATCTGAAAAATGGTTGAGCAATGGTGGTTGTGACACCTGCATCATGGGGACTGGTACATGGTTGAGTACACACGCTCTTGCTACCTCATCATGAAGTGCCCTGATTGCCCCCAGTAGACGGTGGTGCTGAGCATCTTCCTGCATATAAAATGTAACTGAACTGTCGCTTGAATCTGAGCTGTCATCGCTCATCTGTGGACAGATTGGAGTGATCGGGGTAATTGGAGTGACAGGCGAGATGATCACAGGTATGCCATTGTCCTCCAATCCACTATCTTCTGCACTGCTGACCTCCTCCGGGTCCCATTTTCGCAGGGTTTTCAGGTGTCTTTCAGCCACTAGTAATGCAAACCAACATATTTTCTCCAACAAGTCATTTCAGGAAGACTGGCGAGGCATGGTATAGTGTAGAGAGATGATTGTTGTAGTACACAAGATCAAATTATAATATGGTTTTTTTTACTCTTTGTCATATCAGTTTTAGTAGTAACCAGTGCGGGACTCCGTCTACAATTAGTTTGAACTCCGAACACTAAAAAGCTGCTGCAGGAATGTGGTGCATAGCCAGTGCATAATGACAGCACAGCGCTGATGAGTACCATTATTGAGACAACTGAGGGGGATGAGCACAGTGAATGTACTGTATTTGAGGGCCATTTGCTGGTTATCATGTAACTTTACAGCACAGACGTCATACTGTACCTGCCACAAAGTATCTACCCTAACTTCTGTCCAGTAGCCCACTTAGACTGCCATGTCATGGGTATGTCTGCAGAGGCAACAGATCTGGGTCTCCTTTTCTGTGTATTTGGCTGTAAATACTGAAGTAAACCTTAGTAATTCGACTGAATCACCAGTGAGATACTTACCAGTGAGCCTTCAAGTTCTTCCTGCTTGATGGTGGTCTAAGTAGCAGACCTTGATCTACCTTCATGGCGCCAAGAATTGGTTCTGACATCAGGGCCTCTCCCTGTCTAAAAGGTTATTGGAGTCCTCAATAAGAATCTGAAATGTCTTATGCACAGTGAGTGGGTGTTTATTGCATAAAAGTACCACACTTACCATTGTCCCAGGTGTGTCATATTCTAAAGAAATCAACAGATCATGAAGGCCTATCTGGCTGGGAAAAATGAGCTTAACAGACTTGTCAGTCATGGCAAAGGGCGAATAATGTCAACGGGGTGGATTGGGTGGGTAGGACACAAGTCTACTTAAATACCACACATATGTCTGAAGGCCCAGCTGGATCTCGGATACTTGCCAATTTTCAACTGGCTTGAGACTTGGCATTGGGAACCAATGTGGTGCCACAGAATCAACAAGGGCTGTGCACAGCTTCTTTCTTCTGCTTCTGTATTAAAAGCAGAACATGCTGCATTCCTTATGATTGAGAATCCAAATTGTCCTTGCCATTTAGCCAAACAGTCTGTCTAATAATTTACCTGATCACTGGTACTCAGTTGCCAATCAGTACTTTCTCCCACTACCACTGACTATAATGGCACAGAAAAAAATAATCCTTTACCAGCCTCCTCCAATACTGAATGTCTGAATCCAGTTCTCACAGAAAACCACCTGTTCAAGTTCACAACAAGACTTCTTGAAGCTGAATGAGCAAGAATATTCATATGAAGTCAACTCAGCAGTGAGTTGATCATTGCATCATAATGTTTCACTTACAAAGAAGTAAGCAATGAATGATGCATCAGATGACAAGGATCAATATCAGAATGGAATCGACAAGGAATTTTCCATAGGAGTGCAGAAGTTTGCATGCTCTGTCGATACTATCTCCAGACAGATTGATAACCTCATCAAGATCAACCAGATACTCCAGCAAGATGGATTGGTTCAAAACAGAGGACTTGGTGAAGGTTGAGAGGTACCAGAGAGGTGTCTGGCACAGCTTCAACACCTGTAAGTCATACCTTATCCCCTGATTGATCCTCATTTAGATTTGGATGCGGCCTGATGGGGATGTGTTTTAGTGGTCAAGGTAACCATTCTCTTTCTGTCCTGCCACTCACTTGTGAATAGAAGCATCATGGACTTTTGTTGGTTTAATATACCCTCTGAATCCAGAACTGCCCTTCAAAGTCCATGGACTCAATGGTAAATCTCCTATCACCGTGATTTACCTCAGTGCAGAAGGTAAGTATTGAAACATGGGACGACCAAAACTACACTGCACAGAGGATGAGAAGCTACTGGCTGCTTGTTCATATTGAATGAAATATTACCAAAGGTATGTCTATGGCTCCGATGTGCTTTGGTTTGTTTAGACTCACTGCCAATATAAATCCTAAGGCATCAAGATGAAATCAGACTGAAACTCAAGGCAAAATGAGATAGGTTCAAGGCTTTCTGTGATGAGCCCTCCTTGTAAGTTGTTTTAAGGGTAGTTACCCTTTCACAGAGTTGTAGAACTAATATATTTAGTTTGTGTCCTACCAAATCTCTGGACATGGAAATATTGCCACATTATCTGTCCATACCCACCCTGTCCAAGCAGTCTGCAGATTACCACAACATATACTCCCAGACTCCTACTGATGCTTCACTCCGCTCTGTGCTGGATTCAACCGTTAAGATTGAGAACTCGCTGAAGGACTTAACAGGAGAGTTATGGCAGTTGTTTATGGATGCTTTATGCCAAGATTTCATGAATAGTGGAGACTATTCAAAAATTTCAAATGTCCTATCCGAAGTACAAAGCTTGGAGTCACGAGTATGCATGTTGCACTGGCAATATGTTGATCACTTGGACAATCCTACCAAGGGGACCTTTGATCAGATATGTTTGTTGTCATCCATTCTTGAGGATCTCTTGATGAATGCCATGGAGGGCACAGATGTAACACAGATGTACACTAGGGGCAATTTACTATTCTAACGATATCTCCTAGACACCATGTATTGACACATTCTTCATAGTGAAAATATTTAGGTGTATCTGGGAATCTAACTCATGGAATTTGCAGTACAAATCTGTGCCTCCGAAGTAGCAGCCAGAGCCAGAGGGCGGCTTCATGGTAATTATTTCTGTGAATCCTGTGCACTGCACACCTTCCCAAGATGTGGATTGCACTTCTGATCTGTATGACCAAGATCTGTGGCATGAGATACATTGACAGACACACCAATGGGTTACATGGGCTACACATCAACACATCAATATTATTAGCAAAGTTGATTATTCGCACATGCTGTTCACCTCACCTTCACACCTTGTCCTTTGTGTCTTACCTTTTCTCCAGTACAGTAAGTTCTAGGGGTGGTAAAGTTCAGTTCTGAACCTCAGTTCGAACCTGAACCAACTGAACCAACCTATAGGTTCAGGTTCAGTCCAAGTTCAGTTCAGCCCCTATCCTGTAGGTTCGGGTTCAGGTTTGGGCACCCATCTGGAGTACAGAACCAGTTCAGAACTGGTTTGAACCTCGAACCTGGGGAGTAATAGATGGGGACAGGATGTACAGGTTGCCTGGTAAATCTTTCTTCTTTCCACCCTATCAGTTCTTGTCTATCAATCTATATATATCAAAACACTGTGTATATACTGTGAAGCACTTTATATACACCATAGAACACCATGGAATGCCTTTAAACACCTTGGATACACCTTGGATACAACCTGTATACACCCTGTTTACACCTTGGAACATTGTGTATAGCCTAGTCCCTTGCCTCATGTATGCCTTGTGGTAGCCATACCTGCACCCT
>Ga0307516_10002996_pt1 | contig 22054 bp, 19 predicted proteins | sample 19_EM_MG_FD_203310 | JGI IMG/M metagenome (GOLD analysis project Ga0307516, IMG submission 203310) | Populus trichocarpa ectomycorrhiza microbial communities from riparian zone in the Pacific Northwest, United States - 19_EM | ecosystem: Host-associated > Plants > Roots > Unclassified | place... | reverse complement strand
AAGGTAATAAAAAGCTACGAACCACACCTTAAAATCAAATGTTTGATTCTTCAATAATGGATGATCATATAAGCAGGTTGTTGGCAGACATCAACATAATTGTATACGTCTCCATGTATTGTCTTTCGAGGAAAATAATGATTGAAAGGTCCACGATAATATCATTAGTATTTGGTTAAATAATGAAAAAAAAAATTATTTGCGATTAATAAATAAATTTAAAAATATATGAAAGTTTTCTGACCTTAATAGTTGTTACTGCTGGCTTGTTCAGAAGTTCAAGTTGCTTCTCAAATTCTAAATCTTCTTCTCTAGATAATTCCTTGCCTTCCACTCCATCATAGCTAAACAGAACAAAAATTTCCGGGTGGCACTTGAAGTCATGGCTCTAACCTGAATAATGGAAGCAATTTTAAATTGTGTTTCCCTTAGCTTTAAAAGAGATCACGACTTCAAGAAAACAATAATCCTAAAAATTGTTAGGAAAGTGACACTATATTAAATAAAAAAAATATAAATTACTATTGTAATTCACAGTGCTAATGAATGTGAAAAAATAATGTTTTCGCTGCACTTTTAATTTTATATTTAATTTTTTTAATATCAATAATTAAAGAAAAAATGGGTCAAAATGAAAATTAGCTATTATAAACTATTTCTCTACACCCTTTAACTTTATATTAAAACTTTATATTTAATATATTTTTTCGTGGCAACTATGAATAAACAAGCCATTATAAATTTTACCTGACCAGACTGTTAGCAAAGAGGTTTTGTAGGTGGTGTCTCTCGTTGTAGGCATGGATGGATATATTATTATAAAAAAAAAAACTTGATGCTTCACTATACTTGTACTCACATTTTCCTATGAATTTCTACAATAAAATTATAGTCTTGTCCTTGAAAATTCAAGACAATATAGTGTTTTTCACTGAAGCTATTATAAAATTTAATAGGGATAAATGAATCTTTTAATCTCTGATTTGCATGATATAATATCTAAAATACCCTTAAAAATTGATTTTCCACATTAACAAGGGAATGGACGTTTTTTGTTCTTACTTCTTCTTGGCCGATTTAGTTACTAAAGTACTCCTGGAGTCAAATAATCTAAAGCTAAGATCCTGTGATTTTTTTCCCATCTTTTATTATGTTTTTTTTTATGATATAAAGTGGTGAATTTTTTTATCATCCTTTAAAATATACAACGCAGTGCTTGAACATCTTTTTTATGCTGCAAAAAAAATCAGTTTGAATTATCTAGGTGGTGGCCCAGTGGTAAGAGTTTGGGACCAAGAGGCTTGCTACCTCTGTGGTCTCAGGTTCGAGCCATGTGGTTGCTCATATGATGGCCACTAGAGGCTTACATGGTCGTTAACTTCAGGACCCGTGAGATTAGTCGAGGTACGCGCAAGCTGGCCCGAACATCCACATTAAACTAAAAAAAAAAATCAGTCTGGTCCACTGTGAATCGGGTGTGATCTATCTAGTTAAGTTTCTATATCATCAAGCACAAATATTTTAACATCTTAAGATATATTTTTGTAGGGATTGAGAATAAAACGTGCCATTTCTCTGACGTTGTATTTCACACTCTTCCTATTCAAATTGTCTGAAAGATACGGATTCAATGTCTTGATAGTCAAGTCATCTAATTGTCTTTAATTTTATAACCATACATAGTAAATACACAAGATAAGATCGTAAATTTAGATATCAGAAACCATTAAACCAGATATAATGATGAATTAAAAAAATAAATAAATCAACGACTCACATCATAACAACAATTATTATCGGTAGTAATCAAACTTGATCCTATAAATGGACCCAACATCTCGCCAATAAAAAATCTGACCATGTAAATTTATCCGGGAACTTGCTAATTTAAAATATCGAGTGGCGGAATTTTTTCTTGAACTCATTTAAAGGCTGACTTAATTAAATCTCGACAAAACCCAACCGAGACTCGGTTGAATTAATTTGAAGAATTTTTTCTAAAATAACGTCATTTTATTTTTTAAAAATAAAATAATATTATTTTAGAAATGACCCATCAATCAACAACCGGCTGAGAACTACGGCATCCACCGGTGCTGAGGGTTCACACACAGGTCTCCTCTGTACCCTACCGCACAAAACCCCCCCGCCACACCCCGCCCCAGCACGCAGAAATACGCAAAACAGCAAAATACAACACTGTCCGTCTTTCTTGCATACATAGAAGTAGACTGTACTAGTTGGTAGCAGAGAAAATATTACTCTGAAAGAATCTACACAATAAGAGAGAAAGAGTCTCCTCTACTCCTTCACCTTCTTCGCAAAATCTTCTTCAAGAATTAGATTAATGGAGGCAGCGGCGGCGTGGCAGCCACAGGAAGAAGGATTCAAGGAGATCTGTGGATTACTAGAGCATCAGATTTCACCAACTTCAACCGCCGATAAGCTTCAGATTTGGCAACAACTTCAAAACTTCTCTCAACTCCCCGATTTCAATAATTACCTTGCCTTCATTCTTTCTCGCGCCGAGGTAACCAGTTTTTTCATCAATTCTCCGTCGATAGTGGAGAGCATCGGTAATTTCTGAATTTAATTTATAATTGTTTAAATTGCAGGGGAAATCGGTGGAGATTAGGCAGGCGGCGGGATTATTGTTAAAAAATAACCTAAGAAATGCGTATAAAACTATGACGCCCGCGTATCAACAGTATATAAAATCGGAGTTGTTGCCGTGTTTAGGAGCGGCGGATAGGCATATAAGGTCGACGGTGGGGACCATTATTAGTGTTGTTGTTCAACTGGGTGGAATTTTGGGGTGGCCTGAGTTGCTGCAAGCTCTCATTACTTGTTTGGATAGTAATGATCTTAATCACATGGAAGGCGCTATGGATGCTCTGTCTAAGGTATTGTTGATTGCTTCTTCTTTGAACGAGTTAGTGTTTTAAGTAAATTATTAGTGTTTTAAGTAAATTATTAGTGTTTGTTCTCCGGTGTGTGTGTGATGTTGATGAATTTGGACAAAGAGAAAACTTATAAGAATGTAGTTGGTATGGTTTTTGTGGGAAATATATTAATGAGAGGATGTGTTTTCTTGTTGAGTAGTGATAACTGCTGTATTAAGGCAATGCTCTCTTGATGTAGATTTGTGAGGATATTCCACAAGTTTTGGATTCAGATGTGCCTGGGTTACCTGATCGACCCATTAAGATCATCCTTCCTCGATTATATCAGGTTAGATGGGTGTTTTCTCAGAGCTCTGAGATCATTTTGGAGGTTTTTCTTGTTTATGATCCCAACTAAGCTATTTTTGTTAACCTGGTTTTGCCATGAACAGTTCTTCCAGTCACCTCATACCTCACTGAAAAAACTTGCGTTGGGTTCTGTGAATCAATACATTATGTTAATGCCTGCTGTGAGTATTCTTTGTTACATCCATCTTGTTTCCCAGTAACTGCTAGATGCTATTTTGATTCTCAGAGACAATTGGTAAATACATATTTAAATTTTTTGCAGGCTCTTTATGCATCCATGAATCAGTATCTTCAGGGTTTGTTTGCTCTTGCTAATGACCAGGCTGCAGAAGTGCGGAAATTGGTGAATACTTTCTCATCGCCTCACCATGATTGGATCTAATTTACTTCAAAATAGAAATTTAGCCGCTTTTGATTTTTTTCTGTATCAGTTGCTGTATTCTGACTGTAAAATGTAGGGTTTTAATGGTACTATTTGTTGGGATGCATATATCATATCATGTTTCCGTTCCTAGCACAGAAAAAAGAATTGAAATACAATCTTTGCTAACTATTCAGATTATTGCTTTTCTGTTTCACAAGTTTGGCTGTGCTGATCCATATATTTTCTAACTCCGTGCTGAACAGGTTTGTGCAGCTTTTGTACAGCTAATTGAGGTCAGGCCATCTTTCTTGGAGGTGAGTATCTTGTTAATTTAATCTCATGTATGTTCTTTCTGATTGGACTTGTACTGTCTGTTACCTCAGTTTCAAGTCCCTTATTAGTTGTTTTTTACTTGCCTTGTTGCACTATTGAGCGTCTCAGTTTTATGTTACATAATTGCCTTATGTGCCATAATGTTTTATGCTCCCACTGTGCTTTTTTTTTCATTGATGTGACTTTTTCACTTTTTTTAGCCACATTTGAGAGATGTAGTTGAATATATCTTGCAAGTCAACAAGAATGGCGATGATGAAGTGGCTCTTGAAGCCTGTGAATTCTGGTAATCCTCCATTCCATAAATTACATGTTTGATAATTTTGTAGCTTTGACATCCTGGGTTGGAGAATTGGTTGTAGACACCATAGTACCTTGAAGTTGATTCCATTATGTATGAGATGGGATGTAGATTGCCCCCCTAATCTATTTGTTTTGTAGTTCTGGGTTTTTTTTTTTGATTCCAAACTTTTGTTGGCAATATGAAACAGAAGTGCAAGTGGCACTGTTGGTATTGGGAGTGGAAAAGAACTTTTGCTTCTTGCCTTTCTCCAGCATTAACTTCGCAGATGTACAAAAACAAAAAAAATTGGATTAGTGGTTGTTTTGGTTTGGGGTTGGAAAAAAAGAAGAAGAGGGGGTTTAATGATTTACATGAATTCAAGTTAGGAAAAATAAATGTCGAGGCAACCGATTGTGCTATGATTGTGTACATCTTTTATGAACTGTATAGTTGAAAATGTATGAGACCTTGTCATAGTGTTCGGGGTGGTAGTGTAGTGAACTAGTAATGGTGTCAGTGGTAACATGATGGTGGTTTGTGATCTGATGTCCGTAGCACTCTTAGAGTGTTGGTGACATTGATGGTCTGGTGAGGTTTCTGTAAAGTTAATTTTAGCCCCCCTCTTTAAACTAGCTCCCTAGGTTAACAATTAGTCGTCAGCTGGTGTTTTAATCTTAAATCTTGGAATGGTTAGCATTTCATGTCCTGTTCCACACTGTTTTAATCATGATCAACAAGATTAATATTTGATTCTCTTTAACCTTGCAAATGCAACTTAAGCTGCATGTGAGCTTATTTGCCGCTGCTGAACATTTGCATGCCTTCTCAGTTATTATAACTATTTATATGTCTTTCACTTCACACTGCCTTCTTAATATCAATTATAATCGCCAGGTCTGCATACTGTAATGCTCAGTTACCACTTGAGAACTTAAGAGAATTCTTGCCACGTCTGATTCCGGTACTGCATAAACCCTTTATACATTTGTTACATTATTTTCTTCAGAGTCACATGCAACTTTTTTTCAAACCTCTTGCCAAACTTTTTCAGGTTTTGCTGTCGAACATGGCTTATGCTGATGATGATGAGTCGCTCGCTGAGGCTGAGGTAACTCTTTTGTGTTGTTTTATGTTTATGGACAATTCTGACTAGGTATTTGTTATAATTCTTAATTTACCTGGCATCAATTCATTGTTGCAGGAAGATGAGTCTCTCCCAGACAGGGATCAGGTTCAATCTGTTTATTTTTGTTTTTCAATCCCAGGGTGTTCTAGTTTGTTATATTTCTTGACAGATTTCATGCTTGAAGTATTGCATCTGAAACTATATTTTTTTCTCTTTTGGTATAATACTCTGCAGGATCTGAAACCTCGGTTTCATACATCACGATTTCATGGATCAGATAGCGTGGAAGATGATGTAAGTTACAAAAATCTTAACATGTTTATTTAATGTGCTTCTCTAGTTTATGATTTGGTAAACTTATTTAAATTTGTGGTGCTTTAGGTGTAGAAAGACAAGGTCATTGATGAAAATCCTTCTAAATCAATATTTTGGTACAATTAACAGGATGATGACATAGTGAATGTGTGGAATTTAAGGAAATGCAGTGCAGCTGCTCTTGACATTCTCTCAAATGTGTTTGGAGATGAGATTCTTCCAACATTGATGCCTGTTGTTGAGGTAGTTAACTTATTTGGTGTTAGATGCATTAATTTCACTGGAAGCACTGTTTTTGCATTTTACTTTTCATCTCCATTGTGCATTAGTAGAGATGTCTCCCTTCAAGTGCTATTGCCTTGATTTGTTACCCATCTTTTCCTTATCATTGTCCAGATGATTAACTGTTGAAACACTTAGTCCTCTTGGTTGATCAAAAGATCATATGGTTCCTGGATCAAGCTGTTGGTTTGGATCTTGCAAGTTTGATACATACTGTTAAAGAACAAAGGCACTAAGGCAACATACATCTGTTATGTGTACAGGTTTAATGACACATATTTCTATGGGAAGTTAGTTTAGAGATTGTGGGTGCAGTTGGTCCACGGCATGTTATCTCTAGAGAATTGATTTTGAGCACAGTGACAGTTGTAATACTATAAATCCAATCTAAAGAACCGGAAAAGACACTATGAAACCTCTTGTGAAAGAACTGTTTTCTTCAACCATAATTATTATGTTATCACTATAGATCTCGTTATTCAAGAGATGTATGCTTATATCTATATGCTCAAGTTGAATAGCTATTGTAACTTAAAAAAATATCTGCAGGCTAAGTTAGCTGCTAGCGGTGATGAATCCTGGAAAGACAGAGAAGCAGCAGTTTTGGCACTTGGTGCTGTTGCTGAGGGTTGCATTGATGGTCTTTATCCTCATTTGTCTCAGGTGATAATTTTTTGAAGTCTTAAAGCACATGACCTAGGTTTTGAGTATAATGGATGCAGCTATGACTTTATGTTTTCTAGGAAATCTGTTAAGTCATAACTAGTTCAGTATGGAAAGAGAGAAATATGATAGACTTTTGAAGGCGTTAAGAGTCTGATATCAGAAATCAAATCTGAAATTTGAAGGAAATTACATATTTGGTGCGTGGTGGCCTTCCAGTGCCTTATGCAGTTAATGCATAACTTTCTTCGTTTGTTCTCTTGCTCTCATCCATGTACGTGGCTTGAAGCCACCTTATATCTCTTTCTCCCAGTGAAGTTTTAATAGAAATGGCTGTGATTTTGCAGTTGCTGAATTCTTGATTGTGATGCTTGTATCTTCTTTGTTACACCATTTTATATTGTCATCCTTTTTCTTTATAGTAGAGTGCTATTTTGCTAATTTGGTGATTCAGAATGTTTAGTCAATGCCAGAAATTTAAGTATTTTGTGCATGCAGATGGTGGAATTCCTTATTCCTCTATTAGATGACAAGTTCCCCCTCATACGAAGCATTTCCTGTTGGACAGTTTCCCGATTCAGCAAATACATTGTTCAGGTACAGTTCATTTTTGTTAATGCAGCTGTTTTTTCACAACAAGTGTGTTTGCTTCCTGTCTATATTCCTTACATTACAACTTTGTTGTCCTGCTTATTGTTATAAGGGCGAATGATCCATTGTCGCTTTTGATTCTGCATTACTCAGTTGAAAATTCTTCTCTTATCTATTCAGGAAAGTGGCCATCAAAAAGGCTATGAACAATTTGACAAAGTTCTTATGGGTCTTCTACGGAGAATATTGGATACAAACAAGCGTGTGCAAGAGGCTGCTTGTTCAGCTTTTGCAACACTAGAAGAGGTCCTAATAGGTTCATTTTAATTGTTTCTTCTTTTTTCAATTATTTACATATATCTTAATGCTTTATTTGCATTTGCAGGAAGCCGCTGAAGACTTGGCACCACGTTTAGAGATTATTTTACAGCACCTCATGTGTGCTTTTGGGAAATATCAGGTTCCTTCTTGACACTAAAGCTCCTCTACTGTTAAAATGATTAGATGTAATTTGGATGATTTCATTGATAAGTTCATAAACAGCTTATGGTTACTGTTAGACTCCACCTTTCATTTACATGTGTTTTTTGATCCAGAGACGGAATCTTAGAATTGTATATGATGCTATTGGAACTCTAGCAGATGCTGTTGGAGCAGAACTGAATAAGGTTTCAACATCATGTGATTGATCCCCCATTCTTGCTCCCTCAATTCCCTCTCCAGTCTCCTTTCAAGTGATGCATACAGTGGAGAGTCTTACTTGAAATTTAACTGAATTGATTATCTTGGTAATTTGCAGCCTGCTTATCTTGAAATTTTGATGCCACCATTAATTGCAAAGTGGCAGCGGCTTTCAAATTCAGACAAAGATCTCTTTCCCCTGCTGGAGTGCTTTACATCCATAGCGCAGGTGCGATTAATTTTCACTTTTTTGACCTTTATCCCTGTCCCTGTTGTTCACATGATGCCAATATTACATTAGTGAAAGATGTGTCCTTGTATGTTTTCAGATTTTATGGAAAGATGGGGATATGTTATTAAGATCAATATCATCCCACCCTAATATATACTTGTGGTCATGGATTTAAGGCATTTTTTAAAGATCCATAGCTCAGACTATAGTGGGATTAAAGATGCACATTTCTTCTTCTTCCAGGCATTGGGTACAGGATTCTCTCAATTTGCTGAGCCTGTATTTCAGAGGTGTATAGCCATAATTCAGAGCCAACAATTAGCGAAGGTTTGAGCAAATTCTTTCATACAAAGTTTATGATTCAGAAGTGATGATTTGTTTTATGCTCATAGTAATTTAAATTCTGCTTTTGAGTGGTTTTTATCTCTGATTGTACTTTATGCGATTGAGTGCTGGCCTCTACTGTTTAACAGTTTATGCACTACTAACCATGTTTTGTAGTTTCAACTTTCAATCATGCCTCACATTTTATTGCCTATTTTCTCATTGACTGTTTTAGTAGTGATGGGATAACCAATGAGCATTGGTTCCTCTTCACTATCAAGAGGCCAAGCCTGCACATGGTGTGCTGTATTGATGGGCCACCATGCGAAATTATGACTCATGTTACTCTTTCGTTGCCCAACAAATGCAAATAAAAAGTTTGCTTGCTCAACCCATGACTTCATGATTTTATTCTAAAAGGAACTTATATCCCCTTGTGGCCAAGTTGCTTGTCCTGTTGAGATTTCTTTACTTCTAGTTGCCTTTATCACAATCTTGTTTGGTGGCTCCTATTATTGGATAATGGATTTTTAGAGATTCAGTAAATTTTTATTGCAGGTTGATCCTGTTACGGCTGGGTTTCTGTATGATAAAGAATTCATTGTTTGCTCAATTGATCTTCTCTCCGGAATTGCTGAGGGTCTTGGTAGTGGGATAGAAAGTTTGGTAATCCTCTTCTTCTAAACCTTTTCTTCCGTTGTGAAATTGCTCATTTTGTTCTCCTCTGTACGAAGTTGGTTCAACTTCTGCCAAAAAAAAAGGCACAACGCAATTTTCTGTTATTTTCTTTCATACTATCCACCCATGAATCAATGCAAAAATTTATTGTGTTCAGTGGACTTATAGCTTGGTTGCTTTGGTTTGGAATGCAATTTTGCTACCTTGCTTTGGAAAGAAAGGAGTACTTTGTTTAAGATTTAACAATTTGCTTATTCATCACATCGTATATTTACTTGCTGACCATGGATTGCGTTGTGTGCATTTGATGCTCTATAATCATGCATTTTGCTGCAAACATGTCTTCCTTGTTGAATAATCTAATGAAGTTCCATCAGCAGGTTTCACAAAGCAATTTAAGGGACCTGCTTCTGCAATGTTGCATGGATGATGCTTCTGATGTTCGGCAAAGTGCTTTTGCACTCCTCGGTGACCTTGCAAGAGTAAGTTGGAACTACATCCACCCGCTGACTGAATTTAACTTTCCTCTCCAGTCCCTTGTTACTATTTCAGAGGTGGGAAGTTAAACTCTTGTGACAGTCTAAAGAAATGACGTAGCGGAAAGCTGACGAAAATAAAAAAAGGTCACCGCCTCTTTTTGATATAATCTACTCGAATGCACGAGCAATAATAACTACCCGAATCCACGAGTAACAAGTAACGTATCTGAAAGAATTCTTATTCAAAATCAAAGTGTCCTTATGAGTGAATGGCTGCTTGTATTTATAAGCTGCCAACCCTAATCCTACTCAAATAATGACTTACGGAAGTAAATAGGAAAAATAAGGGGTAACAGGAAAATCCCCACAAAACAGGACTTATGTCCTTAATTCACGTCTTAAACAATAACAGAAATAATATAGGCACCAAGGGCCCCAACTAAGAATCTATGTTAAAAATAAGGAAAGTGCAGCTGGCAATTTGTTCATGGTAGTATTTCCAGCAAGCTGTAATTCAGTTCATGGCAACTTCTTCGTCTGCATCCTTGAGCTGTCCTGTAACAGCAACAAGCTGTCCTGCATCAAGAAAAGGCAGCTAGGTAACCCTGGGCCACAAGATTAGTGACCGGCTCTTGGGTTCTTCATTATTATTTTACCTTTGGTAAATATCAATGCCTTATGGTGATTTTTTTGATCTAGGTATGTGCTGTTCATTTGCGCCCCCGATTGCCTGAGTTTCTTGATGTTGCAGCCAAACAACTGGTTAGTGAATCTCATGTCTTGATTTTATGAGCATTATAGTTGGCCAGCAGCATATTTGCATAACAAAAATGCTTCATGCAGTACACTCCTAAGCTGAAGGAAAGCATTTCAGTAGCAAATAACGCATGTTGGGCTATTGGAGAATTAGCAGTTAAGGTCAGTAGATGGCTGTTCTGCAATGTATAGCTGACTAATATTCAGTAGAATGTAAGAGTGAAGTATGTTTTAACGTTATAGCAGTTTTATTTATTCTTGTCGGGTTCCAAAGTTTCAGTATTGTTGTGGTGTGGTCCTATTGTCAAAATTGCTGATGGTGGTGGCTGGAAAATTATGGCATATAATGAATTCAGTATCTTGTTATCATTTTTTTTCTGCCTCATCTTCATTTTTCATCTGCATGCCATGACTTGGAAAATTTAAGACCCAGTTGGGAAATGGACAAAGAGGTTATTGGGTGAACCTAAGGACATAAAATGCACTTCCTTTAATACAATGAGACTTTCTGTTCAGCTCTCTTCTTGTTTGTTTTCATTTTTTTTAATTAACGGTGACAACTTTTGATTTTGTGCTTCTTACAATGTCAGGTTCATCAAGAAATCTCTCCTATTGTTATGACTGTCATGCCATGCTTGGTTCCAATTCTCCAACATTCAGAGGTAATGGTCTCCATGTTATTATTGTGTGTGCGTTTTGCTCATGATATTTATGATGTGATTTCTGGTGCTGAGCAGGAACTGAACAACAAGTCACTCGTAGAAAATAGTGCAATCACACTTGGGAGGCTTGCATGGGTTTGTCCTGAAATTTTATCACCGCACATGGAGCATTTCATGCAATCATGGTGCATTGCTTTGTCCAAGTAAGTATTAGTCCATCTTCATCTATGTTCATGGAACATTTCTTGCAATCATAAAATTAACAAAGGATTAACATTTGGCAGGATACATGATGATATTGAGAAAGAGGATGCCTTCCGAGGTCTATGTGCAATGGTATGCCTTTACTCTCATAATTTTTTTTATTATTAGAATTGGATGCATAATTAAACTTATGGTTGGGTGTTCTAAACATCTCAGGTCAGAAGAAATCCTTCTGGAGCTCTAAGTTCACTTGTTTTCATGTGCAAAGCAATCGCAAGTTGGCATGTAAGGATGGTGTTGCTGCTTGAATCTTATGAGTTATTTTTTTGAAATGATTTCATATGTTATTGCCTGGAAACCTATTTGTGTAGGAAATAAGAAGTGAAGAGCTACATAATGAAGTTTGCCAGGTGTTGCATGGTTATAAACAGGTCAGAAATACATCTCACTTGTTTGATATGATTTACCTAATAAATTCTGGCCACGTTTCAATGTCATGGAAGTCAAGTATTTTGAAAATGATATTGATAACCCTTGGAAATATGGTGCAAGCGATTGATTTCTTAATAAAAAATTTCTAGTAAAAATCCCTTTTCAGATTGTTTTTTCTGCGGACTAGGACATGAAGCTTGCAAATTTGTGCAGGCAAAATTAAAGTGGAAAAAACCCCCTACTATCTCCTACCCTTTGCCCTCCTTCACTAGGAAAATGAAAAGAACAACCAAAAACCTAAAGCAAAATGGATTTGTTTTGGAATTATCTCTTCCAAAGCAGTTGAAATCATTTACTCTATCCTGTTCTTTGGATGTGTGCTCTAAAACTTCTCGGTGTAGAATTTCCAATACAAAGGGGATCTTCTTTTATATCACTGTGTACGTGGTTAACGTAAATTCATTTCCTATTATAATAACTTGTTGGCAACATTGATTCATACATGATTGTTTGACAATGAACGTGATTACAGATGCTCAGGAATGGAGCATGGGACCAGTACATGTCTGCATTGGAGCCCCCAGTGAAGGAAAAACTTTTGAAATATCAAGTGTAATCCTATTGTGATCTTTTTTTGCCGGAACTCATCTTCAGCTTGTGGTTCTTTTGAGCTAACACCTGCATTACTCGTGATCATCATTTTGTGCATTTCCCTATGAGTTGAGTTGTGAGTTACTATTTAAGGCACGGACCAGGATGTCGTTGCGATTTTTTTTCAGACAAAGCATCGGTGTTGCCATATTTCCTAGAAGCTTGAAGCTGATCCTCTTCAAAACCCAGACAGTTTTTGGTTTTAGAAAAACTATCATTTGGGGTTATGGGAATGATGTAAAGTGGTGCAGTTTTCCAAGCTTTTAGATAGATGGTGGTTTCAGATGGTTAAAAGCGAGGACTTCAAGCTTCAAATATTTCTCTTCCTTTATCGGTCAAGATTATTTCTGTATTTTTTCGGTTTCAGTGGGATAGGTTTCTGTGTGATTTCCACACGTTTTTTCTGATACAAGGGGTTTTGACATCGTTCCCCAACTGTAAGAAGTTTTCGGCCTCACATAATCTTCCCCAAAGTTCGCTACAAAAATAGGGGGATGGATTCAGTGATTCCTGTTTCCTTGAGAGATTTGAGATTTGACTTGTGTGGGCAGTGATGTACCATGTAAAATTCTCTCTTTTGGATTTTGATTGTAACAATACCCAATTTGCTGTTAAATCAGAAATTGTTAATTACCTTGATCATATAATAAAGCTTTCTTCTTTCTGGATTGAGAACGTATTATTTCCGGTATCAGCTTATGGTTTGCTGGGTAGTAAACTTGCCTTGGACTATTCTCTATTGCTCACTTGCAATCCTGTTTGGTCATGCTAGAATTCACATCTCTGTTTGGAGTTCAGTCCTCTATCAAGGTGGGTTTTCCTCAGAAGCGAAGCTAACACGGCACAGAACAGAGTCAACTGAAGCCAGGGCAACAATCAGCAGCGCCACAAGAACAGAGAGCGAGCATAGCAGTTCTCCGCTGCACAAGACCACCGAGAAAATCTAAGAATCTTCAAATCGAATTCGTTTTTAACTTGGCACATCCAAACTTCTGGCAGGAACATATTGGATTCTTCTTCTGGGATTCCACAACATCAAATTCAGTAGTCAACAGCAAGAATCCACTTGCGATTGTTTACTCAATTTGCATAAAAATTAACGAGCAAACTGTTAAAAGGAAGAAGCAAAAGGTAGATTCACCCTTCTAAATTCTAGCTGAACAGCACCGTGATCACTAAATTTGACTTCATTACTACATCTCTGAATCCCAAATGGTAGTTTATAATCATGAGGAAAAACCAAACCTACACAAAAGAGAAACAAGTTACATAAATACAAACACAATTGAATATAATACGCCACCCAAGCTCACTGCTGGAGCCGAGTTATGATCCCTGACACAGCCGAAAGACAAAGAGACCTGAAAATTGTTTCGGAAGCCCAGAAACAATGGCCATCGTTTCTCCCGTGTTGGTTTCCTTTTCAATCTTTTCTCTGTTGCAGCATAAAAAAAAGATAAAAAATTATATTTTGCTATGATTAGACCCAAACATAATAACAGCGAATCGGTTACAATAGAGATTCGAGAACTAGTTCAAAGAATGATAATTTGCTAAAATATCAAAAGGGTCGATGAGAAAACAAGAATTAATTACCAAAATCAAAACAAAAACCCAACATCCTCATCGAAGATTGAGATTTGTAACTATATACTCTCTATTTAGCTAGAAGTCAACTCATTCAAGCTCTAACGAAACAATATTCCATTCCTTTTTTCTATTCAGGTATTCTTTACGAGGTTTTATATTATGGGCTATGACATGGATGCTTTCTTTCAGACACAGAGAAGAGATTAAAACTCACACCATACAGTTAAAACATTGTATTCAACGTTGAATCACGAGATTATAAATGAAACCCAATAAAGGCCGAGTCAGTACCTACGATTGGAGGGTACAGTTTAGCCTTTAGGAAAATGAAGAGTTGGCAAGATGTTGCCCTGTCCATGTTAAACCCAGCAGCAGCAGAGTGAAGGAGATGCTACAAATTTGCTGCTGCTTAGATTGTTCTTGAACTGTGACATTTTACTAAGTATCACCTTTTTGGGCCAATATGTTATTGTTATGTGAAATTTTGGTCCAATAAAATGGGAACAGAGGGGGCTAGTATGATTTGATGTCCATTATTTTCTGATCGAGAAAGGTCCTTCCATTAGGAAATCAACATGGTATAGATTTCAAGGATAGCCGTCTTTAGACGGTCAAATTCATTGATTTTAACTAGGTTGTGGAGGGGATCTTTTCCATTTTGTTGGCTTTCATGGAGGTTGTAATGCAGCTAATTTGTTGATACCGAGGAGGATTATAATACATTTTTAAGTAAAAAATACTTTTGAAAGCCAAGATTTACCACGGTACCAAACACAAGCTAACCCAAATCCAGATCAAGGTACACCATTTGATACTAGCAAATCCCAACCGCGGCTTTTGTAATTGTGATGACTTAAATTATAATTATATGATCATCTCTGCCTTTCATAAATCTATTTCACCACCAAGTCAACATGGATTTAGGTTATTTGGTATTCCTATATGGTTGGTGAACGACCTGGGAAATGTGACCTGTTAGCGCATATTGGAAATCAAGAAGTCTTTGTTTTATAACTTTGTATAGCAGTGTCAAATAATTTTTGAATACCAATTGCCAGCAAAGAGTCTGATTCTTGGCTCATTAATGGGAGACATATATGCATTTTTGTGGCTGGAAGAACTGATGATTTTTGGCTGCTGCCAATTCTAACCTTTCCCAATTTTCTTTCCTCTTGATATCTTCTTGGCCAGCTAAGTACTCTTTGTGGGCTATTTCTTCCAGGCACTTGTCATATAAATTTGGATCCATTTCTTCTATCATTGTCTTCACATTTTCTGTCAGTTGTTTTACACTCTTGCTCCAGTGCCACTTCAGGTTCTTTTCTACGCTTTCTACTACCACAGGAAACACCTCTTCCATCATTGATGATGCCATCTTCACAAATTGTTCATTGTTCCACACGTATATTGCACGTTCTGCAACCTGAATTTCAAGTTATTTAGGCCTTAGGGTATTATGATCATTAATAATTAAACCTTAATGACATCCATAAAGGGAAAAAAGAGGGACAGAAAATGAAAGAAGCCTATAGAAGAAAGCTTCTTGCAGACGGATAGCAGATGCAAAAAAACCTCAAGACCCTGAATTGTGTTCACAAGATCCGCTTGTAAACAATGCAATTAAGCTTAACTAACTAACAGGTTATCTCTTAACATCATCAAACAAAATGGGAGGTTTTGCGAGGCCTGATTGTATATCTTGTAGCCACTTTCAGGACCTTTTCCCTGGGAGGAAAAGGAGCCTTCAGGAACCAGTAGAGCATGATTTACTGTTTCATGAACCCAATGCACAAAAAGAATTAGCTTAGAAACTATCAAGGAATTCTTATGAGGATGTATCATGGATCATAATTAGCTTACCTGTGAGTTCAAACTGTTCAAGCACCTCGAAATTTGGGTACATATAAGCAAAGCTAACTTTCTATAGTGATCAGGATCTATATTCTCCACCAGTTCCTCCAATTCATCAATGAGCAGAACTTCTTTCTGACAATTTGTGGCAGGCCAATACTTTAAGATCCCTCTAACAACAGTCCCACCAAGCATTGGTTCCTTCTGCACAAATTGATTAACACAATAAGCCAGCTGTCTATGGTAAACTGGCATCCCCTTGGCCTTGTGCAAAGGAATAAGCACTCTCATCAAGAACAGCTTGTGCTCTTCTTTCAGTGGGACAGTAAAACCATTGATGATGCTTCCCCATATCTCCAGCAGCTCACCAATCCCAGAATGCTTCTCTGACTCGAAAACATAGTGCAAGAAAACATCCTTCATAGATTTCCTCATGATTGCCCTGTAGAAGGTGAACTTGGAATATATCCGGTGGTAAACATTCTTCAGATTATCGCGTTCTCTTCGGTCTTCGGTCTGAAAGACGGACAGAAGGTTGACAAGGAAACGTTCATCGACAAAACCACGGAGAACTTTGGGATCAATACTGAGGACTAGTCGAAGCAGAATGTCGTAAACTACTTGCAGGTGTGGCCAAGCAGGCGAGAGAGTGGAAACGAGGTCTTCATCCTCAGGTAATTCACAGACGACGGTTCGTTTGGCAGATGGCGGGAGAGGCCTGAAAAGGTTTGCCGATAGCATAGACACAAGCGGGCGTATAATTTCTTCAGGCAGGGGCTTTTTGGGTTTCTTCATGAAAGAAAGAAGCTGGAAGAGCTTTAATCGCTTGACATCTTGCTCTGAGGGAGACTCCAAAGGATCAGTGAAAGTGAAGATGGAGCAACAGTGAGATATAATAGACAAGATTTCTCCATATTCAGATTCAGTGATAGACTGCTTACTACTTTTGGGACTGTAAATCTTAGTGCCATTGCTATTGTTGGCCTCCAAATCAAAGAGGTGTTGAAGGGTGGCAGATTTTTTTATTGGAGAAGCTTTCGGTGAGTTTCTGAGAACACCCATTTTCTCCCTCTTACGCTCTTCTTTGCTTAATATTTCTATCACAGGTGAGGAACTAGAAGAGCCTGGTTATAATTTTTTTTTTTTTTCAAATGCTGAAAGAAAGAGAGAATGTTTTCGTGTTGCTTTCGATCTTTATTGCCTTTTAGGTCATGCAAGAAATGCCAAAAAAGACAGCGATGTTTTATAGGCAAGAAGTTGTAAAATCCGAAGAAAGGAGTATAGAAAATTTCCCAACCCACAAGTAACAAATGCGACAAGACATTATCTGCAATCTGTATCAAGGAGTCTTTCGTTGTTCTAGACTTCTAGCTACTCATTTGGATGATTGCCATGTGGTGGGTTTCTTTAGTTACTGACAGCTTGTTGCAGCTCACATGGAGGCACGAGCAAGTGTGAGTCCTTTTATTTAATGTAATCCAACGTCACAAACATGGCCCCCAAGCATCTTATAGGCGTGACTAAGTAAAGATTTTATTAATATTTTATTAATTAATTTTATATATAAAAAATTTATAATTTTTAATTGAATTATTAAAAAATTCTGAAAGTTTGTATGGAGTCTTCTAATATGTTATTTTACCTTGGGTTAAAATTTCAAAATTTTTAGAGAAATTCATAAATTTGATGAAACATCACAATTTAACCAGTTTTACGTTATTTGACATAATTTTCAATCCGACAATCAGATTGAGCTAAACTTTTATGAGGAATCTTAAAATATATTGAATAAAATCTGGTTAAAATTTTAGGGTGAACGGAACTTGGTAGTGCTAACAAAAAAAAAGACCGTCAAATAAAATCAAAACAACTCATTAAAGGTAAAATGATTATTTGCCATTAAAAAATAAAACAAATCAACTCTTCATTTCTTTTTATATGTTGCCGATTGGACAGAAGCAGAATAGGAAAAGAAAAAAAAGAAAAGGCGAGAGAGAAATAGAGAAAAATAAGGGAAAAACATAAAAAAAAAATCCAAAGAAAAAAATAAAAAAAGTGAGAGAATAACCTTGCAAACTTACAAGTCCAACTTATAAAACACTAATATAAGAAAGAATCAAATAAAGGAAGGAGGAATTGAGAAAGGAGAAAAATTTAATTACTTTGTTTTCCAGTTGACATGAGATTATTATTTTATCCCGGTTGAGGAGTTGTTATAATATCAATTCAGATTTGATTATAGATGAATTATATTCCACAAAATATCGAAAGATGTAACTTTAATAGTGAGTTTATTTTTACTTTCATTTTAATTTTATATATTTTTAAATTTATTTTTTAATATTTTAGATAGTGTATTTGAATTAAAATTTTACAGTTAACTTTAAAAATTCATATATGTTAGCTAATAATTAATTTTAAAAAATATTTATATATTTATTTAATAACCTTGTGCAGGAAAAATTCCTCCCTCCACCCTTTCCCGTCCGTCTCTGCATTTTGCACCCTGGGGCCAAGGTCCTTCGTGTTGTTGCAGATTATAGCTGCCGGTGACTTCAGTCCGGTTCTCTAGGTGTCCTATACGCGCAAGGCCAAATCGGAAAGGGGGTTTCCGATCAACTTCTCCGACACGGCCTAGTCAGTACCTTTCCTTTACTTATTGTAAAATATAATATTTCTTATTGCGCGCGCGAAAGTATTCTATCCCATGCTCCTTTTACACATACATCTCTCTTTATTACTTCTCCTTTAAATATGCTTTTCATATTTGAAACTCTTGTGATTGAATTTAAGTATCTCTGTACTAGTAGGATAAAAGATCGTTTCTCTCGGTTCAAAACGATGCATCTCGTTTGCTTCTTTCTTTCTTTTCTATCTTTTTTTGGCTGGTTTCTAGGAGTGCATGCTCCGATGCGGGTGGCTAGCATGCCGCTCATGGCTGTTCTAGGCGAGAAAGCGGAAGGTTTTCTCGTTTTTCATCCCCTTTCATGTTTGTGCTTTCAGATTTTCCTTTATATATCCTATTTCTTTCCCTTCTCTCATTTTCTCCCCCTCCCCCTTCTCCTTCCCCTTGCTCCCATCCTTCCATTAGATCATCTTGGGTTTCTGTTATTTTAACTGTTTTCTCTACTTAGCTTTCGGAGTTCCTTTACTTGTCCATCCTTTCACGATCCTTATCTCGCAGGTCTGTACTTCTTTCTTCCTCTTCCCCTTGTTAAATGAAGGATCCTTCTCGGAGGATCCAGACCTCGATTAGTTGAGGCGCCGGCAGCAATAATCAGCAACAACACTTGATGTTTTTTTTTTAATAATCTTCTTGTTTTGGCTTTTACGTAAGTGCATACCAAGTCTCAAGTCTCGAGTCTTTTTCTCATAAGCGAGTCATCCGTACCTGAACAGGTACATTAGAACCTTTTTTCATAACCCATGAAAATGTGAGGGAAATAATCATTTGGTATCTGACGTGCACGAATTTTTCTCAACCACTTTATAGGGTGAAATAATGAGCCAAGGCCTTCATTAAGCCTTTGAACATTCAATTTCTGGATCCGAGCCAAATGGTAGCCATGTTCCAACTTATGCTTCGAGCTTTTCTTGCCTTTGCCATATAATGCAGATATAAGAAAAAATTGCAGAACCAAGAAACTAAGATGATAATATAATAATATTATCCAAGTACCATTATCCCTGAATGTATAATATGAGAAACAAACAATTCAGAGAACCATCAATTTGCCCAGGACAATTGTTGTAGAATCAAACATCTAATGAAGACGAGATAAATGCTGCATGATTCAACACCTGGGCTCTAGCAATGAGAATCACTAGGTCTACAGTACTTTCGAGCTTTTATATACTTGACTTGTGCAATCCTTGCGTGTCATATAATTCTTATCCTGATACTGATGTCTTAATATAACCACACTATGCCATTTGCAACTGGTGGTCACCTGGTCTTATATCCACAACCATAAGCATTTACCACTAAAATTATCAAGGTTGGAGGAATGCAGATCAAAATTGCTCCAACTGTTCCAACAGGTATCTTATAAGGCCTTGGTGCTGCCGGGGATTCAATCCTTAATTTTACAAATGCTATAAATTCCATAATCATTCCAAAACAGTATAAGAAGTACACACCAGATGCAGAGAATAAAATCCCAGTAAGCGGGGTTCCATAACGAGACCTCTTGCCAAAGATCTCTGGAAGCATCCCACGCTCTGCCATCCCTAGAAGTTGGAAAGAGTCGCTGCTCATCTCTGCCACAAACATGCCCGTGTTTGACAACGCAGAAGCCCCTTGGATCCAAGATCTCAACCATACACCACCTAAAATTTTAGCAATATCAGAGAAATACCCATCAGACCACATTTCCTGGTCCAGTGGAACTGCTCCAGTATAAATTAAGAGAAGAAAGAAGTACGCAGAAACATCCAAGATAAGAGCATAAAAAAGAGCTTTTGGAAGAGCTGTATTCCTCTCCTGCAAGAGTACTGATGGAATCCCAGTAGTTGAGGTTCCAGAACAGTGTATTTAAGTACAGCCCCAGTCCACATTAGTGAAATCTACCACAAACCACCTTGATGGCTCCAGTTTGGGGATCGCCAGCGGTCCCATTAACACAAAAGGAAGCAGGGAAAACACCCCTAGGAGTAAAGTAACCCATCCCACTATGCTTAAACCTCTGTAGTTCATGTAAGTGTGGGCCACCGTCAAAGCTAGAACCGCTACTATCCTAGGGAAACCACCCACCAATGCCAGGATTGCTGATTTTTTTTTAGTCTAGGAACAGTGACGGATATGGTGCATCATCGATAACACCACTTAGCCATTTCATCCAACCTTGTTGAAACCCCCAGTAAGGACCCAAAGCTGACGAAACCCAAACAACATATCCACCATTTTCTGGGAACATTACCCATTTCTGCAGTTATCAAAGCTTCTGCAATGCTCCATATAAAAAGAAAAATAAAAAAACCAAGAAGAGCTAAAAGTGGTCCAGCTGCCTGAACACTGTCTTCAACTCCAAATGTTCCCCCAGAAACTTCATAAAAGATCAAGAAAACAAGCGGTATGATTGAAACCTTCTGGAACTTATCTAATGTTGGAAAGGATGCTTCTCCTAAAGCTACATACCCAGCATTGCTCAGCCCCGCCATTTCAGCAGAGTTTTGCAATAAATTCCTTCGTTTTTTCAGGAAATATAGAATCACAAACAATTTTTACATAATAAAACCATCATTGTTGGTCACTAAACAACTCAGAAATAGATATGAAGAATAAGATACTGAAGCAAATTACTTCTGTTTCAAAGGAACACGACCATTTTCACACCTAACTCAAGAAATAAAATCAAATTTATAGATTAAAAACGTTTTCTTTTTTAACTGCATTCTTTTAGTAAGGTTTGCGTAACTGAAAAGATATGAGAGATCAGCACAACCACAACTCATTTTAATCCGACTCAAACTACTTAGCCTCCTCTCCCTTTCTTTCTTTTCCTTTCTCTAATCTCCTAGACAGAAGATCAAAAACTTCCAGGCTCACAAAACTACTCCTGAACGAGCAAGATGGCCATGCAAAATTCCTCTCCAGGACTAATTAATTTTTACAATGGCAAGCCAGTTACGAGGCAAGCTCAATTTTCTTGCAAGCATTTTCGATCACTCGAGTAAAGCTCAAAACTTTTGTTTCAAACGAGATTTATCAATATCTATAACAATTCCATACTAACCAAAAAAATCCAATTGATGTTACTTCTCTGCAATTTCAGATGGATAAACAAAAAAAAAGAAGCAATTTTTAGTAACTAGTAATAAAACTTCCTCTAAGATTTCAGAATATTTATATATATAAAAAAAAATGAACTTTCCTTCCCACTAATATATGTAACAAACGATTTTTCCCAGCACTTCCCTTTTCTTCTGGTTTAACACTGCGTGTCCTATTTCCGACGCATCGTTTTTGTTTCTTTGTTTATCATTTTATCTTCAGTTACCGCTTAGTGACCATGATGAAAATCGAAACGACATGTCAAGTGAGGAGAAGAGATAAAAAAATATATTTGCGCCTTACTTCCTTGTCTTCTTGATATTTGTTAATATGAATCGTTTATTTTTATTTATTTTTAATTTACTGTTAATTATTAACGTATGTTAGATAAATGTTCACTTCATATTATCTTGAATTAATGGGATAATTAAGTTAGATGATGAATCATAAGAATTTTCTAGAGTAGAGGATACCCTTTAAAAATATTGCAAGAATACGGTGACTAAAGCTACAATTAATTTAATAAAAAAACA
>Ga0307516_10002995_pt1 | contig 22054 bp, 24 predicted proteins | sample 19_EM_MG_FD_203310 | JGI IMG/M metagenome (GOLD analysis project Ga0307516, IMG submission 203310) | Populus trichocarpa ectomycorrhiza microbial communities from riparian zone in the Pacific Northwest, United States - 19_EM | ecosystem: Host-associated > Plants > Roots > Unclassified | place... | reverse complement strand
GCTTCTGAGACGAGCAACCCCGAGAAAGCCACTCCAAGCCTACTACTACCAACCGATAATACCACCTCGGAATCGCCGTCTTTGCCTCCACTCTGCCACCCCTCCCTGTCGGCATCACACCGGCACCGTCCCAGACGACGCTGCATAGCTATTTTCGTTTGCCTGTGCGCCGTACACCATATGACCCAACCCCTCCATCCCCTCGTCCGCAAGCCCTGAAGAGACAGCTGTCGCACGATGAGAGATCCAACTTACCAGCACCAAAAAAGCCACGCGTCCAGGGGACAAGCAAGTCCGCATTGGCCGAGGCGAAGTCCAGGGCCAAGGCGGATGACGGGGTGGTGAATCACCAAAAGTTTTCGAGATTCAAGAAAAAGATTCTCAAACTTGAACCCTTACGCCGAGTTCCTTGTCGACAATAACCCTCGCTTTGTTCTGCACTCCAAGTGCGCCGGGGTTGACAAGCAAAAGGCAACCTATAAGATAACCAACTTTGCCAATCATATTCAGATATGCGTAGGTCCCCCGAAGACACGCGCCCACATAGCAAATACGGACAAGGAGTGTCTCGCAAACTTTGTTGCCAGGGACGCCCCTAACTCATCCACCAGTCGAGCTACTCACCCGCGTCCGGAGCCTGATCTTCCATGTCCTGGCCTCACTCCTGAACACGATTCAAGGATCGCAACCTACCTCACTCGGTCGCAAGCGGCAAGCGGGGGTTCCAGACCCCGTCACACCATCTCACAGGAACTATTCGCAAAGTCGTTGGGGGGCCTAAATAAGGGTGAACTTGCAAGAGTTGTCCGACTAGAAGCTACTGAATTTCGGTGGCTCAACTTTCGAGAGCAACAATTCGTCCGTGCCGCCGCGTGTTTGGGGAAGAGCCCATCACGACGGGAGCCTGCGGAACCGTGCAGTGGGTGTATGGTTGTGTCCAAAGACCCAATCCTCAAAAACGCCCTCGTGCGAAAGTTTCCGAAGGAGGAAAACTTAAAGTTCATTCCGCATGGACGCCGTGCCAAATTAACCGGGTCATGAGACCACTCAGGGACTAGGCACTGGGGGTTGACGCCCCAAAGCGCCGTCGCAGATTCAATCGGGTCGCGGAAAAGGTCCGATAATAGCAGGGAATGATGTTGGTGAAATCCACCAGGGCACCACATTGTCGGACAATAGGCCGGATCCGACCTCGGGTGGAAGTGTGGATCAAAAATACTATGATCCCCATATAACATCACTGGTCTATACGATAAGCCAGGCGCTTCGCAAGTTCGAAGCCGAGGGAATGTGCGAGCGTAGATAACGTTTTTTTCGCTTCAACCTCGTCCGACCATTCACCATCCTGAAATTCCAAGGTGAGCTCAGTCTACACAGGTGACAAAGGTTTGGAGGACACACTGAGAAAGTCCCAATCCACGCCTCCCCATTATCCTGATCTATGTGAACCGGGAGGGTATCAAAAACCTCCCGCGGGACCTCCGGCATGGCTGAAAAGTTGTGTGACGAGAAAATGTTCCACGACCGACGATGCTGACCTCTTTGTGGGGCGGGCGTTTGCGATGAGTGTTCTGTATGGGCAAAACAGGCGTAGCGTGCGTTATCCAGCTCCTTCACGCATTCTTGCATCGGGTGCCACGTATATTCCTCCTAGGTTCCATCAACAAGAGTACCAAAGTCGAAGAAGTGGGACATACGGGATCTAGGAGGTATGAAGGGGTGTATTCGCCTTTGTATTTCATCTTTTGGCACGTATGTACGTAGTAACCTATCGGATAAATCAGCGTCAATTACCGAAGTTCGGGAGGACGGCAACTGCGAACCAAGGTACAGGTACTCGTGACCATCAACTCCTGCGTCATGAATCTCCTTTGCCAGGGAAATCTCCCTCAACGCGCTCATCTGTGATGCCAGTAAGATGCGAAACAAGCGAATGACAGAATAGGTCACCGGCCTTGCCAAGCGAGTGCTTCTCGAAAGCAGGATCATACATAAGGTAAACACTGGATACGCACTACAATTGGTGCGTCAGTCGGTCAACCGACGCTCTCAAAACTACTCCATACCGATGGTAAAATGTCCAAGACACCCATGGCGATCAGTTTGCCATCCAGTCGGTACAGCTGATGGTAAGAGCCGTATGTTCTTGGGAGGTGTTCAGGCGGAGTAGACCTATAAGGTATCGGACTCGTCTCTTGCGGCCGTTAGCTGAAGGTCACCGAAGAAGCGGGGGACCCACCCTCAGAGGGGACCGCACTAGGAATCTTCTAAAGCCATCAGGAAGAGTGTGGTCTTTGTGGATAGAGGTTTGATAGGCGTCGTAGAGCTGATATTTTTCGTCAGTGTAATTGGAGGGTTCGAGCGTCACCTGCGATGTGCCAATTTGGGTTCAGTGCCTACCAGAGGTATTATCAAAACTGACTTCGAATGTATGGGCAGAGCGCTGTCCTCCCAGAACGTGTTTCTCGGAAGCGTGTATCGATTCGACAAGCGAATACTCCGGGGTACCTTTCTTCGCGTGCTCTGGCTTTGCACCCTGTTTATGACTGCAAGGGGTGAGCGCCGGTTGCGTTGACCACCAGGGGTTGCCCCAACCTTTCGCTCTGTGCGTTGTCTGGCGCACCTCCGTGTAACACGAACCGATTCCACCTGCATTCCATGTATCGGCCAGGAACGTCGAAAAAGCTCCCGGTGGAACGGACCTGTTAAGGAGTTTACGCTGGCTTGCCGATGGCCGAAAATTTAAAACCTCTAGCCTGGGAAACCAATCAGACACCCAAGTATGTAAGGGGGGTTTAGAGGATCCACTGACTTTATCGTGTATTGTGGGCAACAGGTTCTCTTCATGTCCGGTTTGTAGCAGTATGTGCCGGAACGTCTCCACCCTCGGTCAACCATTGCTTGATATCCCTGCCAGCATGGGGAGGTCAATTTCAAGAAGCACGCTCGGGATCTTGGTGATCAACCTCGCAGGTCAGGAGAGAGGCTACCAGATGGGCGTCGTGGAAGCTGGAAGCTTGCCCGCTCCTCTGGCCAGGCGGCGAGCAATAGCCACACGTAGACCCACTCTCGTCTTGTTTGATAGCATAGACGATTCCCAGAAGGCTCATAGTTCGCGGAAGTCTGAAGGTAAGCGGAGGTGTATTAGGATTGACGGCATTTGCCGAATCGACATCATCCCGTCATCCCGATCCAGAGTTCGCTGGCTGGCCGTCCTCGACAGCGACCACAGATATGTCGAGCTCAACGTAATCCGCGACCCCTCTATTCGTGCTGGCCGGTCTGACTTTTTCTGATTTGCAGGGTGTCATTATATCTCGACCCACAGATCCGTGACTGGGTGTTGTTCCCAATCACGGTGGTCATGGTATGCATGCGCGTGTCCTCTTCCCCCGCGCAAAAACTCAGTTGGCCCACGCGCCCAGATTCTCGTTGGAGTATTGAGGCACTACATCGTCACCCTACTTCAAACTCCTCCAAAGAAACTCACAAGAGCAGCGCTACGCGAACAGTGAGATGACCACACCTCCAGCCATGGCCGATCATGCTAATGCGGAAGTCGCCTCCCAGACGTGCTCTCCTCCGTGCCCAAGTCCTTCGCGCTACCTCCGCCAGGTCACCTATTCCACCGCACATCTACCGCTCAATTTCACTACACCTCGATGATTCCTTCGCCGCCGGGAAGTACCTGAAGGATGGGCCTCTGAAGGAAGGCGAGGGACCCCCAGCCGCTCCGAACATTTTGTCAGACCCTAGTGCAATGGACGGGATGATGGCAGGAATGAAGACGCAGATGGTCATGATGGTCCCCCAAATGGTCATCATGGGCTGGATTAACTTTTTCTTCCAGGGTTTCGTCCTTAGTGAGTGTTTCCGGTGTCTAAATTATATCCCCACGCATACGAAGCCTCTTCTCATTTTCCTCCGGAATGCTGTGCAAAAAGTCGGCAGACGGGTTTTTCTCCTTCTGATATCAGAACCCCGAACTCGGTTTACTAACCGAATTTGCTCCGAACAGTCAAACTCCCATTCCCCCTCACTCTGGGATTCAAGTCGATGCTGCAACGAGGGATCGAGACCCCCGACATGGATGTGCGATGGGTATCATCTCTCTCGTGGTATTTCCTCAACTTTTTCGGTCTCAACGGACTGTACCGGCTCATACTCGGGAGCGATAACTGTATGTTCTGTTCCAACGCATCTTTTTTTCACTTGAGATCCGTGATCGCTCACTCACCAATTTTCTTGACCTCACTTTGGCCCTCCACCCTGGTGCACGCACATCTCCGCTTCAAATCCACTCCCGACCACCCGGCACGTCCCTCTGGCGCCTTCTGACGGGGGATTTTCTGATCGGCTTCTTTGCTTTGCTGTGCCCTGCGAATTCATGCTTGGCCCATTTGAAAATGATCAGCGGCCTCCCAATCGTCACAAGAGATGGCTGGCCCGTTTGCCGGGGCGGTGCAACAGGGCCAACCCGGACAACCGATGGACTATCACAAGATCTTTTCGGCTGAGCGGGACAACCTCCGATTCGCCGAAGGGCTGTATAACTGGCTTGGCGAGGACGTCGAGACCCGAGTTTTGAGGAAGTACGGGAAGCTTCCGTCTTCGTCGTCGGGATCCTCGTAGCTGTTGGTGGTTATGGTGAATTCGAGCCAAGGAGAAGGGTATCATGAGTGCGTTGTTTACGATTGATCTGCCGTCCTTACACCGAGTGTAATAATGCTTCTACTAAACAAGAAGATGCCCTAGGCGCATTCACGGGCCTGGATGAAAGGAAACAATGCGGGTTTGATTGGTGAATATGGGGAAAGAACAGCTACATCATAACAAGAGGAAGGAAACGTTCGATTCCACCTGGGCAAGCAACTGAATAGTAGAATGACAAGAAGGCGCAGCAGAGCAGGCAACAGAATCGCCTGTGGAACGCCAAGGTGCTACACAAGACCATCGTATAAGGACAAGGCCTAGAAAATGCGTGGTCAGGGATGCAAATCCTGTGTTGGCTGCGATGGACAGTTCGCACCTGTACGATCGTGGGATCCTGTTTGCTTCCCTCGACGAACTCGTCGAATGTGAGCTTGGCGTCCTTGTCACGGTCCATGTTGCTGAAAATTTTGTCCACCCGCTGTTCGCCACAAGCGATCAGTGTGGAGTACTGTGGAGAGGGGGTGTAATGGAAGACGTACCTTCTCAGGGGTGTCCTCGTCCAGAGGAAGTTTGACCATCGATCCTGTCATCCTGTAAATCGATTGGACGATTTGAAGCATTTCGTCGTATGTGATGGTTCCATCCCCGTCAATATCGTACAGTTGGAACGCCCCTGGAAGCAGAAGAGGGTCAAATGGATGAGTCCTGCGAGGCTGATCATGGCGTACATTTGAGCTTCTCGTCCAATCGGCCACGAGAAGTGACGCTCAGGGCGCAGATGAACTCTTTAAAGTCGATTGTGCCGTTCTTGTTCTCGTCGAAGACGTTGAATACATAGTCGGCAAACTCTCCCGGGTCGCCGAACGGGAAAAACTGTTTGTATATCCGGCTGAACTCAGCCTTGTCGAGCTGTCCGGAGGGACAATCCTTGAGGAAGCCCTTGTACCTGTGGCCCAGTTTGTGTGAGACAAAGGGATGGATCTCGAGGGATCGGTTTACCATTGCTGAAGCTCGCGTTTATCAACTGTGATGGGAGTGAGCTGATGGGAGAGGACGAGAGGGTCCTGCTGGGGTGACTCACAGTAGGTGTTCTTCTGGAGGTCAGAGAGCTGTTCTGGAGAGAGTTTGCTCTGCGATTTGCCCATTTCTCTGGTAGTGGTGGATGTCGAGTGCAGAGGCCATTTGATAGCACAGCCCAAGGGCCATATACACCCGCCCGTCACGCTTCACGCTTTGTGACGCCCCTGTGGAGCGTGACAGGGGATTAGGTTCGTGGGTTATGGTTCGAAGCACCGATGGAAAACAATGGATAATCCGTTCTCCTGGCCCAACCGTCACCGTCACCGGCGATGATGACCGGTGCGAGGGGGAAAACAATAATGAGAGGTGACGGCCAAAGTGACAGAACCGGCAGTCATCATTTCACTACGAATTGATACCTCCCCGTTACAATCTTTCCCAACCCCTCTTCTTCACCCACCACCAACATGTGTTTCGTCCACGGGAGCATCGACCAGGTCACCTCCGTCTGCCCCATGTGCAAGGTCTTCAAGCCTTCCGGAGCGAGGTATTCCCCCGTCCCCCAGCAGCGTGCATCCAGTCCAGCACCGCTCACCCCCCTTCTCCCAGGTGTCCCCACATAAAGGACGTCTGCAGGAACAGGGTTGCCCATCCCCGGATCGACGTCGCCTACTTAAAGAATGCAGAGGGTGAGTCTAACCCAGTTATCGACCATCGACCGTCCACCTGATTGTTGTATCAGTTCAAACCTTCAACGGATGCGGCTACTGCAAGGTTCGACCCAGATCGTCAATCCCGCCTCAATAGCCTCGTGTTCTGACCTTTACGGTTTTCGGTTTAGGCCGCCAAGCATTCCATTCCTCAGCGTTACCCAGGCCAGCAGAATGGTCAACAGGGGTGGCCGGGATGCTGCAGGCCGCCTAATTCGGCAGAGGTCAAATTTATACCCGCCGCTGACTGGTCGGCGGTCTGTGTCGTCCATCACGTCTCAATGCCTCCCGAGATCAAGGCTATCCTCGATTCTATCGTTGGTCCCGCTCCTCTCAGGGCTTCCGGTCAATCCTCGCCACAGTCTCCTCCCATCTTAAGCGCCACCCTGGGAAGGAGCGCCGGTCTCCAATTGTCTGGATCCCCTTCCGTGGGTCGACGCGCTGGCGCCAATGCCATGACATTTGTCAAGCCAGAAGGAAAATCCGGCAAATCAGGCTATAGCCCGCCACAGACGGCTTCCTCCCTCTCCAGGGTGACGGGCCGGACGTCCCTCGATTCCGAACGTACCCGAGACACCTCTCCGGGCAAGAGGCAGCTGGAGACCGAGTCGCTCCATCGTAACTCTGGGAGAAGGACCTCGGTTTCTGCCTTGCTCCCCCCCAAATCATCGTCCAAGGATGACTACGTCCCAGAGAGGGAGAAAAGGCGGACCTTGAACGCCATCAACACGAACACGACCACGCCCAGCCAACGCTCCTCTCCTTCCAACTCGGTTCGTTCCAAGTCCCTCGAAGCAGGCCTAGGGGAACTATCAATCGCAAGCCCGTCCAGCGCAAGTAGCAGCAGCGGAAGCTCCGCCAGTTCGGATATCACCGTCGACGGAGGGTTCACCGATTACCTATCGGACGAGTCTGAGGCGGAGCTGCAGCGCCAGGCCGAAGTCCGTGCTGCCATGGTCGCTCAGACCAAGGTGGAGGAACAAGAGTTCAGAGCTGCGCGTCAACAGCTCGCCACAGTCGACCTCCGCCCTCCCAAGTCCTGGAACCCAAACATGGCGCGCTCTCAGGCTGCACCGCGACCTGCTCCAACCTGCTTGTCGGCAGGGGCCGGGTATTGAATATCCACGCATGGCATGAATTCCTATGGAGGCGGGACTGGATTTGATCCAACGCAAATGACGCTCCTCCATCTCAACTAATCGCATTTGTAAATCTTGATTCACGTCCTTGATGCTCTGACGACCACTTTCTTCCTTTTCTCCCCCTCCCTTCCTCTTTGTTGTATTATCTTTTTGGGATCACACTGTCTTACTGCTCGCAATTGTATGTTATGCCATATGCCATTGTTGTCGCCTGCAGCCCGGTTGTGGTCGGGGGAGGGGTGATTGGCGCCTGCGGATTTTAGAATTACGTCTATTGGCACCGCAGTGACAACCCCAGTAACGGCGTGGCTCGTGAAGCCCTTGCCACCCTCTCTCAACCCTTCACCACCACAGGATCCATCCTGGTCGTTCGTCGCCCGTCCGACTGTGGACCCTTACATCCCATATGAATTTGGCTCGACATTCCATATCGTCGACTAGCCCAATCCAGGTCCTTGACGCACACTACGACCCTGATTGTCGCATCTTCACCTCGGCTACCCCTGCAGGCTTCGCGGTTTACCAGACATGGCCACTCAAACTGCTGCGTAAACGAGGTAGGGCCGTTCGACTCAACTCCCCCACCACTTAGCTCCGGACTAATATACACGGGATGACCGTCCACAGAACTTCCAGGAGGGACCCTGTCGGCCGTTATACCCCTCCACACATCCTCCCTACTCTTCCTTATCGGGGGAGGACGGAGTCCACTGTACCCGCCCAACAAAGTCGTGCTCTGGGACGATGCGCTAGGAAAGGAATTGGTGGAGTTGGAGTTCCGGGAGAAGGTTCGGGGCCTGTCTTGCAGGCGAGGCTGGTTCGCAGTCGCTCTCCGCAGGAGAGTCGTCGTGTTTAAGCTGGGTGAATCGGTAAGCCGATTCGGAGAGTGGGATACGTGTGATAACCCTCGCGGTTTGCAAACGATCCTTTGTTCTAAGCCTCGCAGTGTTTACTGACATTCTTTGTCTTTTTTCCCCACCCGGGTCCTCTGCATCTTTAGGTCTGTTGGCGATGGCAACTAGAGCCTATTCGACGTTGTTGGCCATCCCAGGAAGGAAGATTGGCCACGTGCAGCTGGTACACCTCCCAGAGTGTATTCCACCAGAACCGCTGGGACCCCCAACGGGTGCACTCCCCCAACCACCGCCCGCTCCAACGAAACATCCAGTATCCATGATCGTCGCCCACGAAACAGCGCTTTCGACGCTTTCCGTGCCCCCATCCGGAAAACTGATTGCCACGACTTCCGCCAGGGGTACCCTGGTCCGGGTTTGGGATACTGTTACCGGGAATAGGCTCAGGGAACTACGGCGTGGATCAGACCAGGCCGAGATCTACGGTGTCGCGTTCAGACCGGACGAGCAGGAGTTGTGTGTGTGGAGCGATAAAGGGACCGTTCATGTTTTCTCTTTGGTATCTGGATCCGGCGCGTCGTATGTCCTTTCCCTTTTCCAGCCGTGCCCGCTTGAACTGATGCTCCTCCAGAAACCGGCAGTCCAAGCTCTCACCGTTCACACCGTTTTTACCACTCCCATTCAAGATATTCGGTTCGGAGTGGTCATACGCGACGTACAGCATCCCATCACAACAGTCCCATATCGCCTTATCGTCTACCTCAATTCGATCGCAGTCCAAAGGCATCACAGAGGAAGATAAATGCGTTGTGGGTTGGATACAGGTGCCGGTGGACGAGGACGACCCAATGCATTTGGAACACCAACTCGTGGCATTGACGTATACCGGCGGATGGTACCGACTGAGGCTCCCAGGCGACAGCGGATCGCAAACATCTTCCCCAGGAGATCCTGGGAGCACTGCTGGAAGCCCAAGGTTGGGAACTAGTCCATTGCCTGGGTCTCCCCCGAGCGTCAAGGGTGGTGCTGGAAACAAGGGTAACCAACCTCGGAACAGGACACCTAGTGTGTCTTCCATGAGAACGGACAAGGGAAAGGAGCGGGAGAAGGGTGACGGGGAGGCGAAGCCGAGTCGGAAATGCACATTAGAGGAGTATCGCAAGTTTGGGAGGTGGGATGGATGGTGATGCTCGATTCACGACTGATGATTCAACTAACTCCCCACTGTCTTCACGAACGCATTCTCTGTTTTCATTCCTCGTTCAGGATTTCACGTTTCTTTCTACCGACCGTTGTATCAGCATTTCAGACATCTTTTATAATCCTCAGCTTGGTGTAATGTTTTGTAATTCCGCCTACGCATCCCGACTCCCACTACGCGTCTATCGGTAGCATTAGATCTTTTTTTTGGGCCAGGTCTATTTTCAGGGGTTCTACCAGAGCGCGCGCACTATGGCTCCGAGAAGTGCCCCGTGGACTGGACACGAGATTCATGTTCCGTTCCATCACACGAATGAATCATTCACTTAGACCAAAGGGTCTCGAGGGTCCCGAGGAAGGGACAATATCTTCGCGTGAGGGTACAATAGCTGTTTCCCGGGGCTCGCAAGAATTGTCTGAAGCAGCACAGTGTCCCATCGGGAGTTGGGGCCACGAGGAGGGGTATCGAGCCAGGGAACAACAACCTCTGAAGAGACGAGGGTCGTGATTCGAGCGCCGTATCCGAGTTCCATTCCGTGAAGTTTGGGGTAGCAAGATGCGTAGCCCAGAGATGGCCGAACGCCCAGCCGCGAAACAGATTTGGCGAACAGCAAGCCCAGAAGGGATTTTCAAACTTCATGTCGGTTCCGGGCAAGAGTCAATCTTTCTGCACGTGACCACGCGTTCTGCGTTTGGGCAAAGATCTGGTCTTCAGGTTTGACAATCCCCCATAGATCCGGGGATGGACTTTGCGACCCATCTCCAGCTGCTGACTGGTGCATCCCAAAACGGATCGGACAAGGAAGACCAAGTCCTCCGAGCCTGGACAAGGTTCGGCCTCATTTGATCGATTTCCATCCGTGTTTGTTGATCACATTCACCAGCCGAAGAGAACCAGGACGTGGTGTGTACTTTTCCCCCTTGCCACAACCCGCCGCGCCGTCATTCAGTTTGTTTGTTCAGATGATCATTGCAGTATCGATGATTACGATGAGGTGGACTCGATACCGCCAGACTCCGTTCTTGATGTGTATCGTGAGGCGGCGGCCATTGGCCACTCTGGTTCTCAAGGACTGAACGTCCTAGGCCAGCTCACCGCGTGAGTGAACGCACCTTCCCTGGGGCCCCATAGGCGCTGAAGGTCGGCCGAATAGAAAACTAGATGGTCATCTGATGCTCGATTCGGTACGGTCGATATTGTCCTCTGGTCGACCAGACGACGCGATTTCTGGAGAGCTGGCGGAATTGCTTGGATTTGACGAACTCGAACTCGTCACTGATATCCTGAACAATCGGGACCAGTTTTTCGAGGAACCGAGGGTCATCAACGAGCAGATTCCCGACCCTCTACCCTCGAAGGGTAAGGGGAAAGAAACGGGTAACTTGCCCCCAATCGTAACAGAAGAACCTGCTCACAGCGCCGTCTCAGATCCGAGGAGCCTTGCGCCCGATCAGGTCAGGAGACGCATGGAAGAACAGCTGCAAGCAAATGCTTCTAGGCCGTTGTTCACCGGTACTGCAGTCAGTCGCATCGTTCCATCAAACTGTGGTGCATCTCGTGTTGAGTCGAAGAGGGTAGCACGAAGCACCAGAGATTCTACCTCACGTTTACACTTCTCACTCGAACGTGGGTGGTGCTGTATTTTCTCAGTATGGGAGTAAGTATATGCTGCCGGTTGGGACCCGCAGAGAAGAGAGGGAGGCAAGTTTACCTCGAATTTCACCCCCAGACCGATTAATCCAATAGGACTCTGTAGGGATATGAAGAGGTCATCATACCTCCGGCGAAGGCGGTCCCTCCTCGTGCAACGGAACGGCTAATTTCAGTGGCCGAGCTGGACCCGTTAGCCAGAGGATCGTTCCCTGTGAGTTACGAAACCCATTCAGACTTCCGAATGCTGATACTTCCCAGGGCTACACCACGTTGAACAGGATACAATCCATTGTCTTCCCGACTGCCTTCGGTTCAAACGAGAATGTGTTGGTTTGCGGTAAGGGGTTTGCGGTCGATACATACACAACCGTCGCTAACATCCCTATGGAGGATAGCTCCCACCGGTGCCGTAAGCAAGTTGGTTTCATTACTTCACCCCCGCTGAACTGCCCTTCCTGTAGGGTAAAACCGACGTGGCCATGTTAACTATCTTGCGCGTTCTGGAGCAAAACCGAAACACTCCTTCCCACCCAGGCGCTTCCATTGCCTCCACCATCAATGTCAATGCGTTCAAGATCATCTACGTGTAAGCCTCCCCATTACGGTCCGGAACGTCGTCCCTCACTCCATTGTAAGTGCTCCCATGAAGGCTCTGGCAGCTGAGATCGTTCGAAAGCTTGGGAAAAGGCTACAATGGCTTTCGGTTAAAGTCAGAGAGCTGACTGGCGATATGCAAATGACCAAATCGGAAATAGCTGAGACACAAATAATCGTCACTACTCCTGAGAAGTGGGATGTGGTCACCAGGAAACCCACAGGAGAAGGCGAACTGGCCACGGTGCGTTTGGGAACGTGGCACCGGCTGATGACTTATCCATCCCATCCGATAGCAAGTCAGGCTGTTGATCATAGATGAGGTTCACCTTTTGGACGAAGAGCGAGGGGCGGTCATAGAAACTATCGTGGCGCGGACGCTGCGTCAGGTTGAGTCTAGCCAGTCGGTCATTCGCATAGTCGGGCTCAGTGCCACGTTACCAAACTACGTTGATGTCGCCGATTTTCTCCGGTCGGTATTTTTCGGTGCCGTACAACACAGGTGCTGACGTTATGCAGGGTCTCGCGCTATGCTGGTCTTTTCTTTTTCGATTCCTCGTTCCGGCCGGTCCCACTGGAGCAACACTTCATTGGCGTAAGGGGGAAGCCGGGAACCCTCCAGTCTCGCAGGAACCTCGATCGAGTGACCTTTGAGAAGGTCTCCGAGCTAGTCAAGCTGGGTCATCAGGTAATGGTGTTCGTACATGCCAGGAAGGAGACCGTCAAGGCTGCCCAAGCCCTCAAAGAATCCGCCACGATCGATGGTTGTTTGGATGAGTTCAGTTGCGAGGATAATCCGAGCTACAGGCTTTTCAGACGGGACGTTGCGGAATCGAGAAACCAAGAGATGCGCCAACTGTTCGACTTTGGGTTTGGGATCCACCATGCGGGGATGTTGAGGAGCGACCGAAACATGATGGAACGAATGTTTGGGGCCCGCGCGATCAAGGTATTTCACCCCCTACCTCTCCCCTACCGACCTCATCGAGTCGTCGCCAGGTTCTTTGCTGCACAGCTACCTTAGCTTGGGGTGTTAACCTCCCCGCTCATGCAGGTGAGGTGGAAGCAGGGACTTGGAAAAGGCCTTGTTAATATCCTCCATTAGTTGTGATAAAGGGGACGCAGGTCTACGACAGCTCGAGGGGCCAATTCGCAGATCTATCAATTTTGGACGTGTTACAAGTATTTGGTCGTGCCGGCCGACCCGGTCTGGAGTCGAGCGGAGAGGGTTACATTTGCACGACAGAAGATCGTCTCACCCATTACCTGGATAAGGTCACATCTCAGGTATGCGCTCGAAGATGCTCAATGACATGTCTTCGCTGACCATTGCGCAGAATCCGATAGAGTCAAAGTTAGTGGCGACGTTTCAGGTCACCCCACGAACTGATCCAAACAATCGTGTTCAGGTTTGAGCGAGGGATGGCTGATGCCTTGGACGCAGAAATCTCCCTTGGAACGGTTTCTAGTATCAACGACGCCGTCCAATGGCTGGGCTACACCTACCTGTTTGTGCGAATAAAGAAGAACCCGATAGCATACGGTGCGACGTTCCTCATTATTCAATCGTTCCGAAATCTCATTCAATCCCGCTAAGGAATGCTCTGGAGCGACGTTGCGGATGACCCAAGGCTTGGAGCCAAACGGAATCAACTCGTCGTGAACGCAGTTAATAGGCTTGTCACGGCCCGGATGGTCAACTGGAACAGGGAAACCGGTGCGCTGCAAATAACGGATCTGGGCAGAATTGCGGCGAAGTATTATATCCGGCTTGCGTCCATCGAAATTTTCAACCAAAGGTTCAGGCCAAAGATGTCAGAGGCAGACATGCTTACGATGCTTAGCTATAGCACTGAGGTGAGACTATTACACCCATCTATTTCTGCTGGTTCACTTACGTTGCTTTGCGCGTAGTTCAACCAGATTCAACTACGAGAGTCCGAGACGAAGGAGTTGGAGGCCCTTGAAAAGAGAGTTCCCTGCGAAGTGAAGGTGGTGTACCATCTGTTTTTAGGCTCCCACCCGCTCATTTGAGACCCAGGACGGGACAATGACCTCTCAAGGAAAGGTCAATATCTTGCTTCAGTCCTACGTCTCCCAATACCGCATGGAGGACTTTGCTCTCGTTTCAGACCAGGCATACGTTGCGCAGAATGCGGGGAGGATCATCCGTGCGTTGCTCGAGATCGCGTTAAGCAACAAATGGGCGAACGCCAGCCGTGTGTTGGCCAGCATGAGCAAGGTCATCGAAAAGCGCATGTGGCCGGATGTGGATCATCCATTGAGGCAGTTCAATCTCCAAGCACAGCTACTCCATAACCTTTCCCAATGGGCTGACGATTGGATGGTGGATGACCTGGCCGCGATGGACGCCGACGAACTTGGGAAACTCGTTCACATGAACGAGAAGCACGGGTCAGCGTTGAAGGCGGCCGCCCAACAGTTCCCAAAGGTCGAAATAACCTATTCTCTCAGACCACTCGGACACGACATCCTCAAAATCCCGGTTCAGGTCAATCGGCTCTTCACGTGGAGTCCCAAGGTCCATGGCACTACCGAGCCGTTCTGGCTCTGGATCGAGGATGCTGACGGGTTAGGAATCACTCAAATATTCAATCTCTCCTTCCGACCCGCAACGGAGACTGTCGAAGTGGACTTCATGTTGTCTCTCCCTGATGGGCAGCCCCCTTCGGGTATGGTTATCAGGTGGATCTCGGATACGTGGGTTGGGGCAGAGTCGGAGGCGGCGGTATCGTTTGAGTCTCTTTCCATGCCTGCATACGCTGGGAATCACACGCCTCGTTTGGACCGCCTTCCCTCCCTACAGCCGCCTGCGATAAGGAATCGTTCAGTCCAAAATGCCTTCGCAGGCAAGGTGTCCAGGTTCAATGCCATCCAGTCCCAGGTCCTCTGGTCATTGTTACATACCCAACTTCACTCACTCGTATGTGCGCCCATCGGATGTGGGAAGTCCACCATGACTCAGATACTGGTGATGTGAGTTACAGACATATTGGTAATTGTCTTGGACTCTAATGGATGTTTTTCCGTCACACAGGAAGACCCTCCATGAAAATCCTGACGGATGGGTGCTCATGATTAGTCCACGAAGAAGCCTTGTGGCAGAACTTGTGGCAGAGCTTCGCGATCCATCGCGTTCACTTGGGTTGCGTCTGGAGTTTTGTCAAGGCAATGAAGTTTTCAACCCAGGAACGAGAAAATCCGTCCGAATAGCCTCCGCCGCGGTGGTCCTTGATTCTCTCTCCGCAAGCGGTGAGCGGATTGGCTCCCTGAAGGAACTGAAGCTGGTGGTCCTCGAGAACTTGGACACCTTGGATCCGGACTACGAGTTGGCGGTATCGGTCCTCAGGCTTAGGTGTCATGGACTCCCTGTCCGGTTCGTTGGGTCGTCAACTTCGTTAAACGATTCTGGAGACTTGGCGGCCTGGCTCCAAGTCGACAACTCGGCACTTTACAGTTTCCGACCATTCGATCGGGACCGACCGTTCACCATGGTTACGAAGACCTTCACGACACCACTCTCCTCAGCGCTGTACAAAGCGATGGCGAAACCAGCGCACTTCGCAGTCACCTCCCATCCAGACCAACCAGCAATTATCTTCGTTCCCTCCCGCAATCACTGTCGTTCTGTGGCCATGGATCTCATCACGGAATGCGCTCTTGCGGATCTCAACAACATTCGTGGGTTCATTCCTCCCCACATCGACCAGAACGAGGTGGATTTCCGCCTGGCGAAACTGCAAGATCGTACCCTGTTCGACTTCGTCTCGAAGGGTATCGGGTTCTTCCACGAGGGTGTTGGGAAGAAAGACCGAGCGCTGATCCTCCAAATGTATATCGAAGGGATCCTTCGTGTTTTGATCGTACCCAGATACTCTTGTTGGACGATTCCCGTACGTGCGGGCGTGGTAGTGATCATGGGTACTCAGTACGTCGATTTTGGGGAGGACAAGTCCGATCGACAGGTGCGGGATTACGAACTCGAGGAGATCGTAAGGATGCAGGGACGGGCGATCAGACCAGGCATGGACGGGTACCTTCATCTCTTCTGTCATCCGGATGCCAAGGACGTGTTCACTCGTTTCCTTAACGAAGGGTTACCCTTGGAATCGTCACTTCTCGATGCTGGCTCTATGGTCGTGGATTGGATTCAGAAGTCGAGGGGGACCGACGCCTCGACAGAGGGGCGTGTGAAGAAGCAGGAAGTTCACAAGGTTCTGTCGTGGACGTTTTTGAGGCATCGCATTGCGAGTAACCCGGTATATTATGATATCAAGCGGGGCGAAAGTGATGCTCTATGGCAGGCGGTAGAGAAGGCCGTCTAAAGGCAAATTCTACACTATTGTACACACGTAGGGTCCACAAGATAGAGTCCACAACATATAGAGCAAGGTGCGCTGGTTTCCAATTGCTCTGCAGAGGCGTGCAAGGCGTCGAGATCCTTCCAGAAGCCGAAACGGGCGTATGTCTCTGACGTTATGGTGTTCCTCGCAGCAAACCTTCCGGATAGACGTTGGTGTACTGGTTTTTAGCCCCGACTAGATGTGGAGTCACCCGGACACCCCGAGTTCAATATTTCAATCGTCATGAACCAGTGAACTCTTGAAAGGGTGAGTACTATCAGAAGCCTCGGGCTGCACGCTCCCCAGTTGGTTGACCAGAGGAAGTGGTTGGCATCCGCTAACCGGAACACCAACTTCGCGGGGCCTCTGATCCATGGTATGCTAACAACGTAGTAGGCATGCGTCGCATTCCCATGGATAGAGGAAAACAGGTTCGAGCTCCGTCCCGTTCGGTCTGACTCGCCCTTTTCTCTAAACCTCGATCTCTCATCTCGCCTCCTCGTTACCACTTTCTTCCGCTGGCACTCGCGTCGACCGTGTGCGGTGTACGTACCCCCAGCCCGCTCAAAGCATCTCTTCATAATACTTGAGAACTCGGCCTTCTCGTACCTTACGAACGGCTCAACCACGAAACCTCATAGGCCAGAATCCGGGACTAGGATCAGATATTGGTCCACTTAGCAAGGAGCCGGCCCGAACGCGAGTGCTGTTGTCTGTAGTAATGAGCCTAAGATTCGGGTTCCAGCTGGATCGGAGGGAACCGAAGAAGCCGATCTCACCAGGTCATGACGATCACGAACGACAATCTTTCCCACGGCTGGTCACCCCTGGGCTCCTTCAGGTACTCGCCCACTACATACGGTGCACGCCCCCCCGGCACGTTCAAAGCATTGCTTCAGGAAACCTGTGAACCTTCCTCTTCACCTTCCCATCCGTTTTTCACCAACGCCCATACCACCCAGATGGGCCCCTACCCTGACTTTTACTTCGCTGGCCCAGATGTAGAGAGTCCAGGTTGGTATCGACCTGGAGGATACCATCCAGTACACCTTGGGGACGTCTATTGCCAGAGGTACAAGGTGATCAATAAGCTTGGATTCGGCACCTATTCCACAGTTTGGCTCGCACGCGACTACCAGTCGACTACTCAGACGTGAGTTCTCCCATATCCCACCTCACCGCTTTGCGACCCTTCCTCATTGCAGTCGACCCCAGCCACTAACAATTCTTCTGTCGCACAGCCGATGCGTCGCCCTCAAGTTCATCGTGGCCCATCTTACTGGCAAGAACAACGAGATCAAGGTTTATCATCATCTGGCGTCCCGGTCAGGGGCACATCCTGGATCCGATAGGGTCCTCACCCCTCTGGATCATTTTAAGGTACAAGGCCAAAATGGAGAACATGACGTGTTGGTGTTGCAAATTGTTGGGCCTCATCTTGAGGAGATGTTCGAGGAAGACCCGACCGTAATCCAGCAGGTGATCAAACCTCTCATGCATCAGGTCGCGCTCGGAATCTCTTTCCTCCACGATTGCGGGGTAGCACACGCAGGTCAATCAACTGTTCTGTCAACCGGTCGATAACTCACAGGTATAATCTAGATCTGCACTTCGGCAACATCGCATTCGAGATCCGCGATCTCGACGGGGAATCCGAGCAGCGCGTGATGAACGTCTTAGGCGTGCCGAAATGTATACCGGTGTTCACTCAAAACCAGCTGCATGAGTCCGAATCACTCCCTAAATACCTGGTTCTCCCCGGGAGTCTGGTAAAGCATGTGAGGCGAGATGACTTTCGGATAAAGATAATTGATTTTGGAGGAGGTTCGTTGCAACGGTCTCGACCGTGTCGCCAAGTATTGATATCCCGCAGCTTTTTTCAGTACCGAGGCACCTCAGAGCCTGTGCTCTCCATTACTAGTTCGGGCACCGGAGGCAATGTTCAACAACCTCTCGAAGGATCTCAAGATTGAATTTGGAATGCAGGTGGACGTTTGGTCAATGGGATGTCTGGTAGGTTTCTACCAGGTCAACACAGCGGTGTCGGACTGACATCATGAAAGCTTTATGATTTGGCAATGGAAAACTCTCCGATAAACTACTTTACCCGTGACGAAGCGGCGGCGCTGAACCAGCTGGCGGCTTTCCTTGGGCCGCTTCCTGAGGAATGGGTTGGCTCGCTGGGTATGCAAACTTCGCTCATCCAAGATTCCAGTTTTTTTATGGAGTGCGCAGGAGCGTCGTATGTTGCCAGCACTAGCGAAACCACTCTCGAAGAGATGGTCCGATTGAACTCGAAGGTTAACGACACATCCGACTTGATTACGCTGCTTCAGCAGATCCTCGTACTTGACCCACGACTGCGACCGGGTGTGTCAAATCTCCTGAATCACCCGTGGTTCGCAGGTTCAGAAGGTCCGGTCACCCTACCCGAACCATCTAGCAGTGACGAAGACTAAGGGTCACCGGAGACCCTTGCACATCTTATTGGAGGACTCGTAGCCACCCCATTCCGCGCCAATCGCTCATCCCGACCAGTCAATTGTATTTGTTCCCTCCCACAACCGCTGCCGCTCTGTGGTCACGGATTTCATCACAGAACACGCTCTTGCGGGTCTCAACGACTCGTGGATCAGTTTTTCCCCCACATCAATCATAATGAACTGAGGTTCCGCATGGCGAAATTACAGGACCGTGCTCTGTTCGCTGTTGTCTCGAAGGGTGTATGATTCCACCGCGGGAAAGTTTGGAAGAAGGATCGAGCGAGCGCTGATCCTTTATGATCGTGCCCAGGTACTCTTGTTGGACGCTTCCCGTACGCGCAGGCGAGGGCATCCCTTCTCGATGCAGCCTATTCGGTTGTGGGTTGGATTCAGAAGTCGTGGGCGGCCAACGCCCCGATCAAAGACCATGTGAAAGAGTAAGAAGTTGACGAGGCGTCGCTGTGGGCATGTTTGAGACATCGCATCGCGAGTAACCCGATCTATATTACGATATCAAGCGAGACGAAAACGATGTTCTATGGGAGGTAGTAGAGAAAGCCCTCTAACGAGAATTCCTACATTGTTGTACACACATATCCACAAGAAATAAAGCGCGGTGTATTAGTTTTTCTTCTTCAAATACTTGGTCAGATTTTTCAATCGTTCCACAGCGGCGTGCAAGGTATCAAGGTCCTTGCAGAAAGCGAAACGAGCGTATGCCTCCCCGATGTTACAGTGCTCCTCGCAGTAGAACTTTCAGAAGACGTCAACATTAGCGGCCTGGTGTTTAACCCCGCTTTGCAAACTTACCTCGCTGACCGGAATACTGGACACTCCGAGTTCAATCGCCATAAACCAGCAAGCCCTTGAAACAATGAGATGAGCAGGGTGAGGATCTGGCTGAATTGAGGAATACGCACTTGAAGTCTCGACCTCTTCCATCGATTGACTGGGGGAATGGGAAATCGTCGGGTATTTCGAGATCGGATATATCCTGTAGGTTGAAGATGAGCGGCGGCAAAAAGAGTTCGAGTGACACGGGGGAATTGGAACGACTGATCGACATACCAATAGAATAAAGTAGCTGCCCTGGGGTAAGGTGTACTTCAGACCGAGATCGTCAAAGGCCTTGGTCAATACGTCACGCCGCTCAGCGTATTCCTTCGTTTGGATGGCAAAGAAGTCGTGCTCCTTTGCTCGTTCAAGGCCCGCAGCGGCGGCTTCCTGGAGAGGTGAATTGGAGCAGAATACAATCCTGGTCGAAACCGCGAGGGTAGGTTTGAGGATCGACTCGGGCCCGATGAGCCAACCAACGCGCCAACCAGTGGCAGCAAATGATTCTGTTCAAGTACAAATATGAGCGGGTTGGAGGGATTGGGGTCGGGTGAAACTTACTCCCTGCGGAACCAACTGTGACCGTTCTCTCCCACATCCCTGGAAGAGTTGCAATCCGTACGTGCTCCTCGCCGTCGAACAACAAACAATCGTACTGCGTTGGGAGTGACGTCGGAATATGTAGAAACAGTGGGATTGACGATTCGTACCACTTCATCCGACATAACCAACAGGTTGAACTCCTTTGCGATACCTGCGATGGCTTCGAGCTCCCTTCTGGTAAATACCTTACCCACAGGATTGTGTGGGGTGTTCAGCACGATCATTTTTGTTTTGGGAGTAATCGCACGTCTGAGGCGGGTCCTTCAGTTCAAAGTCCGCCCTCTCAGACGGGAAACTAACCGTAATTCATCAATGTCGACTTTCCAGTCGTGTCCGGTGGGCTTGTCGACACCGGCCGTATGCGGGTGCATGGGGACGTAGACCGGAACACCCCCATTGAATGTAACGGAGGGGAGGTACTGGTCGAAGAAGGGTTCGAAGAGGATGACCTCGTCCCCATGCTCCAGAAACGCGGTGAAAACAGAGTATTGACCTGGGTGTGACAGGTCGGTCGGACTTGACCGAGTCATTTACATGGGCGCAACTTACCTTCGTTGGCGCCGCTGGTGATAAGGACCTCTGTTTCGGCGTTGAGGCTTCGACCAAACTCTGGTTCGTAGTGTTTCTTGACAGCCTCGCGCAGGCGGAGTCTACCCTTTGGGTGGGAATAGTGATTGGCGGACACCGTTCGCAAAGCCTCTTCACCCGCTTCCCTGATCCAGGGGGGTGGGGCAAAGTTCATGTACCCCTGACCAAGATTAATGCAATCCGGGGGTAGATTCACGGCGCTGCAACAAAGAAGAGGTGGTAAGGACGAGGGGGACCCTCAAGAGGGGGCGCGTGGTGAGGACAGACTTGTAGATCGACCAGACGTCTGGGACCAACGCCCGGCCCTCCTTCAGTCGTGAGGAGACGCGGATTGGCCCCCCCCCCTCGACTCCGTTCTGGTTGGATGAAGCCTGTGCAGTTGGCATGGTCGAAAGGAGTCTGGGAAGAGGGATGACCGAGCTCTTGGTCTTTGTGACCAAGGATCGTATCGACCTTGTGAGTGATCCCGGGGTCATTGGTCTGCTAACCTTTTCCCTCCCTCGGCGTTTGCCAGCTGTCCTATTATAGCTAGCGCCAACTAGACGCGACGGGCCGCGATTCTGCCGTGAGCCCCGGACTCTTCCGTGAAACTATTCGGCCCTCCTTCTCCATGAACGAACGGCGCCCAGCACGTTATTCGGTCAGCGTCTAACCGCAGCGACTCGGAGCCCATGGAGCTCCTAAATACTTACCAGCCGTCGGCGAACGGACTGGCAAAATCCGATTGGTGTACCGTGGCCATGGGTTCGGCATCGTCGAGAAGAAATGAAAACCGCGCCCAGGAATTCCTCATATCTCGGATTGAACGAATCAGTTTGACCCGGCGCAGGCACTCACTGTGCAATACACCCAGGGGTTCTACGCTGCTAGCTCGGGCGTCGATTTAAATGCGAGATCAGAAAATTTCCCCGTTCTCTCTCTCTACGTGCCCGCAGTTGTCTCCCGGGAAGTAGGAGATACCCCTCATGCGCAAGGGGTAACGTTCGTGATCGAAGGCCAGTAATTCTGAGTGAATGTCTCCAGTGGCTGATAGGGACGGGGATTCACCGCCTCAATGGTCCCCAGTATTTCAGAGATACTTCAAATTCTTTGTCCATTGGTGACAGGTACCCTCGTCATCGCGGCCAGGTGCAATTATTGGAGTTTTGAAGGTGGGACATCCGTCACTTTTCATACTGGTACTCGGGATGGGGCACTAGGACCGCAGTAGAGTCCGCTTTGTATATCTACTAGCTGGCCACTCGCGAACTTGCCGGGCAGGACTTTGCCCGGACAACACGTACTATAATCTAAGATTGCCGGGCGATGCTCGTTGGCATTGTGCCCGGGACCTGCGGCCCCGGGCACGCGCAACA
>Ga0307516_10002993_pt1 | contig 22066 bp, 35 predicted proteins | sample 19_EM_MG_FD_203310 | JGI IMG/M metagenome (GOLD analysis project Ga0307516, IMG submission 203310) | Populus trichocarpa ectomycorrhiza microbial communities from riparian zone in the Pacific Northwest, United States - 19_EM | ecosystem: Host-associated > Plants > Roots > Unclassified | place... | reverse complement strand
GGGGTGCAGGCCCGGGCTCATAACCTGAAGTTTGAGCTAACTGCGGAAGTGGGGTCGTTTGGAAACTAGAAGATTCGATGCGGGGATTGGACACGTGACTGAGCTAGCGATTGCTTGAAGACTTTTTGCTTGACCGTACATCAGAATAAAGAAATGTGCTAGGCTACATATACCCATCTGAGAGAGCGACAAAAATAGTACAAAGGAGACAGTCGGTGTAATTATTCCTCCGATATCCATCCCAGGTTGCACCGGTGCGGTACTGTTGTGGGTTGCGCTGGCGGCACTGTTGTGGGTTCCGCAGCGCCCCCGCTGTGAATTCCTCCGTGCCACCACATATCCAATCTATCCCACTGAACATTGGAAATAGGTGTGACAGCGCTACTTTTAACACCTGATAGACCATTAGCGATGAGACTACGCAGCAGAAAGCCGTCTAGGGGTAATGGGGGTGAAAGCGAGGGGAGTGGAACTAAAGGCAATTAGTACGACTTCCTTAGACAATGGATTTCTTTGAGGCTTAAAGTGAAGGTTCTCCAATGCACTCTAATGCATCACACGAACTTTGGTTGAGGAATCGCCATTCTGGATGCGGGGGCCTGCGGCGACAAAGTGTCCGGGTAAGGGGTAGTAGCCGGTTAACCGGTAAAGTACGTTAAGGCTTAAGAGCCAAATCTAAACAACGCGCGAGAAGCATTTCCAACACACCCCCTCTTCTCGTGCTCAGTAAATTGACCAAATGCAAGAAATCCCATTAAACCTCGTCGACCTCATTAAAACCTCTGCCGTGAAAACCCTGCGGGAAAAACACTTGCTAGTAGGAAAAAGAGTGCCAACTCACACTTGCCAACATGATGCAAGAACTTCAACGTTGAAAATCTAAATACCACAAAACAGAACACTTATCTTTCGGATCTCCTTTCTATCTCAAGCACCCCCTTTTTCCACGCCGATTCACATCCCCTCTTTCCCCCCAGAGTCACTTGTCCGGTCTTCCTGGTTACGTCAAGTCCGGAGTCCGGTCAGGTAACACTCGTGTCCGGTCCGATATTAAGTCCGGTGTCCGGTCGGATATGGGCATTGGAGTCCAGCGTTTGGTCGGACGTGTTTCGTAATCTTTGTGTACTGATCGATCCGAACGAGTCCTGTAGGTTGCAGTAGCAGAAGAACTCCTGGTTGAAGGTATAGGTTGCGATCCTCGGCCGGTTGTCTGAAACCTAAGGACTGTAGGTATCCATCGATGTCCTCGTACCACAGCCTTGGTGCCTGTCCTAATCCATCGAGGGCCTTCCAAAGGAGTAGCATACTACTCCAAGTTGATGCATTTCTGGTCGATGTGGCGCTTACGGTTGATGTGGCGCTTCTGGTTGATGTGGCCATTCCGGTCGCTGCCGTCGATGTGGCGCTTCCAGTCGATGCGAGCCAGTCGATTGCAAGTGGCATTGCAATATTGCCATCTTGGATACCGGCGCATAGGTCTCGCCACAGTTGATACCTTCCTTCGGCTCATAGCCCTTGATGACTAGCCGTGCCTTGTAACGAGCAGATCCGTCTGGGTTGACCTTTCTCTTGTAGAGCCACTTGCATCCAATTGGTTCTATGTCAGCCACTCGCTTATGAACGGCATTACCTTTCGTTCCGTCCACAATGTCAAACGTTTGGTTCCCAACCAGCGCATGCCACTCCTGGCATATCTTCCATCCTCTTGCTTGTGGACTTCGTAGTGCGGCCTTGTGCGTGAGAGGTTCACTCTCGTTATTTGGCTGTGATCCGTCGATCGGTTCGGCTTCGGCTTCGTCTTCAGATGTTGCGACAATTCCAAGCAGATGCAAGGCGTTCCGAAGACATGAAATCACCCCATTCTTCGTGAGCCTTGCGCATAATTGCCTTGTCCATCTCTAGACGAGGCTTGTTGCATGTTAGGGTAGAATTGTAGTCATGATCGTCTGTCGGATAGTATAATCAGTATTGCACTTCTGCAGAATATCATTGACTTCCGCCCAGTAGCTCATTGAGCCAATTCGCTGGTGACAACGGAGAAGGATATAGCTGGTTACTGGCCATAGTCTCTGTGGACATTGCATTCTCACGAAGTAACCTCAGCTCGTTCCGCCCAGCAGCTCATTGAGCCGATTTGCCGTATCGACGGTTCCCTGCCCAGCAGCTCATTGAGCCTATTCGCTGTAATCGGCAGCTAAAAATAGATAATGTATCGCCCATCAGCTATAGAGCCAATTCGCTGTATGACGAAAATATGGATTGCTTGACTTACTATTCTCAAGGCTCAATGGGTCCTTTATTCATTCATTTCATTCGTTTTATGTATTTCGTCATGCAATTTGTCCCAATTATCTAGAAACTCAATGGCTTCCAGCTGCTCTTCTGTGTGTGCATTTTCTTCTTCCTTGCGACTTCCGATGCGTGTGGTCTCTTCCTCCTCTATGATGATATTACGAGCCATCACTCCTTGCAGAAGTTCCATGCAGTCTTCCTTCCGGGCCGCATAGTAGGTATGATCAAGGAGATAGATGATACGCAGAGGGTACTTGAATGATTCTTCACTCATTGAGAGAGTCGTGTTGAAAGACGCTTTTGACGCGTTTCGAGAGGTATGTATAATGTAGTGAGACGCTTGACGCGTTCCGAGAATCGTATAATCGTGCCTCGATCTCGCCGGACTTCGCGCGTACTGAGCTCTGGGGTGGTTAGACTGAGACGGTAGATGATCGGGGTGAGGATTGTTGAAGTATCCAGAGCGGTTACGGCTCCGGGCTCATAACCTGTTGAAAGAATACCGATTAGCGATGAGGATAAAAATGAATGATAGGAGTTCGATCAGTCTTAATGCTGTATGAGATGAGGAAACACAAGGCGTATCGATTCTTGTAGTTCGAGTGGTTCACAATTTCGTTGTAGTATTCGATAAGTATAGAGAAGAAGGAGAAGAGAAAGAACCCGCAGAACAAATATCCTCCGCTGAAACTTCCCCGCTTGCGCCTTACGCAACCGTGTCCTCAACAAACTCTAAGGCTCAAGCGCCAAATGTAAACAACGCGCGAGAAGCATTTCCAACAGCAGGGCCGCTTCTTCTGTCTTTCCCAATTATCCGAGTGCTGCCCCCAACACCCCCCCAATGGCTGACGGCACCCCCACTAACTTTCTGGCATCTGTGCCTCTTGGGAGAACAAGAAGTCGTGCCCGGAAGCGCCTCTGTTTGCTCTCAAACTGAGATGTCGCCGGTCGTAGCCCCAACTCCAATGCCAGCTCACCCAAATTCGTGGTCCGAAAGGAGGGCGTGACTGGGCACGCCTGCTGGCCGACTAACTTCTGCATTTCAGTCACACCTCCCGTCATGCCCGGCTTTCCCTCCCCTTTCTGTTGGAATATATATGATCGATAGAGATGAAGATAGTGAATTGGTTGGTTGATTCAGCGTCGAAGGAGGACCACTCTCTCTATGTACAACGGGCCTGGGGACTCGCCAGGGGGAAGACAGAAGACTGTCTCCCGAGCCGGCGCTCGGAGACTCGGGCAGCTGTCTTCTCCGGACGTGTTGCCTCCGGTCCGCCATCCCCAGACGCTCATTATTCTGACACTTCCCCTCGTACGGAGGATGCAAAGGAACCCAGGTGAGAAAGAGAAAACGAAGAAGCCAGTATAGCAACAAACAGCAGTAGAGGAGGAAAAATATTGAGAACACAGTATCCTCGGATGCCTCGTTAAAACTCACAACCGTGTAAAAAACATCCTGTGAAAAAAAACAGATATAGGAGAAAGAGTGGGGGCGGCGGGTGCCGGTCGAAGCGGGGCAACATCCACCAAAGAAAGAAAGGAGAGGGAAAGAAAACCTGATAACCACCCGCCATACGCTTCACCAGAGGCTTCCCCTGGATCGATGCCGATTCATATGCCGGTCCATAAGAAAACCTGCTCATTGTCAGCATTGAGCGTACATAATAATTCCATCATCAGGCGGGCGCGACCGCTCCGGTATGGGGACAGCACAGCAGCTCCCCGAGCACGCACATCAACTCCAGTGTGGATTGCCACAGCAACTGCGTCACCATCGAGCGCGCACACAGCTCCGCATCTTCGAGAGTGCACGGCAGCTCCGGTGTGGGGTGCCGCAGCAACTCCGCCATCACCGAGCGCGCACACAACGGTTCGAATCCTGGGTTCAACCGATAGGTAGATCATCAGGGCAGCGCGGTCGTCGTGCCGATTCTCGTCACGGCCTCTCAGCGGATAGGGAATGATCGCATGTCGTTCTCCACGAGCGGTAGTTACGGCGTTGTGTAGGTCGGCAACTGCGGGACGTGTTGTTGGCATTGTCGTCGCGACGCGACGCGGCTCAAACGGTTGAGGCTTAAAAACAAGAGTGCAGGGATGAGGTGCAGAAGCGAGGCGGGTGCAAATATGTATCGGCGGGTTCGATTATCGATAGGTTGCGGATTGGTAGAGCGTTCAATCCGGGCTCATAACCTGTTGGAATATAGGGATCGATAGAGATGAAGATGGTGTATTGATTGATTGATACAAAGTCGAAGGAGGAACATTCTCTCTATATACAACGGGCCCGAGGGACTCGCCAGGGGGAAAGGACGGAAGACTGTCTCCTGAGCCGGTGCTCGGAGACTCGGGCGGCTGTCATCTCCGGACATGTCGCCTCCGGTCCGTCATCTCCGGACGCCCATTATTCTGACAATCCTCACCGCCATCCTCATCGACATCGTACTTGTCACGTCGTATTGTACAACTTCCCACTGTCGGTGTCCTTCTGAGAGCTGTGCTAACAACGTCGCTAAGCTCGTCGACCTACGCGCCGCATCTCATTCGCGATCGTCCTTGCCGCCGGTATCATCATAGGTATCCTCTTCATTGATGTCGTTCTCATTGCGTCGTCTCGTATCCGGCAAACTGGCTTTGTTTCTGTCACGCAGAGCGATGCTATCGACGACTACACATCTCATCGGCCAGGAGGTCCCGGATCCTCCTCCGGCTCTTCCACCTCCCTGTCTCCTTCTGCACTCCGCTCACAGAATCTTCTGCTGCATCTTCCATTCCGGACACTCCTTGAAGAGGTGGTCTCTCGTTTGCGAGGGGCGAGCACCACCAGCACTGGGCTGTAGTGCGAACTATCGCCCAGTGCAAGTACTGTCCGATGCAACAGTGCACCTCTTTCAGTTGGTAGTACCTTGAAGCGAGACACTTGGTACTTCCTGCAACTGCGCCCTCCGGCTTGTGGCTTTCCGGCATTTTGTGCCCTGTTCTGGAAGTCCGGCCTCCAGCCCATTGCCGCGCTTCCACCCACCTCTTCTTGGAGATCCCCCGCTTGAGGTTTGCCAGGGATCGTGGGAACGGCATCGTTCGCACCTCCGCCCATTCCGTGTAGTTAAGCCATTCCACCCCGCGAGTGTCTGGCTCTCCCACTGCGGTCTTCGCCCACTCGTCGGCTTTCTCGTTGCCGGCGACTTCTTTATCTGCCGGGCACCACCGAATCTCGATGATGATACCCGGCCTGGCCCTCCGCAGTGAGGCCACGGGCTTTCTGGCTTGGATCGCATACTACTGGCCGGGGCCAGGTTCTTCTGAGGCCATCCGTCTGATGGCTGCCTGTGCGTGGGTGAAGATCGTGACTCGTTCCGGAATTGTGTTTCTTCTCTAGGCGGATTCTAGTGCGGGGGCGAGGGCAGCACACTTAGCGTTGTAGGCCTCCTGGTTGTAGCCCATGTGAGTTTTGATGCCCTTTCACGTTTGGCCATTCATACATACCACTGCGTATTTAGCGGTTCCATCGTCCAGCCGAGACCCGTCCGTGCTCTCCACCCTTCCAGCATAGGTGGGGGTATTGGTGAGTCTGCGCCCGATGGCAGTTGGAGTGTTGACAACTTCCCTGGCTTGGCCCCCCTCTGGTAGGCTGAGGAGACGCAAGCCGAGTCTCTGCTGTCTGTTCTCCAGCTGAGCGGTTGCCAGCCTGAGTTCAGACTCCATCGACGGCACCCGCAGATTGGTTGTCTGGAAGCAGCCTATCGTTGCTCGTGTCTCCAGATTGACCGGTAGCTGTTGGCAATGGTGCCCCGGGTATGGTCTCCCTTCCACCACAGCTCCAATCCGAACATGGCGACTTACTGTATGTATGCCGTCATAACCCTCCTGCAGTTGGGCAATGAAAGCACCATCTGCCCTGCGAGCCGGCGAGACCTTGCCATCTTCTTCTTTCCGTCCTTCAGCCGGATGGCATGATGGTCCTTGAGCGTGAGCTGGGAGCCAAGCCATACTCCCAACCACCGCGTCGCCTCCTTGTTGAATGGCACGGTGTGCGCCTGCCTCGGAATAGCCTTCTTCCTGCGAAGGATCACCGCCTCGGGTTTTCCATGGTCGAAAGCTACTCCCTTCTGTGCTACCCAGTCGATGGATGCCATTGCCGCCCCGACAGCTGTGCCGCAGCTGCCTTGTCGTCGATCCCATCTGCCCACCATCCAATGTTGTCCACAAAGGATTGCCCCTGAATGCCTGACACCTCTTGTTCCACCGCGTTGATGATCCCTGACAGGTACATAGGTGCGAAGAGGATTGGTGCCGCCGGTGACCCTCACGGTATGCCGGTGTCCACCGGACTCGCCTCGCCCGTCTTGCCACCGAGGACCAATTTCACCTGGCGGTCCGACGTGAAGCTTCCCGTCCACTTGATGAGGTCCGGCTCGATTTCCAACGCCTCCACGCGTCTGCCCGGGCGCACCTGGCTGACAGTATTGAATGCCGAATTGATGTCCATGAGCAGCACGCCCGCCACCCTCTTCTCCGCCCACGCCCGCTGCGTGCGGTTGAAGAGGACTGCCACTGCGTCGACGAATGACCTCCGCTTGCGACATCCATACTGGCCATCTTGCAGGCCTCGTTTCCGTTCCAGGTGGTCGGCAATTAGGTGGACCGCCGTGGGCTCAACCAGCTTGCCGATGACATCCAGCAGCGAGATCACCTTGTAGACAAGAACCTTTGAGTAATCCGGCTTCCCTGGCTTCGGAATGGCAACCCCCTTTGCCGTCTTGACTCTTCCACAGCTTCGTGTGGTGGCCGAGCCGTATGCACGCCCGAACGAGTTGTGTAATCCGCTGGTTGTCCCACCGCCAAAACACCTTGATGATGTCTGCCGAGATCCGGTCATCGCCTGGGGTGGAAGTGTTGACCGCCTTCATGAGCAGGCTGCCAACCAGGTGTGCGTGAACACGCTCAAACGCCTTTCTGCCGTCCCTTGGTTCGTAGGTTCCCGGGGGTCTGCCGGGAAGTGCGCGCTCAGGATTACCCGTTCCCTTTCCTCAGGACTCTCTACGATAGTGCCATCCTCCGACACCAGTGCGTGCCCAACCCTGTCGATCCGTGGCGCCGTGTAGCCGGCCGCCGCCCAAACGTCATTCCCCTTGGCCTCTTGCAGGAACGGGTTCCAGCAATCCCGCCTGGCTTGTCGGATTGCCCTCCATCAACCTGGCTCGGGTAGTCCCCGAAGTTCACCTAGGCAGCTTGTGCGGGGGGTCGCTGGGAGCTTCTTTCTTCTCTGAGCCTTTCTACCTCTTGCTTTACGTGGCAGTCACCTTCCTTATGTCCTTCTCGTGTGCAGTAAAAGCATCGTAGCCCTGAATTGCTAGGCCTTCCGTACGGCTTCCGATTGCCATAGCCACCGTGTCGCTTGCCGTGCGAAGTTTTTTGCTACGAGTGCTTGGCGGGTAGTGCTGGCGATGTTGAAGTTTGAACGGACTTGGTCGTTCCTCCGTGCGAACGATGTCTCTTCCAAGGGCTACAGTAACGGCATCCGCGATTTGCTCCTCCGAGGGTTTGTTTTTGAGAACGCCGACGGTAATTGCGAACGATTCAGGTACGGTTCGAAGGAGGTGGCAGACGACGGTGGTATCCTAGATCGCTTCTTCAGTTCCGGCTAATTCTTGGCGAATGGCGAGCAGCCAAGAGATGTATTCAGTGACCGATGTCCCAGGCTACATCGTCGAGGTATTGATGATGTCGTTTCGGCCGGATTTCAGTGGGGCAGAGTCGTATTTCTGACGAAGCAATTCCCAGACGCGGGCTGGAACACAGATTTCATTCTCGGGAAGACTGCTGATGACGGTTCGGATGATAGGTTTGACTGATAGGTAAATCATCGAGGCTGCTCGGTCAGCGCGCCGATAGAAGCCACAGGCCGCAGCAGAAGTTTCACAGTTCGGTGGGGTTTCTTTCCAGGTGATGACATTGAAGGCTCCTTACGCAGTAAGGACTTCCCTCATGTCGTTTTCCCACGAATGGTAGTTTCGAGCATTAAGCAGCTCCGCGACTTCGAACTTGATAGTTTGTCGGGTAGTGGCCTTGGTGGCGATGTCGTCGCGAAGCAATGCGGCTCAAAGGGTTGAGGCTTGAAACAAGAGTATAGGGATGAGATGGAGAAGCGAGCATGTACGGCGGGTGCGAATATTGATGGGTAGCGGATTGGCGGAGCGTTCAATCCGGGCTCATAACCTATTGGAATATAGGGATCGACAGAGATGAAGATAGTGAATTGGTTGATTGATGCAACGTCGAAGGAGGAACATTCTCTCTATATACCGCGGGCATGAGGGACTCGCCAGGGGTAAAGACGGACGACTGTCTCCCGAGTAGCTGTCATCTGCGGACGTGTTGCCCCCGGTCTGCCATCTCCAGACGCCGTCTCCGGTTCGTATTCTCCGGACGCCCATTATTCTGACACTTTCTACCACAGCTCTCTTCCGTACATTGCCACTGTCTGCACACACGCTGTCATTACTTTCCGACTGTTGTCTAGGGACTGTCCCACCTGACCTGCCAGCCGCCGGAGCCTGGACAGGGCATTTCTTTCCTTCGTCAACGTTGCTCACTGGTGTTTTATCAATGTGAGGTGCGAGTCTAACCATATTCCCAGCCACCGGGTTGCTTCCTTGTTGAAATTGGGTTTCTTGCTGCCGATCGCAATCGTTGCCGTGGGGTGGCCTTGATTCCTGTTGAAGAGCATCCCTTCGCTTTTGCCGTGGTCAGCGTCCCTCATTTCTGCCGCTGCCGACTGCAAATGGTGAGCCACAGCCGTGTGAGAGGTCGTGATTCCGAATGCGCAGCTACCGCACGGTGATGAGGTACTGGTCACCCGCGAGCACTCGATGATTTTAGCCACCGGTTGCTACTCACGGCGCCAAATTTCCTCAAAATATGCAAGCACATTGATAACGAATCTTTGAGGAACGGGGTGGCAATATTGAGGGGCTTGCTTAGCTGTTCTTCTAGGGTCATAACCATTTGCCGCTCCTCTTGGTGACCGAAGCAAGCGGAGGCGTGAAGGCGGCGGAAGCATTCCAGCGGCGTAGAAGCACCATGACGGTGAAGTAGCTGTGATTAGGAGTCAGTGGAAACGGACACTAGATGTATACGATTGTGCCAACTGAATGAATCATAATGATACGCTCCGAGTATGAGGAAGCACTAGAGCCATGGAAGAGGAGAGCGCGAAAAAGTACCAGCAGCGCCATAACGCCACATTACGAACGAACTGCGGGTAGTGAAGCCCGTAGTGTATACAGGATTGGCAAGCGTCGAGGGCGTATGTCATTGCACAAATCCCAATAGCAACCGTGTCCCGCTCTTGCTACACGGCTGGCTGCTGGTGGTGCCTGGAAATTGGCTACATTTTAATATTTGCAGCACTAGGAGACGTGATACCGTTAATGGAGTTAAGCTCCACTTCGACAAGCATGACATCGACAGGGTTCTTGTTATCCGCCGACAACTCGAACCCTGCGTAGTTACCTACGCCGATGGTGCTTATCTCTAATGGTGTAATTTGGATGTTGGCCGAAGCTGTTTGTCTGAAGGCGGATGACCGCTGGGAGCCGTGGCGATGGATAGGGGATGTGTGTATATCGTGAGCTGAGGAAATCGGAAGGCGTCGGCGTGGATGATATCAAGAGGAAGTAGGAGATAGGAATCAGAAAGGGAGACAAGGGAGTCGAATTTAACAGAAATGCGGAATTGAGCGATATTGGCAGGAAACAAACACCGGCTTGAGGCACCCTTACCACGGTCCGAGCCAAAGTCTGCTGTCTGGCTTCAATATCCCCGCTACCGGTCTTTTGTGCTTCAGTGATGTAGCCTGCGACCCAAAGCAACGCCCAGCAGCACACCTACTCTCGCCCGTCGCGCGTCATCATATGCTCATTGAAGTGAAAGCAATCTGCCGGCAAATATCCGGGCGTAGTCACTCTAATTTAGGCCGGAAATTTGCCTTTAAATGGCCGCCGTCCCTCGACATCTCTCCACTTGCTCCTAACAACACAACAACCATAACCAATATATACCAATACCACTTACATAATCGTGAGTTGTGAACCCCCTCCCTTCTCTCACATATCCCATCCCTTCCACAAATATATCCCCTCCGTTTCTAGCACAAATTCTTTCTTCACCCACGCTTACTCGTCTACCAGACTGGAAATGGCCAAACAGAGATACACCGTGGGTAACCCATTAATGCATTCCACAAGGGCCTGGGACTAACCATATTAGAGAAATGGCAAGGGGAAGAATCCCGCTGTGGAGACCCACACGCGGAAGAGGAAGGGTAGGGTCTCGTTTACTTCAGATACCGTGGACTTCTACTTACGACCAACCGAGCAGTGATGGCCGCCAACGAGGAGCCGTCCTCCCTCCCTTCTCCTCCACACAAGATGAAGAAACCTGAAGATGCCAAAGCCGACGCCAGCGTCCGCAGCTCTACTGCCCCCGCCGAGGAATCCGGGAGTGGCTCTTCTGTGGTCGGAACTGGGGACGACGGGAAGTCCAAGGACGCTACCACGCCCAAGAGCACCGACACGTCTAAGGTTGCTCATGGCTCCGAGGACAATTCCAAGTCGAAGGGGGCCGGTACGGTCAAGGACGTGGTCAAGTCCACCAGCAAGCCCAAGGACGCTCACCAGCCCAAGCTCCTCCGCAAGCCTAAGGACGCCGGTAAAGCCAAGGGAGCCATCGTCTTCAAGGACATCAACAAGTTTAAGGACGCTCTCAGAAAGTCCGACCGCCAGCCCGAATCCAGATCGGAGCCCGATGACAAGTGCGAGCCGGAGACCGCCAAGGATTCCATACCAGAGTCTGGATACGAGCCCGACGAGGAGTCTGAAGACGGTGACTTGGTCGATATTACTGTAAAAGGGCTGCGCAACTTCGCGAGGGAGAACGGTGTGTCGTTCTCACGCAGCGACAACCGCGCTAAGATGATCGACAAGGTGCGTTCTTGGAAGAAGGCGCACACATCGTGAACAATAGGAGGGTCGGAAGTCGGAGGGGTGTGTATGTGATCTGGCAGTTGCACTCGTGCGCGCTTCCTGTATCTTCTAGCACAGTTTTTCTCGGCCAACTTGAATGGAAGACGTGTAATTCAGATCATTTGTGGTTGCCTCGGGCCGGTGATACTCTCAACTACTATGTCATTTTCCTAGCAGTCGACGTTCTCTGTGATCATCAACAGACATGTTTTCGAGTATGTCTCGGTATGGGGCTTAATGGTGCGGAATGTATGTGGTCGCTGGTGAGCTCCTTCTTGCAGTTATTGCAAGTTGCTTCGTTCCCTACGTGTCATTCGGAGGCGAAAATTTGGTGACAGACCTACCGACAAAGAACGCCAAGCCATCTCACAGCCACTGACTTCTGAGTTTCAACATCAGCTTCGTTGCCGATCTCGCGGCTGCGGCACCCCAGGCTATAGTCATTCTATGCTATGCTGTACCCCGAAGAAGCATCGCAGGTGACTGTGGTTAGCCAGAAAACTCGTGGGGGTGGCCGAAGTGCAACCTTCACTAGCAACGTGCTCTTTCTCTCACATGGGGCGCCGTAGAAAAGATCACCGGCCAGCCGATCAATATCTCTTGACTTCGAGGGCAACAAATGTTTGACTCTGTATATTTGCAGCACCGGCGGGCCCCAAACGGTATAACTGAGATGTTATTCAACTCAGCTACCTCACCGGAACGTCGTTTGATGACGGCGCGGAAAGAACGGAATTTTGGATCTTGCGAGGGCATCCGGGTTGTGCTTTGAGAATCCGTGCATTACTATCCCACCCCAGGCCCATACGCAAATATAAAGACGCGGGAACTAATCAGTTGTGAGCAGGAGGCCACGGGCAAGGTGAGGGGCCCAGCGGACGGCATCCAGAAGATAGCGCATCGACACCGCGTTGCAGGATGAGGTGGCGCTTTGGTCATCGCCAGCGAGGGAATACTACACATTGATGAAAGGAATTGCAGGACGACCGCCCGTTCCCGGACCTTGGAATTCGATGAAGAAGGCTGTTGGAATATATTGATAGATAACAGTTAAGATTGTCACTCTCACATTATGCGGGCGCAAGATCTCTCTATATACAGGAAGGCGGCCAGGATAAAGGACGGAAGACTGCCCTCCGAGCCGGTGCTCGGGGAGTCAGTCATGTCCGGACGCCACCTCCGGTCCATCATCTCCGGATGCCACCTCCGGTCCGTCATCTCCGGACGCCCATTATTCTGACACTTCCCCTTGTACGGAAGATGCAAAGGAAACACAGGAGGGAATGAGAAAACAGAATCCTAGGATGCCTCGTTAAAACTCATAACCGTGTAAAAAATCCCTCAAGGAAAAACCACGGACATAGGAGAAAGATCGCATCCTCCAAAGAAAGAATAGAAAGAGTATCTTATTTCAAACGCTTGATTCATGGTTGATCGGAGAATTCCCCTGAGTCCCTGCTTACGAGCCCAAGCCCGTAAACGTGCTTCCAGTGAGTATCTCGAGGGAGGCTCTTCGTCATGATGTCAGTGAGCATGTCGGAGGCACACCTGAATTATTGGGAGGATTACAGAATCAGAACATTACAGTCTTTGGAGCGGAAGCTTGCATTTGCCGGTGAGCAGTGTTCGGAAATTTAGGCAGTGATCGGGGATGTGGTGTTATTCGGTAGGGTCCAAGATGGCCGTGAAGGCCTGAAGCGCCGAGTACCAGTTAAGTCTGGATATGTGTTGACCAATACGGCCAGAAGGGCCTGCGGCGATCATTGAAAGACCACACATAGCGAAAACCCTGATCAGCGAAAGACTGCTGAAACCGAAAAAACAAAGAAAGATCCGATCAATGCCAGGTCTGAGAAATAAAGGGCACACCTTATTCCGGACAAAAGAAATCACTAGTAACAAAGGGAGACCCAGCCGTGGGTTTCATTACTGAAACCAGCAAAGGAACTGTCCGAACAAAGCATTTGGCCTGAGAACTTCGGCGAGTGAAGTCCTTATATAAGAACGCTACGCTGCGAGTGAAAAGGACATCAGCATCAAACGAGACACGGAACCGAATCGAATATCGAACCGAACCCTTAAGATTATTCTGTTGTGAACTCCGAAGACAGATACGACATCACTTAATTTATTGAGTGGAAAACCAGACTTTCTCGATATTGCCGTGACTCTGACGTTACCGAACGTCCCAGTCTCACACTCAGGGACTCATCAGGGGGGAAGACGGAAGACTGTCTTTCGAGCTGGTACTTGGAGACTCGGGCAGCCGGCACCTCCGGACGTGACAGGAAAGTAACCGGGAGCGGAAGCTAAAAGAAGTCATTTTGGTCTGTGAAATGCATTCCTGCCACCAAGGGCTGCGTATCGTCGATTCTGGATAGGAATAGTAGGAGGTGTGACGAGGAGAAAACCCGATCCAATTGCGGGAGCTCTAGAGTTGTGGGGGTCGCCGTCGATAGAGGGACATTTTGTGCGGGGCAATACAAGCTACCTAGCCCTCCTCGATATATTCTATTGCAACCGGGGAGGAAAGTATGCACCTCATGCCCATCGCTCTTATAGAAATTGTGTAACCCCCCTTTCATTCACACCTGCTGTATGTAAGTTTTCTATCCGTTGGCCGCTTACTAACTGCACGCGTTGGTGTTGTCCGGACTGAGACACCGCCCCTTGGTCAATCCTTCTTCATTCTCACCCACCCCTACCCCTCCCTCCCCCCCCACCTGCTCCTCCTTGTCGTCATCTGCTTTTTCATCTTCCATCCATTCTACTTTGGATTCGGTCTCGTCTCCTAGTTTTGGGTGTGATTCATTCGCCTCGCCCTGATCCTCACCCTCCGTCTCGACATTCGCTTTCTCGGGAAACAAGTTCGGCCGCATTGTCTACGCTGACCGGGGAGTGCCTAGAGGATTCTTCTTCTTGCGGCCCAGTCTTCGCTACTCCCATCGACTATCCAATCATCGTTCCACCACCTTCTCTTCTTCGGGCTCGACCTCTGACACGTTGCACTCTCCTCCTCTCTGCACATTCGCCCTTCACGCTGCTTCCCATTCTTCTTCAATTTCACTTTTCCATCCTCTTTGAATTCGTCCAATTCACCTTCCAGCTCACCCTTCTCCCGCCCTTCCACAATCCTTCCTGCGCTCCGCCCTATTCAAGGCTCTCAGGGTTCCCATCGACATGAAACGCAAGTTTCCAACTGGTAAATGATTCCGGCGAAATCCTAGCGCAAACGAGAATTAACCTCGCCACCTCTCCTCCGTTACCTCTCCCCTCGCTCCTACAACCTAACGGTTCTCCTTTATTGGCAGCAAATGCTCCCCGTGACCCTGCGGTGTCCGATCTCGCAATGTGAGAGGAGTAAGTTGGAAAAACACAGTTCGCTCATCACCTGTCCATCTCTGACATTATATTCCGCCACCGCACCAAGCCCGGAGCAGGAGAAACGAACAGCTGCAGCAATCCGATGGAGCCGACGGAGGAGGCGATCCGGCTTCTCTGTTTTTGTTCCTTGTACTTCATCGTCCAGACGGTACCGAGGTTTGTCAAGAGGGCGATACCACGCTGGTGGCCTTTGCCCGCCACCCTAGCGGCTGTTGGACGTCCGAACAGCATACCCGCCGGCATTCGCCAGAGCCTTGGCACGCTCGACGACTGCAATGTGAGGTTCCATGGCAACCGCACCCAAGGCCCCCGCGTTGCCAGTCTTCCAACACCTCATACTTCCCCTTCCACACCCACCAGCAATGGCGTTGCTTCGTTGCCATTCGCGGCTGAACGCGGTCCAGAAAATGCAGGATCGCATCAGCATGGCTACTCCCTCCGTTCTTCTATCAAAACCGTCATCAAAAGCTCGCACACCCGACATTCCCAAAAACAAGGCGGGCCGACACCCAGTCCGTAGCCCGCGAAACGAGCCGCAGCAGCGATCAACAATGGAGCCGACGGGAGAGGCGATCCGGCTTCTCGGGTTCGGTTCTTTGTCATCCATTGCTCGGACGGTACCGGGGTTTGGCAGGAGGGATACACCACGCCGTGCCCTTCCCCCGCGACCCCGTGTTGGAATATAGATTGATAGAGACGAGGATGGTGACCGGGCAGATGATACATAGTCGAAGGCGGAAGATTCTCCTTATGTACAACGGGCCTTACCATCCGCCGACTCCGGGAGGAAATTGAGCGTCGTTGTCACGATAGTCGACAACAGCCGGACTCATCCCGATCCAACGACTCCACCCACAGCCGAACGCACAACCCCGCGCACCGAGAGCGGATGGTGTGGTCGGGCTCGTAGGGAGAAGGCGAAGATTGCGCCTGCTTGTCAGAGCAATACAAGCCAGATAAGTACTAGCAATCCTTGTGAAGGGTATATATATTTTGAGCTCTGGAAAATTGCTGCCATATACTGGCAATGATACAGGACCCTACTACAAGGAGAATCCATGGTGTCAAGCACCCTGGTGGGCTGAGAACGGCGTATAACAAGCGTGGACTGACGTCTCATCCACCACCATCTCTACCCTGGAGGCTGCAAGTTCCGCGAGTGCAACCCGCCCGACCCCCTGATCAGTCCATCCCTTATGACGCTCCGGAATACATCCACACTGGATCATGTGCCCTGTCGATGACCTCTGCGGCTCAACTTCCGGGGTTCTGCACGTGGCAGTGGGTTCACGATCTTGACACCCATTTTTTTTTTTCCGTGGGCCGAACTTTTTTTGCGTTTTGTTTGTTTACTGGAAGTCCGATCCTTGTGCCTGGTTTGGGGCTTTCTTATTTGTCTTTCTTGGGATCCATTACGGAGAAGATTGTCTAATTCATTATTTTTTCAGGTATCTGCGTGTTGGGTTTCGATTACTGGGAACGGACGTAGGTGTAAGAATTCCAGATTACTATCGGGTCTTATAAAGAGAGAGCTACGAGCGGGAGAGCGAAGAGGTACATTCATAGCCGGAGACTGGTCGCTCACGATGACAGTGAGAGAGAAGAGGAGAGCAGTTTGTGAGCGCGGTGAGCAAGATTCGCGCGCGCATTAGAATCAGCTTCGAGAAGAAACACAACCCCGGAACGGGTCACGATCTTCACGGATGCGCAAGCGGCCATCAGACGGATGGCATCGGATGAACCTGGTCCAGGACAACAATACGCCCTCCAGGCACGGAAGCATATTGCCTCGCTGCGCAGAGCCAGGCCAGGCATCGCCATTGAAATTCGATGGTGCCCGGCCCACAAGGGAATTGCTGGCAATGAGAAGGCCGACGAGTGGGCAAAGACTGCGGCAGAGGAGCCAGATACCCGCGGGGTGGAGTGGCTGAGCTACTCCGATAGCAGTGAGGCGCGGGCAATGCCCCTCCCGCGGTCCCTTGCCAACCTCAAGCGGGAGATCTCAGAGAAGTAGTGGGTGGAGGCACGCCAGTGGGCTTGGGCCGGACCTCGAAAGCAAAGTACCGCATGCCAAAGAGCCAGAGGCCCGATGGTGCGGTGGCCGGCAGCGCTAAGAGGCTTGCCTTGAGGTACTACCAGCCGAAGACGGGGCATGCCCGGACCGGACAGTACCTGCACTGGGCGAAAGTTCGCCCTGATGCCCAGTGTTGGTGGTGCAAGTGCCCCTCGCAAACGAGAGACTATCTCTTCAAGGTGTGTCCGGAATGGAAGATGCAGCAGAAGATTCTGTGGGCAGAGGTGCTGAAGGAGACCAAGAGGTGGAAGAGCAGGCGGACGGTCCGAGATCTGCTGGCCGATGAGAGATGCGGGCGGGCAGTGCTGGACTTCCTCTCCTCCTCGGACGTGGGGAGGCTGGTGCCGCCGGTGGATGAGGGAGGCGACGCCGGAAGTGAGGTGTCTGAGTGGGAGCTCCAGGAGCGGCGGGAGCGGCAAGAGGAGCGTGTGGGAGAGGCGGAGGCGCTGGGGGCTGTGGATTGGAGGGGGGACGGGGAAGAACTCCCGCTGTTCCCTCCCACCCCTCCATCCATGAGGCCGAGGCACAGAGGGCCCGGCCTGGACTGACAATGTTCACCGACGGGTCACGGATGGAGGACGGGGCTACCGGATACGCAGTGGTGTGGAAGAACGGAGAGACCTGGGAGGGCATCAAGTGCCACATGGGCCACAACCAGGAAGCATACGATGCGGGGTGCGCTGCTCTTACCCGCGCGCTGGAATCGGTATCAGGAGGATATGTCCCGGACCGGGTGACAATCTTCACGGATGGGCAAGCGGCCATCAGACGTATGGCATCGGAGGAACCTCGCCCTGGACAGCAATACGCGATCCAGGCGCGGAAACACATCGCCATGCTGCGCAGGGCCAGGCCGGGCGTCACCATTGAGATCAGGTGGTGCCCGGCTCACCAGGGCATAACCGGCAACAAGAAGGCCGACGAATGGGCGAAGATTGCAGCGGAGAAGCCCAGCTCCCGCGGGGTGGAGAACCCAGGGCCGCTCCCACGATCCCTGGCAAGCATCAAGCGGGAAATCTCAGAGAAGAAGTGGGCTGAGGCGCGGTCATGGGCCGGTGGGCGCATCTCCAAGGCAAAGTACCGCATGGTGAAGAGCCAGAAACCCGATAGCGAGGTAGCCAACAGCACCAAGAGGCTCGCCTCAAGGTTCTACCAGCTGAAGACGGGCCACGCCCGGATCGGACAGTACCTTCACTGGGCCAAGGTCCGCCCCGATGCCCAGTGCTGGTGGTGCAAGTGCCCCTCGCAAACGAGAGACCACCTCTTCAAGGTGTGCCCGGAATGGAAGGTGCAGCAAAAGGTGCTTTGGGCGGAGGTGCAGAAGGAGACGGGAAGGTGGAAGAGCCGGTGGAAGATCCGGGACCTACTTGCCGACAAAAGGTGCGGAAAGGCAGTGCTGGACTTCCTCACCGCAACGGATGTGGGAAGGCTGGTGCCACCTGTGGAAGAAGACGGCGCCGGGAGCCAGACGTCAGAATGGGAGCTCCGAGAGCGCCAGGAGCGGGAAGAGGAACAGGAGGCGGAGGCGGAGGAGCTGGGTGCTGCGGAAGGCTCGGGCACCGGAGAGGAACTACCGCTGTTCTTACCCACGCCCTCCTTCATGGCATCGGCAGGCGAGGAGTAGGGGGACGGGGTGCGCTTTCCTTTATTTCTTTCCCTTTGTCAAGTTTCTTGGGCGCGTTTATTTCTTTTCTTGGGACAGGCCTGGGCGGAGGGCAAAGGGGAGCTTGCAACAAGCCGCCACTGCGCGGACTGCGGACAGGAAAACCGGGCAAAATGTACGCCGCCATGATCTACATAGGTCGAATGCGAGTATGATTAAACAAAAAAAATACCCCTCCATTCATGGCATCGGCAGGCGAGGGGTAGGGGGCGGTTCGCGCGTTTCTTTTGTTCTCTCCTTTGTCAATTTCTTTGGACGCATCTACTTCCTCTGGGAACAGGCCGGGCGGAGGGCAAAGGGGAGCTTACAACGAGCCGCCACCGCGCGGACTGCGGACAGGAAAACCGGGCAAAATGTACGCCGCCATGATCTACATAGGTCGAATGCGAATATGATTAAACGAAAAAAAAAAAAAAAAGGTGGTGAGCAAGATCGGTAGCCCACCCCGATCATATACCAGGACGGGCTAGGGCAGGAGGGATCGTCCTAAGGGGCTGTGACGTGGCCGCACAGGGCGAGCTATCGCGAGGCCTGCCTTCAATCCGGCTGCCGATGAGCTGAAGTAGAAAAATGAGCCCAATACATAATGCTTCACTTTTCGCCTCTGTGGTCGCACCTGCTCCGGCCAAGGGTGGACGAGTCTAGATACAGCAACTGATATCCATATACTAGGCGTATAGAGGATGATCTTCGTTGGCGATATCGGTGGGTAGCGGAGGACGCTGAATGTAGCCATTTGAGACTACCTTTGCTTTTTGTGGCCAATGACATGAATTGTTACACGAACTGTAGTACACCGCCGCCAATCCGTAGAAACCAGCGAACTGCCTTTACTGCAGCTCCTTCACCAACAGTGTGGCGTTCAATTGCAACTCCTAGCCTATGTTACATCTTTACTCACCTAGGTAGTCGAGAAAAGATATAATACTGCGGATGCAATTCCCGCCAGAGTACTACCAACTATGACAACGAACAAGTAAAGATAGAGCTCGCAGACGCGCTCCGTAGCAGCCATCTAAATATATGCATCAATTATGCAGGCTCCGCCGAGCAGAGGACGGGTGGAGGGGGAGCGGCTTACCGCCGAGATGGTCCCCGGATCCCAGGCGTTCTCATGGTCGTTTTCAAGAATGGCAGCTGCACGCCGCTCTCCAGAGATTGAACGGTTGGCTGCACAGAGCCTGATTTCGTCGGCAAAGACAACAGGCGCGTGGCGGGGAATGGAACCGTGACGAGGGGAACGACCGTGCGAAGCGTGGAACGAAGCGCGAGGCGATCCAGAACAACTGGGGGTGCGACCGGCCGTGGAGTGACGGGTGGACGCCGAGTCCTCCACACCCCTCGGACGGCTGTATACAGGGCTGGGTGGAGCAAGCAGACCAGCTTCTTCACGTCCCACATTCTCACCGCCTTTCGCCATAGAAGTGCTTGTTTCCCAGGAAATTGAGCGATCTTCAACGCCGACGCCACCACTAGCCCTCTTATTCGCGGTCATGCTCGTCTCCAGCGGAGACAGCGGTCGGATCAACAGCTGAGGACTTGGGAGCACATAGCCGACTGCAGCAGGCGCCTGGCTGATATCTGCCGGGTAGGGAGGAGGAGCTGGGATATGCGTGACGGGGGAGCCGGTTGTTGAGAGTCCAGGCAACGCCATGGGCGAACTAGGGGCCGACATATTTGTCGAATACCTCGAAGACGAAGTCAGATGAATAGAAGACGGGCGCCCTGTAGGTGGATGAGCTACTTGTCGTGAATTTTGGGATCGCACTAGTCCTAGAGATACATACTGAACGGGTTCTTGTCAAACGGGTTAGTGTTCTCCACTAACGCCGGAAAGAAGGGGTTCTTTCTTTCTCCTATTGAGCTGCGGAACGGATCATTGCGTTGCGGCGAGTCGAAACGATTGCCGCGGTCTGGAAAGTTGACGAACGGATTGTTACTCAGCGGGCGGTTCCTCGCTGGCGTGAGAGACATTGTGGTACAGCTGTGGGGGCGGTGCTGTGTGATTAGGACAGAGTGGGAAGAGTTGAGAAAAATTAGGACGAGTTGGGGATGAGGCTCAAGTTCAACGTTAAGACTAATTTGTCCCATGACTTGGCTAGTGATGTGCGCAGGTCGGGAAGGGCGCTTAGCCTCGCGACACGTCTGTGTGCAACCGCGGCTTGTGTCCACAATCTGTCACCCTACCCGTGATTAATCTCTGGTGAAAGTATGAATTACCGCAGGGAGAACCGAATCAAGTACTATATTGGAGCTGTATTAAAAGAGGGATTAGCGGTGAGGCTATGGGTCAATGATGGGAGTTGGATAAATTTTAGAGTGCGCTTCGATTGCAGTATGATTGACGTTGTGAGAGATTAGTAGACACTGGGTGAATGGGTACTTGTTTTGTTTTGCCATACTCGCATATAGCCTACCTAGACTATGGCGGCGCACTTTTTGCACGTTTCCCCGCCGCTGTCCGCGCGATGGCGGCACGGTGCAGGCTTTTCTTTGCCCCCGTCACTGGCCTTTCCCTGAAGATAGAAATCGAACCAAAGAAATAACTAGTGAAGAACAAAAGAAATCGGTCCTCTCTTCCTGCTCCTCTTCTGCGGATGCCATGAAGGCGGGTGTGAGGGAAACAAGGATTCTTCGACCTCAGCGCCTAGCTCCTCAGGCTCTGCTTCCCTCTCCTCTTCTCGCTCCCGGAGCTCCCACTCTCATTCAGCACTCTGCGCTTCCCCCTCAGCCGGTGCCGGAACTCACCCCCTTACATCGGTGGTGGAGAGGAATTCTAGTACCTCCTTGCTGCATCTCTCGTCGGCCTGTAGGTCCCGGACCTTCCAGCTGCTCTTGCACCTACTGGCTTCCTTCCTAACCTCCACCCAGAGAGCCCTTTACTGTTCCCTCCACTGGGCACACTCCTTGAAGAGGTGGTCACGAGTCTGCGTCCCGCACGCGCACCACCAGCGCTGAGGGGTGTGACAGCTCTTCTGGGAGAATGGGTACCGGACGATTAGAACCTCTCAACTTCGTTGTATGTTGCAGCATATAAAGCATGAGAAAGGGGGAGAACCAATAGAACAATAGATCCTCCTCGGGAACTTCCCGGCTCTTGCGTCAACCCTTATGCAATCGTGTACTCAGCAAACTCTGAGGCACAAGCGCCAAATCCAATACTACACCGATACGACCTCCAGTAACAAGAAGAATTTCTGATGAGTGGGCAAGGATCAATGCTAGGTCTGAGACCTTTTTGCCGATGAGCGGCGATCGGCCGGGCGATCCTGGATTTTCTTGCCACCGCCGATGCGGGGAGGCGAGTAGCGAGCCTCAGTCTCCGCAGGAAAAGATATCCAGAGCGAGATGTCTGAGCAGGAGATTAGGGAACGGTAATCTAGGATAGAGGAGCATTGACAGGAGACGCAGGTGTTTAAACTGAAGCAGGATCGGAGAAAGGCTGAGAGGCAGCAGGGTACTGGTACAGTAGATGTTGTGGGCCAGATCAGGTTGGACGGTACGGGGAGCCGCAACGAATCGCCCGCAGACCAACCGTGGTAGGTGTTGGACTGTAGACGGGAACCTTTGTGTAATAAATCGCCATGATCTAGATAATGTAAGTCGCATACGATTGATGATCAAACAGAAGAA
>Ga0307516_10002992_pt1 | contig 22067 bp, 20 predicted proteins | sample 19_EM_MG_FD_203310 | JGI IMG/M metagenome (GOLD analysis project Ga0307516, IMG submission 203310) | Populus trichocarpa ectomycorrhiza microbial communities from riparian zone in the Pacific Northwest, United States - 19_EM | ecosystem: Host-associated > Plants > Roots > Unclassified | place... | reverse complement strand
GGCTCGTTCACCGGCAGGGTCACCGGCATGTTCTCGAGCGAGGGCAGCGTCTCGTTCGGGAGCTTCTCGTACCAAGGCAGCGAGTGACTGGATAGATTCGCACCTCCTGCCGCCGTCTTGGCCACCGCGAGATAGTCCCAGGATCGGGATTCATCGACGCCGAGCGTGCTGACCGTGCCTGGTTGGCAGCAAGCACCGGCGAGTAGGACCTCAGGGTGGCGGGTGAGATGGAGGCGGCCGGTTGGGCCTGCGCTCCGGCTGAGCTCGCCCGGGTTCGCTCCGGACAATGCGATGACGGACTCGCGGCCGGCGGCGGTGTCATCGGCTTCGGGCCCGAACGTCCGCAGGATCCCGCCGGCCCCGAGCACCACCCCGACGGCGACGGCAGCAATCCAGACCGCCCTGGCGTGAGCCGCCCGAGGCTGGATTACGGCCTCGAAGCGCGGAGTGGTGGACGGGGTCCGCAGCACTGACGCCGGAATCTCCGCCGCCGCGGTTCACCGTGTCCCCAGCAACCGTTCCCGCCGCAACCGTCTCGGCAGCGGATCCGGCCCGGTCCTGCGCCGGCGCCGGCTGCGGACCTCGGGTGTTTTGCGCAGGCTGTGATCGAGGCGGATCCTGCCCGACGGGCGCTGGCCCGTGTAGTCGCCGTTGACGTGGACCACCGCATCGCGATAGACGCCCTCGAACTCGAAGATCACACGCTGGCCCTCGATCTCCGCCGGCAGGTCGAACACCTTGCGGTACTCATAGACACCGCCCGGGAAATAGGCAACCGAGGCGCCCAGCGCAAGCTCCGGATCACGCCGCTGAGCGATCATGGCATCGTGGGGCAACACGATGTCCTGGTACCCCATCGCGGTCCGTCCCGGCTCGGCGAACGGATTGACCTTGTCTCGGTACTGCCAGCCGTCGTTGAACAGAATCCGTTGCACGGTGTCTCCATCCGAGATTCCCAGCTGATGCTCCCCAGAGCGGAGCGGTGGTTCGGTCACGCGGATTCGCGAATCTCGAGCCGGATCTGGTGTTCCGCCGGGTCGGCGATGACCCGTCCGCCGTCGAGCGCGGCGGTCACCAGGTCCGCGAAGTGCTCGGCGATCGCGGTGAAATCCTGGACGACGCTGGTCAGCGGGGGACAGGCCACGGCCGCGCCGGGGGTGTTGTCGACGCCGATCACCGCCAGGTCGTCGGGAGCCCGCAGACCGAGGCGCCGGAGCCCGGCCAGCACGGCTGTCGCCACGTCGTCGTTGAACGCGCAGATGCCGGTCACCGGTGGGTCGGCGGCCAGCCAAGCCCGGACCGCGTCGGCGGCCCCGTTCGGCTGCAGGGGGACCGTGCGGACGTCCGGTGCGGGCAGTCCCAGTTCTGCGCAGACGCGCCGGATGCCCTCGAGGCGTGGCTCGGCGAAGATGGCGACCCGTTGGTCGTCGGGGGTAGGCGTATCCCAGGCGCCGGTGGGTGGTGGCCAGGTGGCGGGCCTGCACGGCGCCGACCGAGTGGTCGCTGCCGTTGTTCTGAGAGGTCCCGGGCACTGCTGAGTAGTACAGGCCGATGATGACCTCGATGCCCGCGGCCGGGGTTGGCGAAGTCCACGGGACCGCTGGCCACCGTCACCGCGTTCTTCATGTCGGCGGCCGGATTGTCGGTGGGGCCGGACAGCTGAGAGATCGTGACTCCGATCCCCGGGTAGTCGGGATGCTCGACCTGCAGCTGATCCTGGGCGGCCCGGAGGATGAGGGAGCAGACGCTTGACCTTGCCGGCGCGGCACTCGGCCCTGATGCCGATGAGGCCCGCCGGGGCCTCGAGCTTGAACTCGGTGACGGGCTCCCGCATTTCGATCATGCCGGTTTCGAGCAGGACGGTCGCGACGGCGATGGTGTTGCCGCCACTCATGACGGGATACTCGACCTGCTCCATGATGATGTAGCCGGCTGCGGCGTCCGGGTGCTTGGGCGGCACGATCAGGTTGCAGCACATGGGCGGGTAGCCCCGGGGCTCACGCAGCATGAGCGACCTGAGCTGGTCGTCATTGCGCTCGAGCCACTTCATCTGCTCGTAGACGGACTCACCGGGGATGTGCGGGACTCCTCCGGTGATGACGCGCATCGGCTCGCCCGAGTGCGTCTCCACCGCTTGGATCATTCGCTTGAAAGACATGCTGGCCTCAGCACTCGATGACGTTGACGGCGAGGCCGCCGCGGGAGGTTTCCTTGTACTTGACCGACATGTCCCGACCGGTGTCGCGCATGGTCTTGATGGCCTGGTCCAGGCTGACCTTGTGGGTGCCGTCACCGGCCAGGGCGAGCCGTGCCGCGTTGATGGCCTTGTTGGCCGCGACGGCGTTGCGCTCGATGCAGGGGATCTGCACCAGGCCGCCGATCGGATCGCAGGTGAGCCCCAGGTTGTGTTCGATGCCGACCTCGGCGGCGTTCTCGACCTGAGCCGGGGTTCCGCCGAGGACCTCGCACAGCGCTCCGGCCGCCATGGAGCAGGCGGATCCGACCTCGCCCTGACAGCCGACCTCGGCGCCGGAGATGGAGGCGTTTTCCTTGAACAGGATGCCGACGGCGGCGGCGGTCAGCAGGAAGCGGACGATGCCGTCGTCGTTGGCGCCGGGCACGAACCGTGTGTAGTAGTGCAGGATGGCGGGCAGGATGCCGGCCGCGCCGTTGGTCGGGGCGGTCACGATGCGTCCGCCGGAGGCGTTCTCCTCGTTGACGGCCAGGGCGAACAGGTTCACCCAGTCCATGACGTGCAGCGGATCCTGATCGCCGGTGCCCTGGTGCAGGGCCTGGAACAGCGCCGGTGCGCGGCGCGGCACCCGCAGACCGCCCGGCAGCACCCCCTCGCGGTGGCATCCACGCTCCACGCACGCCTGCATGACCGACCACAGGTCCAGCAGTCCGGCCCGCACCTCGGCCTCGGGCCGCCAGGCCTGTTCGTTGGCGAGCATGATGTCGCTGATGGCCAGGCCTTCCCGCGCGCAGTGCGCGAGCAACTCGGCCCCCGAGCCGAAGGGGAAGCGTACGCGCGTGGTGTCGGCGACGACGCGGTCCGCGCCGGTGGCGTCCTCGTCGACGACGAAGCCGCCACCCACGGAGTAGTAGATCCGCTTGTCGAGCACCCGGCCGTCGTCGGCGATGGCGTGGAACATCATTCCGTTGGGATGCGTGGGCAGCAACTTGCGCCGGTGCAGCACCAGGTCGGCATCGCTGTCGAAGCCGATCCGGTGCTTGCCGGCCAGCAGCAGGGTGCCGCTGTCGCGTACCTGCGCGACCCGGCCGTCGGCCCGGTCGGTGTCCACAGTGGCGGGGTCCTCGTCTTCGAGACCGAGGACGACCGCCTTGTCCGAGCCGTGGCCGCGGCCGGTCGCGCCGAGCGACCCGAACAGTTCGGCCCGCACTCGGCTGACGGAAGGCAGCAGGCCCTGCTCGTCCAGCAGCCTGACGAAGCGTCGGGCTGCTCGCATCGGCCCTACCGTGTGCGAGGAGGAGGGGCCGATGCCGACCGAGTAGAGATCGAACGCGCTCAACGCCATCAGGTGATCTCCGGGCTGTGGTATTCGGTCATCGCGTCGATGAGCCAGCGGGCCAGGTAATCGGCGAACGAGGACCGGGGGAGGAGCCGGTACGTCGGCGCGTCGTCGACCTGCCAGAGCAGCACCGGGACGGGTCCCACCGTGGTCGACACCGCCTGGCCGGGCCCGAAGGCCCGGGGATGCAGGTCCAGCGGGCAGCCCTTCTCCAGCACCTGCCGAGCGGCCGGGCCGGTCAGCTCCAACGTCGTGCGGTTCGCCGAGACGTCCACGGCCGAGCCGGGGGCGGCCGCGAGTGCCGTCCGCAACTCGCCGGCCACAGTGATCGCGTCGGTCTGGGACAGCACGAGCCATTCGTCGGGGCCGAGCCAGGCGACCATGTGGGGACCGGATGCGGTGGTGTGGCCGCACTGGCGGGGGAGCGGCGCCCCCAGGGCCTTCTCGATGCGGTCGGCCGCTTCGGAAGCGGGGTCGACACGCAGGTTCACCATGGTGAGGAACGGCCGTTCGGCCAGCGCGACCGCGCGGGCGCCGGTGACGGCTGCCGCCCGCATCCGCTCCTGCAGGTGTGTCAGGGGGCTTCTGCGCAGCTCAGCCATCTCGCTTGGTCCCTTCGGGGTCGTAGAGGACACAGTCGGCCACCTCGACGGGCACCAGGTCGTCGCCCACCGGGGCGAGCAGGGTCTCGCCGATCCTGGCCCGCCCGTCGGCGACGAGAGCGAGGGCGAACGGGCGGCCGAGTGCCGGGCTGTGGTAGCTGGAGGTGACGTGGCCGAGCATCGGCACCGGCCCGGCCTCCGGAGTGATGGGCACGTCGGGCGCGACGAGCTGGGTGCCCTCGGGCAGCCGGGTCCTGCGGTCGGTCGGTAGCAGGCCGACCAGTTGCTTGCGGTTGGTCCGGGAGGTGTCCGCGCGGGAGAAGGACCGGTTCCCGATGAAGTCCTTCTGCTTCGAGACCACCCAGGACATCCCCGCGTCCTGCGGGGTGACGGTGCCGTCGGTGTCCTGGCCGACGATGATGTAACCCTTCTCGGCCCGCAGGACGTGCATGGTCTCGGTGCCGTACGGCGTGATGCCGTACGGCTGCCCGGCCTCGTACACCTGCTCCCAGGCGGCCAGGCCGTACCACGCGGAGACGTTGATCTCGTAGGCGAGTTCGCCGGAGAAGGAGATCCGGCAGATGCGAGCCGGAATGCCGGAGGCCAGGGCGGTCTCGCGGAAGGCCATGAAGGGGAATGCGTCGTTGGACACGTCGACGTCGGGTGCGAGTTGAGCGACGACCTGACGCGCCTGCGGGCCGACGACGGCGATCGTCGACCACTGCTCGGTCACCGAGGTGCAGTGCACGTCGAGGTCGGGCCACTCGGTTTGCAGCCACTCCTCGAGCCAGTCCAGGACCCCGGCGGCGCCGCCGGTCGTGGTGGTCATGAAGTAACGGTTGTCGTCGAGGCGCAGCACCACGCCGTCGTCGAAGATCATGCCGTCGGGCTTGCACATGACGCCGTAGCGGGCCGTGCCGGGCTGGAGTTTCTTGAAGGCGTTCGTATAGATGCGGTTGAGGAACTCGCCCGCGTCCGCGCCCCAGATCTCGATCTTGCCGAGGGTGGTGGCGTCCATGAACGCCACCCCCTCACGGGCAGCGCGGCACTCGCGGGCTACGGCGGTGTCCATGTCCTCACCGGGCCGGGGGTAGTACCGGGGGCGCTTCCACTGCCCGACGTCCTCGAACTCGGCGCCGTGGGCCATGTGCCAGCTGTGGATGGAGGTGGTGCGTTCGGGGTCGAACAGTTCACCGCGCTCACGACCGGCCAGGGCGGCGAAGGCCACCGGCGTGTAGGGCGCCCGGTAGGCCGTGGTGCCGATCTCGCCGAGTGACGCACCCGAGCCGAGGGCTTCGGCGATCACACCGATGGCGTTGACGCCGGACGTCTTGCCCTGGTCGTTGGCCGTGCTGAGCGAGGTGTAGCGCTTGACGTGTTCGGCGCTGCGCATGCCCGCGCCGGTGGACCGCCAGACGTCGGCGACGGTGACGTCGCGCTGCAGGTCGACGAAGTGGGTGTCCCAGCCGCCGGGTTCGCCGTCGGGGGCGGGCACCAGCCACAAGGCCCGCGTCGGGCCGGCTCCGCGACGCGTGTCGCCGGGCGGCGACACGGCGACCGGGAACCCGGCGTCCGTCGCGGCGCGCGCACCGGCGCGTGCGCCCTCGGAAAGGCAACCGTCGAGGTCGTACGTCCCGCAGGCGGCACCCACGACCTGCTGGTCCCGTACGGTGCCGTCGGGGACGAAGGCGACCAGGTCCTCGTCCCAGCGCAGCCGGCCCTGGCGCTGGCTGTGCAGGTGCACCACCGGGCTCCAGCCGCCCGACACGGCGAGCAGGTCGCAGTCGAACGACTCAGCGGCACCGGTGAGCCCGCCCCGGTCGTCGAGCGCCTGGACGGTGACGCCGGCGAGTCGGCCCTCGCCTACGGTGTCGACCACCGCGCTTCCCGTCAGCACCCGCGTCCCGGTCGCCGCGGTGACCTCGGCCGCCCGGCGGGACAGCTCAGGGCGCGCGTCCACGACGGCGGCGATGTCGATCCCGGCGGCGTGGAGATCGGCGACCGTGTCGTAGGCGCTGTCGTTGGTCGTGCTCACCACGGCCCGGGAGCCCGCGGCCACGGCGTACCTGTTGAGGTACGAGCGCACAGCCGCGGCGAGCATCACCCCGGGGCGGTCGTTGCCGGCGAAGACCAGCGGACGCTCGTGCGCACCGGTCGCCAGCACCACCTGGCGGGCGCGGATGTGCCACAGCCGCTGGCGCGAGACACCGGCGGAGAGGTCGGGGGTGTCGGCACCGAGGTGGTCGGTGCGCCGCTGAAGGGCCAGCACGTAGTTGTCGTCGTAGCTGCCGAACGCCGTCGTGCGTGGCAGGACGACGACCTCGGGAGCCGCGTCGAGCGTCGCGCGGACTTCGGCAACCCAATCAAGGGCCGTCTCGTCGCGTCCGGAGAGCAGCGAACCGCCGGGCTCCGGCTGGTCGTCGAGGAGGATCACGCGGGCGCCGGAGCCTGCGGCAGAGACGGCGGCAGCCAGCCCGGCCGGTCCGGCGCCGACGACCAGGACGTCGGTGTGAACGTACTTCTTGTCGTAGACGGCGGGGTCGGATCCGGGATCGAGCCGGCCCATCCCGGACAGCGTCGTGGCGGACAAGCCGTCGTACAGCTCCGCCGTCGTCGCGGGCAGCATGCCCTCCGCGTACGGGCCGTCGATCTGCAACAGGGCGTTGGGCTCCTCGACGCCCGCGGCGACGATGCCGCGCGGGCGGGCGCGGTAGAGCGAAGCAGCGACCTCGACGACTCCGTTCGCCAGCATCGCCGAGGCGACGGTGTCGCCGGGGTGCCCGGTCAGTTCCCGCCCGTCGACGGCGAACCGCAGCACGGCGTCACGGTGGATGCGGCCGCCATGGGGGAGCCGGAAGTTCTGGTCGGTCATTGATTTGCTCCGGCCTGGGGTAGTTCGGGGCGGGGCTCGCCGGGCCGGTAGGAGCCCAGTACCTCGTGAGTGGCGGTGTCCCGCAGGACGTTGAACCAGCGCCGGCAGCCGGTGCTGTGCACCCACCGCTCGGCGAAGGGGCCCTTGGGGTTGTCGCGGAAGAAGACGTATTCGGCCCACTGCTCGTCGGTGAGGTCCGCGGGGTTCCCGGGGTAGGGGACATGGGCCTGTCCCCCGTAGTGGTACTCGGTCTCATTGCGGGGGCCGCACCATGGGCAGGTGATCAGCAGCACGGTGTCCTTCTCTCAGTGGGCCACGGCCGCGGCGCCGTGTTCGTCGATCAGTGCGCCCGTGGTGAACCGTTCGAGGGCGAAGGGGGCATTGAGCGGATGCGGCTCACCCGTCGCGATGGTGTGGGCGAAGGTCCAGCCGGCGGCGGGGGTGGCCTTGAACCCGCCGGTGCCCCAGCCGCAGTTGACGTAGAGGTTCTCGACCGGCGTGGTGCCGATGATCGGCGAGGCGTCGGGGGTCACGTCGACGATGCCGCCCCAGGTGCGCAGCACGTGGGCACGGGCGAAGACGGGGAACAGTTCCACGGCGGCGGCCATCTGCTGCTCGATCACATGGAAGGAGCCGCGCTGCCCGTAGCCGTTGTAGGAATCGACACCCGCGCCCATGACCAGCTCGCCCTTGTGCGCCTGGGAGACGTAGACGTGCACGTGGTTCGACATCACCACGGTGGGGTGCACCGGCTCGTGCAGCTCGGAGACCAGCGCCTGCAGCGGATGCGACTGCACCGGCAGCCGGACGCCGGCCCGCTCTGCCAGCACGCTGCTGTGCCCGGCGGCCGCGAGGCCGACCCGGCCGGCGTGGATGCGGCCCCGGTTGGTCTCGACGCCCACCACCCGGTCGCCGGCCTTGAGGAAACCGGTGACCTCGCACCCCTGGATCAGGTCCACGCCGAGCTCGTCGGCCCGGCGGGCCAGCGCCCAGGCGACATGGTCGTGCTTGGCGATGCCGGCCCGCGGCTGGAAGGTGCCGCCCAGAACCGGATAGCGGGTACGGGGTGAGACGTTGAGGATGGGGCAGACCTCGGCGACCTCGTCCGGTTCGAGCCACTGCGCGTCGACTCCGTTGAGGCGGTTGGCATTGACCCGGCGTACGCCCTCGCGGACGTCCTGGAGGGTATGCGCGAGGTTGAGGACACCCCGCTGGCTGAACAGGAAGTCGTAGTCGAGCTCCTCCGGGAGCCGTTCCCACAGCTTGAGCGCGTACTCGTAGATCGCCGCGCTTTCGTCCCACAGGTAGTTCGAGCGGATGATCGTGGTGTTGCGGGCCATGTTGCCGCCGGCCAGCCAGCCCTTCTCCAGGACGGCGACGTTGGTGATGCCGTGGTTCTTCGCGAGGTAGTAGGCGGTGGCCAGGCCGTGCCCGCCCCCGCCGATGATGATGACGTCGTAGGAGGATCGCGGCTCGGGGTTGCGCCAGAGGAAGTCCGGATGCTCCGGCAGCGGTGTGCTCGTCATGCCGGGTCTCCGTTCAGATGGGGATAGAGGGGGAATGCGCTTGCGAGCTTGTCGACGCGGTCGCGCAGCACCCCCGCGCGTTCGCTGTTCAGTTTCTCGTCCTTCAGCGCCTGGGCGATGATGTCCGCGACTTCCCGGAACTCCGGTTTGCCGAAGCCCCGGGTCGCCAGGGCCGGGGTGCCGATCCGCAAGCCCGAGGAAATCATCGGCGGGCGGGGGTCGAACGGCACCGCGTTGCGGTTGACGGTGATGCCGACGCGATCCAGGCGGTCCTCGGCCTGCTGCCCGTCGAGCGCGGAGTTGCGCAGGTCGACCAGGACCAGGTGGACGTCGGTGCCGCCGGTCAGCACCGTGATCCCGGCCTCGGCCACGTCATCGGCCAGCAGCCGGCCGGCGAGGATGCGGGCGCCGTCCAGGGTGCGCTGCTGACGCTCCTTGAACTCGTCGCTCGCCGCCACCTTGAAGGCCACCGCTTTCGCCGCGATGACGTGTTCCAGCGGGCCGCCCTGCTGGCCCGGGAACACCGCGGAGTTGATCTTCTTGGCCAGGTCGGCGCGGCTGAGGATCACTCCGCCGCGCGGGCCGCCGAGGGTTTTGTGCGTGGTGGTCGTCACGACGTCGGCGTACGGTACCGGATTCGGGTGCAGGCCCGCGGCCACCAGCCCGGCGAAATGCGCCATGTCCACCATCAAATACGCGCCCACGGCGTCGGCGATCCGGCGGAACGCGGCGAAGTCCAGCAGGCGAGGGTAGGCCGACCAACCGGCGATGATCATTTTAGGGCGGTGGGCGAGGGCGAGCTGCTCGACCTCGTCCATGTCGATCCGCAGATCGGACTCGCGCACGTGGTATGGCACGACCTTGTAGAGCCGGCCGGAGAAGTTGAGGCGCATGCCGTGGGTCAGGTGCCCGCCGTGCGCGAGGTCGAGGCCGAGGATCGTGTCGCCGGGATCGAGCAGCGCGACCATCGCGGCCGCGTTGGCCTGGGCGCCCGAATGGGGCTGCACGTTCGCGGCCTCGGCGCCGAACAGTTCCTTCACCCGGGTGATGGCCAACTGCTCGATGACGTCAACGTGTTCGCAGCCGCCGTAGTAGCGACGGCCCGGGTAGCCCTCGGCGTATTTGTTGGTCAGCACCGACCCTTGGGCCTCCATGACGGCGGCGGGGGCGAAGTTCTCCGACGCGATCATCTCGAGGGTGGACTGCTGGCGGCGCAGCTCGGCGTGCACCGCGGCGGCGACCTCCGGGTCGAGCTCGCCGAGCGGGAGGGACAGGGTCATCGCCATCTGTGTACCATCCTGACAGCCGACTAATGAACAGTTGATATATCAGTCTCGGCGGTAAGGTATGGGAGTTCGGTGCGCAGGTCAAGGGGGCTTCATGATGCAGCAGGTCGCGACAGAGCCCGAGGGCGAGGAGCTGTCTCTCGCTGAGCGCGCCTATCGCGTCATCCGCGACCGGCTCGTCATGCTGGAGATCCGCCCCGGCGCGCCGATCAACGAAGACCGGTTGGCGCAGTCCCTCGGCGTCGGGCGCACGCCGGTGCGCGAGGCGCTCAAGCGGCTCCAGTACGAGCGCCTCATCGCGACCTACCCCCGGCGCGGCACCTTCGCCACCGAGGTCAACATCACTGACCTGGCCCACATCTCCGAGGTGCGTCAGGAGCTCGAGCCTTTGGCCGCCGCCCAGGCCGCGCGGCGCGCCACAGCCATGGACCGCACGACCCTGACGGCCCTTCGGCGCGAGTTGGGCAGCGGTGATGCCGGTCGGCGCGACGCTGACGACCTCATGCAACTGGACCTTCAGGTCCACCGCGCCATCTACACCGCCACGCACAATCCGTACCTGGAGGACACCCTCGTCCGCTACGACAACCTGGCCACCCGCATCTGGTGTCTGTTCATCAACGGTCTGTCCGATATGGCCGGCCATATCGAAGAACACGGACCATTGATCGAGGCGATCGTCGCCGGTGACCCCGACCGGGCGGCACATCTTGCCCGCTGCCACGTCGTGGGCTTCGAACAGGCGATCCGCGGTGCCATCTGACACGACGTTGGGGGTGAGGCCGTGGGGAACTGGCCGTCGACATTCCCGAATACCCGGAAGGTTGCTATCCCCATGAGCACTGTGGACCGTGCCGAGCTCGCTCGACTCATCGAGTGTTCTTTGCGACGAGCCGGCGCGGATCCCCGGGCTGTCCGGGTGCTGACTGGCGCGACGATCGACGCGGAGCTGGCCGGCAATCGAGCCGTCGGTGTCGGCCACCTGTTCGACTATCTCGATGGTTACCGGCAGGGCAGGATCGCGATCGATGCGCGGCCCGAGGTGACACGGGTCGCGCCGGCCTGCATCGCCGTGGACGCTGCCCGAGGCCTCGCGCAGGTCGCCTTCGACGAGGCCGCCGAGACCCTCGTCGAAGCAAGCCGCGGGATGGGCGTCGCCACGCTGTGGATCCGAGACTCTTTCACCTGCGGGGAACTCGGCTACTACGTCCGCCGTCTCGCGGAGAGCGGCCTGATCGCCGTGGCCGGCGCGAACAGCCCGGCGCTCATGTCGCTCGGCGGCTCACCGCGACCGGTTCTCGGGACGAACCCGCTGGCATACGCCATCCCACGCCCGGGCCAGCCTCCCGTGGTGATCGACCAGGCCTCATCTCAGACCGCGTACGTCAACGTTCGGGAAGCAGCGCGAGCCGGCCAGCCGATCCCGGCCGGATGGGCGGTCGACCGGCACGGTGCAGAGACTACGGACGCCTCGGCCGCCCTCGAGGGTGCGCTGGTCCCGTTCGGCGGTCACCGAGGCGGCAACGTGGCGCTGCTGATCGAGATCCTGGCGACGTTGTCCGGGGCCGCGACGTCTCTCGACGCCGCGCCGTTCGACCACGGGCCGACCTCGCCGGGGATCGGCGTCTTTGTGCTGTGCATCGATTCCGCTACGTTCACAGGTTCCGCCGCGCGGCTCAGCGACCACCTCCGGGCACTGTGGGACGACCACGGCGTTCGCCTTCCTGCCTTGGAGCAGATCGCTACACCGGGCGACATCGACATCGATCCCGACCTGCTCCGACGCCTGCGAGCGGCTGCGGAACCGGGCGGAGAGCAGCCCGGGTATACGAGATAGCAGTCGTCGACGCAGGCAGTTCAGTCCTCCGGCCTCGGACTGAGCTCAGCCACCGAGGGTGATCGCTATCGGGCCCGTGCGCTCGGCGGCGTGTCTGTGTACCGGGCCCGGCAGTCACTGTGCGGTTAGAATGCGCACAGCGAACTCGGCCGCGACGAGCAAGGCCGACAGCACCACGGCCGCCAAGGCGGCGACTTGTTCCCGCCGATCGAACCAGCCGGCGGCAGCCAGACCCACACCCCACGGCAACGAGTACATCAACGCGAACTGCCCGATCATGGTCACCGCAGTGGACCGGAACCCGAATACCAATGCCATCGGAAGCCGGGCTGCCAACATGACTCCGGCCACCGTCAATCCGAGCACCAACGGCCAGAAGATCCAGAAGTAGTTCCACTCGAGTTGCAGCCGCCCGCCAACACCGAACAACCAGCCCGGTACCGCGGCCACGGACTCCGTCACGACCGCACATCCCGTGACCACCACGCCTGCAACACCTTCACCTGGGGTCAGCCGAGTCCGATTTGGCGGTTGAAGGTCCCGCTGTCCATGAACAGGAACTCCTCGCTCATCACGCCACGCCGGTTCCAGATCCCGATGGTCGCCATGTTGACCGCGAAACTTTTGCCGGTGGGCGCGATGAATCCACTCTGGCCGTCCGGCATCGGCTTGCTGAAGGTGCCCCGGACGACGCCGGTGACCGAGGTGAGGGTGCCCTTGGCGATGCGGATCGGGTGTTTGTCGATGCGGGTGTCCGGGGCCCAGGCGAACTGGCCCTTGAGGTCTTCGATGTGCTGCTCGATGCCGTCGGTGTAGTGCCCGTCCGCCCAGTGCACCCGGATGTTCTTGGCGTGGCTCTCGCCGAGCCGGTGCCACTGCTGCCGGGTGTAGACGACGAAGTCCAGCTCGTCGAACGTCTTGAGGTTGCGGAACTCCTGCCGGGTCAGGCCGGTGGGCCAGGGCAGCTCCTCGCCGGTCTGCGCCGGGTCGCCGATGAGCTCCTGATACCGGGTCGCGGCGTCGGCAGGGTCGCCGCCCGCCGCCACCGTCGCCAGGGCCACCGCGCCGAACGCGGCGGCACCCACGCGATCGCCGTCCTGAGGTGAACAACGTTGTCCATGAGCGGGTTGACGCCGGGATCAGGACCTGGCGCACCGCATGCCTTGACCCGCTCATACATTGATGACTATCGTTCAATGGCGTGAATAACGTTCTCCACCCAGGAGGTGTCACACCTCCAGGAAGGAACTCCACATGTCGCATGCGCTTGCCGACCGGAGGCCGGCCACCTCCCGCATCCGCAGGGTCCTGTCGGCGGCCGCGATCACCATCGGCGCCGTCGCCGCCATACCAGGCCCTGCGTCCGCCGCGGCCAATCCCTTTGAACGTGGCCCGGCGCCCACGGCGGCCAGCGTCGCGGCCACGACGGGCCCGTTCGCCGTCGCCTCGGTGTCAGTCGCCCGTGGCAACGGCTTCGGCGGCGGGATCATCTACTACCCGACGGACATCAGCCAGGGCACGTTCGGCGGGGTCGCCATCTCGCCCGGCCTCAACGGCACCTGGCCCGGTATCGCTTGGCTAGGCCCGAGGCTGGCATCGCAGGGCTTCGTGGTCTTCGGCATCGAAACGAACAACCTCAACGACAGCCCCACCAGCCGCGGCACGCAACTGCTGGCCGCACTGGACTACCTCACCGGCAGCAGCCCGGTGCGCACCTGGGTCGACGCCGGCCGGCTCGCGGTGGCAGGGCACTCCATGGGCGGCGGTGGCGCCCTGGACGCGGCGCTGCGGCGACCGACGCTGCAGGCCACGATCGGCAACGCCCCCTACCTGCCCTCGGGAAGCCTGGCCGGCGACCGGGTACCAACGCTGATCTACGCCATGCAGAGCGACACCCTGGTAACGCCGTCCCGCTTGACCAGCCTGTACAACAGCATTCCGGTCGCCACCGAGCGGGCCTACCTCGAAGTCGCCGGCGCGGGCCACAACTACATCGGACAGCCGAGCTCCGCGCTCGCCCGCACGATGATTCCCTGGCTGAAGATCTTCGTCGACAACGACACCCGCTACAGCCAGTTCCTCTGCCCCTTGAGCAATCAGTCCGGCTTCTCGCAGTACCGCAACAGCTGCCCGCTGATCTGATCCCGAACGCCGTCGTCGACGCGGCCAGGACGGCAGGACCCTGCCGGCGTTGCGGACGTGGGCGGTGACGGGGACCTGCCGATGTTTCTCATGGCCAACACCGGGGTCCTGGCCGCCACCGCGGCCGCCACCCCGACACGTGGCGCCGCCTCGTCGGCTACCTCCAGCAAGCCTGCTCGGCGCCGGCCGCGCAACCGCTGCCCGACCCGCCCGCGCCCCGGCAGATGTATCGGGCACTACTGCGCGCCACCCACCTCCAACGTGACCGACGCGCGACGACACGACAACGACGACCACGAGGACAGGCGGGCACGGTTTGAAGGCCTGCCCGACGACGAGATCAGGCCTGCCGTCTTCCTGGCCGGGCGGCGATGACCCACAGCCCGACCATGGACGCCGCCGCGCCGGCGATCATCAGCAAGGCAATGGGTACGGCGGTGTTGTCCCCGCCGCGACCAGCGATCGGGGCGATGGCACCGGCGGCGACTCCCCGAACGAAACCGAGGTCGGCTGAGCCGGCGCCCGGGGGTTCGGGGACCTCGGCGGAGGCCAACGCTGCGCCGTTGGCCACGATGAGGCCCTGCGCCGTCATCAGCACGGCGATGCAGGCGATCGCGAGCGGCAGGGGAGTGCCGAACCAGACGGCGCCGACCAGCATCCCGACGCCCGCGGCCAGGGCGGCGGCCTGCCCGGCGAGGATGAGACGCGGGTTGCGACCCGGCCGGCCAGCCGGGCGGCGACAAGCGCCGCCAGGGCGCAGGGTGACTGGGTCGTCTTCGCGGTCGGCCCGGGCTCGTACTCGTTGCGGGTCCACTGAGGCCAGGCATCAGCACAATCCTCACGGAAGCGGGCGGGTCCTTCGAACGGGATCCGCCCGGTCGCCCACGCTGCGGCCACCACTGCTGGGCCGCCGACCACCACGGTGCGGCCCTGCGGTGCGGCGCCACTCGCCCGGGCGCATGCGCGACGTCACCATCGTCCGTATCGAAGGGATCGACACGCTGCTCAACGCCTTCCCGAACGTGGACCTGCTGGTCGACGCCGGCTACCGGTGATGCCGGGATGGAGGGGGCGAAATACTCGTCAGGTCACCTGGCCGACGTCCGTCTCGTCGAGGAGGCGCCGTTGACCACCGGCGGCTCCTGGCGTGGCCCCGATCGCCTATCGGTCACCGGATATGCTCGGATCCATCGGTGGTCTCACCATGGATGAGCAGGGACAAAGAGCGTGAGTCGACGGGCGACGATCAGCGATGTGGCGGCGGCCGCGCAAGTGTCGCGAGCCGCGGTCTCGAAGGTCCTGCAGAACGCCTATGGCGTCAGCGAGGACATGCGCCGACGCGTGAACGCCGCTATCAAGGACCTCGACTACCGGCCGCTGGTGTCCGCGCGTGGTCTCCGGGGCGCGACGTTCACCATCGGCATCACGATCCCCGACTATCGCAATCACTTCTTCAATGAAATCATCCGCGGCGCAAGTGAATACCTCGCCGACACTACCTACCAGCTGCTGATTTCCCCCGTCGACCCGAAACACCTGGAGGGATACCGGGCGATCGAGGCACTGCACGACAGGCAGGTAGACGGTGTGCTGACCATCTCACCCATGGTCAGCACAACCTGGCTGGAACGTATGGCGCTTCGGGGCCCGATCGTCCAACTCGGTCGACACGACGTCCCGGAGAACTACGACGTCGTGCGCGGGGACGACGAATCCGGCGCTCGAGCTGTCATGCAACACCTGCTCGCCCAAGGCCATCAGCGCATCGCACACACCGCTCAGGTGGACGCCGTTTCCGAGGGACGAGACACCACCCCTCCCGCCATCCGCCGATCGGTCTACGAGCAGTGCATGCGCGACGCCGGTCTCGCCCAGCACATCAACGTCATCGAATCCCGGTACCAGGAGATGGCGACGTACGAAGCCACGCTCGAGGCGTTCCGGCAGGGGCCGGTCCCGACGGCGGTGTTCGCTGGAAACGACGATGCCGCCCTCGGCGTGCTTCGTGTGGCAGCCGAGTTCGATGCCCCCATCGCAGTGTGCGGGTACGACGACAGTGCGATCGCCAGCCATCCGTTAATCGATCTCACGAGCGTCAATCAGCACGGCGACCAGATGGGACGCCTCGCAATGGAGTTGCTGCTGCAGCGCGTCGACGGCCGACGGACGCCACAGGTGAAAGTCATGGACTCGGTCCTCGTAGTCCGAGGCTCGACCGTCTCGCGCTGAGCGCCGCGACGCGCTCGGCCGGGGTCCGCGTCGGTCGCTGAGTGCGCGAACGTTCCATCCGCACTGACGGTGGGTACGGCGATCCCACTGCCGTCGGACGCTCGGGCAAGCCGGACGGCGTCGTCGCGCGACGGTGTGGCCACCTCGACGCCGTCGAGGCCGAGCTCCCGCAGGCGGGCCAGCCGGTCGGGCAGGGGCACGTCCCTGGTGTACATATGCAGCTTCACGGCGAGTCTGAGCGTCACGACTGATGCCGCTTCACATCTCCTCGTGCTCACGAGGGTCAAGACGCGGCCTGCCGTCGGTCCCAGCGAGCCCGTGGAGGTGGTCGAGGTCGTCGCGCGTCAGCTCGAGATCGAACGCCTTCAGGTTCTCCGCCTGTCGCTCGGCCGAGGCGGACTTCGGCAGCGGGATCACCCCGAGCGCGATCGACCAGGCCAGCAGCACGAGTGCCGAAGTCGTCTCATGCGCGTCCGCGATCGCCTTGACCACCTCGTCACTGACCAGGTCCCCGCCCGCGCCCAGCGGCGACCAGCCCTCGGTGATAATCCCGCGGTCCGCGTTCGCGGCTCGCAGGCCGTCCTGCGGGTGGTACGGATGCACCTCGATCTGGTTCAGCACCGGGGTGACGCCGGTATCGTCGATGATCCGGTCGAGGTGTTCGGGCAGGAAGTTGGAGACGCCGATCATGCGGACCAGTCCTCGCTCGCGGGCGTCGATCAGGGCACGCCACGCCTCGACGTACCTGCCTACCGACGGATTCGGCCAGTGGATCAGCACGAGGTCGAGGCGGTCGAGCCCGCTGCGGAACAGGCTCTCCTCCACGGCTTTCAGGGCGACGGCGTAGCCGTGGTAGCGCCCCGGCAGCTTCGTCGAATACACCAGTTCGTCGCGGGGCACGGAGGAATCCCGTATTGCACGGCCGACTGTCCCCTCGTTGTCGTAGTTGAAGGCTGTGTCCAGCAGCCGGTACCCCGCATCGATCGCGGTACCGACCTCCGCGACACCTCGAGCGCCTTGCAAGCCGACGGTGCCGAGACCGATCGCGGGCAGGAGGGCGCCGTCGACGCCGTTGATCATCGGGGTTCTCCGCATGTGCTCCAAGCACCTTCTTCCCGGATCGGTCCGTGTTCATCACCCTGAGGCCAGGCGGAGTGCGAACGTTCGATGGTGCGCATGGCAGGTCGCGGTGCACCCGCTGGGACTCGACGTCGACCGGCATGGTTCTGATCGTTGTGCCGCCATCCGCGACTCGATAGGCTACCAGGTGTGTGGATCGATCTACGTGCGAGCTGGGCCGAGGAGCGCCGGAACCGACCCTCGCCCTGCTCGCTTCCAGCGGCTGTTCTCCGGAGCGAGTGAGAAAAGATGCCTGGCATCCTCACCGAGTTGCGATGGCGTGAACTGCTCCCTGGGCAGCGCAGCGAGATCTGGACGATGGACATCGACTCCGGCGAACAGCACCTCGTGTTCGCGTGTGCCGACCGGGTCCTCGAAGCGCCGAACTGGAGCCCGGACGGGCGGTGGCTGGTCGTCAACTCCGCCGGTTCGCTGTTCCGACTCCCTGCCCGCGACGCGCATGAGCTGCAGTTCATCGAGACCGGCCACATCACGGACAACAACAACGATCATTTGATCTCTCGAGACGGTGCCGTGGTCTACACCTCGTCAGAACTGAGTGGGCAGATCTACGCGGTCCCGCTCGACGGTGGCGAGCCGCAACGGGTCTCGAACGACTCGGACGCCCCCTTCGGCTACTTCCTGCAAGGCGTTTCCCCTGACGGCTCCCTATTGGCCTACGCCGGCGGCGAGCAGCGCGGCGAGATGCCCCTCGTGATGAACCTGTTCACGATCGCCGCGCACGGAGGATCCGATGTCCGCTTGACTGATTGGGACACCGATGCTGTCGGTTGCGAATTCTCCCCGGACGGCACTTGGCTCTACTTCAACTCCGAGCACGAAGCGCAGTCTCGCGGGCACATGCAGCTGTATCGGATGCGAACGGACGGCACCGGCATCGAGTGCCTCTCGCGCGACGAACGGCCGCTCTGGTTCCCGAAGCCGTCGCCCGACGGATCGGTGGTCATTTACCTGGCTTTCCCGACCGGCACCGTCGGCCACGGCGCCAACCTACCGGTGACCATCCGCGCAATGGACCCCGACGGTCAGAGGCATCGCGACGTGGTGCGTCTGCACGGCGGACAAGGCACCTTGAACGTGAACAACTGGGCACCGGACGGGCGCCGATTCGCGTACATCTCATACCCGGCGAAGTAGTCAGGAGCAATCGATGGACGCTGTCGAGCAGCGAGCATTCGGGAGGACGGGACTGCTCGTCTCCGCCCTGTGTATCGGCACGTCCGGTTGGGGCCCGCTCCGGTCCGAGGAGACGGAATCGCTCCGTGATGAGCGCCTGCTGCCGCTGGCCGACAGGTTCTTCAGAGGTCACCTTCCCGTCAACTTCATCGACACCGCGAACATATACGGAGCATCACAGGCGGAATCCCTCATCGGTCGTTCACTGCGTGCCGCGGGCGGGCTCGCCGAAGGTCTGGTGTTGCAGACCAAACTCGATCGAGATGCGGCCGACGGCAGATTCGACGCCGACCGGATGTGGCAGTCCATTGAGGAGTCGCTCACCCGACTCGGTCTGGAGCGGGTCCAGGTGCTGTACCTGCACGATCCCGAGCTGATCGGCTTCGACGCCGCGATGGCATCCGGGGGACCGACGGAAGCCCTCGTCGCAATGAAGGAACAGGGCCTTGCTGCGACCATCGGGATCTCCGGCGGCCCGGTCGAACTCATGCAGCGGTTCGTCGAGACCGATCTCTTCGACGCCCTCGTGACCCACAATCGATTCACCCTCGTCGACCGCTCCGCCTCCGGCCTTCTCGACGCGGCCGCGGCGCGCCAGCTCGGCGTCACCAATGCGGCGCCCTGGGGCGCGGGAGTGCTCACCGGCTCCGCAAGATACCGGAACTCATACGGCTACCTCCCGATTCTGCCCGAGGTGCGGGCGGCCGTTGAAGCAGTCGAGCGGATCTGCGCAGAGGCACGAGTCCCGATGCCTGCGGTGGCGATGCAGTTCAGCCTCCGTGAGCCGCGGATCCACAGCACGATCGTGGGTGTGTCCTCAGCGCAGCAGTTCGAGATGGACCTCGAATACCTCGACGTCCACGTTCCTGCATGGGTCTGGTCCGCCGTGGACGACGTCCTTCCCGACGCCCAGTTCGCGCTCGACACACCTCGCGGCTGACGAGCCGTGATCGAGCAAGGAACGGGAACCGGCGCCCCGGCACCTCTTTCCCGCGGGTCAGGCGATCCGACGCGCGGCGGTCGCAGGCCACGCTGAGACCAGGTGTTCCGCGACCCGCAATGCGTTCGCCACGATCGTCAGCGTCGGGTTCACGCTGCCGTTCGTGGCGTGCAACGACGAGTCGCAGACCACGATCCTCCGAGTGCCCCATGGACGGCCGAATGGATCGGTCGCGCTCGAGGCCGGATCGAGGCCCATCCGTGCGGTGCCGCACGAGTGCTCGCCCGCCGCGGAGGCCGTCGCAGGGCCGCGCGGCCGGAACAGTCCGGTCGCGCCGGCAGAGCGCAGCCACTCCTCGGCGCGGGCGGCCATGCCGTCCTCGACCTCGACCGAAGCCGAGTGAACCAGTTTCCGCAAGGCGGCTCCCGGGCGCCCCCACCGGTCGCGCACGTCACCGAGTGTCACCCGCGACATCGGCATCGGGATCTCCTGCCCCATCCCGAAGACGCCGAGCACGTTCGCGCGCTGGCTGGCCATCCAGGCCTTGTGCTCTTTGCCCCAGGCGGGAACACCCGGCACCGGGGTGGATGCGGCGGTCAAGGGCAGCGGAGGCACCAGATCGACGAGCACTCCGCCGCCCCACCGGATCGAGGCGGTGTGGACGTGATCCAACGTCGCGATGGAGTGACCGGGACCACGGTACGGCTTCACCGACCCGGTGACGGTTCCGACGACGGTGGCGAAACGGTGGTCATGCAGGTGGCGTCCGACGTGGTCGTTCCCGATCCCGCTAGCCAGAAGCAGGCGTGCGGTCTCTACCGCACCAGCGGCCACCACGACGACATCGGCACGCAGATCGAGGCGCACGGGGGCGCCGGACGTGTTCGCCATGACCGTCACGCGCGCTTCGCCGCTGTCGTCCTGGACTTCGATCGCCTCGGCGTCGTAGAGCACGTCGCAGTTGCCGGTCGCGGCGGCCCGCGGCAGGAACGTGTTGTGGCTGCCATTCTTGGCGTCCACGGGGCAGGCGTGTCCGACGCACTGTGGGCAGCGCACACACGCAGGCCGCCCGTCGTGGGGCTCGCTGTTGAGTGCCAGTGGCACGGGTCCCCAACCCCAGCCGAGCCGTTCCGCGGCGCCGGCCAGCAGCTCGCGCGCAGGCTCCGTACCGAAGGCCGGCAGTGGGTAGCGGGTGGATCTCGGAGTCCTGGCGGTGAGGTTACCTTCGCTGCCGGCGACACCGAGCTCCAGCTCCGCGCGGGAATAGTAGGGCTCCATGTCAGCGTAGGAGACCGGCCAGTCGGCCAGGCTCGCGCCCTCAGGGTTGCCGTAGACCGAGGCCATTCGGAAGTCCTCCGGCAGGAATCGCCAAGCCATTCCCTGCCAGAGTCTCGTGCCACCACCCATCGCGTTCGCATTCAAGCCGTAGAGCGAAGCGTCGTCGACCCCGTCGAGAACGCGGTCGGCGTCGGGGAGCAGTGCGACGCGCGGGTGACCGGCCCCCGGCCCGGCGGTCGGCCGGTACACGGCGTTGCGCTTTCCACGCAGGTGATCGCCGCGCAACGCGGCGTTGGGCAATCGCAGCGCTCGCTCGATCACGAGCACGCGACGACCAGCCTGCGCCAGGAGCTGAGCGGCCACACCGCCACCGGGGCCGCTGCCGATAATGATCGCGTCATAGTCGCGCCGCACGCCGCCGATGCCGACGTCCGGCACGAGGTCCGACTCCACCGGCTCGACCCCCTCCGGCACGGCGCGGAAGCCCACCAGATCGAGCCCCGCAGGTGAAGCGCCTTCGCGGGCGGCGTAGTAGCCCTCGAAGGCGATGCGGCGTAAGGCTGCGAAGTCGGCGGCGCCTTGCGGATCTGAAGCCAGGATGGTGAGGAGTTCGTCCTGGTGTTCCGGCGTGAGATCGGCGAACGAGCGCCCTGCGGCGAGTTCTTCCAGTCGCTTGTCCAGTCGCAACAGGGCATCGGTCGCCCAGCCGAGGTCGGGAGATGCTGCGACATATGCCGCGACGCCCCCGGCCCAGCCCCCTGGACGGTCATCCTGCGGAATCACACGATTCACCGCAGCCCGTAGTCCGGATGGGAATTCCATCAGAGCTCTCCCTCGATCAGGGTCGACCCTCTGGCGGACCGGCCTGTTCGTCAATGGCGACGGGCTGTCAGCGGGCTCTTGACGTGCTTGGCGTTGGCTCGTACTGTCGGCGAAACATTTGGATAACGTTACCCACGTCTCTTCGGCCGCCCATCCTCCGACCGGCTCTACCACTCCTTGTTTCGATGTGTGCACGATCCACGTGGATTGATGAAACGATCCAAAGCGCGGCGAGTAGGCCGACGTGTGCCCCGGCGTGGAGGGGCGCGGCCCCAACACCCTCCTGTACGCACACCGTCACCACAGTGACCAGGCCCTGACGCCATTCGCCCCAAGGAGAACTGATGGTGAACCCGAGAATGACCCGTAGAGCGATGCTCGGCAGCTCGCTGGTCGTAGCTGCCGGGATGAGCACGCCGCTCCCGGCACATGCCCACCGCGGCCGCAGAACCGACGAGGCGGCGACCCGTTACGGCAAGGTGCGGGGGAGACGCGAGGGCGGCATCGTCAAGTTTCTCGGGGTGCCCTACGGCACGCCGCCGCTCGGCGAACTCCGGTTCAAGGCGCCGCAGCCGCCCCGAGGCTGGTCCGGTGTGCGCGACGCGGTGAGCTTCCCGAACCCGGCCTTCCAGGTAGCGGGTGGCGAGATGGGCCCCACCGGCAACGGCCGGATGCCGGCACCCT
>Ga0307516_10002991_pt1 | contig 22069 bp, 24 predicted proteins | sample 19_EM_MG_FD_203310 | JGI IMG/M metagenome (GOLD analysis project Ga0307516, IMG submission 203310) | Populus trichocarpa ectomycorrhiza microbial communities from riparian zone in the Pacific Northwest, United States - 19_EM | ecosystem: Host-associated > Plants > Roots > Unclassified | place... | reverse complement strand
CCCCGCGCGCGCAGCCTTTTAAGCCTCCTTGCCCTGCCCCTTCTTGTCCTTCTTATCCACCTTCTTGGCGTTAGGATTGAGACCCTTCTTCAACATCTTCCTCTCCGCTTTCTCAACGAACTCCTTGTCTGCCTCGTCGTCGAACGCAGGAACCTCGCCGGACTCGTCGTCCTCGGTGTCCGCATCCACCACATCAGCGGCGACCTCTCCATCCTTCGCGGCCTTGGGCTGCGCCGTCGGACCGACCTTCTTGAACTTGGCGACAAAGAAGCCGTCCACGTTGTACATGTGCGGATAGAATCTTCTCGCCCACTTCAGTTTGTCGCTGAATTGCTTTCCGCGGAAGCTAGTGAATCCGGGGGTGCCGAATGTCAGCCCCGTCTCGACGAGCTTGACATTCGGCCTCTTCTTGAGCGCGTAGTCCACCACGGCCTCGTTCTCCTCGACGGTGACGGAACACGTCGAGTAGACGATGTAACCGCCGGTGCTGGATGAGTGGTCGACACTGTCGATCGCGCAGAGCAGCAGCTGCTTCTGCAGGTGGGGCAGGACCATAAAGTCCTTCGCGTCCTTGTTGGTCTTTACACTGGGGTCCTTTGAGATGACACCAGTTCCGGAGCACGGGGCGTCGAGGAGAACTCGGTCGAAGCCTCCTATGACCTTGGGGAACTCGCGGGCGTCATAGTTGCAAACGACAGTGTTCTTGACACCGAGACGGTGGATGTTGCCGACCAGACCACGGGCACGGTCACGGCTGGGATCGTTGGCGAAGACGCAGCCGGTGTTCTTCATCAGGGCGGAGATGTAGGTTGTCTTACCACCGGGTGCGGCGGCCATATCGAGGACTCGCTCGTTGATTTGGGGGGCAAGCGCCATGACGGGGAGGAAAGAAGACGCCGCCTGGAGGATGTAGTGGCCAGCGAGGTACTCGGGGGTGGCTCCGAGAGGCACGCTCGACTCGAAGACTTGCAGTCCGACCTTTGACCATTTCCCAACAGGCTCAAGGGTGACACCACGGTTGATGAGCGCCTGGGCGAGTTCTCGACGCGCCGTCTTGAGAGTGTTCGTTCGGATCACCAACGGCCTCTGCTTCTCGTTCGCTTCGAAAAACGAAAATGCCTCGGCGGGGGAGAAGAGCTGGTAGAGTTTCTCGGCCATGAACGGCGAGTAGCCGTAGTACGCGCAGACGTCTTTCAACAGCTGCTCCGTATACTCCGTCCTCGACCGTCCCTCCTCACCCAGGTTCTTGAAATCTTCCAACACGCGGATGGTATCGGTGATCCGCGTGCGTAACAAGGTGACATCCGGAGGAGCCATGGCCATCCCGTCGTCCTCCCCAGCAGTGCCGAGAATGCACGGCTTATCCTCCGCGATGTTCGTTTGCATCTGCGACTCAGCCAGTTCTGCCGCCGCCTCCGCTTCCTCGATCGCCTTCTGCATGTCGAGTTTTCGCGACAGACCGGCAATGTTGGCAGCCGTCAGCTTCTCCTCCGCATCGGACTCGTCCTCGTCGTCAGAGAACAGCGGGCACGGCGCAGCATCGTCACCCGAGTCGTAGACATCCGAGTCGGATTCTCCGCCAGCAAGGAAGTCGTCTCCCAGCTTCGTCTCGGGAATCTCGCCGTTCTCGTCGACGTCGTCCTCAGACACCAAGTCCAATTCATCCTTCGCAACCGGAGCCGGAGCGGGCTTCGGTTTAGGCTCCGTCTTCTTTCCGACAGCCCTGGGCTGCGACACCTTCGGTTTCGCCGTCGCCGCCGCGGGCTTGCTCTTTCTTGCAGCATCTTTCCTCTTCTTCGTGGGCGCATCGTCCGAGCTAAAATTGCGGCCTTTCCTCTTCTTGCTGCCGAATTTGGCCTCCTGGAGTGGCTCTGGGGGTCCTTGGTGTTGTCTCGAGCGTCCTGGACCCATTGTGCGTGTGGATTGAGCGGAGGGAATGTGGTTGGGTTCGCGATAGCAGACAGAGCGCTCTGTATGTGCGAACGCAACTTTTTTTGCGCGGGTCGTGCAGGGGTTGGCTTCATAATAATTGTTTAGCGTAGATCGAAGTAGCTATCTATCTATCTGATCTAATCGTCCCGCATTGATTCCCCACCGTCATCTTTCTTCATATCACCGCTACATCTCCATCCGCACAGAAGCTATCGCCCACGACCCCTCTACACCTCCCAAGATGACGGAGCTCAGCTACACAAAGTCGTTCCTCTCGATGCTGGCTCAGCGTCCTATCCGGCTGACTCCGGACTACGTCGAAGATCCCCGGAAGCTCCCTCCCCGCCATTCCGTATGCGGACCCTTCCTCCCGTACGCAAAAACTGCATCCAATAGCTGACCCCCAAAAGTACACCCTTCCGCGAACGCACCCCGAGAAAGCGAAGCGTCGCCGCGCGGCTCACAGCACCACCGCCAACGGTCCGTCCCTCCCCTCCCCTCCCCCGCCCCACACACACGCACACGCAGCAAGCGCGGTCAGCTAACAGGTCTCGCTGCACAGTTACCCTGGCGCTCAAGCCGCTGCGTCCGAACCCGGCGCTCAAGCCGCTCACGCTCCCCGACACGCCGCTTTCCACCACCGTCGCGACGCTGAAGACGAAGTACTCGGCCTCTCTCGGCGGCGGCGCCGACCCGTCCAGGCTCAAGCTGCTCCTGAAGGGGAAGCCCCTGTCCGACGTCAAGACCCTGTCGGAGCTGGGCTTCGCCGACGGGGAGACGGCGACGATCACGGTCATGTTGATGGCGGGCGGCGCGGCTCCTTCTGGTGCCCCGGCTGTGTCCCCGCCGGAGAGGGAGCGTGTCAGGATGCTGCAGCAGGAGAGCTTCTGGACGGATCTGGAGAAGTGGCTGAAACTGCGGCTGGGAAAGAACGACGTCGAGGAGGACCCCCTCTTGGTGTTGGCGGCATTCAAGAAGGCGTGGAATCCGTAGACTAAATGTGGGTGGCTTTTGTTCGGCCCCGATGAATAACAAGTAATGCATGCGATTGTTACTTTCTTCTCTCTCATTCTGCGTCCGCAGCCTCTGCCAGCGGACTTGCTCAGCTTTCCCTCCGCCACATAGGCTCTAGGCCGGGTTGGTGCGAGGCGGTGCCAGCTGGACTCTGGGTTTTCGGCACCTTTCCCACCGACCCTCAATGACAACAGCAGAGGGAGCTGCATTACACAACAGAGGCGCATATGTAGTCCTGACCGTCCAGTCTCCAAATAGGCCACATCCAGTCAACCCTAGTTTACATGGAGTTCCCTACATATACCCGGGTCTCATCCGGAGTGTACCGACTCGCCAGAGCTAGTCTACCCTGGAGCACTGAACGACGCCAAAGCACCCCACCTGGGGAGGGGGGGGGAATCCGCGCGTTGATGCGTGTGGGCGGGGAGGAGCGATGTAAGCTACGTGATCCAGCGGCATCCTGGAGCGGAAACACGCCGGCGCTGGCCCCGTGCCCGCGCACATGATGGTTCCTGCGACGGACAAGTGCACCAAGGTGTGGATGGAGACGGCGGTGTGGGAATTGGATGGAGTAAGGAGTGGTCAGAGGGATATCCGAACATGTGTGCCTCTATATGTACGGTTGAAAGAGGTTAAACTAGTGGAGACAATCTGTAATCATGCACGGTTTCCATGACGGGGGAATTGCGTGGCCTATGTACATACTTCGGAATCAATAGGACCATAAAAATCACTCTGCAGGCAATTGTTCCGATGGGTGAAGAGCCTCAAGAAAGATTAGGCCCTGAGGATACTGGAGGGGGATTGGGGGCAGGTCATTAGCTAGATGCGTCTACTCTAGATGAAAGTCCACCGAGCAAGTTACTACATACAATAAGGACACGAGGTCTTTGGTAGGTACTTATAGTTACATAGTTGAATCTATCTGAACGCTTGCGACCCTCTAACTACCAAAGGGATTCTGAAGGAGAGCTTTCTCTTATTCGGAAAAAAAAAAAAAAAACTTGATTCCTGAGGAAACTTTTCGAATAATTGAAGTCGTTAAAAATTCAGGCGAGAGAATCTGCCTCTAAACTTCTTCTGACGTGGCGACCATTAAAGCGGCTAAAGGTGGGAAGCCTTGACAAAGATGCTTTCCTGCATACATACAATGTATGTAACCGTTGGCTGACGAAAAAACTTCCTTCGAGATGTTTCATTTCATCATAACCCGACTAGATTAGAGCTATCTACATAGAGTGACATCGGCACTTTGGCTATATAGTGCATATGTAAGTAGTTTTTCTTGTTTGTGGCTTTCTCAGGCCCTTGCCTCGGCAGTGTATCTACCTATTTGTCTTTTCTCCTTCTCAATCCTGGTTTTTCGACCAGGCTCGCCGTGATCTCATTTAGGTCTCCAGATGCGAGCAGTGAACTGAAGAAAAAAATAATCAAAGAAAAATAATAATAATTAAAGAATCAATATCTGGCACGGGATGAATTTATGTCCATAGAATATCACTCGGACTGACTGGCGTTTTGTCGGGACTTTGACACATCCAGAACCGTCGCAAAGTCCGGAGTGATAGCCGGAATAACCCGTCTGTACGAATCTATCTAGCTGTGGAGTGGAGACGACGGATGGGGCTCCCGCCTCCCGGGAACACGAACTGGATGTTTGGGTGATGGGAAGCGGCCGCCCTGGATCCCTTGTGAAAGAAAAAATTGAAAAAAAAGTATGTAGAGGGTGGGAGTCTAGGCGTGTGATTTTTTTTTTCTTCTACCCGGCAAACACCGGAGCTCGAGGGGGAGGCTCAGTATGTACTCACATCGGCTTCATGCGGATACCGGAGCACTCTGTTAGCACACAGGGACTACGTGGGCAGCATACTCGACTCTCTCTCCTGCCCGCCGACGGAATTTGGAACTTGAGGGGGCGGCGGAGGCATGACATCGCCTCCCTTGGTGTTTATGCTTTGCGCATTGGGGGGACGTCAGAGCACGGTTCGGACTCCGAGGGGACGAGTTCCGCCGCCGGCCGGATCGTGGCTGTGACTGCGTTGGCAGGGCTGGACCGAGCCGGACGATGCCTGGAAGAGCGGGGCACGATGAACTCTGCGAGAGTCGCCACAAGAAAGCAGAGAAGAGCAGTGTGTTCGCGATGGTGGTGGTTAGTCCCCGGGGTTGGAGGAGATGGAACCGCACGACGCAGCGACAGCCACAAAAGCCCAGGCCGGTCGGCAAGCCAGCGTCATCCCTCCAATGGATCCAAAGAGCAGCTGGATGTGTGGCGTCTGACGGGGCGGGTTCCGACCACGATCAACTCGGTTCTCGCCGGCTGTTAAGCGCGGGGGGAGGGGAGACGCAGGTGTGTAAGGCAGCACCGCGCATACATATGATCCCGACCGATGGAGGAGCCGAGACGGGGCGCAGATTGGCGTCCCCATTCGGAGCCGGGAGACGCGCGTGCTGTTCCAGCTCCGCTTGGCGGGGGAAGGGGGGGGGGGGGGGGGGGGGGGGGGGGCAAACCAGGAGCCGCCTGTTTGTGCCCCCCCCGGAAACCGTAGGACGGACGTTGAGTCCAGGCCCTGCGGGCTCGAATGTACGTCTGTACAGTATGCACGCACCTGTTGGTCTTGTCTCCGTGCGTTCGTGGTGGCGGAGTTTTCGTCGGGCACCGCATCTCGGTTTCGCCGCCGGATGCCTCGGATGCGGCTACCCGAGGAAGTGAAGCTGCTATTATGGAGAGCGGTCAGCACGGAAACAACACTGGGGCTCGTGATCGCGAGGGGGAGCCAAGGGGTCTGCACTCGATGTCGTGATGTGCGTTCGGGAGGAGCGGCGGTGCTCTCTGCATTGCTCCGCCTCGGTGCACTGCATTTCCAAGACCGAGAAGCGCGCGCACGGCGTCCTTCGATCCGAGTACCGGTACCTGCACCGCCGGGCGTCGGAGTTCACTTCGGCCGACCGCGGCGAGCTGATGGCGAATTTGGCTGGCGATGTACGGGCTCGGGAAGCTTCGTCCGGGTTAGATACGTCGCAGGCTACCCAGATGCCTTCCGTACCGCCGCCGCAGTCTCACTGCTGCTCACTCGACACGAGTCACCGCGGTGAAAAATCAGAAAGGCACGTGGTCACCATCAGCTCATGTATGTAGCTCGGGAAGCTTATCGAGTTCCCCTTGAGGGAGGAGGGGCGGGCGGAGGGGCTTGTAATAGGTAGCTCGTGCTGGCTCGGCGGGACCCCTTTCTTCTGCAGTCGAAATGACCCCCCAGTGGTCCCCAGAACACGGCGCCAGTGGCTGCGACGTGCCTTGCAGAGATGAGGTTCGCACTACGCACCTGCCGTCACGTCACACCAGTATAATAGCACCTTCGTACGTACTGGCAATGTTTTTTTTTGTTTTTTTGTTTATCCCATAGATGCTCGCATGTAGCCTATCTAGACTATATAGCATAACTATAGGCGATGTCTTTGCGTGCGGATATATGCGTATGCATTCGGTCGGGGTGCGGAGTCTTCGCTGATTCCCAGCTTCGGGACAGAGACTCTGCGCAAAGCCCATACGCACGGGGAAACCCCTCTCCGCGACCTTTTCTCTGCCCTGCTCGGCGTACACGATGTAACTACTCTCTCTGAGAGCCACACGACGCGGCACGAAGTTTCCGCCATCCGGAAACCTACATAGATACTCTTTGTGGACGGGATCTGCCGGAGCAGAATTCGCAGAACCTATCGAAGGCGATTGCCTCTTGGGCCCGAGCCAGTTGGAGATCCGTACACGCATGGGGATCACGGTTTGAGCGCTCTTTTCTCTTTTCTCTTTTCTCTTTTCTTTTTCTCTTTAGACAGCGGACAGAACGCTACTTACAGGATGTAACTCTAGGGTTGCGCCTGCCTGCTCGAGGTGCTAGTCGCCGATTAGGGAAGGCTTCGTGCCAAGCAATCAGCTGCAGGTTCCAAAACCAGGTGGCTGCGTCTGGTACTGCAGTTAACTCTAAACCCTGCGATTTCGCGAATTCGCCTAGACTAGATATACAGCGTTCGCTCCATGTACTCTATCTAGATATATTATCGCGTGTGAACCCAGCTCGGGAGAAGCCAGGTCCTGGATGCCCGATGGGGCGGTCTGCAGGTGCTGGCCAGACGACTTGACAGGCCGCCGCACATGAGGGCCATCGACATCACCGCCGGCACGCGCGGTTGTGATGTCTGCTCGATGTCTCGCGCGGATAGATAACAGTTAGTATTGGCTGGCTGCCCGTGTGCGGAGCTTCCAACGGCGACAGCTTCCTGTGGCGCACATCCATACGTCGAGAGCCAACGCGAAATGGCAGTCTCGCACTCCCTCGAAATTGCCCTCGGCCGATTGCGGTAAGCCGCCCGCTGCTGTCCTGTTGTTGTTGTTGTCTTACCAGTCGCCCCTGCCAACCCCCCCCCCCCCCCCAGCCGCCCAATCCAAAGGTGCTGTTGCGTTCACGCAGATATGTATCTATTCTCTGCGCCGTGTCGCCGTCGCTGTCCCAAACGTGCAGATTCTGCACATCGCCTGCTGCGATCGTCGAGATTCATGCGGCGGATCCGAACCACGACGGCGCTCTGGGTACGCACAAAACATCATCTCTGCCGAACTGGGCAGGCGGCTGGGGCAAGACGCTGAGCCCAGCCGTGCCGCCTGCCGTCAAACGTCGACCCTTCCCCCTCGCCTGCAGGTACCGGTCCGATGCTTTGGCTGTGTGCCACGCACCCGATTGTTTGCTTCTTCGGCCATTGGCTTGGACGGCTCGACATCTCCTTTCCTTTTAACTTCGCCGCTTTCCCTCCCTCCCGGTGCTTGCTCTCCTTCATTTCCCTCCAAACTCTGTCATCCCACAGGAAAACAGCTTCCACGGTCCCTACCACTCTCCTTCTCCCTCTCTTTCTCAACGCTCGCTCCGTCCGGAATCCTGCTCGATCGATAGTAGCCCTCCTTTGCTGTCCCTCGTCCCAGCTCCAGAACTACCGGAATCCTTCTACGCATCCAACGTATACACCGGCGGAAACAGTCTCCCGCCATGCGGTACTACGCCAATTTCCTCTCGGTCGCCCTCGCTGTCCTTGCCGCTGGATTGACGGCCAACGCACAGAACTACGGCAACGGCTGCAAGACCATAAACTCCATCTCCTACTGCGAGGCTGTCAGCGGCATCACCTATACCGACATCAGCGGAGCAGGATCTTACGACGATGTCTCGCTCATGGATCCCGCCTCGTGCAAGTGCGACACAAAACCCAAGGCTTTCAGCGGTGCCATGGCTCCGCTGAATGAGCAGGTAACCATCCCATTGGATCGTCAACATCCCGATATCACTCGGTCGCTGATGTCTGGATAGCTTTCTCTGCACTTCCGTGGTCCGCTAGCTCTCAAGAAATTTGCGGTGTACTACCCCGGCTCCTCTTCCCAGGCCAAGCGCAAACAGAAGCGGACCAGCCATTTCAAGAAGCACAGCAGCAGGGTGCATGGCCATGGACACGTATATAAGAAAGCCGCTGCGAACGGCAACGGCATGGCCCGCACTGCGTACTACGATTCCAAGTCGGGAACGGCCGATGGACTGGTCTTCATGAACCACAAGGGCGGACAGGGCTCCGGCGTCTTCGACCAGTACGTATTTCCTGTGTGTGCGCGACCGTCGGAGGACGAGCGGCTGACATCTCCACAGCTGTTGGGGAAACTCTCTCTCGTACATGAGCGCAAACTGCCAGTCCGGCTCTTCCAAGCCCCAGATTCTGTCGGACGCAACCTTGCCCTCCAACACCGAGTTCGTGATCTTCTCCGATGAGAAGTGCGATGGTGACTGCGGCTACTACCGTCCGGGCATTCCGGCTCACCGTAGGCCCCCCCCCTTTCCCCGGTCACGATGCTTCCGTGGAGCGCCTCTGTTTTGACATGAGTGTTAGGTGGATTCGATGGTAAGAACAAGGTCTTCATGTTTGAGTTCCAGATGCCCAAGGACACCACCGGTAGCTTCAACCAGAACTTGCCTGCGATCTGGGCTCTCAACGCCAAGGTTCCCCGCACTGCCCAGTACGGCTCCTGCTCCTGCTGGGGCACCGGCTGCGGCGAGTTCGATATGTTCGAGGTTCTGGAAGATGCCCACGACTACGTCAAATCGCACTACCACTCCTCCCAGGGCGCTCGCTACGGAGGCCGGGGAGGAGGCGGTTCTCCCGACTACTTCATGCGCCCCTACGACAAGACCGTCAAGGCTGCCGCCATCTTCAGCGAGCAGGGTGTCGTGACCATCAAGCTCCTCGACGACTCGGTCGAGTTCGGCAACTCCCTTGATCCCAGGGTTCTCGGGGAGAACGCCAGGTCCAGCGGCAAGATCTCGACCTACAGTGTCCCAAAATAGTCGATCTGTTTTGCGCCAATTGGGGGCCAAGGTAGATCTCTTCCTGTATTTGTATATTGTTTCCTTCTCTTTCTTGTCCGGGCGCTAGATCTTCATTTCTGCCATATACTTTGGGCGGGAATCTTTTCTGTTTGTGTTCTTTTGCCTTTTTTTTTTTTTTCCCGCGACCATCCTACAGCCGTTGGGATTCTGCGAGTGGGGGAAGGGGGGTTACAAACTATTGTAATGAATGGATGGGACGGTGAGAATCGCACCGTCTTTTCTCGTTGTGTCTGTCGCATCGTGTCTTCTTTCCCCGCCCCGTGCCTGGATGAGGACGACAGCGGGGAATGTTATGCTTTTGACTCTTTGTACAATACATCATGCCAGTCGAGCAAGCAGAACCTGAGGGAAGGGGGGAGCTTGCGCGCGAGTGCATGTGGGGGAGGGCGGAATGTTGAGAGTGATACTTGATTTTTCAACGCTGTTTCTTTGTTTTTGTTTTTTTCTCCGTTGAGGCGAAGTGAAGTGAACGAACACATCGCCCCCACGTAAGTATCCGTCCGAAGGGGAAGATATACAGCAATCCAGCACAGTGGAGCTGGCCCAGGCCAACAGATCGGACAAACGCGCGGGAATCCGGCCGAGTGACGATGCGATGGGTTACGTTATTCATCCATCCCTGCGCAAGTTATATGTAGATATGTGTATGTAAATGGAGAAGTGCATAACTAACTCTCGGCGTGGCTTTTGTGGACGGTGCATATGTATACAGATACTTGCGGAGAACGGTGCTTGGGACTGTACCGCACAAATACTGTAGATACTAGTACTACGTAGTACTAATACACGAGAGCAGACGAGAGGCCATGCGTGACAATCATTGTCGAAAGAGAGAAAGCAGACGCCGCACGAAGACGGCTCCCCGGAAGAATTCTTCCCCTCACGAGCCGCATCCAACCATGCGAATCCGGCTCGTCGGATGTCTGATCGGAGGGGGCGTAAAACGTGCGTACATACCTACAATGGATGTATGTGTGGCTGCGTTTTGCGTCCAGACAAGGCGCGTCGGGATTGATGCGATGCCGAACCGGCGAGAGGGGCGCATGTCTTTCTACGGACGTACACACTCCATCCCTTCTCCCGACACAGATAAGTACTCTACGTGCTCATTCTTCTCTATTTACCTACATATGCGTACATACCGAGTCCGAGGAGCTCGGTGTGGTGTGGATGTCGTAGGACATTCGCCACGCCCCCGTCGTGTTGCCGAGGTAATTGGTATGGGCAGGGAGGGTGCAGCTTTCAGCTGCTTCTGCAATATAATGTATGTATACCACGCGCGATAGATAAAACTTGCTCGGGTTCGTGCTATTGAATTCCTCTCTCTCCCCCGTCTCCCTCTCTCTCTTCCTCCCTCAAACTTTAAAGTTTTTTTTCTCTTTTTTTTTCTCTTTTTTTTTTCTTTTTTTTTCTCTTTTTTTTTCTCCCGCGATCCGAGGACGGACCGGTTCCCAGAAAAAAGCGGAAAAAGAATAGTATAAGAGTGGTCGCAGGCGATTCGATTTATTAAAAAAAAAAAATACCCTGTCGAGCTGAGATAACTGGTTCGCGCCCACACCCAACCGCACCACACCGCCCCCCCAGAAAACCAACCACTCACAACTTCCGTCCCTGATGTCGCAACCCTCGCCGCCAAAACCTTGGGAATTGAACGGTGCCGCTGCTACCTGTATGCACAGAACTTCCTTCCTTCTTCTTCCTTGAATTCCTTGAATTCCTCCAAACCCCCTTTCCCGTTCTCCCTCTCTCTCTCTCTGTCTCTACCTTAAAGACGCGAGAAACTACCTCGGGACTAATCTGATTCGAAACTGTATCTGCATAGCCTTATCACCGCCAATCATTCAAACAATGTCGACACCCGCGACCGGAGCCACTGCTCCAGCAGCTGCCACCGCTACATCGACCGCGACGACGACGATGAGCGGGCCACCGGCGCTTCCGCAACGGCCCGCCACCCTCGCCAACACGGCGCTCACGGCCGGCGCGACCCCCTATTCCACGCTCAACCGACCCGGCTACGGTGGCTTGGGGGGCTACGGAAGCTACGGCGGCGTCGGTACGATGGGCGGCATGGGAGCGTACTCGTCGCCGTACTCGCGGTTCGGTGGCGGGTTCGGCGGAGGGATGTACAGTGGTGGCGGTTTCGGAATGGGCGCGGGAATGGGCGGCTACGGAATGGGCGGCATGGGCGACCCGAACGATCCCATGAGCCTTAGTCGGAACTTTGAGAACTCGACGGCCGCCACTTTCCAGATGATCGAGAGCATCGTCGGTGCGTTTGGCGGGTTCGCACAGATGCTCGAGAGCACGTATATGGCTACACACTCGTCCTTTTTCGGTACGCACACACACCCAATTCCTGCTGTTTTTTCTTTCTTTTCCTTTTGGTTACGTGTGACGCCGGAGCAGGGTCGGTGATAAGGATCATGTGAAGGACTGCAGCTAACGCCAAGCGCCAATCAATAGCAATGGTCAGGGTTGCCGAACAGTTTGGAAACCTCAAGAACACACTTGGGTCGATACTGGGTATCTTTACGCTGCTGCGGTGGGCACGGACACTGGTAGCCAAGGTCACCGGCAGGCCCCTTCCCGTCTCCGCCAGCGATCTGACAGCCGCCAACTTCGCACACTTCGAGGGCCGCGCCGGAAGTCCGCGTCCGTCGAAGAAGCCATTCTTCTTCTTTGTCGCGGCCGTGTTCGGCCTTCCCTATCTGATGGGCAAGCTTATCCGCTCGCTCGCCGCCAAGCAGGAAGAGGAGGAGAAGCGACGGATGGCGGAGAACCCTGCGGCCACTGGAATGGACCCCAGCAAGCTCGAGTTCTGCCGCGTCATGTACGACTTCACCCCCGAGCAGAACAACGGTATTGAGCTCGAGGTGAAGAAGGGAGACCTGGTCGCGGTGCTGAGCAAGAGCGATCCGATGGGCAATCCCAGCCAATGGTGGAGGTGTCGTGCGCGAGACGCAAGGGTCGGATACCTGCCCAGCCCGTACTTGGAGAGCATCGTCAAGAAGGAGCCCATCGCCGCGACGAAGCAGATCGATATCGTTGCTGCGGGCGCAGCGGCGGCGCCGGGGAGTCGCACGGCTACCATGACTAGTGCCATAGCAAAGCCCACAATCACGGTCGACGGAAAGGCAGGGGATATCACTATCGACAGCTTTCAGAAGAACGGGTTTAATTCGTGAGGATGAATGAATTGAGAAGGGGCGTGGACTTTTCGCCTACTGTTAAGTTTCGATGTTTGTTCGTGCGTGCGCGTGGAGTTTGGGAGGGGTTCTTTTCTTTTTCTTCCTTTTTTTGTCACCATGATCGTACACCTTTATGCACCGTGTTCCGTTCGTTGTCTTTTGGCTATCGTTAAATTTTTTTTTTTTTTTTTTTTTTGCACGCCCATGCTCTAAGTACAACTACATCCTGTGAATTGATAGCATTTCCTTTCCTTTTGACATCATCTTGTATTGCGCTGTGTTTTTGTAAAAGAGGGATTGCGAACGGGGGGAGTGGTCGTTGCGTCAGAACTTGTTGACACATTCAATATGTGCATGTTGTTGGACGGTGGAAGTGGAGAGAAATAAACTGGCTAACTATCCGACTCCATCTCGGTACCTACTCGACAGTGTGTTGGGGTAGGTACTCTACTCTGCGTAGCTACACACTGCGAGCATAGTTTTGTCGGTTCGAGAGACAGCTACTGAGCCGTTGACTAGGGAACGGGCAGTCGATTCTGGGCGACTTTCCTGTCCTGCCGTCCTTGCTATCCAAGGTAACTGCTGCTCATCTAGAGGATCCCCATCGTCTATACTTTCGGCCTGCGTCTTCGGAGGGTGCTCGATGCCCGGTGTGCAGACTGGTCAACTCAGTTGTTCCGGGGCAGACCGGTCAATAGCCGTTCCACAACTGCAAGATGGCCACCCTCTGCTGCTGCCTACAGGGCCGATCTTCCGTCCCCATATGCTGCCCCTTCTCCAACAGACGGTCCACTATTGGAAGATGTCCTTCCGATGTTGCCTGGAGGGCAGTTCCTCCGCCGTCGTACGCTGGCTGGGGGTTCACGTCGACACCCATCGTCAAGAGAGCATCCACGATTCCATTGCGACCATTGCAAGCTGCATATTGCAGCCCCGTCATATGCCCGTCGTTCCATGTATGGTCGATGGTTCTAGTGTCCAGGGAAAGAGAGCCGTCTCCTCGTCCCCCGAATGACATGCGTGCAGTCGCATTTCATTATATACGTCTGTGCACATGGCTAATATTAGTTAGACATATTCCCGCGGGCGAGCGGATTTTTATACCCTCTGAAGAAAGACATGACGCCTGCAACTCGGCCCGGTTTTTATGCAATCGCGGATATTCCGAGTCTTTTCCTGGCCTCCTTCTGGTCCTCGCCTTCTGTGCACATTCCCGTTACCACCTTGGCTCTCACTCGTGTCCCCATTCACCAGGCGCCGATACCAATCCGTCACGCTTCCGTCTGCGGTTAAGGCCTCGATGCTTTTCTCTTACTCGTGCTGGGTAAACCTCCAGCTGGGCCGCTATACCGGCAACCATGGCCAAAGACCGAATGGAGTGTCGGGGGAGTCCAGTTCGCCTCCTGCTCCCAGGGTTTGTCTGCTCTAATACGGACTTCAGGGCCGTGATCATCGCAACCCATAGGCAAGGGTAAACTTACTGCATCGGTCAGCAACTGCTTCTAAGCGTGCTCCAGTCACCGCGACCGCAGTGAGGGCTGCAGGCGCAAACGCAGGCGGGTTGTAATTATCCTCCCAACGTGGGTTGAAGTGATATTGTCGTTCGGCTTCATCAGTAAAAAAAAAAAAAAAAAAAACCGTAGAATTCCAGGTGCTCCCGGCGAGCGAATAGGCGCCTCCCCGCCGTCAGCTGCGGGCGAGGGAAGGTTATTCTCTCATTCGGGCGATATATCTATGTACATACCAGTCGGGCGTCAAGGGCCTCGCGATCTTTCTGGGGGGAACGTGCTTATCACCGACCGCCACATCTTCCTGTCCCGCTATATTGTGGGGCCGAGATTTTCCAATGAACCGCGGACTGTTCAGTTAGAGATGCAGTTGGCCAAGAAAATGCCTAATCGACTGCTTGCCGTTCTCCACTGCCCAATAGAGTAGTTTGTCCTCAAACAAAACCCAACGCACACACTGCCGGCGACCAGCGAGCAGCGAGCACGTAGGTATACAACCGATCGACAGAAGCCCTTCCGTGATATTCCTGACCAAATTCGACGTTGTGCCGGTAATAAGCAGTGCGTAATAATCTTCGCTGCGGGGTAGTACCTAATACCAAGAGACTCCGATTTATGGCGCGGTTGGGCATCGCGTCACGCAAAGGGTACGTCCGTACCTTTTTGGTGCCGTAGAGGGCTTTCCTTACGGATCCCGACCGGATTTATACACGGAACACCGACCCTGAAGCCAGGTCTGTGGCGAGAGAGAAAAGTGGATAGTTGGCAAGGCAGCTGTGAAAGGAAATCAACGTGAGCGAGTCCTATTGTTTTCATCGCAATCAAAACTAGGTAGCTAAGTAGGTATGAGATGCGAGCAGTGTATACCAGCAAGTGTTGACAAGTATTTACTCGACATATCTTAGAGCGTATGCAGGTTATCAGACACCAGCGGTCTAAACACCTCATTCCAGCACCTCATCCGTCGCATCCTCGACATCTACATACTTGCGGTCACAATTCTTCCTCCAGCGGCGCTGCTGCAGCGAGCCAGTGATTCAACCTGCCCATCCACTCTTCCATCCACTCAATGTGGCAGTCCTCCCGGATACTCGTCGCCTCTCCTGTTGACGCACAGCAGAAATCTATGATCGCGACGCTCCTGGGCGCAGTCGGGATCGACGAGGATATTGCTCGGCTTCACGTCCTTGTGGAGCACATTGGCGCCGCTAAATCTCTCGCAAGGTCCACTTTGTCTCGCGGAAGGCGGGTTCGTTTCACTTGTTGCGCCAGAGACGGACGGGGCCCCAGCGCTGCCATCGCGGTCTCGAGCGTCAGATGAGGCACGCATTCGAGGGCCAGGAAAACGGTGCCGGGAAGAGTCTCGGCATGCACGAGCGTTCTGCCACACAACGGGATTCCGCGGCCTTGGAGATCCACGAGCGAAGCGTATGTAGGCCTGGACTTCGTGGATCAGCGTAAAACGACTGTGAAGGGGGAAGGGTTTCAGAACTAGCTTGAGGTACGGGCGCTTTCCAGTGTGTGCAGCAGCAATCACGCAAGCTTGCTGCAATGCAGATCGCACTCACAAAAGAACCACGAGCTTGTCATGGATGTACATGGCAGCCGTGCAGAAGGGATTGAGTTGGAAGCAGTGGGTTCCCGGGTGCGGACACTGTTGTCGGGCTGCTTCCGCTGTAGGAAACAGCATCATGCTCCCAATCCACATCGGTATCGTCGACGAGTATCTCATGGCACCGGAGAAGAGTTTTCGTCTCCCATTGGTCGGTTAACCCCGTTTGCAGTTGACTGTTCGGCACTGTCGCCAGACTGTTAGTAGCGATCACCGCTCTGGAGATATATAATCGCAGCAAAAGGGCCTGTGGAGTTGCCGTACACGCGCATCCTTGTCGGGAACGAGCCGAGCCCAGACTCAGGCGCAACTGCTGCAGTCCTATCCACTACGTGTAGGCGACCAACTGCCTAACGGTGAGGTTGTTTGGCTTCCCCGTCTCGGCACAAGCAAGCTAGATCGGATGGTCAGTCCCCTGTCGGCAATTGGCACTGGCGAACTCGGATGACAGTCATTCGCTCGTTCATCAGCATGGCCTGACGGCATTTGGTTCTCACGACAGGCTTGCAGATCCGGCGGGTCAGGATATCCCACCTGTCGGTGATGCCCTTGCCAGCTTCGAGGGCCATCCGCGCCTTATAAACGACACGGGGAGCCTTGAACTTGATCAGCGCAATGGGCTCTGCGGCGTCCATCGGACCGAACTTTCGACCTGTCGCCATTTCCGCAGAGCACGCGCGGCCGTGGCCTCCCGATCACCCGACATGGCAGGCAGTTTCAGTTCAGGCTCCGGGATGAGATCGTAGTGCCTGGGCCCGGTGGGCAGCACTATCCCGAGGACGACGGGCACAACAGGATCAATTAGATAGCTGAGGTAGAACCTGGCGGCGTCGCGCTTCTCCATTATGTATTCGTGGTGGGTCGCTAGGTCGGCGGGCACGGGGGTTGCGACACGTTTACGAGTCGAAATCACCGCAGTCGCTCGTCTTCCCGATCTAGGAGAAGAACTCGTCAATCATCTTCTTAGGGTATTCGCACAGGCTCTCGGGACTGATCTTCTCGTATTGGAAGTTGGATGATGCGGATTCCGGCGCTCCACGGAATCTGTTCTTCGAATGATCCGGTGGGATCGGCACTTGGGAGAGGACAGATGCCGCTGACTCGCCAGGAGTCGGAGCCGCCAGAGCAGTATCTCCAGAGATCGACCGCGACCAAGATGTGGTGACAGGGTGGACGAGAGGGTGTGTTCCGCTGTACTGCGGAAGCGGTGATGTGGAATTGGATTGTGGCGAGGTATAGAAGTTGCACCCTAATCGATGGACGGTTGATCCGCATTGTGTTCAGAACTTTTTCATGCAGAAAAGTGGAAACACATCGAGGCACTGTCACGATGCGGTAACTGAGCTAGTTCAGGAGAGGCGGCATCCAGAACAATGCACTCAGTGGAACGAACATGCTGCGGCCCACCGAAATCTCTCGCATTAATCTCGACTTTCCGTTGGCCCAATCCCGTCGTTTTGTGGCGGAGTGGAGCACCGTGCGGAACATCGAGACTTCACTGCGTCTATCTATAAACCGACAAGTTTTCCCGAATATACATACGACCTGGATTTGCAGTGGTCCGTATCCCTTGTGCCAGAGATCAGTTGATAAGCGGTTCGATAGCAACAGCGGCTTCGCCGTACGAATGGAGGCAGCAGGAGATGCATAGGTAGTCCCTTGGGTTTCAATCCGGCGGCGGTACACTACTAGGTACATACAGCACGACCGAGATCCGCAGGCTCCAAAGGCGGCGCTTGAGCGATTCTAGAGGTGCGGTTGATATAAGCTCAGTGGCGTGTGGAACTAACTAGTCTACATAGGTAAGTATCAAGACAGGGGCTTGGTACCTAGTGTCCGCGAGCCGGATACATATATATCTAGATACTGGATGCACATGTGGGTAGATAGTCCCCGGACCAGTGGAATAACAAACTTAAAATACACTCTGCGGCACACTCTGTGACGTGCTTCGTCGAGCGCAAAAAGCAATCCATCGCAAGCCCCGAACGTAGGCCTTCGTGCGCTATTCTTGAGTCCTACATCACAGGGTATCACCTTGTGGCGTTTTGCAGTGGGCTTACCTTGTATGGCTGCTCCTGCTCTGTGATCGTCATGATCCAATAGGGTCGCACACGATTAATGAATCATCATCATCATCAGCGCCTGCTCTGTGGAACCTTTCCACCACCACAGGATGGCCGCTCCCTGACGCTGCCTGGAGGGCTGTTCTCCCATTCTCCGCTGGCGCTGCGTTGACATCGGCACTCTTCTCCAAGAGTTGGTTCACCACTTCAAGGTGGCCTCCTTTGGATACTGCTGGACTCGCCTCTGGCAGACCCGTCGGTAGTTTAGTGGAATGGCTCGCCCATGCCAGCAAGCGCGTAGAGCAAGCGCCCGATGCTAGTCGTCAGGAGCGGATCTTTGTTAGAAGGTGCCTGGAAGCGCGGTCGTCGTGTGAGCGAAGACCGCTCAAGGACAATATACCCACTCGGCAAAGGCAAGCTAGAATAAGTTGCGAGGCGCATAGCATCGTACTGTTGCCGGCCAATGCCCGGGAATACTTTCACGGGGGAGACACCAGCTGGCTAGACGAGCGCTTCTGATGGTGCTCCTACTGGGAGTATTGTTCGAGCACGTCGGAGCAATAGAAGATCCTGTGGCACGAGGTGGATTGAACATCGCCACAGACCACCGGCCGGACAGGACGAACGCGAGCACGTAAGATCGAACAAGAGAGAAGGAGCATAAACGTACGAATCCGGGCCGACCCCGGGCATGTAAGGGAGGAATAAGTTGGGGGTTTGTCTTTGCCTTCCGGCCCGTCTGCGGAGGGGCCAGCCTGCCAACAGACGGCCCATTTGCCAAACGGACTGGGATCCACCGGCTGACCGTCTGCGGAGAAATAGCCAAAGGGTTAAAGACTAGGTATATCTAAGCTTAAAGGTCCTTCCTCACCGACGCACTCTTTTGGTGGTAGGGGAACACCGGTACCAGTGTTTGAGATTGTCCTTGTCGTAGGGGGAAAGGGAGATCTTCCGTCTCCTGTTCAAGTCGGACGCTGATACTGCTGCAGTCCCGGCGGTATTTTGGACTTCTGCTGCCTTCACCTATGGCCACCTGTTGGGGCATCCATGGATAAGTGGGTTGCGGTGCCTCTCTCGCCATCGATCGGAGTTTATGCACATCAATGCCCATGCGAAGTACCCGGCCACCGATGACGACATACACCCCCGCATTACGCAGCGACGGCTCATGGCATACCTACCCTACAACCTTGTAACTCTAGGACCCAGACAACTACAGTATCTCCACTCCATCCAAGCCAGTACTGCAGTGCTCGCTCCAAGACAACGAAACAATGGCCGTCGCCCCAAGATTCACCTCGCACATCCTCTCCGCGCATCCAGTGAGTGGCGCGGGCTCAGTGCACTCGATAGAGCTATGTGAGTCGCCCCCCCCCGGCGGGGCGCCAGTCCTCCTTTCCTTCGCGATTCCTCGCTGACATCACGGCTAGATCTGGACTACGTCTGTCCCGTGAGTTCCCCCCCTGCCATCCCCCCGTGTTTGTGTCTGACGCGCGTGTAGTTCTCGGCGAAGCTCCTGACGACGTTGCACGCGGACGTGCTGCCGCTGACGACGTTCTATCCGAAAGCGCGGTTCATCCTGCGGCACCAAGTGCAGCCGTGGCATCCGTCGTCGACGCTGGTGCACGAGGCCGCGCTCGCGGTCGAGCAGCTCGCGCCGCAGGGGTTCCTCGCATTCTCGGTCGCGCTCATGCAACGGCAGAAGGAGTTCTTCGATGTCAGCGTCGTCAACGAGACCCGCAACCAGACCTACGCCCGCCTCGCGGAGCTCGCTCAGGACGTCACCGGCGTTGACGCTGATGCTGTTTTGGACCTCCTCAAGATAAGCGACAAACCAGGCGCTGACGGGGCGCTGAATACCGGGAATAAGGTCCGTGTCATAGTGGATCAGATAGCCCGCCCCCTACCATCCTACTAACTACCCCGCGATGCATAGGTAACGAATGACCTGAAGCTCCACATCAAAGCCACCCGCTTGGTCGGCATTCATGTCAGTCCGACTGTGGTCGTCGATGGAATCGTCGAGAACTCGATATCTTCCGGCTGGACGAAGGAGCAATGGGTTGCGTGGTTGGATAAGTATGTGGTTTGATCTGGGCGATTTTCTACTTGGCTACATCGCACGTGTGTGTATGCACATATCTACATACTTATGTATCGAACCCTTTCTCCCAATCGTTTGAAGGGAGCGGTACTGGACGGGACGTAAAGCTAGCACAACAAACTTCTACCTATCATACTTCTCTCGTTGACTGTGAAACGAATGCTCAGCGCAGCAAACGCAACAAAACAAAGTCGAGACGTCATCCCCACCACTGGCATCTGCAAATGCAATGTTCTTTCTCTCCCATTGAGCCACTGGGCCCGCATCATTGGGTGGTTGGCTTCGACTACCCACTTCGTATTTCATTGGGTTTTCGTTAATCCAAATCAAGCAGCTCCCTCCTTCCCGCCCACCGCGGTTGCTGTTTTCGATGAAACCAGAAGTTTCCAAGGAGACACGCAGACAGCAAGGCCACTAATAGTATTTGACAATGGGAAAGATGCTCCGATTCCCAAAGGACGGTTGTGGAGTCTTTCGTTGTGCTGCGGCGGGAGAATGTACGGCTACCATTGGTGCGAGGGGGTGAGAAACCCGTGTTCTGTACATGGTTACTTCTGTGCGCTTCAGTGGTGTAGTGGAGAAGTTACTCGATGGAGGAGGGGCGGTTGTCCGATTGGATATTTTTTGTGGATATCTATCAGAACGCACTCAAAAGCACTATGCAAGTAGTGCATCCAATGGCAAGGGTAGATGGCGTTGGTGTGTAAAGTACACAGACTATATGTATTTATGCAAATTATTTTTTGAGCTGTGGCTTTGTTCTTAATCCTCTTTTTCTGAGGCCATGGAAGTGTGGAGGAGAACTGCAGATCGTTTCTCGACCTCAGATCCTACCTCCTCTCCCTCATCCCTCTCTTCTCGCCCACGGAGCTCCCACTCCGACACCTCACTCGTCTTCCTCAGCCAAGTCCGGAACTCGCCTCCCCACCTCCGTGGTGGAGAGGAAGGCTAGGACTACCTTGCTGCACCGTACGTCCGCGAAAAGGTCTCGGATCTTGAACCTTGCCCCTCGCTGTCTCTTTCCGCACCTCCGCCCATATATAGCGTTTTCTGCTGGCGCTTCCACTGCGGGCAATTCTTGATGCCAACAGGGATCGTCCTGGCCTAAGAATAGTTACTACCAGCGCACCTGAATTCCTACCAATGAGCTTCCGCCGCTGCTATCACCACACCCTGCAGAGTTGCTCCCAGCCCGCAGAAGTACGGCTTCGCACAACATATGCTTTGGGGCCGCAACCATACAGACAATTGTCTGCGGAGGTTGTACTACACACATTCGCGGATCGCGTTGGAGCGGAGAAAGCAAGATGCAGATGCCTAGATATCTATCTATTTGAAAGGTGTTTAAATGCAGAGTGCTGTCCGCTGAAGATCATTGAACCGTGCCAAGATACGACCCCACCATGTCAACCGAAATGTCGAAGTCCCATATACAATTCCGCATGGGAACGATAGCGAGGGATGTTCGGACCGCGGAAGAACTTGATAGCGCGTTGCAGGATATCAATAGCAACGATAGGGTGAGTGGGACGCAGCGTTCACTCGTTCGCATTGTGGGACGTGAACTGACAGTTAATAACTACGCAGAAAAATCCAGTGTCTTTCACGTGAGCTCGCATCGCTCGATTTGAGTGTTGACGGCATCTGATAGTTCTACAGATACAACGAATTCGATATCGAGCCCGAACTCTTGACAAGCCTATCCGCGGCGCTCTTTGAGCGAGTGTCGAATACCTATCAGGGAGAACTACTTCCCGGAATTAAGCCCCCCGATGAGGCTGAGACCAATTTTTTGGCAAAACACCATATTTTCAGATGCTCCGATTGTGGTGGACGGAATGGGAGTACCTGTGGTCAGCACGCTTTCACGACATTGGACATCACTTACCTACTGCAATACTGATATGCCACAGATCATGTGGCTTCCTTGACTCGAATACCACGCCTGACATTGTCCAGTTTGAACCCTTAGGACCCCCCATACCAGCCTGATAACACTGACTCCTTGGTAGAAACCCTACCTCCTCGCGGTAACACCGATGGTGATGATGAACAAGGAGTGGAGTTTTCACCAAGGAATTTTACGCTTAAGTTTCATACAAGGCACGTTCTGTTGGCGGGACGGCGGTCACCATGATAAAGACTCACAATGTGTACAGTGAAGGGTCCCGCGAATATGTTCGTACGAATGCATGGTTCTACAACATCCCAGATGTCCATGGCAGA
>Ga0307516_10002990_pt1 | contig 22077 bp, 24 predicted proteins | sample 19_EM_MG_FD_203310 | JGI IMG/M metagenome (GOLD analysis project Ga0307516, IMG submission 203310) | Populus trichocarpa ectomycorrhiza microbial communities from riparian zone in the Pacific Northwest, United States - 19_EM | ecosystem: Host-associated > Plants > Roots > Unclassified | place... | reverse complement strand
AAAAATTAAACTTTTTAAAGTTTTGAATAGGGTGATACGATCCATGAAAGGTCAAATTCAGATTTTGATGTAAAACGTGCAACTATCCAGTTTTACGGCAATAATCATAATTCTCAATCCGACCTTTGGATCAAGCTAAAATTGTACGTGAAGTGTCTTGACATGTTGTCCTACCTTGGGTTAAAATTTCAGGTCAATCGGAGTTCGGTAAGGCATCTCAATACGGGTCAACAGAGGCTGTATGAATTTTGTTATTTACTTCCTTTTGACTTGTGGACTTCCTATTTGGCTAGGATTCTTTTTCTAAAAGTATGTGGCAGCTTATTTTGGGAATCTACTAATAATACAAAGATCTTCAATGGGTTGCAACATAGTTTCCAAGTGTGGCAAGGATTCATAAATGTTTCAGAATCCTTTTCTTTCAAGGATTCCTTATTCATCCTACCTCCAACAAGGAAAGAAGATTTTAGAATTAATTCTACCTTCAGATTTGATTCTCCTAGCTTATATGAGACTTTTAAAGGGCGACAAATCTGATCCTATCATATTTAGGATATTAAAGTCGGATTTATTATTGTTATTATTATTTTCTTCTTAGTTTAGGGTTTATTTATATTATTTAGGTTTAATTGAAAGTAAGCATCATATAAGTCCACATAAGGGTCCACTAGGGTTTATTTTTAGTTTGGAGTCACTATAAATAAAGGCATAACCAGACATGTAAGGTTAGACAATTCAGATTAATAAAACTTCTTATTTGTCGTACTATGTGTGTGTGTCCCTTCCATGGTTCTCTAAAGAACTGAAAAATGACTTATCGAAGAACAACTGTCTTCGTGGCGTCATCCTTATACTTCTTGTTCGCGAATCAATATTCGTTGGGTGAGGGTCTCCGTTTCCAATAGTACAAGTTATCTTTAGGATAATCTCCCTTCCTTTGATGCGAACCTCATGATCACGTGGTCATGCAACACATGCAAACACATCAATTCCCGGAAAGCCAAGTAAATCAGGTTTGATGCGAGTGTGACACAAAGATAACTTGTACCTTGGCACCAGCACTATTGAAAATGGAAAATCACCACCCAACAAATATTTATTCGCAAACGAGAAGTATAAGGATGATGCCACGAAGCCAGTTGTTCTTCGATAAGTCATTTTCAGTTCTTTAAAGAACCAAGGAAGGGAGATTATCCTACCATCACACAATAAGTGCAGCAAAAGAAGTTTATTGATATGAAAATATCGTAACCCTTACATGTCTGGTTATCCCTTTATTTAAGCCTATTCAATGCTTCTTTAAGCTTTTGTGCCTTGGCTCTTGTAATTGGCCCAATTGGCACCTCTAATGGGTTGTTGGTGATTAATACTTAAAAATGCATTTTAATTAAGGTTTTATATCATCATATTGCACTTAAAGTATCATTAAATTCCATAACTTAAGCATGTTTTATAATAACAAGTCTGATAATATAAGATATTTTTAATTTATGGTAAATGTTCATTTTAAATGCAGGCATATCTCACAATTTAAAAAATTAATTGATGTGTTTAACTATTAAAATTAAGAAGATAAAGAGATGTTGGTTCAATTCAAACTAGAACACCATTCGGTTATTATATCATAACCAGAGCTATAAATCTTGGATTTAGGTCTGGGTTTATCTTGATGGAAAACTAAGACATATGCCTAAAACATTCATGAAGAGTCCAAGATTTGAAGCTGCCATTTTCGAGCTCAAATCTTAGCAACAAAAAATAAGTTTGAACTTGTCTGCAGCCCAGACATTGTTTAGTGTTCAGCTCATATCATGAGTTCTAGAAGTCCAAATGAGCTCATTCCTTTTTTGGTGGAAATCTGAGGCAAATGCCCACAACTTTTATGAAAACTATCTGTTCAAAATCTGATGTTAGCAATGACATTTTGTCCAGACAACAAGTCAATAGCTAGCCACCAAGTCAAAAGGTGGCCACCAACTAAATAATTAGTTATCAAATCAATAGTTTTGAATTTTAGCCTATAAAAGGAGGCATTTGCCATACATTTAGGTATCTTTTTTTTCAAATCAAGATCATGCTCTTACTTTCTTTCTTTGTATTCTTGTAATGCTAAAGTTTTATTTCATGTTATATTTTCATTAATCTCTTATTTATACTTTTCATCATAATTATGTTCTTATCTTGTTTATTTTAGTTTCTTTTCTTCATTATGTTTAGCTAAGTTTATTTGTTAAGGTGAAAAGGTTTCACTAATGGTGTTAGAATAAGTATAATATAAACTCAACATGGACTTTAATGTTTATATTCAAGAAAGTTTGCTATTAACATGTCTTGTCATTTTTATCTTACTCACTCTTAATACCTTGCTTGTTAAATGGTTAATCTAGATTTGTGTTGTACAACCCTTGGTACAACAAATACTTAATCATTTCATAGTCAACTGTACGGTTAACCGACATCTGTGCTATGAAAGAAACTTGATTTGTTGTTGACATAAGTTAGCATCATGAATTCCTGACAATATTTATAAGTACTGGTATTACTTAAATAAGATAATTAATATGATCATGTTAATAATTTATAATGAGCCATTAATGATAAATCATCCGATGGGAACCTCCTTTTTGTGTGGTTTCTAGTTAAGTAATAAAAGGAGTTTATATTATACTTATTTGAAATACCATTAGTGGATTCTCTAACATTGACAACTGTTTTATCTTTGTTTAATACTCACATTAATATCACATCTCAAAGTTCTTGTCAACTCCTTTTCTTTTACTTGTGATTTTATATAGTTAACCTCTATATGGATCGACCCCGGTCTTGCCGGGTTATTTATTACTTTGACACTCCTGCACTTGGGATAAGACATCAACTATTTGATCACGTCAAGTTTTTGGCGTTGTTGCTAGGGAGGTAAGTTACTGTATAAATTATATATTTTATTTTATTTTATTTTTCTTTTCATATTTTTCCTTTCTAATTTTGTTTCTTCTTTTTTTTTTCTTTTACACTTGTATGAGAGTTTGGTCATGCACATTAAGTGATAGACTCTGTAGGGAATCTTCATCTTCTTCAGAAAACATGGCCGAAGAGGATAACCAGTCACTTCATAATGAGAATAACCGTGTTAGAACACTTAAAGACCACATGAATCCAACAAGAACAAGTGCACCATCATGTATAGTTTTTCCTCTTGATGCATCTCACTTAAATTTTAAACCAGGTATTATTAAACTTTTACCTATTTTTCATGGCTTAAATATAGAAAATCCGTACTTGCATTTGAGAGAATTTGAAGAAGTTTGTAACACTTATAATGACTCAAATTATAGCATGAACACCATCAAATTAAAGTTTTTTTCCTTTTTCTCTAAAAGATAAAGCTAAAACATGGCTACAAAATCTTAGATCAGGATCCATTCGTGCTTGGGATGAAATGCAACAACAGTTTTTAAAGACGTTTTTCCCTTCTCATAGAACAAACTCTTTCAAAAGACAAATCACCACATACACTAAAAAATCAGGAGAAACATTTTACCAGTGTTGGGATAGGTATAGAGACTTGCTCACTACTTGTCCTCATGATGGTTTTGAAACATGGAGATTAGTTTCACACTTTTATGAAGGGTTGACACCTAAAGATAGGCAAATGGTAGAATTGATGTGCAATGAAACTTTTAAAGATAAAGACCCTGATGAAGTAATGGAGTACATGGACCTTTTAACTGAAAATGCTTAGAATTGGGACACTGCAGGTACTTGTGAGACACCGGGTAAAACTCAACCTCATACATCTAGTGGATGCATGTACAACCTTAGGGAAGATCATGACCTCCAAGTCCTTTAATTTGCACACACAAGATTTATTTGAAGGAAAATGCTAAACCGTCTAGAGAAATGCAACGAAGGCTTAATCCTAATATGAAAGAAGTAGTGAGAAATGAAGTCATTAAACTTCTAGATGATAGAATCATTTATCCCATCTCTGACAGCAAATGGGTAAGTCCTACCCAAGTTGTACCTAAAAAGTTTGGAGTTACTGTGATAACAAATGAGAAAAATGAGTTAATTCCATCTTAGACTATTACTAGTTGGCGCATGCTACATACCTTGTTTTGGATGTGACATCGAGTGTGAAATGTTTTCCCGTTGCGTATCTACATAACCTTCTTTGATTTGCATGTTCAGCGCACGCCTTATAGTAGGAATCCATCATTAAATAAGTTTTCAAGTCAGCTAAGAATACTTTCCAAACAAGAAAACTAAAGAGGAGGCAACTTCAGATTTGATTCTCCTAGCTTATATGGGACTCCTAAATGGTAGCAAATCTGATCCTATCATATTTAGGATATTAAATTCTAATTTATTATTGTTATTATTATTTTCTTCTTAGTTTAGGGTTCATTTATGTTATCTTGGTTTAATTGTAAGTGGGCATCATATAAGTCCACATAAGGTGTCCATTTGGGGGTTTTTTTTTTCAATCTAGAGCTAGTATAAATAAAGGCATAACCAGACATGCAAGATAGACAATTCAGATTAAAAACACTTGTTGTGTGTTGGTGGGATAATCTCCCTTCGTTGGTTCTCCAAAGAACCAAGGATAAGAGATCAATACACTTCACTTGTCGCAGTTGTTGTGTGTTGGTGGGATAATCTCTTAAGAACAACTGATTTTGTGGCGTGATCCTTATACTTCTCGTTCGCTAATCAATATTCGTTGGGTAGAGATTTGCCTTTTTAATAGTGTTGGTGCCTAGGTACAAGTTATCTTTATGTCACACTCCTATCAAACCTGATTTACTTGCCTTCTCGGGAATTGGTGTCTTTGCTTGTAGGTTGCTTGACCGCTTTTTCAAGAGGAACTTGCATCATTTGGTATCTGAATGATACGATCCGGGCAATGAAAAAAATCAGATTTGGATTCTAATGTGTGCAGTTGTCTAGTTTTACAACAACAATTATAATTCCTAATCTGATTGTTAGATCTAGCTGAAATTTTATATGGAGTTTCTTGACATGTTTTTCTACCTAGGAGTAAAATTTCAGGTCAATCAGAATTAAGGAAGGCATTGCAATACTGGTCAATAGAGGATGTACAAATTTTGTTATTTACTTCCTTTTGACTTGTAGACTTCCTATTTGGCTAGGATTCTTTTTCTACAAGAATGTGCCAACTGGTTTTAGGAATTTCCTAATCTTTCAAGGATATTTAATGGGCAACAATATAGTTTCCATATGTGGTATGAACTCCATATTAATGTGGAATTCTTATGGTGTATGGAAACAATTATTCTATGCTTATTATAGTAGGAATCTATCATTAAATAAGTTTACAAGTCAGCTAAGAATACTTTGCAAACAAATAAACTAAAGAGAAAGCAACTTCAGATTTAATTCTCCTAGCTTATATGGGACTTCTAAAAGGCATCAAATATGATCCTATCATATTTAGAATATTAAATTCAGATTTATTATTGTTATTTTTATTTTCTTCTTAGTTTAGGGTTTCTTTATATTATTTGGGTTTAATTGTAAGTGGGCATCATATAAGTCCACATAAACCCTAAGGGGTCTATTAGGGTTTGTTTGAGTCTAGAGTAAGTATAAATAAGGCATAACTAGACATGTAAGTTACGTAATTTTCATATCAATAAATTGCTTTTGCCACACTATTGTTGTGTGTTGGTGTGATAATCTCCTTTCCATGGTTCTCTAAAGAACTAAAAACGACTTATCGAAGAACAATTGGGTTCGTGGCGTCATCCTTATACCTCTCGTTCGCAAATCAATATTCGTTGGATGGGGATTTTTCATCTTCAATAGTGCTGGTGCCTAGATACTTGTGTCACACTCCTATCAAACTTGATGTACTTGGTTTTTCTGGAATTGATGTCTTTGCGTGTGGGTTGCGTGACCACTTGATCATGAGGTTCGCATCAGCTGGTATGGGCTCTTCTGAGACCTGAATTAGATGAATTAGAGTCTGTCCTTCATGCTCCTTAGATGTCCCAAGCTCCCCTAGGTCCATCTTGCTCCATATATTCCGTACAAGCTCATCCAATGCTTCTTTAAGCTTCTTTGCCGTAGCTCTTGTAATTAGCCCAATTGGCACCTCTAGACCGTTGGCATGATTACGCTTGGTGTTGGGCTGATCCTCATCAGAAGTTGAAGTCTACCCACATAAGAAAGATGTCATTTGACCCAATAAACCCGAGAGAACTTCCATAACAAGAACAAACATGTAGGGCGATACCTTATCTAAAACCTTTAGATCCAACAAAGAAACCGTGAAGTTCTCTGTTGATTGAGACTGAGAATCTAGTAGTAGAGATACATTCACCAATCAAATTAACCATGCGAGAGGGAAAGCCAATAAGAAATCCCTTCTTACGAAGTCATAAGCTTTCATAAAATCCACCTTCATAGAGCATCAAGGAGGACCCCCCTATTTATGTGATAATTATGAAGAAGTTATTGAGAAAGTAAGATATTATCACTTATATTTCTCCCTTCAACAAAAGCAGCTTGGAAAGGCCCAACCAGATCCGCCAATACTCCTTTAATTCTATTAGCGATGAGCTTAGCAATGCATTTGTAAACAGTATTACAACATGAGATAGACCTAAAGTCCACAACCTTTGATGGGTTAGGGACTTTAGGGATTAAAGATATAGTTGTAGCATTTACTTGCTTGGGAAGCCGGCCATAAGAGAAGAAAGATCGAATAGCATTAATAATGTTCGGGCTGACAATACTCCAAGATTTCTTAAAGAAACGTACACTGAAACCATCTGGATCGGGAGCTTTATTGTCCTTAAGAGAGAAAAGGGTCTTCTGAATTTCTTCATTGGTTATAGGAGAGTCGAGGAATATACTTTGAAGATGAGATAATCTTCTAAGGAGAGCCCAAAAAGCATAGAAGAATCAAGAACCATTTCATAATTAGAACCTCCTAAAATCTTCTGAAAGTGACTCACAATAGTATCCTTAACCTCCATGACATCTATAAAACACATCCTATTTTCATTATGGATAGAGAGGATCTTGTTGCGGCTGTGAAAACCTTTCACCGAATTGAAGAAGAATTTCTAGTTTTTATCCCCTAGGTTCAACCATTGCAGCCGTGACTTTTGCCTAAGGAAGCTCTCCTCAGCTTCATCAAGCCTCACATACTCCTTCAGCTCAGTTCTATGGATCTCTAAATCTGAAGGATTTGTTTGCATCCGACATTGAGCCTCTAACATCTTCTCTGAAATCTTACAAAAGTACTTGAGATTAAACTATTTCAAAACCCCTTTAACATTTTTCAACTTGTTACACAAAACATATATGGGAGTGTCTATGACCTCCTTACATTATGTCTCAAAAATCAAGGGCAGAAAAAGAGGATGATCTGCCCAAAAATCAAAGAACTTGAATGGAAGCTTCCTTTTCGGCAAACTTGCCATCTTAACTAACATAGGAGAGTGATCTAAGATACCAAAGGTAGAAAGCAAGTTTCCAAACTTGTAAATTTGCAATTCCATTTGACATTAACAAGAACCTGATCCAGCTTCTTCAAGAGAGTATTGTTACTTTGTCGATTGGTCCAAGTGAATCTAGAACTCTAAGATCTTCTAGACATGACTTCAGCACATAATTGTTGAGGTCATTTTGCCACCCCGACCATGACATAGTGCCTCCACACTTCTCATCGTGTGATCGAATAGCATTGAAATCCCCCAATAGAATCCACGGAATAGTCTCCCAGGAAATACTATAGTTAACAATTTCAGACCACAAAGCTTCTCATTTAGACGAACAATTATCTCCATAGACAAAGGAATAATTGAAGGAAACACTTGATCCTACCATAGTAACGATGATGTACCTTGCATTCAATATAGAAATCATTGCAAGAGCATCGACAACTACATTAACTTGCTCCTTTTTATACATGATTGCATATGGAAATGACTCAACCTGTTGATGTCCTTACTAGTATTCCAAAGGTAAATCTAAAACTCAACCTAAACGTACTTGTAATGATGTTTTAGGTGTCAGGGACTTGGACATTATGCTTTAGAGTGTCCAAACAAGAGAATCATGATGATTAGAGATAATGGTGATATCAAATCTTAAAGTGACAGATCTAATTGTGAAGGAATGTTGCCATTGGAGGATAATAATGGGGATGAGTTAGCATTAACGGTTGAGGAGTCCTTGGTTATAAGACGAACACTGAAGGTTCAGATCAAGAAAGATGAAAAAAATTAAAAAAAAAAAGAAGAACATCTTCCATAAGTGTTGCTATGCATAAAACAAGGTGTGTAGTTTAATTATAGATAGTGAAAGTTGTGTTAATGTTTGTCATACCACCCTTGTTAGTAAACTGAATTTGTGTATTGTTAAGCATGCTACCGAATGCTTTTGTACAAGACAACGAAAAGCTCAATGTTTTACTGGATCATTCAAACCTCTGATGTTCCAACATCCAATAAATATAGTGAACAAAACATAAGGATGCCGAAACCAACTATGGACATAAAATTACCTCGAATTTCCCCCACGCAAGGAGCCCTAATCCCTTCTTCTTCTTCTAATTATTAGAAGCCCTAATCCCTTCTTCTTCCTATCCTCAAGAAAGTCTTTAGCTTTACTTACTAGTTGGTTATTGGTGTTGGTTGAAAACAAAGGGAATTGCAGAGAAGGGCTTGTTCCTTTGGGATAATCATCATCTGAAACATTCTACACTGTGATATTCTCAACTTCAACTTCCATACAATCTTCTTACTTGGCCGAAGAACCCGAGTAAGGTAAGACACTTGTGTTAATTTCTTAACCAGAAGCATCAATTTCAACACAAAAGCTTGCATAAGTTAGGCGTTCGCGCATTAGTCTATTGACATCAGCATGTAAATGAACCCCTAAGCACTAGCAACATAACTCAGTCCCTTATTAGTCCAATATTCTAAGGGAACATGATGAAGCTTAATCCAAATAGGAATTCTGGATAACTCAACTTTAGAGAATTGCATGTTTGGCGTCCATCTTCTAAGGACCGAATGTCTTTGACCATGTGTCATGGAGCATAGTTTAGGATAGTAGAGGCATGTTCAACCGAATCAAATGAGAAGATAAAATATCCATTATCTGAATACAACACTGTAAATGGAAGTTTTGGTCTTACAAAGTATCTAACAATGGTGGATTGCCAAAGAGTACAACCTTCTTCAAAGACATCTATAGGAGGACAAAATGTCACCCGTGTAGCATCCATGGAGGGAGGTAAGAAGAATAAGTTTTGGTTTACAGTAGAGCCAGCACTAATGCCTCAGCTAGCCTCACATTTAACAGTACTGAAGAGGATTATCAGATTTGGGGGATACACTTTGCAGGGGATATCTCCTTTCTAAGCTATAAAAGAGGAGTCTACTTACTTTCCCATATGATGCTCTAAAACTTTCCTTTTTTTTTGTAAGTTAATGTATGTATTAAAAGAAGAAGATACAAAAATTATAAGGGGCATACCCCAGATTTACAATGAGAACAGAAACATAAAACAACAGATGGCGACAGGCTAGCCACCGAACAGACAACAGAGACCAACTAGATTCGTTAGGGAAACCAAAACAACCAACTAAGTATCAAATTAAGAATCTATGTTATTGACCCTCCAAGCTCTTTAGATCCTTTTGTGTTTTCATCTGTTGGTAGAACATTCCTCATCAAATCAAGCTTATCGCGAATGATACATTTGATTTGATCAAAGACCAAATTCGAAGTTCTAGACATTCCTATAAAGATCCTTGCATTCCATTCTTGCCAGATATGATACACTGTAGCTGCGAAACTCAGTTTACGAGAAAAATTGACGAAACTTTTGCCATGCCAAGTGATAGTGGTCCATCGAATCCATTCATCCCAGCCTTTTGTCATTCTTGGAATGTCGCATCTGTCACAAACATCCCACCATATCGCTTTAGTATGGGAGAATTCAAAGAACAAGTGGTTGTGATCTTCATTGTTGCGGAGACAGAGTAAGCATCTATTGGGACCATGTATACCAAACCGATGAAGTCTATCTTGAGTTGTGAGTTTTTGTTGGACAACCATCCATAGAAGAAATGAATGTCTAGGAACAACATTCTTGAACCACACAATGTCATGCCATGCAACCATCTGATGATGAATTCTTAGTTGCTCCCAAGCTACTTTGACCGAGAATCTGTGATTTGGCGAATCCAACCAAACAATCTCATCCTTTTACCCCATCTTAGGATTAGAATTGGAAGGAATAGCTTCTACAATGGGGTGCTAGCCAATAGCTTGGGTGGTAGGAATTTTCCATTCTAAGTTATGAATCAGCACATTCACCTTCGCGTTCTTTTTCATACCTGAATCATAGATGAACCTTTCACCGTAAGAATCCGCGAGTGGGTTGTGAGGATGCCAATTGTCAAACCATAGAGAGGTTGTCATGCCATCTCCTATGATGTACTTCATCTTCGGCCATGCTAAAGATCTGAGCTTTAGAATCTTCCCCCAAGCCCAAGAGCAATTCTCTAGCATCTTGATTGTCCAGAAATTCCTACCTCGCAGCAGATTGGATCTGATCCAAGTAGACCAGATTGAGCCATCTGAGTCATTGCACAGGTTCCAAATGTGTTTCAACAAGGCAATCTTGTTCCATTCTGTTATCCTTTTTATTCCTAGCCCCCCCTCCTTTTTTGGAAGACATGCCTGATCCCAAGCCACTTTAACCCTAGTAGTTCTCATATCTGAGCCTGACCAAAGAAAGGATCTCATAATTTGCTCAAGATTTTTTATTACTCGCCCTGGTAATAGAAAGAGAGATGCCCAATAGACCTGGATGGAGAATAAAATTGAATTAATCAGTTGTACTCGTCCTGCGTACGAGAGTGTTCTACAAGTCCAATGTCGAACTTTAGAGGTGATTCGATCCACGAGGCCCTTACAATAAAAAACCTTTATTCTGGACGAGATAAGAGGCACTCCCAAATATTTCATAGGAAGCTCCCCCTCTCTAAACCCAAGAATACGGATAACATGTTCCCTCTCAGCACCTAACAAACCGCTCAAGAAGATGTCACTTTTGATCGGATTTGGATATAGACCTAATAGATCTTGAAACTCTGTGAGCACATTTGTGATCATACGAATTGAGTTTACATCCCCTTTGCTGAAAATCATCAAGTCGTCAGCAAAACAAAGATGAGAAATTTTGTCCTTCTTGCATCTCCAGTGGAACTTGAATTTTTGGTTGGCACTTATCTTGCAGAACAGCCCCGAAAGGATTTCCATACATAGGACAAACAAATATGGAGATATTGGATCACCTTGTCTCAGCCCTCTCCCCCCTTGAAAGTAACCTGCAAGCTCACCATTGACGTTGATAGAGAATTGACATGATGTAACATAAACCATGGATCCAATCAATGACTGTTCTAGGGAATCCCATTTTTTTTAACGTAGCGTCAACGAAATCCCACCGAACCGAGTCATATCATATCAACTTTCATAGCACAACGCCCAGGTCCCGTAGATTTATGATAGCCTTTCATAAGTTCCTGAGACAAAAGAATGTTGTCGCTGATTCTCCGTCCAGAGATAAAAGCAGTCTGATACGGACCTACTAAGGATGGCAAAACAACTTTGATTCTCACAGCTAGAATCTTAGCGATGCATTTGTACACTGTATTGTAGCAAGATATAGGACGAAAATCTGTCAACCTCATAGGATTAGCAACTTTAGGAATAAGGGAAATGGATGTAGCATTCATTTCTTAAGCATTCTACGAGTCTGAAAGAAGGAGTTAACAGCGTTGATTACATCTTCCCCAACTATGTGCCACATTCTTTTGAAGAAACCTGAGTTGAAGCCATCCGGACCAGGGGCTTTGTTGTTCTTCAAACTAAACATAGCATGCTTAATCTCCTCCCTTGTTACATCTTGTGCTAGTACATGCTGATGCTCTACAACTTTCTTTTCTTGAACATTGACCAAACTAGCATTAAATGCTTGCCCCATCTTCACCAAGAGGCATGTTGACTCCTCTTATTCACCAAGACTTCTAGATGTAAGAACATGTACGTTACCTTCGGTACTAGCTTTGAAGTCATCAGAAAGCTGAAAAAGTTTAGAATCTTGGCCACGTAGTATCTCATGAAGTTGTATACTCAAGTTATGTCCAGTCAAGAGCTGACCAATCCTTGTAGCATTCTGCAAGGCTTTGTTGCTGGTAGAGTGAAGAGTATCATGTTGAAAAACCAAGTTGGGAGAAGAGATGAAAGCACTATCCACTTATTTCATTTCCATCTCCCTAACTAAACTAAAGAAAGAACCCAAAGCTGGAGCTCCGAAACTAAAGAAAAGAAGTGGAAACTGGACTAAATACATTCAAGGAACCAATCTAAGCTAACAGAAAACAAACTTAAGGCATAATTAAATGCAAGGATTCCAAATCTAATCACGTAGAAGGGAAGGAAAATAGGAGAGAGGAGAGAGCATTTTGGAGCAAGGATTCCCTAAGGCTACTCTAAGAGTTGTGTTTTTTTAGATTCCATCCTAGACTAGGAGAATCATTAATTAATCCTTCATAGCTTAGCAAATCAGATCTCGCAGCACCCCATAGCATCATTTCTTGATTAGGAAACTTTCTCCTTTGTTGATAAATATTCTCCTAAATAATAGGAAAAATAATAAACAAAATTTCCTTGAATTTCCTTGTAGGAAAAGTATTCTTGCCAAATAGAAAGTCCACAAGTTAAAAGAAAGTAAATAACAAAATTCATCCAGCCTGTTCTGACCTATATCGCAAGTCTTTTTCTGAACTTTAATTCATCTGAACCTTTACCCCAATATATACTAATGCCTCTGGGATCTTCTGGTAAATTGTTAGTTCGATCCAACAGTTGGATTTGAAGTTATGCTCAATAGCGTAAAACTAGACAATAGAGAATTTTACGCAAAAATCCAAATTTGACCTTGCTTGGGTCACATCATAAGGCTGAACCGTATCAAATATTTAGAAAAAAAACTTACAGTTCAGTTTGGTTTTGATTTTGTAATGTTGAAACCGATAAACCCGAACCGAACTGAACATCTAAGCGTCCTTTTTCAGTTCTTTACAATAAAATTTATTTCTCTATATATTTTGTAATTGTGGATGGGATTTATCGGTTGTTTTTTGTTCGTTTTGCTCCAATGCAATAAATATTCCTAGGGTAGGTATGGCTACCACCTCACTGCCCCTGTATGCGGGTATAGAAAAGGGAAACCTGATGAGGATTAGCCCAACACCAGCATAATCATGCCAACGACCCATTGGAGGGGCCAATTAGGCCAATTACAAGAGCTAGGGCAAAGAAGCATTGAATGGGCTTGTACAAATATATGGAGCAAGATGGACCTAAAGGAGCTTGGGAGATCTAAGGAGCATGAAGGACAGCCTCTAATTTATCTAATGCAGGTCCAAGAAGAGCCCAATTCGTGTGGAACAAAGGGCTGATGGTTCGGCCCCATAACAACCTTGTTAGGCTTGTTTTTTCCTAATGCTACAAGGATAGAAAGTCAACAATTTATTCTCCTAATTAAGAAAGTCGGCCAGCTCTTGTTCCTAAAGATGAGAGGATTATTTAGTGTTTTTCCTTACCTAGGAAGGAAAGTAATTAAAGCAGCAACAAATGAGGAAATTTGCTTTGTTATTTGTCCAAGTTATACAAGGAAATCCAAGCTAATCAAGGAAAAGAAAGGGGCGGCAGCAAGGAAATCAAATCAGATTAATTAGCTTTTATTTTCTCAAGTTATATGCGGCAAAACAATACCAGATGTTATTTTTATTTCTTTATGTTTTCGGTTATGTTTAGGTTTAATTGTAAGTGGGCCTCATGTAAGTCCATATAAGGACTTATCACTTATTGTGTGTTGGTGGGATAATCTCCCTTTCTGGTTCTCTAAAGAACTGAAAAACTACTTATCGAATAACAACTGACTTCGTGGTGTCATCTTTATACTCCTCGTTTGCGAATCGATCTTCGTAAGTCTAATCAGGTCGATTCATAATGTTTTTGCGTCAGGATATCAAACCTTATCATAAATTTCTTAAATCTCATATTCTGTCTATACGGGTTGAAATCGCACAATATCTCAAATTTTAGCTCAATTGGACATCGTTGACCTTAGGTTCCAAATTCAGACTTAAATTATCGTAAACTGTTCTGTTCTTTCATCAACTCTTGAAACTCTTCTTGTTTTTGTTGTTTTGTTTCTTGTAGTATATTTACAACATATCTAACATAGTTGGGTGTTGTTTCATCATATTGCATACTTCATTCCTATTTTCATTTGAGTCTTCAGTTTCGTTTTATTTTGGATAGATTCGTTTGCTACTCTCGAAACTATCATTGCAGTTTTATTTTTGCTTGTTTTCTTTGTTGTTATTTTTTCTTGAGTCTTATACATCTATTTGGATTGTGCTGTTGAGTTGGTTCTATTTGATGTGATTTCAATTCTGCAAGAACCGAAAGAAGGTGAGAGAGGGGAAAGACCTAAGTTTGAGTGAAACATGAGTGACGTGAGGATATTTTTATACCACTAACAAATTTTGCAAGTACACTATCATGTCAGATCAAAACAACACACCACCCCCTTCCAAGGGTGAACTTATGTTCCAAATGCAAGTTATTACGAAGATGATGGAAAGAATGAATTTCGTGATGGGGAACATGTAATACAGACTTGAGAAGGAAAAGAAACGAAGGCTATGAGTTTCAAATATTTATGATCATAATGCTTTTATGATGTTAGATAAAGAGCGGGAGACTGAACGACTTGCAAAGGTTTATAAAGAAACAAATAAAGAACGTGAAGAATGGAGAGATTCAGTTCAGCGCCAAAAGGATAAAAAACAAAAAAGGACAGCAGTTGTTATCATTGAAAAATATATACGCAAGTGGAAGGCAAGACGTGCTTATTTGAAATTATTATCGGCTACTACGTTCATACAATGTTGTGGCAAGCAAGTGCGCGCAAGAAAATAACTCCAAAGGCTAAAGTCGTGATAAGGCTTTTAATTTGTTGAAAGATAAACTTTGTTTGGCACCTATTTTATCTTTGCTAGAATTTATAAGAGCTTTTGAAGTTGAATGTGGTGCGTCAGGTATTGGTATAGGAGCTGTGTTAATGCAAAATAGTAGGCCCATTACGTATTTCAGCGAAAAAGTTAATAGGGCAGTCTTGAATTACCCTACATATAACAAGGAGCTCTATGGCATGGTAAGAACTTTAGAGACGTGGCAGCATTACTTGTGGCCCAAGGAGTTTGTTATACATTTTGATCATGAATCATTGAAGCACTTGAAAGGGCAAGGTAAGGTGAGTAGGAGACATAGAAAATGAGTTGAATTTATTGAAACCTTTCCGTATGTGATCAAGTGTAAGCAAGGAAAAGAAAACATTGTGGTTGATGCACTTTCACGCAAGTATGCTTTTATCTACTTTGGATGCTAGATTTCTAGGATTTGAACACATAAAAGAATTGTACAAGGATGATAGTGATTTTGCTAATGTTTACAATGCTTGCGAAACTGCAGCTTTTGGAAAGTTCTATAGACTTGATGGATATTTGTTTAAAGAGAGTCATTTGTGTGTTCTATTAAGTTTTATGCGTGAATTACTTGTACATGAAGCACATAGGGGGCAGGTTGATGAGACATTTTATTGTTGTTAAGACTTTTGATGTATTGCATGAGCATTTTTATTGACCTAATGGACCCCTTATGTGGACTTATATGATGCCCACTTACAATTAAACCCAAAAAATATAAATAAACCCTAAACTAAGAAGAAAATAATAATAACAATAATAAATCCGAATTTAATATCCTAAATATGATAGGATCAGATTTGTTGCCCTTTTGAAGTCTCATATAAGCTAGGAGAATCGAATATGAATGTAGAATTAATTCTGAAATCTTCTTTCTTTGTTGTAAGTAGGATGAATAAGGAATCCTTGTAAGAAAAGAATTCTGAAACATTTATGAATCCTTGCCTCTTAAAAACTATGTTGCAGCCCATTAAAGATCCTTGTAGAGCTAGGAGATTTCCAAAACAAGCTACCACATCCTTATATGAAAAGAATCCTATCCAAATAGGAAGTCCACAAGTCAAAAGAAAGTAAATAATAAAATTTGTGCAGCCTCTATTGACCAGTATTGTGATGCCTTCCCGAACTTTGATTGACCCAAGGTAGGACCTGTCTGGAGACTCCACGTAAAACTTCAGTCTGATCCAACAGTTGGATTGAGAATTATAACTATTACCATGAAACTGGACAGTTGTGCATTAAACGTCAGAATCCGAATTTAATTGTTTTTTTCATTGTCCAGATCATATCACATTGTCCCTGGAAAACAAATAAACTAAGCATAACAAGGAAAGAAGACTTCAAAATTAATTCCACATTCAAGTCAGATTTCTTAGTCTATTTAGAACTTCGTAAGGGTGACAAATCTGATTCTAGTATATCTAGGTTATTAATTTTAGTTTTTTATTAATTTTATTATTTTCTTCCTAGTTTATGGCTTATTATTACTTAACTGGGTCAAATTTATAATTGGGCTCAAATTAGCCTACATATGGGGATCTATTGGGGTCAAATCAGCTTCCTAGCATTGACTAATGTCGTTAACACAGCTAGTTCTTGCTGCATCTTCCCTAGAATACAGGATAGACTATTGGTTTCTTTTTTAAGAACACTATTTTTTTTTTATTTTTCTCCCTTTGATACCAACTCTCCTTTTAAATCCTCCTCTTCTTTTGCCATAATACCTCGTCAGAATACATGAAATCATGATTGTAATACTCCATTTGCATTTTTTTTTTATATCAGAACCTAAAACGAAAGCTAATGATAGTAAAAAAAAAGTAAGAAGACAATGAGGAATGAAAACTGACCCAAAATTACATGGACTTTAAATTGACGAACGTAACAAACCCCTTTAGACCCAAAAAAGGACCCTAAACCAAATGACTTCTAAATGGTATGAAATTTGACATTTAGAGCAAATTCATGCCAAAAAACCAGAATATCAAGTTGGATTTAATTTTAATTGATTTGATATATGGACACAAAACTGACGCGTATCAGCCCTTTTAAAACCCGAATTTGGATTCTAAATCAATGATGTCCAAATGAGTTGAAAATTGATATATTGTTTGATTTCACCCAAGATAACCAAAATATCAATTTTGACACAATTACAATATGGTTTAATAAGTGGACGCAAAACAGAAGCGAAACAAATCCCTTTGTCCTAAATAACGTGTTCTGATAAATTTTTTTTACTAAAAAAAGAAATTCTGAAAAGAAAGAATAATATGACACCCCCCTTTTTTTAATCCCAAAAGACTCAATTCAACACAACTAATCAATAATAACGTAGGAAGAAGACAATCTGACCAAAAGTGATACAGAACTTTGTCTTTTTTGTTGCGTGCTATCATTAAAAAGAACTTGAAAACATGGGAAGATTGTTTTCCACATGTTGAATTTGCTTACAATAGAAGTATACATTCTGCATCTAAGTTTTCACCATTAAAAGTTGTTGCGTTCACCTTTGAGTGAACGTGTGAACTTAAATGGCAAAAAGAAAGTAGAATTTGTAAAGATGATTCATGAAAAGGCACGGCTGAACATTAAAAGGAGGACTAAATAATATGTCCATCAAGCCAACAAGGGACGCAACAAGGCAGTGTTTGAACTAGGAGATTGAGTTTGGTTGCACTTAAGAAAGGATTGTTTTTCGGAGAAACGACGTTCTAAACTCCTACCTCGAGGCGACAGACCATTTCAAGTAGTGGAACGCATCAATGATAATGCCTACAAGCTATGTTGCTGATTTGTCTCCTTTCGATGTAGGTGATGATTTGAGGACAAATCCTTCTCAAGAGGGGGAGAATGATGCAAACTAAGGGGCAAGACATACGTGGGGGAATGGAGCTAAATTTGCACAAAACCCTTTGTGATGCGAACCTCGTGATAACGTAGTCACGCAACCCACAATCATGATTGAGATCTGATCCCGGAAAGCCGAAATAGGTCTGATAGGAGTGTGACATAATGGAAACCTGCCCCAAGGCACCAACACTATTGGATTGAGTAGAATGACACCACGAAGCCAATTAATCTTTGATAAGTCAGATTCAGTTCGTTCAAGAACTGAAGAATGCAAGAATCACTCTCACACGTTAAAACTGAAAAATGCAGAAGTAATTATTATCAAAGCTTCCTGAAATTTTGGCTTACATGAGTTTAAATAGTTCTTGAAAAATTAACCCTAATGGACCCCTTATGTGGACTTATATGAGGTCCACTCAAAACTGACCTAAAACCCTAAACTAAAAAGCCCATAACTTAATCGAAATAAGCCTTGGTTGCTAACTGAAAATAAAGTATTAAGTAAGCCCAAACAAGCCTTGAGCTGTAGCTAACAAAATAAAATAATAAAAATAACTAATTCGTCATTAAATACCATCAGCCCTTCTTTCCTTGTGTAGCTAGGATGAATAAGGAATTCTTATAAGAAAAGGATTCTGAAACATTAATGAATCCTTACCACACTTGGAGATTATATTGCAGCTCATTAAAGATCCTTGTGGAACTAGGAAATTCCCATAACCAGCTGCCACATCCTTGTAGGAAAAGAATCCTAACCAAATAGGAAGTCCACAAGTCAAATGAAAGTAAATAACAAAATTCGTACAGCCTCTGTTGACCAGTATTGTGGTGCCTTCCGAAACTCCGATTGACCTGAAATTTTAACCCATAGTAGGACAACATGTCTGAAGAGTCCAAATAAAATTTTAGCCTGATCCAACTTTCAGATTGAGAATTGTGACTGCTGCCGTAAACCTGGACTATTGCACTTTTTACGCCAAAATTTGAATCTGACCTTACTTGGGTCGTATCACAAGGCTGAACCGTATCACTTTGTCACTTCTTAGTGGCCTAATTACAAGACTTAGAGCCAAACATTTCAAGGAAGCACTAAATGGGCTAATCCAAGAGAATTGGGCTGATTCTAAAAAGACCATAATTTAATCCCTTATGTTGACTTATATGAGGTCCACTCAAAACTAACCCAAAACCCTAAATTGAAAAGCCCATAATTTAATCCAAACAAACCTTGGATTCTAACTGAAAACAAAGTATTAATTAAGCCCAAACAAGCCTTGGGTTGTAGCTAATAAAATAAAATAAAGCCCCTAATATTAAATCCATGTTCTGTCATGAGAAGAAGAGAAGGAAGTAAAATACTACAGAACTTATTCAAGGCTTATTTATACCCTTCTATGCAGCCCCTTAATCCTAGAAACAAAAGGAAAAGGTAGCCACCCATGTTGTTTCCAAGTTGTAGTATGATTCTTTTGTTTCCTTTGCTGTCTCACCTCATGGCCCAAATAAGGTTGTATTGGACCCCTCTTGCACATGGATAAGATGTACTAGGGTCTCCTCTTGATACTCTAATGGACCTTTCAATTCTGACTTGGTTGAAACCTTCAAAAGCAATGCATTCAATGCCTCTTTCAATGCCTTTGTCTTGGACAGAGTCATTGGACCATTTGGAACATGTAATGCTACTTTCATCCAAAGTTGTTGGCGACGATTGTTGGCAAGAAAAGAACTCCAAAGGCTTCAAAAAGAGGCTAAGGAATTGTCCATCCAACTTGTTGGTGATTCAAGGATGAATCATCTTGAAGAGAGAGGGAATGATACAATCCAAGAAAGGTCAAATTCGGATTTTGACGTAAAATGTGCAATTATCCAGTTTTACGGCAACAATTATAATTCTCAATCCGATCGTCGGATCGGGCTAACATTTTACATGGAATCTCCTGACATGTTTTCCTACCTTGGGTTAAAATTTAAAATGAATCGAAGTTCGGGAAGGCATCGAAACACGGGTCAATAGAAGCTGTATGAATTTTGTTATTTACTTCCTTTTGACTTGTGGACTTCCTATTTGGCTAGGATTCTTTTCCTAAAAGGATGTGGCAGCTTATTTTGGGAATCTCTTAATTCACCAAAGATCTTTAATGGGCTGCAACATAGTTTCCATGTGTGGCAAGGATTCATAAATGTTTTAAAATCCTTTTCTTACAAGGATTCCTTATTCATCCTAGCTACAAAAAAAGGAAAGAACATTTCAGAATTAATTCTACCTTTAGATTTTATTCTCCTAGCTTATATGGGACTTTTAAAGGGCAACAAATCTGATCCTATTATATTTAGGATATTAAATTCGGATTTATTATTGTTTTTATTATTTTCTTCTTAGTTTAGGGTTTATTTATATTATTTGGGTTTAATTGTAAGTGGGCATCATATAAGTCCACATAAGGGGTCCATTAGGGTTTATTTTAGTTTCGAGTCACTATAAATAAGGGCGTAACCAGACATGTAAGGGAGACAATTCATATTAATAAAACTTCTTGTTTGTCGCACTTTGTGTGTGTGTGTGTTGGTGAGATAATCTCCCTTCCATGGTTCTCTAAAGAACTGAAAAACGACTTATCGAAGAACAAATGTCTTCGTGGCGTCATCCTTATACTTCTTGTTCGCGAATCAATATCCGTTGGGTGGGGGTTTTCCGTTTCCAATAGTTCTGGTGCCTAGGTACAAGTTATCTTTGTGTCACACTTCTATCAAACCTGATTTACTTGGCTTTTCGGGAATTGGTGTCTTTGCGTGTGGGTTGCGTGACCACGTGATCACAAGGGTCTCTGTTTCCAATAGTGTTGGTGTCTAGGTACAAGTCATCTTTGTGTCACACTCCTATCAAACCTAATTTACTTGGCTTTCTGGGAATTGGTGTCTTTGCATGTGGGTTGCATGACCACGTCATCACGAGGTCCGCATCATAAAGGTTACTGGCAATGATCAGAACATAAAGAAACCATTCAGATTCTTTGATATGTGGATGGATCATGACGAGTTCATGCCCTTGGTGAAGAAAGTATGGGATCAGAATTCGGGGGGTTGTCCAATGTATCAGTTGTGTTGCAAACTACGAAAGCTAAAGCATGAATTGAAACTTTTCAATATGACTCACTTATCCAACATTTCAGATAGAGTCAAAGATGCAAAAGATGAAATGGATAAGGCTCAATAGGCTCTGCATACAGTGCATGCGAATCCAACTTTGTGCATGTGAGAAAGAGATGTTGTACGTAACTACGCTTCTACCGTCAGGGTTGAAGAGAGTTTTTTTCAAACAGAAGGCAAGGATACATGGCTTAGCTTAGGGGATCAGAATACTAGCTACTTTCACAAATCAGTAAATGGAAGACAAAATAGAAATAAGCTTCTCTTAGTTACAAGGGAGGATGGGGAAGTTTTTGAAGGACACGAGGCAGTCAAATCAGAAGTAATTGCGTACTTCCAGCGTGTGTTAAGAGTGAAACAGATGCCTAGGGTCTTGAATGAGGAAGTTATAGAATCGACAATTAACTAGAAACTGTCTTCGACTCAACAGCATGTACTAGCACAAGATGTAACAAGGGAGGAGATTAAGCATGCTATGTTTAGTTTGAAAAACAACAAAGCCCCTGGTCCGGATGGCTTCAACGCCAGTTTCTTCAAAAGAATGTGGCACATAGTTGGGGAAGATGTAATCAACATTGTTAATTCCTTCTTTCAGACTCGTAAAAGGCTTAAAGAAATGAATGCTACATCCATTTCCCTTATTCCTAAAGTTGCTAATCCTACGAGGTTGACAGATTTTCATCTTATATCTTACTACGACAATACAGTTTACAAATGCATCACTAAGATTCTAGCTGGGAGAATCAAATCTATTTTGCCATCCTTAGTAGGTCCGTATCAGACTGCTTTTATTATGCAAACCTCGTGATCTTCACGCAACCCACAATCAAGATTGAGATTTGATCCTGGAAAGCCGAAATAGGTATGATAGGAGTGTGACACAATGGAAACCTGCCCCAAGGCACCAACACTATTGGATTGAGTAGAATGACGCCATGAAGCCAGTTAATCTTCGATAAGTCAG
>Ga0307516_10002989_pt1 | contig 22087 bp, 18 predicted proteins | sample 19_EM_MG_FD_203310 | JGI IMG/M metagenome (GOLD analysis project Ga0307516, IMG submission 203310) | Populus trichocarpa ectomycorrhiza microbial communities from riparian zone in the Pacific Northwest, United States - 19_EM | ecosystem: Host-associated > Plants > Roots > Unclassified | place... | reverse complement strand
ATCAGTAAGCTATACCCGCTGCTGCCGAGTTTAGCCAGTATTTTAGCGCTGCCCTTGGTGGTATTATCGAAGACATCCCCGTGAAAGATCCAGGTCATCTTATTGTCGATCTCGAGCACCAGCTTGTCCGTCAGGGTGAAATTGCCGATCTGGATATCCGAGTACCGGCGCATCATCTCGTCATGGTTGCCAGTGATATAAAAGACACGGGTGCCGCTGGTGATGAACTGCAGGATCTCTTTCAGGACCATCATATGTGCAACGGGAAAATAACGTTTGGAGAACTGCCAGCCGTCGATAATATCTCCATTCAGGATGAGGATGTTCGGGGTGATGCTTTTGAGGTAATTGACCAATTCCTTGGCCCGGCATCCGTAGGTTCCGAGGTGAACATCAGATAAGACAACAACATCAACGGATCGCTTTTCCATTCCAGTGGTTTTCCAAAGGTCTATCTTAGTTGTTAACATAGTTTTACCCACGCGTTAAGAAATTGTAAGCTTTATATGAACAGAATATTACCAGATAACGATTCGATAACAGCGGGATTCTACGGGAGCGAATTATCTTTGGAGGGTATTCATCTTAAATTACCGTTTTACATGAAAAATGTCTGGTCTTTTTGTCTTTTGCTGACCTTTACCGCTGCCAAGGCGCAGCCTGGTACCTATTCCGTCGCCAATACACACTCTCATAATGATTACGAGCAGCAGCATCCTTTCTGGATGGCCTATGACGAAGGATTCGGATCCATCGAGGCGGATATTTTCCTTCGGAACGGAAAATTGCTCGTGGGGCACGACACGATCGAAATAAAAGCGGGCCGCACCCTGGAAGAATATTATATCCGCCCCCTGGTCGGTTGTATCCATAAGAACCACGGCCATCCCTATGCAGACCCGAGCCGGCAGTTGCAAATACTGATCGATGTCAAGGAGGATTCGGTGGCTACGCTTGGTAAACTGGTCGAGGTCCTGAAAAAGTATCCTCCCCTGACCCGCTGCTCTTCCCTGAAATGGGTCATCAGCGGCAGCAGGCCGGACCCTGCCCGCTACGCCGACTATCCCTCCTTTATCTGGTTTGACGGGATCCTGCACCAGGATTACAGCCCGGCGGCCCTGGAGAAAATAGCCATGATGAGCGACAATCTTTCGCATTATTCCCGATGGAACGGCCTGGACACGATCCCCGCGGATCAGTGGAAGACATTGCAGGCGGCCATCGACCATTCGCATAGCTTACACAAACCCGTCCGCTTGTGGGGTGCGCCGGATTTTGTCAATGCCTGGCACCAGTTTATCCTTTTGAAAGTAGATTATATCAATACCGATCATATTCACGAACTGGCCGGATTCTTACAAAAAGCACCCCCTCCCGGTGTGCAGACCGGCTCCCGTCTTTAAAATGTGATTAAAAACTCCCGGAGATGCGGGCGCACAAGCTTGTGCGCCCGCATTTTGCTTATTTTGCCGCCTGGTATAAACCCGGGACAGTATGAATGAAGGACTTATTTTGCTATTGGGCGACAAGATCAGGAGTAAAAGATCAAGAAAAAATATCACCCTCGAGCAATTGGCCGTGAAGGCGGGTGTCACCAAAGGGCTTATATCCCAGATCGAGAACAACCGTACGGTACCCTCCCTTCCCGTATTATTCAATATCATCCATTCCCTCGGCGAAGACCTCAAGACCTTTTTCGGCGATATCCATGACAGCTTCAACAGCCATATCCTGATCGTCCGGAAGGGACAGGAACAACCCTTCGTAAAAGAACCCGTAAAGGGATTTACTTATAAGCGCATACTCACCCAGACGATCTCCTCCCAGGCCACCGACCTCGTCCTCCTCGAATTAAAAAAAGGAGCTACCCGTAAACAATTGATCAGCACCGATGCCTTCGAATGCAAGTATATCTTAAAAGGTAAGGTGGAATACCAGGTCGAGAAGGAAACTTTTATTCTCCATGCAGGCGATACGCTGTTTTTTGACGGCCGCGCCAAACACCGGTTGAAGAATATCGGCCAGACGGAAGCCTTGATATTAGTGGTGTATCTCTTCTAAAACGAACGGCGGTTTAAAAAAATTAACGGCGGGATTCCGGAGACGAACGGCCGGAGTGTCCTCTTTTTCAACAACTTCATACTACTTAACATTCGTTTAGTATTTATAAACAATTAACACAGAGTTAAAGTTATCCTAATCTGCGCATCACATTGGCTGGATAATTTCGGGCCATCAATTTCCCGCTTTCTCCAACTTAAACAAACTGTTTATGCGTAAAAAAATCAAATTGCCCGCAGGACTATTGCTGGCGATGTTCTTATTCCCTCTGTTCTCCATGGCGCAAAAGCTCGTTAATGGCCGTGTATTTTCCCAAGCCGATGAAGCTCCTGTTGCAGGCGCTTCGGTAGTGGTAAAGGGAACGAAGACCGGTGTTTCAACATCCGTAGAAGGAAGGTTCACCATTCGTGCAAAAGAAAAAGATGTTTTGATCATCACGGGCGTTGGTTTTGCCCGGCAGGAAATAACGGTGGGTACGGAGGATGATATCAGGGTCACGGTTGCGATCGATTCGAGAAATCTGAATGAGGTGGTGGTAACTGCGCTGGGTATTAAGAAAGAAGCGAAGCGGATCGGTTATTCCGTGCAGGAAGTAAAAGGAGAAGACCTGGTGAAAGCCCGCGATGCCAACCCGATCACGGGGCTTACGGGGAAAATTGCCGGTCTGTCGGTAGGTGCGAATTCAGAACTGCTGAGAAAACCTACCGTATTGCTGCGTGGCAATGAAATCACTTTATATGTCGTGGATGGCGTTCCCATCAGTTCCGATACCTGGAATATCAGCCCCGACGATATCGAGACCTATACCGTATTGAAAGGACCTGCCGCCGCAGCATTATATGGCAGCCGCGCGCAGTTCGGCGCCATTTTGATCAGCACAAAAAAAGGCAATAAGAAAAAAGGATACACGCTGGAATTTAATTCAAGCAATGTGGTCGATAAGGGATTCCTTACTTTTCCGCGTACCCAGGATACCTTCGGTCCTGGTGAAAACACCTTCTACACTTTCGTAGACGGCAAGGGTGGTGCTCCCGGCGGTGTGGATGGCGACTACGATGTATGGGGACCTTATTTCAACGGACAATTGATAGCCCAATACGATAGCCCGGTGGATCCGGTGACCGGCGTAAGAAAACCTACGCCCTGGACGGCAAGGGGTAAGGACAACCTGAAACGATTTTTACAGACGGGGTTTCAGACCACCGATAATATTTCGTTGACGGCCGCGGGTGATAATTATAATTTACGCTTCTCCCTGTCGCACTCTTATCAAAAGAGTATGATCCCCAATAACTTTCTCAACATCACCAACTTTAACATGTACGGGTCTTATAATCCAAGCCCCCGGTTGAAGCTGGAAGGCAACCTGAATTTCAATCGCCAGTACACCCCAAATTTTCCCGATGTGGATTATGGTCCCAACAGCCTGATCTACAATGTTGCGATCTGGATGGGAGCAGACTGGAACATCGATGATATGAAGAAATACTGGCAGCCCGGTAAAGTAGGACTCCAATCCCTTTTCGAAGAATACCAACGATACCATAACCCTTATTTCCAGGTGAATGAATGGCTGAGAGGTCATCACAAATCGGATATTTACGGGTATGTATCGGGTAACTATAAGATCGATGATCATTTGAATGCCAATCTCCGCACGCAGATAACGACCTACGATCTGCTGCGGACGGAAAAAATGCCGTTCTCCGCCCACCCTTACGGCAGGGAAGGCAACCAGGGGGATTATCGCGAGGACAGGCGCAACCTGTTCGAAAGCAATACGGACCTGCAATTGAACTATAACTATACCTTCGGTAAGTTCCTTAATTTGTCAGGACTGGCAGGCGGAAGCCTCCGGGCCATGCAGTATAATTCCAACTGGACCTCTACGGATTACCTGAACGTACCGAACGTGTATGCCTTTTCCAATTCCAGGAACGCCGTTCAGGCCTCCAGCTTCAATTCGGAAATGAGAGTGATCAGCGCCTACTATTCATTGGATGCATCCTTTGGTAAATACGCCACGCTGTCCGTAACGGGAAGGGTGGATAAATCTTCGGCACTTCCGGAAGGGCATAACGTGTATTATTATCCGAGCGTTTCTGCCTCGTCCGTTCTATCCGATTATCTTCAACTGCCCACTGCGATCTCCTTCTTAAAGGTCCGGGGCTCTTTCGCCTCCGTGCATGGAGATGCAACGTCCTCCACGATCGGGCCAACGCCGTTCAATGCCATCACCGCCTTTACCGGCCAGACGCAGAACGACCATCCGAATACGCCACCATTGACCCTGAATCCATTGGATTACGGTACGGTGTATTCCTCTCCTTATGGCGGACCTGATTATTCGCTGGCCACTGTTTATTCCACGCTCAAGCCTTACAATGGCCAGGCAGCGGCTTTTTATTCAAACAGCCTTTATGATCCGAGCCTGAAGACCTTCAACCGTGTGAATTATGAAGAAGGCTTAGATATCCGATTCCTCCAGAATCGCCTGGGACTGGCTGCAACGGCCTTTCAATATATAGATGGACCGCAGATCCTGCAGAACCCCGTATCGAGCGCCAGCGGGTTCAACTATTATTACCTCAATGCGCTGAAAACGCAAAAGACGGGATATGAACTTTCTTTAACGGGTACACCCATAAAGAATAACCATGGCATTACCTGGGATGTGCTGGTCAACTGGTCGACCTTCCAGGATAAGTATAAAGAACTTCCTCCCGGTCAGACGGTGTATACTCCCTCCGGGCAATCGAATGTATTTTTCAAAGCCGGGGACCGGGTCGATAAATATTTCAGCAGTGCCTTTGTAAGGACGCCGGACGGCAAGATCATTTACGACAATGCCGGGAAGCCGGTGGCTCCCACCCGCAATGGGCAGTTCCTGGGCTACCTGAACGCCGATTATGCCTGGAGCGTCTACAATAAGGTGAGTTGGAAAGGCCTGTCACTGGGCTTCCAGTTCGACGGAAGTGTGGGAGGGGTAACCAATGACTATATGCGGAATAAGACGATGCGCGGCGGAAGGAATATCGAAACGGCGGAAGGCGCCCTGGGCGCCGCCAGGTACCAGGATTGGAAAAATTTTGGTGTAGCCGGGTATAATGGTACTTATGTCGCCGATGGCGTAGTGGTGTCCAATGGGGTGCCCATTGCCTACAATTCCTCTACGGGTGCGGTAACGAACTACAAGGACCTCTCGTATGCTCCCAATAGTTCGAAAGTGCTGGTACAGGATTTTGTAAGCAAGTATTACAATATCGACGAGTCCAATGTAATGAGTAAGACCTATGCCATGCTGCGCGAAGTGACCCTTGGGTACAATGTCCCTGCAAAGATCCTGAGCAAGACCTTTATCTCCAAGATGACCGTGTCCGCGGTAGCAAGGAACCTGATCTATTTCTATGGTGATAAACGCTTTAGGGATGTGGACGTGAATCAATACAATGCCGCTACGACCTTAACGGTCCTGCAGTCGCCTACGTCTCGCAGGTATGGTTTTAATTTAAATATCGTATTCTAATTAAAAACGAATCAAGATCATGAAAAAGATAATTTATTTACTCGTGCCGGTATTGATGCTCCTGGGGACGGCCGGCTGTAAAAAAAGCTTCTCCGACCTGTACCAGAACCCTAACAAGCCGGCCAGCGTGCCTCCTTATATTTTGTTCAACGGGGTGCTGAACAACCTGGCGGATCTACCCAATACCAACTCTAACGGAGCTGAGATCTGGGGGCAGTATTATATTTTCAATTACGATTATTACGGTAATAACCGGTATGATTTCGGAGCAGCCACTACCTTTTACAATACGCTGGAAAATGTGGTAAGGATGGAACAGGAAGCGATCAAATTAGGAGTAAGTCCCAACAATCCCTATAGTGCGCTGGGGAAATTCTTCAGAGCTTACTTTTTTATAAAAATGAGTATGCAATTGGGCGATATCCCGATGACACAAGCATTAGCCGGGTTGACGAATTTAACACCGGCCTATGACGCCCAGAAGAAAGTGTTCCAGCAATCCCTCTTATTGCTGGACAGCGCCAACACGGCCCTGGCCAACCTGATCACCGCGAAGGATAATTCGCTGGCCGGGGATATTTATTTCAATAACGACCTGAAGAAATGGCAAAAGGCCGTTAATACCTTCACGATCCGCACCCTGGTGTCCCTGAGTAAAAAGGCGACATCCGATGCCGATCTGAACCTGGCCCAGCAGTTTGCGAACATTCTTAACAACCCTTCGAAATATCCCATTATGCAGGATGGCTCTGACAACCTGCAATATAATTTTGTAGCGCCCTCTAATTTTTATCCGGATAATGCCAATAATTTCGGGCAGAACGGCAGCAGGAGAAATATGTCGGCCACGCATATCGGGTTGCTGACCCAGTTGAACGATCCGCGTGTCTTTATCGTAGCCGAGCCCTGCCGGTACCTGGTGGATACCCTCCATCAGAGCCCTACCAGTGTAGCCTCCTTTGTAGGCGCAGATCCCGGGCTTGACCTGGGGATCATGTATAATAATGCCGGTTTGCAGCGCTATTCTTTCCTGAACAGGAAACGATATTTTTCAGGCTATACGGCGGAACCCGCCATCCAGTTAGGCTATCCTGAGATGTGCTTCAATATCGCAGAAGGGATCAACCGTGGCTGGCTCAGCGGCGGCAATGCCGAAGCATGGTATACGGCCGGGATCAAGGCATCCATGGATTTTTATGGGATCCCTTCGGCAGGAGGCGCCTTTACCGCTTATTTTTATCGCCCCGGCTCAACGGATGTGACCAGCAATTCGAATTATGATACCTATTCCATACCCTTCGACTGGACTGCTTATTATACGAACCAGACTTTGGTGAAATACCATGGAAATGATTCAACGGGGCTGACCCAGATCCTGAAGCAGAAATACCTGTCGCTCTTCCGGCAGACGGGACTTGAATCCTACTATACTTATCGTAGGACGGGTATTCCGGCCTTTACCACCGGAGCGGGTACGGGCAATAGCAATCGTATCGCCATGCGGTTCAAGTATCCCGGTAGTGAAAGCGCTGCCAATACGAAGAATTACCAGGCGGCGCTGCAATCCCAATACTCGGGGAATGATGATATCAATGCGGTGATGTGGATATTGAAGTAGGAGATCGATCCGACAGGTAAATGCACTTTAATAAGAGAAACTATTTTGTATATGAAGAAATTCTTTTGGGTGCCTTGCGTACTCTTGTCTCTGCTGGCGAACGCCCAAAATCATAAGACGGAAAATGTGGTGGTCGTTACGCTGGATGGCATGCGCTGGCAGGAAATATTCGGCGGGGTCGATTCCGCGGTGCTTGGCAATGCCGCCTATACAACGGATAAAGCCGGGATGAAGGGAAAATTCTGGAGCGATGATGTCCGGGAAAGAAGAAAGAAACTTTTTCCTTTTCTCTGGACCACCGTCGAACAAAAGGGGCAATTATATGGCAACCGGGATAGGGGCAATCTTATAAATGTGGCCAATCGCTATCAATTCTCCTACCCGGGTTATAACGAGATCTTTACGGGCTATCCCGATACGGCGGTGAATTCGAACGATAAGATCCTGAATAAGAATACCAACGTACTGGAATTCATCAACAAGCAGAAAGGGTTCACGGGCAAAGTCGCCGCCTTTACTACCTGGGATTGCTTTCCGTATATTTTGAACAGGGAGCGGAGCGGGATCTATGTGAATGCCGACACGGAAGCCCTGCACTTCTCCTCCCGGGAGTTCCAGATGGTGAATGAAATGCAATCTCTTACGGCAAGACCTCTTGGAGTAAGGCCCGACCTGTTCACTTATTTTGCGGCCAAACAATACCTGAAAGAATACAATCCCAGGGTGCTGTACATTGCCTTTGATGAGACGGATGACTTTGCCCATGCGGGGCTTTATGATCAATACCTTAACAGCGCCCATGCGGAAGACGGGATGCTCGCCGACCTTTGGAATACCCTTCAGTCGATGCCCCGTTATAAGGACAAGACTACGCTGATCGTGACCTGCGACCATGGAAGAGGGGATAAGATCAAAGATCAATGGCGGGATCACGGAGAGAAGGTAGAGGGGTCGGGTAGTATCTGGATGGTTGCGATGGGACCGGATACGCATGCCGCGGGGGAAGTAACGACGCCGGCGCAGTTGTATCAGAAACAATGGGCCCCCACCATTGCGGCGCTGCTGGGCTTTGATTTCCGGCCCGACCAGGGATCGGCCGACGCTGTACGAACTGTTCTACAATAATAAACAGGCTTAAAGATTAATTAATAGAACGAACCCCGAAAGGCGCAGGTATTTCAATATCTTGACCTACAAAATTTACCTGCATGACCACGGAACAAGCTGTAAACATCACGGAAGAGATCTTTGCCCTGTATGAGAAACATGGCGGAGCGGAATATGCCGGTGAAAAGATCACGCAACTGGAACATATGGCACAGGCCGCAGAACTGGCCGAAGCAGAAGGATATGATGAGGACGTGATCCTCGCAGCCTTCTTCCATGATATCGGGCATATTGCCGTAGCTGCCGGAGAGGATAACGGGATGGACGGGTATGGGATCAAAGACCATGAAGAAATTGGCGCGGATTTTTTAAAAGGGAAAGGATTTTCCCGGAAGATCGTCCGCCTGGTGGAATCGCATGTAGAAGCAAAGAGATACCTCACCCTTAAAGAGCCCGGCTATTACGAACAGCTCTCCGAGGCCAGTAAGAAAACCCTGGAATTCCAGGGCGGTCCCATGAGCGAAGAAGAAGCGGCGGCCTTTGAACAATATCCTTTATTCGACCTGATCGTTAAAATGCGTAAATGGGACGAACAGGCCAAGATCGAACATAAGCCCTTGCCGGATCTGGCGCACTATAAACAGATGGCGACTCATCACCTGTCATCGTCCAAACCCTAATCATACTATACCTCCTGACATGAGCGCCCTTCAATTGATCGTTTTTGATATAGCCGGTACGACGGTACGCGACAAAGGTGATGTAGCCAATGCCTTTATGACTGCTTTTCGTGATTTCGCCCTGGAGATACCTGCCGAAGAAGTGAAGAAAGTAATGGGCTTTCGTAAAATGGATGCCATCCGGATCCTCCTGGATAAATTTTATCCCGAAAAAGCCGGGGCCGCCGACGCGGGGAACCTCGTCGAACAGATCCATAGCCTGTTCATTCAAAATATGATCGGCTTCTACCAAGGGGATGAGGAGCTGGAGCCTCTTCCGCATGCGGAAGAAACCTTTTCTTTTTTACGGGACCTGGGCCTGAAGGTGGCACTGAATACGGGATTTACCAGGGCGATCACCGATACGATCCTGCATCGGCTCGGCTGGGATCACGGAAACGACCTGTTGGATAGGGTGATCTGCAGCGACGAAGTACCGCAGGGGCGGCCTTACCCCGATATGATCGCTACCCTTATCAAAGAATTCGGGATCCTTTCCCCCGCGTATGTCCTGAAGGTCGGCGACACGGAAGTGGATGTGGAAGAAGGAAGGAACGCCGGCTGCGGCATCGTAGTGAGTGTTACAACGGGAGCCTATACCCGCGCACAATTGGAGCAATACCACCCCGATCATATTATCGACGATCTGCGGGAACTGATACCCATCATTAAAAAAGGATAATCACCAACCTATGCCACCTGCCATCCTGCCTGTAACGGATCCGGTAACGGATCATCCATCCTTCAGGCCTGATTCTTTGCGGAGCCGGTTGCAGCATTCACCCACCTGGGTATTCGTGGTATACGTCTCGCTTTTTTCCTTTATCGTTTATGCCTGTATGTATGGCTTTCGTAAGCCCTTTACTTCCGCGACCTTCAACGGCGTCACCCTGTTTGGCATTTCCTATAAGGTCGTGCTGGTCATTTCGCAGACGATCGGGTATATGCTCAGCAAATTTTACGGGATCCGCTTCATAGCGACCATGCAGCCGGGTAAGCGGGCGGGGTTTATCGTCAAACTGATCCTGCTGTCCTGGGGATCGCTCTTATTATTCGCCCTGGTGCCGGCGCCCTATAATTTTATCTTCATGCTCATGAACGGGCTGCCCCTGGGGATGATCTGGGGGTTGGTGTTCGGCTTTGTGGAAGGCCGTCGCGTGACCGAACTCATTGCGGCCGTTCTGGCTACGAGCTTTATTTTTGCGAGCGGCCTCGCCAAGACGGTGGGAAGATGGCTGATGCTGGATGGGAACGTGAGTGAGTGGTGGATGCCTTTTGCCGCGGGGGGCGTATTTATCGTGCCTTTACTGCTGAGTACCTGGCTCCTGAACCAGACCCCTCCTCCTACACCGGAAGATATCGCGCAGAGGACCATCCGGCTGCCGATGGGGCATGAAGAAAGAAGGGCCTTTCTCCGAAAATTTGGCTATGCGCTGATCCCCGTGATCATTGCCTATGTGATGCTTACGATCCTCCGGGATTTCGTCGAAGACTTTGCCACCGAACTCTGGACGGAGACGGGCTATCAACACAGCTCGGATATCTTTGCCCGGACGAGTACCATCGTCTCCCTGATCGTACTGGTGGTCATCGGCGGATTTTTCCTGATCCGGAATAATTATAAGGCCTTTCAGTCGAGTAATATAATTATCACCGGGGGGTTTATCCTCGCCGCGGGCGCGACGGTGTTATTCCATCTGCACATGATCTCCCCCGTACTTTGGATCATCGCCGCCAGCGCGGGCTTGTACCTGGGCTATGTGCCCTTTAATTGCTTCTACTTCGATAGAATGCTGGCTGCCTTTAAGGTCCCTGGCAATGTGGGGTTCCTGATGTATCTGGCTGACGCTTTCGGTTATCTGGGAACGGTAGTGGTACTTCTGGTGAAAGAATTTATTAAAATAAAATATACCTGGGTCGATTTTTTTACGGGACTGTTCTATGTTTCTGCAGCGGGCGGCATCCTGCTGGTATTGTGGAGCTCGGTTCTCTATGGGAAAATTTACAGGATGAGCAAACCTTAATCTGAAGATTTATGCAATCGCAATCTGCAATCGTTATCGGCGCCGGTATCGTCGGGCTGGCCACGGCAAGGGCATTGGCGCTCAGGGGTTTTTCTGTGAAAGTCTTTGAAAGATCGGAAAGGGCCGTAGGCGCGTCCATCCGGAATTTCGGAATGATATGGCCCATCGGACAGCCTGCCGGAAAAATGTATGAAAGAGCTGTCCGCAGCCGCGATACCTGGAAAGAGATAGCCCGCACGGCAGGTTTCGGGTATGAACAGGCCGGTAGCTTGCACCTTGCCTATGCGCCGGATGAATGGCGCGTCCTGCAGGAACTGTCGGATGTCTTTCGTAAAGAGGGGAGGGATGTGCAATTGCTGGACAAAACGGCCGTCCTCGACAGGTCCCCGGCAACGGTGGGTACTGGCTTACTGGGAGGATTGTACAGCAGCGAAGAAGGGATCGTCGATCCCCGGGAAGCGATCGCCGCCCTGCCGGGCTGGCTGACGGAAAAATTGAAAGTGGAATTTTACTGGGGGAAATGCATCTCCTATATTTCCGACCAGGTGGTGTATATCGGCAATGATGAAGAATATGAGGCGGACCTGATCTTTATCTGTAACGGAGCCGATCTTGAGACCCTTTACCCCGAAAGCTTTTCGCGGCTGCCCGTCACGAAATGTAAATTGCAGATGATGCGGCTGGTATCTCAGCCGGATGACTGGCGGATCGGCCCTGCCCTTTGCGGCGGTCTGTCCCTCGTACATTACCAAAGTTTTAAAGCGGCCCCTTCTCTCCCGGAATTGAAACAACGTTACCTGGACGAAATGGCTGCCTATATGGAATGGGGGATCCATGTCATGGTATCCCAGAATGGAAAAGGAGAGCTGACGGTGGGAGATTCGCATGAATATGGGTTGACGCATGACCCCTTCGACAAGGAGTTCATCAATAAAATGATCCTGGACTATCTCCGCAAATTCGCACAATTCAGGGACTGGACCCTTTCGGAGACCTGGAATGGGGTCTATACGAAACTTACGGATGGAGAGGCCGACCTTTTCTTTTCCCCGGAACCTTATGTCTATGTCATCAATGGACTGGGTGGCGCCGGCATGACCCTGTCGTTTGGCCTGGCGGAAGAATTAGTAGCAGGATTATAATAAAGTGGATGCTTTATAGTTAATTTGCAGGGCCTCAATACGCCATGCCGGGATATGAACAGATCAAGATCCATATTTGTCGATAATCGCAGTTTTTTCGTTTGCTTTTTTCTCTTCTTCATCGCGGGGCTTCTATTGCAACTGAGCGTAGGGAAAGCATCGGCTTTCTTTTATCTGAATCCCTGGCACGGGCCGTTCCTGGATGCTTTTTTCACCGGGCTTACTTTTTTAGGGGATGGTCTTTTCTCCGTCGTTGTCTGTATCATCCTGTTACTGCTTCGCAGGTATTTCCGGGCATGGCAGGTGATCACGGCCTTCCTTGCATCCGCCCTGCTGGCGCAGATCCTGAAAAGTCTTTTTTCGATGCCCCGCCCGAAAGAGTTCTTCGGACCCGCCCGATACCCCTATTTCATCGATGGCGTGACCCTTGTGGGTTTTAGCAGTTTCCCCTCGGGGCATACCGTCTCTATTTTTGCGCTGGCCACTCTGCTGGCCTTGTTTGAAAAGAATAAAAAATGGAATATCCTTTATTTATCAGGCGCTTTCCTGGTGGGATATTCAAGGATCTATCTCGGTCAGCATTTCCTGGGCGATATCCTCATGGGCTCTGTGATCGGGGTATCCGTGGCCGTCCTGGTATACTGGCTGTTCAACCGCAGGGCGTTGGCGGCGGGAAAGGAGTGAGGGGCAGATGAACCTGGCCGACTGAGGTTCTTTTTGAGCAGTTTTGGTGACCGAGGGCCGGTCTTTTGACTATTGCACATTTTCACGTACGTTTGCCCTCAATTTTTCATTGGTGGAAACTTGTAATGACCTATGATCAACAACAAAAAACTGGTGATAGTACTCCCTGCCTACAATGCGGAGCTTACGTTGAAAAAGACATATAATGAGATCCCCTTTGATATAGTGGACGAAGTTGTGCTGGTGGACGACAACAGCACCGACCGGACCGTGGAAGTAGCGCGCGGCCTGGGCATCTCCCATGTCATTAAACATGACGTGAACCGTGGCTATGGGGGCAATCAGAAAAGCTGCTATCGCCAGGCCCTGGACCTGGGCGGCGATATTGTCATTATGCTGCACCCGGACTACCAGTACACGCCCAAGCTCATCCATTCCATGGCCTATCTCATCGCCAATAATGTTTACCAGGTGGTATTGGGTTCCCGTACCCTCGGCAAGGGGGCCCTGCACGGAGGGATGCCGCTGTATAAATACATCTCCAACCGTCTGCTGACTGCTTTTGAAAATGTCCTGTTGCGGCAGAAGCTGGCTGAATACCACACCGGCTACCGGGCTTTTTCCCGGGAAATACTGGAACGGATCAACTACGAGAAGAATTCCGAAGATTTTGTTTTTGACAATCAAATGCTTTCCCAGATCATTTACCTGGGTTATGAAATTGCCGAGATCACCTGCCCTACCCGCTATTTCCCCGAGGCTTCCAGCATTAATTTTCGCCGCAGCGTAAAATATGGATTGGGAGTATTACAGGTATCCATCGTCCACCGGCTTTGCAAATGGGGATGGATGAAAGATAAAATGTATGAACCCCTTAAGTAATACATTATAAATTTATATAAACTGTATCTCTTTTTTTATAGCAAATAAATGTTTTAAATTAGCACCCTACGGTATTCTTAACCGTCAGGATTCCTATTATTGGTTACTACTCTGATATAGCTTATGCCTTCTTCTCAAATTGGTTAATCCTTCAAATCAAATACAATGGCAGCTAGCGGCGTACGTAATGAAACTGAATCAACGGGGCAATTGATATTGACAAACAAGTCAATATCATTCAGAGGTACAACTATCTTACTACCAAATATTGCAAAATTTGAGCAATACGGTATTACCCGGACTAATACTGTCAGTATTCTACATATGATAATTGCCACAATAGTAATTTGTATTTTCATCCAATATATGTTTTGGGGGCTTTTATTTGTGATACCCGGAGCTCTGGTGATATATTGGGGGATCAAAGAAAGGCAAAGACCGGATCTGTATGGGATCACCCTGGAGCTTAACTCAGGGTATAAGTATAATTTTATCAGTAAGGACGCAAATGGTATCAGGTCGTTATACACGAAGATCAAGGAGCGATACATAATGATGCAGCGATGAATTATGTATTTAACTTTAACAATGGGAAAGTTGAATTTAATTCGGGCGATACTTATAATACCAATAATTCACAGGTAGGTGCAATAGGTAGAAATGCTTCGGGAAGTCCAACCTTCAATAATGCGCCGAGCGATCAGTCATCCACCAATCTATAAATACAGATATGGGCGATAAATACAATATTCATAACACGCAGGCAGGAGCCATCGGTAAAAATGCCTCTGCTATCAATACGACCTTCAATAACAATGAATCCAAAGAATTGGAGGCTGAATTGGTAAGACTGCTAAGCCATTTGTCAAAAGTAAAGACGAACAGCGAACAGGAAAAAGAGATAGAAAGCGTTAAAGAGGCCATTGTGGCTGCGAAGGATCATAAGCCGGGAAAAGTGAGAGAGATCCTGAAGGGAGTGGGTAAATGGGTGCTGGAAATTGCCAAGGAAATAGGGGCCGGGTTAGTAACGAAGCTGATCTCCAACACATAGATGACGGCATCGGTACGTTTTATATCTTTGCGGCAAACTAACCCGGATAATGCGTTTAAATAAGACTACCCTCCTTCTTTTAATAGCCGCCCTGGCAGCACTCTTCTTTATTCCTTTTCTCGGAAGGGTACATTTATTCGATTGGGACGAGATCAACTTCGCGGAGTGTTCAAGGGAAATGATCAAATTGCATGATTATACCCGCGTCTACGTGGATTTTAAACCTTTCTGGGAAAAACCTCCCATGTTCTTCTGGCTGCAAAGCACGGCGATGAAGAGCTTCGGCATCACGGAATTCTCCGCCCGCCTCCCCAATGCGATCTGCGGCATCGTGACCCTGGTGGTCGTTTTTCTCTGCGGCAGGCGCGTCTATGATACGAAGTTCGGGATCCTTTGGGCCCTGGCTTACGGAGGATCGCTCTTTCCGAATATGTATTTTAAGTCGGGGATCATTGACCCATGGTTCAACCTCTTCACGTTCCTTTCCCTGTATTATTTTATTTTATATCATTGGAAAAGGAATGGCTACGAAAAGGAAGGGCTTAACGGGAAACCCTTGTATTATGTGCTATGGTCGGGCATTTTTATGGGATTGGCCGTATTGACAAAGGGCCAGGTGGCCCTGATGATGTTCCTGATGGTGCTGGGGATCTATTTTATCACCAACCGGTTCAAGATCTTTTTCAACTGGGGACATGCCCTCCTCTTCCTCCTGATCGCAACCGTGGTGACCTTTACCTGGTACGGGTATGAAACGATCAATCGGGGTCCCTGGTTTATCAACGAATTCTTAAAATATCAATACCGCCTGTTTACGACGCATGATGCGGACCAGGCAGGCTTCTTCGGCTATCATTATATCGTCATCCTGGTGGGCTGCTTTCCGGCCAGCCTGCTGGCCATCCCCGCCTTCTTCAGAAATCGTACCGGCAGCCCTGCGGAAAGGGATTTTAAAAAATGGATGATCATCCTCTTCTGGGTGGTCACCGGCCTGTTCACGATCGTCCAGTCCCGGATCATTCACTATTCCTCCCTCGCCTGGTTTCCCGTTACATTCCTGGCGGCTTATTCCATTTATAAATGGGAGCGTAAGGAAATGAACTATAAAAAATACGTGGGAGTGAGCATCGCCATTCTTGGAGGCCTCGTCTCCCTGTTACTGATCGGGGTGGCCTTTATCGGTCTGAATGTCAAAAAGCTGGCGCCTTATGTAGAGGATACTTTTGCGCGGGGGAATATGGAAGCGGCCGTGAGCTGGTCGGGTTGGGAAGGCCTGATCGGCTTGTTACTGGTGGTCGCGATCATTGTGGGTATCCGGAGCCTGAAAAGACAGCAATATACCAGGGCTGCCTGGGCGCTGTTCGGAGGAACGGCCCTGGTCATATTTTTCGCTTCCGCCGTGATCGTGCCGAAAGTGGAACGTTATTCCCAGGGTGCGGCGATCGATTTCTTTATAGAAAGACAGGGGGAGAACTGTTATGTGCATTGCCTGGGCTACCGGAGTTATGGAGAACTCTTTTACACGATGAAGGACGCACCTGCCAATAAGAATTATTACGATGAGAATTGGCTGTTGACGGGCAAGATCGACAAGCCGGTGTATTTTGTCACCAAGGTGGACCGGGTCGATAACTATAAAGGTTATGCGGAATTGAAAGAATTATACCGGAAGAATGGATTTGTCTTTTTCCGAAGGGAAATGCCTGTGGCTCCATTGCAGTAGAATAATCCCGACATCGCTTTTTTGCCATGTCCATGCGGCACTATCCCTCAACGCAGCTGTTGATCTTTCTGCTTGGGGGTAGTATGCTCTCAACGTCGCTTTTCCCATGTCCATGCGGCACTATCTCTCAACGCAGCTGTTTTTTCTCATGAGCTAATGTAGAGCCAGACTTTAGTAAGGATCAATCGACAATAGAATCCGCTCGAAAAAAATGCTGCTTATGAGTATAGTGCCGATGGTAGCCCGCCGAGAGGGCGAGTTTCATGCAGTAAGGGAAAATCTACTACTTCTTTTTGCGGGGAATATCCCGACATCGCTGTATTTACTCATGAGCAAATGTCAAAGCCGAACATGAGTACTGTTTTCAACTAATATCTTTTCGGCAGTAGAATCCGCTCGTAAATAATGCGACTTTCGGGATATTCCCCCTCAACAGCGCTGATGATGCGAGATGAAGGCTTTTACGGTTGCCGGCTGCCATACCCTCAAAAGCCGCCTTTTGTGCGAGCTTATTCTATCGTTGATGGATGAATCGTTGAATATGCAGACAAAGTCCGGCTTTGCAAATGTTGATGAGCACGAACAGCGGTGTTGAGAAGTATGGCAGTAAGGCAACAACTCTTGCTCTTGGAGCCTCGACATCTGCCGATTTACTTCTTCTTCCCTGAAAAGAAACGCAGGATATTGCTGATGACCTTGTCATTGGCGCCCAGCTTGCCTTTGATGCCGGTGTAGAGGGATACGAGGGCATTATCCAGTCGCACGAGTAATTTATTGCTGCCGTCGCCGGGCCTTGCCTGGTAATAGGTAGCCCTCCGGAAAGGCTTATCTTCAATGGAATAATAATAAAGCGCGATGGATCTCCTGAAGACGCCATCAGGACAGGTCATGGGTTCGGGATGACCGTGAAAAGAATCGGCATCGGTATTGAATATGACGCAGCGGTTGAAAATGGGAGCGACTTTTGCTTCGCAGGCTTTCATTTTCTTGTCCCATAATTCCAGTTTACCTCCCCATTCGTCCTGCCAGTCCTTATTCAGGTATACCAGCACGTTCACCCGGCGTTGCCAGTTACGGTGATGAGGATGTACGGTAAAGTCCGCGTGGATATTGAGAAATCCGCCTCTTTTGGATTGGTGAATGCCTCCACCTTCGAGCGCATCGTCTTTCTGAAGATCTTTAATGCCGGTCAGCGTGCTGAGGAATTCGAGGAAGGCAGGAGAGTTCAATTCGTTAATGGTGCCCTTTATCATCTCGGGTAACAGGTCGAGTTTGTTGAGGCCCGTTTTCTTTTCGTTATAGTGGGTGTAGTTGATCCAGCCGTCCGTCTCGTTCAGCTTATTAAACTCGGCGATACAGGCATTCAGTACTTCGGGATCGAGAAAGTTCTCCAGTACGATATGGGGATAAGGACTTGCTCCCTGGTATTGTTTGCTCAATGCGGGAAGCTGGCTGGTCCATTTGCTGTAGTCGAATATTTGTGTCAGGGTCTCCACGTGTTGGATTTTTTCTAAGTGGCAAAGATAAGAAAAAGCTTCAAAGCGGCAAGCTGCAAGCCATTTTGAGCGGCAAGCCTCAAGCCAATAGCTATGAGTGAAATCTTTTATAGATGAAAATACCTATAAGCGGCAGCTTGTAGCTTAAGGCTTGTAGCTGTTCCTAGTCCCGCCGGGATTCGAGGGTGAACCCGATCGTCGTTCCTACATCGGGTGTACTTCGGACATGGATGGATTGACCATGCGCTTCGATAATATGCTTGCAGATGGCGAGGCCCAGACCGGTGCCCCCTTTATCGCGGCTCCTGGCCGCATCCGTACGGTAGAAGCGTTCAAAGATGCGCAGCAGATGCTCTTCTTCGATGCCGATGCCGTCGTCGCTGACCTCCACGAGGACATTCTTCTCGTCTATTTTGTAGATACTGGCGACGATAATGCCTCCGGGCTTTCCGTACTTCGTGGCATTTTCCACGAGATTGATCAACACCATCCGGATCTTTTCTTTGTCTGCAAAGACGGTGATAGGGGATTCGCAGCCTTTTTTAATGGACGTCCGGACATTCTTCTTATGGGTCTTGATGGAGAGGGATTCGAAGATCTCCCGGATGAGGTCCTGGATCACGAAATTCTGTTTATAGAGTAATTGCTCTCCCCGTTCGAGCTTGGAGATCTCATCCAGGTCATTCATCAGGTTGACCAGTCTGTCTACATTCTTGGCGGCGTTCTCCAGGAATTTTTTCCGTATGACGATATCCTCCATCGCACCTCCCAGGAGGGTGTCCACATAGCCCTGGATCGCGAAGATGGGGGTTTTAAATTCATGGGCGAGGTTCTGCAGGAACTCTTTCCGGTAGGCCTCATTCTTCTTCAGCAATTCGATCTCTTCATTTCTCTTTTCTCCCCATTTCTCCACGTCTTCCCTCACCTCATCGATACTCTTCTGTGGCAGGATATATTTAAAATAGACCTCTTCCTTTTTGGTGGCCTTGGTCTGGTGGATGAGCTTGTAGATCAATTTGATCTTCCGGTAGATGAACTTCTCGAGGGTGAACTGGATCAGGCCATAGCTGCCTGAAAAGACGATAAAAAGAGAGGCGGTGCCTACCATCCAATTACCCGTAAGGATATAAATACCGGCCGAAACGGGTAAGGCCAGCAGCCCGGCCGTCAACGCGGACAGTTGCTTGGGTGATAGATTTTTGGTTGAAGGCATTCCGAAAGTTAGAGATTAAACTTATACCCCACGCCTTTTACCGTAGTAATACAATCCAATCCTAATTTCTGGCGGATCTTCCGGATATGGACATCGATGGTACGGTCGCCTACGATGACCTCGTTGCCCCAGACCTGGTTGAGGATCTCGTTCCGGAGGAAGACCCTTCCCGGCCGTGAAGCCAGCAGGTACAGCAACTCGAATTCTTTTTTTGCGAGCGTGATATCCTTTTCATCTACCGTTACTTCGAATTTGGCCGGATCGATGGTGAGGTTCTCGATTTTCAGGATCTTATCGTTGGGCTCTTTATTCACCCGGCGGAACAGGGCATTTACCCTGCTGATCAAAACTTTTGGACTGATCGGCTTGGTGACATAGTCATCGGCGCCCGTTTCCAACCCCCGGACATGTGATCCCTCATCGCTTAACGCTGTAAGGAAAATGATCAATGTCTCTTTAAAAGTAGGTTGGGATCTCAATATTTCACAAACTTCCACGCCATTCTTTTTAGGCATCATAATATCCAAAATGATCAGGTCGGGGCGGATGATCCGCGCTTTACCGATCGCTTCGTCCCCGTCTTTAGCGGTGATGACCTCGTAACCTTCTTTGGTAAGGTTATATTGTATAATTTCCAATATATCGGGTTCATCGTCGGCGATCAGTATCTTCTTGCCTTTGGATTCCATATTTAACTAAAAATTTACGCAAACCTACTGGAAATAAAGCTCTGAGCAGGGTGCTGGGTGGTTAGTTCACAATTTTATAATATAGAAATAATACAGGATTGTGGGCGGGGTGTATAATTTTCTTCAAATTTAGGGTTTTACACATGTTTTTTGCTGCTTGCCCGCCCGGATAACTCTTTTCGGGGAAAAGGAAGGAATTTGCCCTTAGTGGCCGATAATCAAGGCCCTTCCCTATATTTATAATAGGATTTGTCTTTCTTTTGGTAGTATTTTTGCGTAAATACTAGTTGGAAGCAATTATCTATGAATAGATCTCTACGATCACTTATAATTTGCCTGGTGTTATTTGTGCCCGTGATGACAGCTCGCTTACAAGCGGACGCACAACCCAATTCCTATCCCTACAAGGTGGCGATGGATCGCATGATATGGCATGACAATGTGGACAAGGAGCAGAAACGCTTGTTGGTAGTGGGCGGGGGCAGCAAGGACAGTATCATCAAGCTGTCGAAGGACGAGAACGTAAACCTCCAGATCACCGATGCCCTGATCCGGCAGGTAGATGCGCTCCAGGAACAGATCGAGTTCGATTCTACCCTCAATACCAATAATAAGAAGAAATACCTCCGGGGCCTGGAATTCCTCCTGCGTGGATTCGACCAGGCTTATGAACGCAGGGCGATCACCCCTCCTGCCGCCCCTGCCCTGATAGCCGCTTACGAAAGAGCCATGGAACTGGATAAAAAAGGCCAGAGTATCGAGCCGGTGGTGGCGGATAATAGCTACGCCGTAGGCCTCATCCTGGTGGATTGCTTTTTACTTCCTTCCGAGAATATAGGGGTAAAGCCATCCCGTACGGTGCTGGTCCGCAAATACTGCGAGATCCATCCGGCCTCGATCCTGGATGTCCTGCGCAATAATCCCGATCTGCCTTTTGCCGATAGCCTGATCATCGTAGCCGGGCATCGGAATATCCGGCAATTATATGATTTTGCAGCGGCCAATAATGGGCTGGGCTGGCGTATCCGTAATAGTAAGGATTCCCTCGTGCACACGGTAGCCGCCATGGCCAACAGCAAGAGCGGACAATTGTATTTCCCCTTTCTAGACAACCTGATCAAGGGGCGTACCTCCCTTGCCGAGATCGATAAGGTAAAGGGCGATGACCTCAACTATTATCGCCTCCTGGTACGGACAAGACTGGACTATGCCGGGAGGATCCTGCCTCCGGAAACGGATACCCCGTTGGAAATGAAGGCTTTAACGGAAATGCTGGCAAAAAAGGGGAAAGAGGTCTTCGTAAGAGAGATCAATGCCCTGCATACGGTGGATAACCCGGCTATCCGATTTAAGATACTGGATCCGCTCACTCCTGCCGAACTCTACTATCTGATCGTGCTCAGCGAGGACGAGATCTATACGTCCAGCTACCTGGGCGTTTATGACCGGATCTTCCAGCGTATGGCGGGCCCATACGGGGACAGTCTGCTGATGGAAGTGCATGGGGACTATTTCCGGAAATTCATTAAAATGGCGGCCGCCTACAATAAGCTGGATCATTTCCTGGGCACCATGGACAAGCTGAATGCGGGGACGATCATGAAGTCGTTCATCATTCACCTGGAAAAGGCCAATGAGGAAGAGGCCGTGGATGTGGCCGATTCTTATAGCAGCATCTTCGATAAGAACCCTGCCCTTGCGCGATTTGTCCTGCATGAGGTAAAATGGAATTACGATAAGAACCTGGCGGCCGGCGATAAGAAAGGCATTATCATTTACAAACTCCTGCAGACCTTGTTCGAATCGGCCGATACGACCAGCAAGACCGATCTCTCCGCCACCCTGGGCATACCCCCGGTATATACCGTCGACCATTCTTCTCTGGCGGATGACAGCGGCAGGGTGGTGCAACAGGTGTTCTTCTATGGGGACCAGGATAAGGACGGACAAAATTCCTTTACGAATTTCATGGCCCTTTTCCATGCAAAAGCGGGCGTCAAACCTGATTGGAAGATCACGGAGAACCCCCAATGGGTAACGATCTCTTCGGTGAAAGGTAATCCCATTCTCATTTTCGCCAATAAGCCGCTGCTCGGGGAGGACGATCCGGATGCCAAGGCCCAGAAAGCCCTCAGCGACTACCTCTATGATC
>Ga0307516_10002988_pt1 | contig 22091 bp, 16 predicted proteins | sample 19_EM_MG_FD_203310 | JGI IMG/M metagenome (GOLD analysis project Ga0307516, IMG submission 203310) | Populus trichocarpa ectomycorrhiza microbial communities from riparian zone in the Pacific Northwest, United States - 19_EM | ecosystem: Host-associated > Plants > Roots > Unclassified | place... | reverse complement strand
GGCCAGGGCCGCGCGCCCAGCGAGATCGTGTCCGTCAACGCACTCGTCGGCGAGACGGTGCAGCGCATCGAGCCGCTCGCGCGCGAACGCGGCATGCGCGTGGTCGTCGAGCCTGCGGAGCCGATCACGGCGAAGGTGGCGCACATCGCGGCGGGTCTCGTCCTCGCGAATCTCCTCGACAACGCCTTGAAGTTCTCTCCCGCCGGCTCGACGATCTCGATCGGCATCGCGGTCGAGGGCGCGGACGCGATCGTCAGCGTCTGCGACGAAGGCCCCGGCATCGCGCCGAGCGACATGCCGCACGTGTTCGAACGCTTTTTCCGCGCGGCCCAGACGCGCTCCGAGGCGACGCCTGGCGTGGGGCTGGGCCTGTCGCTTTCGCAGGCCATCATCCATGCCCACGGTGGCCGGATCACGGCAGCGAACCGCGCCGCCGGTGGAGCCGAGTTCGCGTTGCATCTGCCGCGCTGAGCGCTGGCCGGCAGTGTCGCGAGGCGCCGTCGGTAGACGCTTCCTCGGCGTCCCCGTTTTTCGACACGGTCACCACGCGCGTCTTGGCGTTGAAGGCCGTCAGGCTGGCTAAGCGACACCAGACGATCAGCATCTCGGAAGCCCTCTCGGGGCCGTCATTGGGAAGCACGATCGCTCTATGAGCGCGAGACGCCACGACGCGCGACGGCTTGCCGGTCGAGCCGATTACTCGCGTCGGGTCGCCACGCAGCCAGCGCAACGATCACCCATGAAAATCCCAGCGCGGTTCCGGAGGCCAGAGCAACAGGGCCGAGAATGTGCACGGTCGAACAAGACGTCGGAATTCCTTCGTCAAACATGCAGACCGAACTACGACCCATCAACTGGAAGCCCTTGCATGAAGCCGATTGCCTTTCCCAAGCAACCCATTTCGCGTCGCGATGTACTGCGCGCCGGTGCCGTGGGCCTGTCGGCACTCCCCTCGCTGGGCCTGCCCGCGGCGACAGGGTCGAAGTACCACAACAGCCTCTGGTACCGGCAACCCGCGTCTCGCTGGGAGGAGGCCTTGCCGCTGGGCAATGGGCGCCTGGGCGCGATGGTGTTCGGGCGACTGGGCCAGGAGCGCCTTCAACTCAATGAGGACACCTTGTGGGCCGGGGCGCCGTACACCCCGGACAACCCCGAGTCGCTGGCAGCCTTGCCGCAGGTTCGGCAACTGATCGTTGACGGCAAGTACAAGGAGGCCAGCGATCTCGCCGGCGCCAAGATGATGGCCAAGCCGCTGTGGCAGATGCCCTATGGCAGTCTTGGCGATCTCTTGCTGACCTTTGATGCGAGTCATGAACCCACGCACTACGAGCGCCGCCTGGATCTCGATACGGCCACGACAACGACGCATTACCGCAACCCGCATGGAGATTTCAGTCGTGAGGCGTTTTCATCGGCACCAGACCAGGTCATCGTCCTGCAACTTGTAGCCAGGTCGGGCCGGATCGCCTTCGATCTCGCCTATCGCGGTCCGCGCGCGGTGGAATCTGCCTCGCCCGACTATTCGGGATCGGCAACGAGCCTGGTGTCGAGCCAGGCCACCGATTGGTCAATGGCGGAACCCGTCGGGACACGCCGCGCCGACACGACCATGGTCGAAGACGGTCGCGACGCATTGCTGATCACCGGCCGCAACGAGGCGGGGCCGAATGGCCAGTCGGGGCTGACCTATGCCATGCGCATCAAGGTCGTGTCCGATGGCTCGATCAGCGTCGGAAGCAGCGGGATCGAGGTTGGCAACGCCAGCAGGGTGACGCTCCTGATCGCGGCGGCCACCAGCTTCGTCGACTACGGGGACGTCAGCGGAGATCCGATTGCCACGGTTCGGCAACAAAGCGAACGAGCGGCTCGAAAGTCGTTCGAAGCCTTGAAGCACGACCATATTCGCGACTATCGGGCGTTGTTCGGGCGCATGACGCTCGATCTCGGACGCAGTGCGGCGGCAGACCGGCCCACCGATGCGCGCATTGCTTCTGCGGAATCTGCGCGAGATCCGGAACTCGACGCCCTCTACTTCCAGTACGCGCGCTATCTCCTGATCTCGTCGTCGCGGCCGGGATCCCAGCCCGCCAATCTGCAAGGCATCTGGAACGAAGGAACCAACCCGCCTTGGGGGAGCAAGTACACCGTCAACATCAATACGGAGATGAACTATTGGCCCGCCGATCCGGCAGGGCTGGAGCGCTGCGTCGAACCGCTGTTGCGCATGGTCGAAGACCTGTCCATGACCGGCGCGAAGACCGCGAAGGCGATGTACGGAGCTCGCGGCTGGGTCGTGCATCACAACACGGACCTGTGGCGCGCCGCCGCCCCGATCGATGGGACGTGGTCCGGCTTGTGGCCTTGCGGCGGCGCGTGGCTTTGCAACTCGCTGTGGGATCACTACGACTACTGTCGCGATGCGAAGGTACTCGAACGAATCTACCCGCTGTTGAAAGGCGCATCCGAGTTCTTTCTCGACACCTTGATCGAGGACCCGAACGGACGCGGCCTCGTCACTTCGCCTTCGCTCTCTCCGGAGAACGGCCATCCGTTCGGCGTCACGCTGTGCGCCGGGCCGGCCATGGACCGTCAGATCATCCGGGACCTGTTCGCCCACACGATCGAGGCCGGCAGGCTCGCGGGCCTGGACGCGGCGTTGATGGAACAGATCGCTCGGGCACGCCTCCGCATCGCACCTGACCGGATCGGCAAGAACGGACAACTGCAGGAGTGGCTGGAGGACTGGGACGGCCTGGCGGCAGATCAACACCACCGCCACGTGTCGCATCTCTATGCTGTCTATCCCAGCGGCCAGATCAACGTGCGAGACACGCCGGAACTTCTCAAGGCCGCCAGGACCAGCCTGATCCAACGTGGCGACCTCGCTACCGGGTGGGGCACGGCCTGGCGCCTGTGCCTGTGGGCGCGCATGGGCGAAGGGGATCATGCATACGCAGTGCTGAAGTCCCTGATCGGTCCGCAGCGCACGTATCCCAACATGTTCGACGCTCACCCGCCATTCCAGATCGACGGAAACTTCGGTGGCGCGACGGGCATCATGGAGATGCTGGTGCAGTCGTGGGGCGGAGAAATCATCCTGCTGCCCGCGCTGCCCACAGCCTGGCCGGCGGGGCAGATCAGGGGCATGAGAGCGCGCGGTGACGTCACGATCGACATGTCATGGCGACGCGCGAAGTTGGCTTCGCTGGTGCTCCGGGGCAAACCAGGTAGTGAATTGCGGCTGCGCTATCGCGGCGAGACAAGAATTGTCACGCTCGATTCGCAAGGGCTCCACAAGGCGAACGACCTGTTCTCGCTTCGCTAGGGGCTGCCTGAGCGTTCAGAGTTGAGGTTTCTGCTCGTCGCTCCGAGAACGAAATTGATGGCCGACGCCGAGACCCGCGGGTTCGACGTTGAACGATAGTCCGCGTGCGACCTCCGTCGCGCGCCCGCGAAAGTCGATCCCGATGCTGATCTTCCACAACCCGATCCACCACGCCCATGATGGCCGCCACGAGATGTTCCGTGGCCGCCTCGTGCCATGCCACGAGACGCCCGCGCGCCTCGACTACGTGATGGCCGAACTGCAGCGCCGTCCCGCAGGCGACCTTCGTTTGCCGGGCGCGGTCGACCTCGATCTCGTCCACCGCGTGCATGCGCCGGCTTACGTCGACTTCCTGGCCACGGTCTGGGCCGACTGGGTCGCGCTCGACGCGAGCAACGCCGACGTCGACGTGCTGCCGTCGGTATGGCCCGTGCGCGGCTTTCGTACCGACGTGACACCGGCCAACTTCTCGGCTCGCGTCGGGCGCTTCTCCTTCGACGCCGGCTCGCCCATCACCGCCGGGACGTGGGCCGCGGCGTCGGCCGGCGCCGCGTGCGCGATCGACGCGGCGCGCGCGGTGGGCGGCGGCGCCACGCGCGCCGCGATGGCGCTGACGCGACCGCCCGGTCACCACGCGGGGCCGGACTTCTTCGGCGGCTACTGCTTCCTGAACAACGCCGCGCTCGCCGCCCAGGCGCTGCGCGATGCAGGCGCTGCGCGTGTTGCGGTGCTCGACGTCGACTACCACCACGGGAACGGCACGCAGACGATCTTCGACACGCGCGCCGATGTGCTGACCGTATCGATCCACGGCGACCCGATGACCGAGTACCCGTTCTTTCTCGGCCACGCCGACGAGCGCGGCAGCGGCGAGGGCCTCGGCTTCAACCTGAACCTGCCGCTGCCGGCCGGCACCGGCTTCGACGCATGGCGCGCAGCGCTGCAACGCGGCATCGACGAGATCGCGCGTTTCGGCGCCGATGCGCTCGTCATCGCGCTCGGCGTCGACACCTTCGAAGGCGATCCGATCTCGCGCTTCCTGTTGAAGAGCGACGACTACCGGCGCATCGGCGCGGCTGTCGCCGCCTGCGGCCTGCCCACCGTGTTCACGCTGGAAGGCGGGTACGCGGTGGCAGAGGTCGGCATCAACGTGGTCAACGTGCTCGAAGGGTTCTCACACGGCTGACGCGCAGGTCAAATCGGCGACGCGGCCAGCACCGAGCTCAACGGCACGAAGGCGCTGCCGCAGTCGACAGGCGTCGAGCTTCCCGGTGAACCGCTCCGGGTCACGTCCTTCGCGCTCGACGCGATGATCGCCGACGCGAACGTGACGGCTCCAGGCCCCAGTATGAAATGGGCTGCCGCCGGCTGCGTGCTCGGGCCGCCGTTGTGACCTGCTTCGAAGCCCGGCTGGGTACCATCGAACACCACGTTGTCGAGGGTGATGGTCAGCGGATTGTTCTGGCCCTTGAGCTCGTATCCCGCGAAGGTGAGCAGGCCGCCTGCGAACCTCGTGCTGCCCAGATAGTGGAAGCCGCTGATCTTCACGTTCGTGAAATTCGGGTACAGGGTGCCTGTCGACGAGCTGTAGAACGGATCGAATACCAGGGGGTGTCGAACGTTGCGCATGCAGATCTGGCTGTACGTGACGCCGCTCACGCTGCCGCCACGCGACGCGTCCGACTTGATGCGCAGGCCGCCGCCGTTGTCGCTGTCGTAGCCGTCGATCGACAGGTCGGTGACGGCGAGGTTGGTCAGGCCGGCATCGGTTTCGCTGCCGACCGACATGCCGTGCCCATAGTAGAAATGGTTGTGGGCAAAGGTCAGGTTGTACGAGGTCGGACCGGAGTGCGACTTGATGGCGACATGGTCGTCGCCCGTACTGATGTACGAATAGGCGAGCAGGACGTTGCTCGATTGACCGGGGTCGAAGCCGTCGGTGTTCTTCACGGTGTCCGGAGTGAAGCAGGTCGCCGGCGTCACCTTGTCAGGCGTGGTTCCGGAGGCGCAGGCGTAACCGGACTTCGTGTACACGGCGCTCGGGGTCAGGATCTTGATGCCCCACGCCGTGACGCCGGAAACACCGGTGGTCACGATGTGGAAATTGGGCGAGTTCTCCACGGTGATGCCGTGCAGCGTGAATCCACTGCCGTCCGTCACCTGGATCAGGCGCGGGTTCTGCTGGTTCAGGCCCGACGTCTTGTTCTGGTACGCCACGTCCCACCACGTGCGCTTGCCCGCGTTGGGTCCGGCGGTCAGCAGGCTGCCGCCGCGCCCATCGATCGTGCCGCCGCCCACGATGCCGCTGTTGGCGGTGTCGCGGGCGAGGATGAGCGGATTGCACGCCTTCGATTTCGACGATGTCGCCGTGCCGCAGGTCCCCAGGCCGTTGTCGTAGTCGGCCGGGTTGCGCGAAGCGAAGAGCGTCACGCCCGTGTCGACCCAAAGCGTGACACCCGATTTCAGGTTCAGGGGCCCGCTGAGAAAACCGGACTCGCCGGCGCTGCCCACGGAGAGTTTCACGGCTTGGCCGACAGCGCACCCATCGATCGCCGACTGGATCCGCTGGGCGTCGGGTCGGGAGTTGGATGGATTGCCGTCAAGCGCGTCGAGCGATCCGTTCGTCGGCATCAACGTGGCCGCCAGGTTGGCGCACAGGGACGTCGGCAAGAGTGGCTCACTGACGGTGCCCCATTGCGTGACGACCGCGGCGGATGCGGGCGCCGGCGCAGGGGCCGGCTTGGGGGCCGGCGTGGGCGCGGGCGGAGGAACCGGCGTGGGCGCCGGTGCGGGAGCGGGCTTGGGAGCGGGGGTTGGCGCGGGCGTGCCGCTGACCGGCCCGACGGCGCATTTCTTCGTCTTGAACGGGTACGGGTCTTCACCGAAGGTGGTGGCGTTGCAGACAAAGGTGCCCGACATCACGCGCGTCACCCATTGATTCTTGATGCCGAACGACACCGAGCGGCTGGTGCTGCCGGCGGCGCAGCGCTCGCCCTCGTCGGCGCATTTGGAGTAGCCCGTCGGCCAGTCGTTGGCGCGAGCCGCGGTGGCGGCGAACAGGGTCGCAAGTATCGCGAGGGAGGGCAGCAGGCGAGGGTTGTTCATGGTGCGCAGGAATGGTGGAGAAAGCGGGTCGCGGGGTCGATTCGCAGCATTGCGGGCCGTGAATGCCCCCCGATGGGAGCGCTTTTGACGACGGTGCAGTGCCTCGGAAGTGGCCGAGTATCTGCGGATGCTTGCCCGCATTTGCCACTCAATGACTAGTTATGCCGAGACTTACCGTTGGTTTCGACCTGAGGGAATCATGATCCCTGCCGCCATGGGCGCTGCGCGAGCCGTCCCGGCGTCCCCCTGGATTCCCGAGCGCTCAGGCAGCGTGCAATGCCGCCACCTCTGTTGCCGACAATGCACCGCTGTAGATGCGCAGGTCCTGCATGCGGCCGTTGAATCGCGGGTCGCCTTCGTAATGCGAGCGGCCGAGCCAGTTTTCGGAGGTCACCCCCAACTGCCATGGCGCCAGCAGGATGCCGTCGGCCGAGCCAGCGGCCGTCCCGTCGACGTAGATCGTGCCGACGGTGCCGCTGAGCGTCACCGCGACGTGCACCCAGCGCCCGGTCGCCAGCGGTTGCGGCGTGTCGACGGCCTGTTCGCCCTGCCAAGACGAGGCCGTCGTCACCATGAATCGGATGCCGCCACGGCCAGGGGCTGGCACCAGCGACATGTAGGTCACGTCGTTGAAGCCGAAGTCGAAGATGCGTGTGTTGGCCACGGCCTGGTTCCAATAGACCCAGACGGCGATCGTGAAGTCGCCCAGCGTCGACACGGCGCCGGCGGGCAGCGCGACATGGCCCGTGCTGCCGTCCATCGAGACGGCGGAACCGCCTTGACGACCCGCGCCCCAGCCGGTGCCTGCGAGCAGCGTGCCGCCCGCGGCATTGCCGGTGCTGTCCGCGGCGCGGGTACCGTTGCCGTCGTCGAGCGCGAGATGGGCGCGAAGTTCAGTGCCGACGACCACGCGCGCGACGTTGGAGGGGGCGCTCTCGCCGGACGCGCCGATGGCCGTGACCGCGTAGTACCAGGTTCCTCGACCAGGCGAATCGGCCCATGTGCGTGGGTCGGTGACCGTGCCCAGGAGTTTGAAGGTGCCCGAAGGCCGCGTTGCGCGCTTCACGTTGTAGCTCGTCGCATCCGCGCTGCCCCACCACGAGAGCTGCACGGTGTCGCCGCCCGTCAGGAAGCCCCTCAGGCTGCTGGGCGAACCGCCGGGCGCTGCCGCGTCGCGCGAGAAGGTGAGCGTTCCGAAGCTCGTTTGATCGCCCTGGGTGTCTTCGCTTTCCGGACGGAGTCGAGCGGCCATCGCCGATACCCAGGGAGCCGACAGGCCCCGACGATTCACGTAATGGTTGTAGACCCCCTCCCAGCAGGGCCGCCCCGCCGGCCGCGATCCGGGCGACACGGCAGTCATCGCGCCGTGGACGTTCGCATAGGTGCCGAACGGCATGTCGTAGAGATTGCCGGAGGCATCGACGAGGTTGGACCTGGCGACATACTCGGCACCTGCCAGCAGGCGGTTGTCGGCGAGCCCGTACAGGTCGATGCCCTGGTTCCATGCCATCTCGCAGATGACCGCGGCCAGCGCGATGCCCAGCGTGGCGTGGCCCTGGTCGCGGCCGCTCTCCTGCCATTGCCCCAGGTAGCCGGGGTGCAGCATGACGACGTTGTGCATGCACGAACCCATGCCGCGCCCTGTCTTGTAGTAGGTGACCGCCTCGTCGACGATGTCCTGGCGGTCGCAGAACACGCCGATGGCCAGCATTCCGGCGATGCTGCACAGGTCCCAGTTCGCCCAGTAGTTGGTGATCTTGCTCGTCTCGGTGCCGTTGTGACCGGTCAGGAACGAATGGTTCAGGGCATAGAAGTGATCCAGCAGCCATTGCTGGAAGCTTGCGACATCGGCGGCCGCCCAGCCGGAGTAGCCGCGCATGATCTCCGCCGCGTTGGCCCACTGGTAGCCGTAGATGCCCGCCGCGAGAAAGCGGTCGGCGTTGCCGGTCAGCTCGGTCATCGTCGACGACCAGGCGTTGAGCAGCGCCACCGACTGGTCGGCGCACCCGGTGTCGCCGCTGATCTTCCAGCGCAGCGCCGACTGATAGGCGCGCTGCACTTCGGTGATCATCCGGCCGAAGTTCTGGCCGTCGCCGCCGCGGACCACCCTGGCCAACGGGGCGGGCCTGTATCCCGGCGCTGACCGGCCGCTATCGACCAGGGCCTGCCATGCCTGTGTCCATGGCAGAGCGTCCGCGTCGAGCTTGGTCCGGATCCGGGTGAAGTCGGCCTCCGTGTGCATCAAGCGCGGATGTGCAGGAGCCGGAGCTGGCGGCGGCGGGGCCGTTCCGCTCGACGACGAGGCCGGTGCCGGAGTCGGGGCCGGCAAGGACGACGATGATCGCGAACTCAAGGATGCATCGGACTCCGACCCGTTGATGTCGGCGGAGTTGCCGCATCCGCCCAGAACGGCGAGCGCGCCGGCGCCCATCGCCTGGAGCAGCGACCGGCGGCCCAGCGTCGCGGCGGGGAGGCAATCGCCGGTGCTCGGCTCGTCGGGTTGTGCGGACATGGATCTGGAAGATGAATAATTCGTCAAGGCTCCGAACGATCGTATCAATCGTCGTTTGAAGAGTCTTGACAGGGGGTGCAACAGTTTGCAACCCTGCCGCGAACCGCATCCGATTTCGCAGACCCGGATGACGCGGCGAGGCCCTCGGGTTCGTCCAACGTCATGCCTGCCCTGGAGTTGGTTGCCCCAATGAACTATCAAGACATGACCGTCCGATGATCGTCCGATGATCGATTGATGACCGCGGCGGGAGCGACACGTCCGGTGCTACAACCACCGTACTTGTCGGTGGCTCGGGATACGAGGTTCATGCCGTCACATGGTGATACTTTGTTCACGCTGCCATGGCGCGCCATGCACAAGAATGCATCACGCATGCATGCGATGGCTGGATCGACGTGCATCCCGCTCCTCCATCCAGCGCCTGCAAGGCGCTTTCTTCCGATCACGGAGATCGTTCCGATTGGCGACCTGGCGTGCCTTTTTTGAATCCGTGCAAACGGATGGGCCATTTCGGCATGGTTCGGTCGGAGCACTCGATCCGCCCGCCCCATGCCGCGATCAACAGCAAGAATTCTTTCGATGAGTCCTGTCGCACGGGCACCAATCTTTGCATTTGCGCTGCTGAGCGCTGGCGCTGTACCTGCGCAGGACCTGGCGTTGTCGACACGAGTCGGCCTTCTGTCCGCATTGATCGTTCGGGGGCTGCAGTTCAGCGACAGTCACGGTCCCGTCTTTCTGGCCGGCACCGATGTCTACAGCCCGACGGGTTGGTCAGTCGGAGCAGCGGCAATGGCGCTGCGTACGGCGGCAGGTCATGAGGGCGGTGGCTGGGTACTCAGAGCGAGTCGCGACTGGTCGCTGGACGAGAAATGGACGGTCGGGATCGGTGTGCGCCACGATGGCTACCTCGGCGACGCCAGTCTTCGAACCTGGTGCTACAACGAGGTGAGCGCGGGAGCGAGCTACGGTGACGCATGGCGCGCCAGCGTGGGCTGGCGCCCGAATGGCGGTCCGGGGTGCGCTTCCGCTGCGTCTCCCAAGCCCACGCTTGCCCTCGACTTCAACGTCCGATGGCCCATCGCGGCAGGCATCGGCGTGGACGCCGGGGCAGGGCGGCTGTCCGGCGGCGGTGCCACGAGCTACGACTATGGGCAGTGGGGCGTCTTCGCCGGCGAATCGTCCTGGACGCTGCATCTGGGGCGAACGTTCACGCACGCCTCTGCGCCGGCACTTTATGGCGATGCGGCCCAGGCCCATTGGGTGGCCGGCGCGATCTGGCGGTTCTGAAGCCAAGCATGAAAAACCGCACGAATGGAATGAACCATCCGAGAGTCTTCCGGGAACCTACGCCAGTCCCCACATCGTTTGCCGTCTCTTCATCCGCCCATGCTTTCCAGTTTTCTTCGTCGACCTTCGGCTGAGGGTGCCCTGCCGGAGGCCGAATGCCTGCGCCGCATCGCCACCGGTGACCGGCGTGCGCTGGAATCGCTCTACCGCGGCTACCAGCCCCGGCTGGCGCGCTTCCTCTCGCGTTTCACGCGCCAGGAGGGGCTGATCGAGGAGGTGATCAACGACACGTTCTGGGTCGTGTGGCAGAAGGCGAGCCAGTATCGCGGCGAAGCCCGGGTCTCGACCTGGATCATGGGGATCGCCTATCGCCTTGCGATGAAGGCCTTTCGCGACCAGGACGACCTGACCCGGCACGATAGCGACGAGCACCTCGTGGACAGTTGGTCCCACGACCCGGAAACGGGGCGTGAGCTTCGAGACTGGATCGGCAAGGGTTTGGGCTTGCTGCCGGTCGACCAGCAAATGACGGTCGAACTGGTCTACGGGCAGGGACACACGGTCGAAGAGGCTGCGGCGATCATGGAATGTCCGGTCGGAACCGCGAAATCCCGCCTCTTCCATGCACGTGTGAGGCTGCGCAACCTGTTGCCCGATCTGGCTGGAGAGTCAACCTCGACCGGCAGCGAGGGAGGTTTCCAATGAGCACCGATCAAAGCGACTACAAGAACGAACACCAGAAAGTCTGGGAACTGCTTCCGGCGATCGTCAACGGAACCGCGGACGGCACGCAGGCGCGCCGCGTGGAGCATCACCTGGGCGAGTGCAGCGACTGCCGGGCGGAACTCGCGCGCGAGCGGAAGTTGCGGGAGGCCCTGCGGCTGCCGGCGCGACATGCGCCGGACGTGGAGCTCGGCTTCCAACGCCTGTCGCGCCGGCTCGACCAGGCTGACGGCCTGGCGTCGACCGTGCGATCGCCGCGGCGTGGGTTCCCGCGTTTCGCAGGGATGGCACTGGTCAGCATTGGCCTGGTCGAACTGGTGGCCTTGGCCGCGCTGTTGATCGCCGGTGCGCGCCTGGTCGTACCCGCGGGCAACGACTCGCCGGCGGTCTACCGAACGCTCAGCCACACGCCCGAGCAAGCCGTCGCCCGCGTTCGCTTGCGATTGATGTTCGACAGTGCTCGACCCCTGCGCGAGTTCCAGGCGACGCTTCTCGCACACGATCTCGTCGTCGTCGACGGCCCGTCCGAGACGGGCGTCTGGTCGCTCGGTTTCGGGCCGGGACCGCACGACGCCGAGGCGGTGGTGCGAGCGTTGCGGCAAGTGCCGGGCGTGACATTCGCCGAGCCAGTGGGACTGCCTGGGCCATGAGCGTGACCGGACTTGGACTTCGGATGGCGCGGCTGGCCGCGGTGCTTGCAATCAGTATCCTGGCGAGTGCTTGTGCCACGCGCGTGGCAGCGCCGGCCGAGGCGGTGCCGCTCTTCGCCGGGGCGCCGCCGGGCGGTGCGCAACGGGTCATCGTCATCGCCGTGGCGAACCCGCGCGCGGCATTGTCGACGCAGGCGGGAACGACGCCGGGCCTCTACGAGTCGACGCCGCGCTACGCTGTCGGCGCAGTTGCTCGCAAGCTCCTGGACGACATCGGACGACAGCACCGACTGACGCCGCTCGCCGGCTGGCCCATCCCGACACTGGGCGTCTACTGTGGGACGTTCCTGATTTCAGCGGACATGACACGCGAAGAGGCGCTGGCCGAACTCGCCAAGGATCCGCGCATCACCGTCGCCCAGCCCTTGAATCAATTCGAGACCTTGGGCCGCGACCCGGGGCAGGTCGCACCGACCGCGGCTCCGGCACGCGCCGATGCCGGCACGGACTACAACGACCCGTATCTTCCGTTGCAGCATGGGCTGCGGGCGCTGGGCGTCGTGCGGGCGCATCGATGCGGGCGTGGCGCGGGCGTCACCGTCGCCGTGATCGACACCGGTGCCGATACGGCGCACGTCGATCTGCGGGACGCCCGATCGGCCAGCGCGAATTTCGTCGATGACGATGCGCACCAGTTCGCACGCGATTTCCACGGCACGGCCGTCGCCGGCATCATTGCCGCGACGCCGGGCAATGGGCTCGGGATCGTCGGCATCGCCCCGGAAGCGCGGCTGCTCTTGCTCAAGGCCTGCTGGCAAAACGGTGCCGGTGCTGGCGCGCAGTGCAACTCGTTCACCTTGGCACAGGCGCTGAGCACGGCGATCGACCGCGGCGCGCAGGTCATCAACCTGAGTCTCGGTGGGCCGGCAGACGACTTGCTGGGGCGGCTCGTGCGCCAGGCCATAGCCAAGGGGATCGTGGTGGTGGGGGCGGTACCCCCGGGCGAGGATCGGCGCGGGTTTCCGGTGGGCATACCGGGTGTGATCGCCGTGCGTGAAGGCTCCGCGAACGTGCTTGCCGATGCGGCGTTGACCCTCTCCGGGCGAGACATCCTGACACTCGCCCCAGGAGGGCGCTTCGACTTCAGCTCCGGCAGTTCGCTCTCGGCGGCCGAGATCAGTGCCGTCGCTGCATTGATGCTGCAGCACGACCCGCACCTGAGCGGCGCGGCGGTCGAGAAGCTGCTGCGGGATACCGCGACGCGCAGCCCCACCGGAACACCGGACGCATTCGAGGCGATCGCCGCCGTCGACCCTTCCTGCGTCGGACCCGCGTCGCGCTGACAAGGCGGGCGAGCCGCGCGGCCTGCGCGTCGCGTCGCCCATTCCCTGCGGGGCGCATTTGGTTCAAACAATAAATTCGCATCGACATCCAACCGTTTGAGGCATCGCCGGCACTCACCGGTCAAGGTGCTGCGAGCAGGTGCGAGCGGGCCGACAGAACCCTGGCCCGTCGCGATGCTGCATTTCATTCCCGGTCGACTACCCCCATTTCGCGCTTCAACCGGCGCGGCATGGCTTACCTGGGTGGGTATGTTCGCCGTCGGTGTGCTGCTGCTGCCGATCGGGGCGGCATTGCGTTCCATCCTCCTCGCGCCGCTGTTCGAGGAGGCGGTCTTCCGTCTCGGCGTCCATGACGCGCTGGCGATGCATCTGCCGCGCGACAAGGCGCGTCTTGCGCCGGCTCTGACCGCGCTGGCCTTCGCGGGCCTGCACCTGCTGCTGGCCCCCGGCGTTCTGGCGTGGCCCCTCGCGGCGGCGACGGCCGTGCCGGCGTGGTGGATCGGACTGCTTTACGAACGCAAGCGCCGTCTCGGAACCTGCGTCGCGTGGCATGCCGGCTTCAACCTCGTCTGGCTCGGCGGCTTTCGCTCCGTCGTGCCTGCCCTGGCCGGATCCTGAGCGGGCGCCGGCGATTTCCAACCGATACCCATAACCCTATCCACCACATGCGGACTCACATGAAAAACCTGTCCATCTGGAGCTCGATGCTGCTGGGGCTTTCCCTGGCGACGCCTGGCGTAGCCTGGTCGGCCAACCCGGCCACCGGTGCGTCGAAGTTCAGCCAGAACTGCTCGTCCTGCCACACGGTGGCGTCGACCGCAACGGTGGATCGCGGCCGCAACAGCCCCGCCAAGATCAGCAATGCGATCGCGTCGATCGGGCAGATGGGCGGCCTGTCCGGGTTGAGCGCCACGGATCGCGAAGACATTGCGGCCTACCTCGGGAACACGCCGAGTACGCTGGCATTCAGCCAGACCACGGTCGGACAGACCAGCGCCGGGTTGGTCGTGACGGTGAAATCGAGCAACTTCGAGTCGATCTCCAACTTGAGCAGCAGCGTCAGCGGCGACTTTGCGCTGCAGGGCGGCACGTGCGGCAGTGCGCTCGCGACCAACAGCAGTTGCACCGTCGGCGTCGTCTTCAAGCCGACTGCGGCGGCAAGCCGAACGGGCACGCTGAGCATCAGCCACAGTGGATTGACCACGCCGGTGGCCATCGCGCTGACCGGCACCGGCGCTGCCGCGCCGCAAGCCACGATCTCGCTGAACGCGTCCAGTCTGAACCTGGGCAACCAGGTCGTCGGCGCCACCGGCGCGGCGCAAACCGTGACGGTGTCCAACACCGGAGCAGCAGCCCTGAACTTCACCGGCATCACGCTCTCCGGCGCTGCCGCCGCGGACTTCGCGACCGGCGGCTCCTGCGCCGTCGGCACGGCCGTTGCTGCCAATGGCTCGTGCACGGTGACGGTTCGCTTCACGCCGTCCACGACGGGTAGCCGGGCGGCGACGTTGGTGCTCGCATCGAATGCCTCCAATGGCAGCGCCAGCGTGAGCTTGAGCGGTACAGGCGTTGCAACCGGCGCACCCGCGGTCACGCTGGGCGCGACGTCGCTGTCGTTCGGCAGCGTCGCCGTCGGCACCAGTGCCGCGGCCAAGACGGTGAGCCTGACAAACAGCGGAACGGCCGCACTGACGATCCAGTCCATCCAGGCCGGCGGCGCGTTCTCGCAGACAAGCGATTGCGGCAGCAGCCTGGCGGCATCGGCGACCTGCACGATCAGCGTGCTCTTCACGCCCGCGGCGGCAGGCGCCGCCACCGGCTCCTTGACCGTCACCAGCAATGCAACCGGATCGCCGCATGCCGTCAGCCTGTCGGGCACCGGCGTCCTCGCGAGCACGGGCACGCTGCAGTGGTCGAGCGCCGGCCCGATCGACTTCGGGACGGGCGTCGTCGGCACGGAGTCGACCTTGCAGACGCTCACCTTGAGCAACTCCGGCACAGGTCCGGCCGACCTGGGCTCGCTCAGCGTGGCGGGCACCAACGGCGCGGACTTCCGTGTCGATGCCACCTCGACGTGCACGCAAGGCCTGGCCATCGCTGCCGGCGGCAGCTGCCAGATGGTGCTGGGCTTCGTGCCTGGCGCCGCCGGCGCGCGTGCTGCGACGCTTTCCGTCGCCTCCGCCGATGCCAGCGTTCCTGGCGTGCTGCAGTTGACGGGCACCGGCTCGGCGCCCGCGGCACCCGCGCTGACGCTGTCGGCGACTTCGTTCAGCTTCGTCGCGCCGGTCGGCGGCACGGCGGCGGCCCAGGAATTGACGTTGACCAATTCGGGCGCGGCCAGCCTGCACGTCAGCGCCGTGAGCGCCGGCAGCGCGCGCTTCGTGTTGTCCGCGTCCGCGGACAACGCCTGCGCCGCGGCGCCCTTCGCGCTCGCGGCCGGGGCCAGTTGCAAGCTGCAGGTCGCGTGGCTGGGAACCGGCGCCGATGCATCGGAATCGACGCAACTCACCGTGACCGGAGACATGCAACCGGCGACCGCCACCGTCGCTCTCCAGGGCGAGGGCACCAGCGCCACGCCCGCGAACTCCGGCAGTGGCGGCTGCACGCTCGGGGCGAATACGGCGGCCGTCGATCCGGTGCTCGCGGCCATGGCGCTGATCGCCGCGGCACTGATCTGGCAACGCCGCCGCCGAGCCCAATGACACCTCACGGAGCACGACACCCATGAACCCCTCCCGTTCTGCGAGCCATCGCGTGCTCGCCATCCTCGTCGGCTGCGTCGCTCTCGGCACAGTCACACTGCCTGCTCGCGCGCTCGCCCCTGGCCAGTCCTTGCCGATATCCAACGTGTCCGGCAAGGACGCTGCCGCCCTGCCGCTGGTCGATGGCAAGGCGCGCGTGACCTACATCGACTTCTGGGCTTCCTGGTGCGGGCCGTGCCGCCAGTCGTTTCCCTGGATGAATCGCATGCAGGACAAGTTCGGCGCCAAGGGGCTGCGCATCGTCGCGGTCAACCTGGACGCGAAGCGCGCCGACGCGCAGGACTTCCTGGCGCAGTTGCCCGCCCGGTTCGAACTCGGCTTCGACAGCGGTGGCGCGGCGGCGCGCCAGTTCGGCGTCAAGACAATGCCGAGTTCCGTTCTTGTCGGTCCTGACGGCAAGGTCATCGCAGTCCACAACGGCTTCCGCGAGGAAGACGAGGCCGAGCTCGAACAGCGCATCGCCGCCGCCCTGGCTCGCCCGTGAACCATCCCCAATCGAGATTCGACATGCAACGATCGACGACTTCGCGCGGCATCCTGCTGGGCGCTCTTGCCGCCTGCGCGGCCCTGACGGGCTGTGCCGCCTGGCAGGCTCCCCAGGCCTGGGAGAAGGGCGCGCTGGCGCGCCCCGACATGGTCATGGGCGGCGACGCCCTGTCGCAACGCTTCGAGCAGCACATCTACAGCAGCAAGGAGAACGCATCGGGCGGCTACGGCGTGGGCGGAGGTGGCTGTGGCTGCAACTGATTCCCGACTGGGCTCCATCCTGGCCGCGGCACTCCTGCTGCCGGGCGTGGCGACGCAGGCGAACGCGGAGACCGCACCCGAGCGGGGCGAGGTCGCGCTCAAATACCTTTCCTACCGGGATTGGCAGCCCGGGCTCGATCGCGTCCACGTCCAGGCGCCTTCCGTGTACGTGCTGGCGCCGATCGGCTCGCGCTGGTCGGTCGAAGGCACCGTCGTCAGCGACAGTGTCTCGGGCGCGTCCCCGCGCTATCACAGCGCGATTTCGGGGGCGTCGCGCATGAGCGAGCGGCGCAATGCGGAAGACGTGACGGTGACCCACTACGACGCACGCAGCGCGTGGTCGCTCGGCACGGCCTATTCCGGGGAGCACGACTATCGCTCGCGCACGGTCTCGGGGACGTACCGCTGGTCGACAGAGGACAACAACCGGACCTGGAACGTCGGCCTCTCCTACGGCAACGACGCGATCGGCTCGAGCGACGATCCGACGCTCCACGAGCACCGACGTACCTGGCAGACCACGGCTGGCGTGACGCAGGCGGTGACGGCGATCGACCTGGTCCAGGCGACGTTCGGGGCGAACTTCGGCGACGGCTATTTCTCCGATCCGTACAAGCTTCCCGACATCCGGCCGAACCACCGCAACCAGTACACCAGCCTCCTGCGCTGGAACCACCGCATCGATGCGCTGCAAGGCACGCTGCGCACCGGATGGCGGTACTACGCGGACACCTTCGGCGTTCGCGCCAATACGCTTGACGCGGCCTGGGTGCAGACGCTCGACGATCGTTTTCAACTCACGCCCAGTGTTCGCTACACCACGCAGCGCGCGGCGCGCTTCTACTTCGACCCGGTGTACAGCGCGAGCCTGGGCGCGCCGTTCCCTCCGGGCTACGACGGCACGCACGACGTCTCGGCAGACCAGCGCCTCTCGGCATTCGGCGCGTTGTCGGCCGGGTTGCGCCTGGACGTGAAGCTAGCCTCGAACTGGACGCTCGACGCCAGCTATGAGCGCTATGAACAACGCGCCGGCTGGCGCGCCGGCGGCAAGGGATCGCCGGGATTGGCGGCATTCACTGCGCAGTGGCTGCAACTGGGCGTGGCCCGCAGCTTCTAGGTGGTGCCATGACGTTCGAGTTCTCAACGGCCGGCGACGCGATCAGGCTGCAGTTCGACGCCATGGCTTCGCGCAACGAAATCGTCGTTGCGGGGATGGACCCTGCGGCGGCCCGCGCGGCGCTGCAGGCGGCCGCAGCCGAGGTGTCGCGCATCGAGGCCAAGTATTCGCGCTACCGGGCGGGCAGCGTCGTGTCGCGCATCAATGCATCGGCGGGCTCGGAGTGCGCTGTCGTTGTCGATCCCGAGACTGCGGGCTTGCTCGATTTCTCGGGACGGCTGTTCGAGTTGAGCGACGGCCTGTTCGACATCACGTCCGGTGCACTGCGGCATGCCTGGGACTTCCGTGCCGCACGCGTGCCGTCGAATGTCGAACTTGCGCCGTTGCTCGCGCTGGTTGGCTGGCGCCAGGTCGAATGGGACGGTCGCCAGGTACGCCTGACGCGTGCGGGCATGGAGCTGGACTTCGGCGGCATCGGCAAGGAATACGCGACCGATCGCGCGCATGCCGTCCTCCTGGGCGCGGGCGTCCAGCACGGGTTCGTCAACCTGGCCGGCGACCTGCGCGTGCTCGGGCCGCGCCTGGATGCGACACCCTGGGTCTTCGGCATCCAGCATCCGCGGGACCCGGGGGTGGCCTGCGCCCAGGTGCAGCTGTCGCAAGGCGCTCTCGCGACCAGCGGCGACTACGAACGCTTCTTCGTCGCTCCCGACGGACGGCGCTGCTGCCACATCCTCGATCCCCGCACCGGCCAGCCGGTGTCGCACTGGCAGTCGATCAGCGTGATCGTGCCGACCTGCGCGGCCGCTGGCGCCCTGGCGACGATCGGCATGCTGCGGGGCCCGGGTGCCGAGGCGTTCCTGCGCGAGCAAGGCGCCGCCTTTCTTGCGGTCGATCATCTTGGTCGCGTCCATTCGCACGACGTCGACTTCCCACTCTCCGATTCAAGGTCAATGTCATGAATCTTCGACAACACGCGTGGCGCCGGCTCGGCGCGATTCTCATGTTCTTCGCGGCCGCCTTCTGCGGTGCCACGGCCCGCGCCGCAGGCGAGGACTTCCTCGACGTTGCCCAGGCCTTCAAGGTGGCGGTCCTGTCCGACGGCCCGGACGCGATGACGATCGAGTTGACGGCGGCGCCCGGCTACCACCTGTATCGCGATCGCTTCCAGCTCCAGGCGCAGGCTCCGGCGGTGTTGCCGGCCGCCGAACTACCGGACGGCAAGACGGAGTTCGATGCGAACTTCGGCAAGAACGTCGTGCTTTGGCAGGGCGTCGTCCACGTCCGGCAATCGCTGAAGGGGGCGCCGGCGGCCGGTTCGTTGTCGGCCAGCTACCAGGGCTGTGCCGATCGCGGGCTGTGCTATCCGCCGCAGGAAGGTTCGATCCGGTGGACTCACGATGCAACGGGTGCGCTGCTGGTTCAATGGGCCCCGCGCGAAGAGACGGTGAGCGCGCCGGCGCCTCAGACCACCGCGCCGGCAGTCCCGAGTGCGGCCGCGGTCGCGCCGAAGGCGGCGCTCGACGCGCCTGCGGATGCGAACTCCTCGGCGCTGCGCTCGGGCAGCCTGCTCAAGGTCGTCGGCATCTTCCTGCTGGGCGGTCTGCTGCTGTCGTTCACGCCCTGCGTGCTGCCGATGCTGCCGATCCTGTCGTCCATCATCGTGGGGCAGGGCGAGGCGGTGTCGCGCGGCAAGGGCTTCACGCTGGCGCTCGCCTACTCGCTGGGCATGGCGCTCGTGTACACATCGGCCGGCGTCGCCGCTGGATTGCTCGGCTCCGGCTTCGCTGCCGCGCTCCAGAATCCGTGGGTTCTCGGAAGCTTCGCGCTGCTGTTGTCGGTGCTGGCGATGTCGATGTTCGGCGTCTGGGAATTCCAGATGCCGGGCTTCATCCAGGATCGGGTCAACAACGCGTCCAACAGCCTCGGTGGCGGCCGGCACATGGCGGTCTTCGCCATGGGCGGACTGTCGGCGCTGCTGGTGGGCCCCTGCGTCGCCGCGCCGCTGGCGGGTGCGCTGGTCTACATCAGCCAGACGCGCGACGTCGTCCTCGGTGGCACCGCGTTGTTCGCGCTGGCCGCCGGCATGAGCGTGCCCTTGCTGCTGCTGGGCCTGTCGGCCGGCACGTTGCTGCCGCGCGCGGGGCGCTGGATGGAGCACGTCAAGACGTTCTTCGGCGTGCTGCTGCTGGGCGTGGCGCTGTGGCTGGTCTCGCCCGTGCTGCCGATGCAGGTCACCATGCTGATCGCGGCGGCCGGCACCTTGATCGTGCTGTACGGCCTCGGTGCCTTCGATGCCTCGCGTCCGAAGGTCTTCCGCGGAGTCGGCCTGGTCGCAGCCCTCTGGGCCATTGCCTTGATGGGGGGCGCGCTGTCCGGTGGCGACAGCTTCCTGCAGCCGCTGCGCCACCTGGCGCGCACCGGCGCCGGCGGCGCCTCGGTGGCGACGTCCGCCCCCGCGGACGGGCCGGCCTTCCAGCGCATCACGAAGGTCGAGGAACTGGACGCGGCGCTGAAGAGCGCGACGCGCCCGGTGATGCTGGACATGTATGCCGACTGGTGCGTCTCGTGCAAGGAAATGGATCACGCGACGTTCCGCGACGCGAGCATTCGCCCGCGCCTGGAGCGCGCGCTGCTGCTCCAGGCGGACGTCACGGCCAACAGCGCCGACGCCAAGGCGCTGCTGAAACGATTCGGTCTCTTCGGGCCGCCTGCCGTGCTGTTCTTCGATGCCCGGGGAACCGAACTGCCCTCCGCCCGCACCATCGGCTTCGAAGGCCCCGAGGCCTTCGCGCAGCGCCTGCAAGCCGCTCAACTCTGAACCCGAACATCGCCCCATGAACCCCACTCCTGTCCATGCGTCCGTACTGATCCTCGGCTCCGGTCCGGCGGGCTACTCGGCGGCCGTCTACGCCGCGCGAGCGAACCTGCGTCCCTTGCTGGTCACGGGCATCGCGCCCGGCGGCCAATTGATGACCACCACCGAAGTGGACAACTGGCCGGCCGACCCGCTGGGCGTGCAAGGGCCGGAGCTGATGCAGCGCTTCAAGCAGCATGCCGAGCGCTTCGACACGCGCATCGAGGTCGACCACATCGGCGAGGTGGATCTCGGCAAGCGCCCGTTCACCCTCAAGGGCGACTCCACCACCTACACGTGCGACGCCCTGATCATCGCCACAGGCGCCTCGGCCAAGTACCTCGGCCTGCCGTCCGAAGCGGATTTCATGGGCCGCGGCGTCAGCGCCTGCGCGACCTGCGACGGGTTCTTCTATCGCGGCGAGGACGTCTGCGTGATCGGCGGCGGCAACACCGCCGTGGAGGAGGCGCTGTACCTCTCGAACATCGCGCGCAAGGTGCATCTCGTGCATCGTCGCGACAAGTTCCGCGCCGAGGCGATCATGATCGACAGACTCCATGAAAAGGTGGCATCGGGCCGGATCGAGCTGCACCTGAACCAGCGATTGAGCGACGTCCTGGGAGATGCCACCGGCGTCACGGGCGTCCGGCTGGAGCAGGTCGACACGGGCCGTGCGGCGACCATCGACGTCAAGGGGTGCTTCATCGCCATCGGACATCATCCGAACTCGGACCTCTTCCAGGGGCAGCTGGAGACCAAGGATGGCTACATCGTCACCCGCGGCGGGGGCGACGGCTTCGCGACGATGACCAGCGTTGCAGGGGTCTTCGCGGCAGGGGACGTCCAGGACCACGTCTATCGGCAGGCCGTCACGTCCGCGGGCAGCGGCTGCATGGCAGCGCTGGATGTACAGCGCTTCCTGGAACAATGACCGCTGACCCCGTGCCGCGAACCCGTCACGGCCCGAACAAGGCCTGCGAGAGTCCGCCGGGACGGATCGCGCCAGCCACGGGGTCGAAGAACCCGAATCCGCCCGCCAGCTCCCAGTAGGTCCAGGTCATCCCGCGTCGCTCCATCTCGTCGCGCATCACCCGCGTGTAGCGGTCGCGGTCGGCGGCCGCGACCTTCTCGAAGGCGCCGAACTCGCCGACGTAGACCGGGTAACCGGTGCGCGCGCCGAAGCGCTGCGCCGTGTCCAGCGGGCCCTGGATGTCCGCCAGTTGCTGTTCGGAGCAGCAGCCGACGCCGGTGGGCATCGCGGGCGTGACCCAGGGCGCACCCTGGTGGGTGAACGTGAACGGGTCGTAGTGGTGCACCGTCAGGACCAGGTTGGCGTCCGGCGGCATGGTGAAGGTGGCCAGGCCGCGCGCCGAGTTCCACTGCGTGGGGCCGACGACGACGATGCGCGTCGGATTGCTCCGGCGCACCAGGCGCACCCCGCGCGACACCAGGTCGTTCCAGCGCGCCGTCAGGCGGCCGTGCGGTTCGTTGTACAGCTCGAAGGCGAGCGTGGCCGGGGCGTCGCGGAAATGCTCGGCGATCTGTTGCCACATTGCCAGGAAACGGCGCTCCACCAGGTTGTCCGGCACCGCCGCCTCGCCCGCGTCCAGCGGATCGCCGTCGAGCTGGCGGTAGTGGTGCATGTCCAGCACCACCGGCA
>Ga0307516_10002987_pt1 | contig 22092 bp, 24 predicted proteins | sample 19_EM_MG_FD_203310 | JGI IMG/M metagenome (GOLD analysis project Ga0307516, IMG submission 203310) | Populus trichocarpa ectomycorrhiza microbial communities from riparian zone in the Pacific Northwest, United States - 19_EM | ecosystem: Host-associated > Plants > Roots > Unclassified | place... | reverse complement strand
CACACCTTATCCCTTACTCTGATTGGATGATATCCATCTCTGTTTCTATTGGCTGATAAGACTACTTATCTACTTATCTTCTTATCTTCTTATCTGCTTGTATCTCTGACTCATCTGATAGCAGGACTATATCCCATTGGAGGATATCTGGAGGATATTCTATTGGATGATAAGCCTGGACTAGTATAGTATATATAGAGTAGCACAAAGCCTGTAACTCTAGTCTTATTCTCTTAGGCTCTAGCTTCCCCCCTCTTGCTCTCCACTTGATCGTGTAGCAGTGGCTCTAGTACAAGAGTTGTGACAAGTCTGACTGAGTATGGCTCCAGTGTCAGATACATCGTGAATACTAAGCAATGGCATCATGGATGTCGAGAGTACAGGTCTTTGTTTTATGATTAGAAGGGCTCAACCAGCTAGTATAGAGTACTAGCATTATTATGTCTTTACTTTCAAATATACTTAGGATTCCCACTTGACTGTGGTGATATCTAAAGTCAATATAAACTGGCGCTTTCCTCCACCATTCTCTCTCTCTCTAAGCTTATCTATGTGCGAGCCCACAATGCTTGATTCTCGGCATAGTCTTTGGATTATGCTTTGAGAAGATAGTTAAGTGGTTGCCTTAACAGGATCTCCATTAGTACAGATGCAGCAGAGGCTTTGTCGTACTTCTCCTTAAGGTTGTCCCAGACCTTCTTCGAAGTGTTAGCAGTTGCGGGGATTCCTGTGACGATTGCTTCTTGACACTTCATCTTAATGTATCTGATTGTGGATCCATCATCATTGATCCAATCAGCAATTTCCTTGCCATTCGTGACTGGTCCAAGAGTGGTGGTAGCGGCAGGATGGGAAGAAGATGAGCCCGAAGGCTGAGGGGAGGTGGCTGGAGTGGAGATTGTCTCCCTGATAGGAGCTGGCTTGGTGTAGGTCCCAATTACATAGGACCACACTTTATTAGCCATCAGGAATTGAGACATCCTGGCAGACCAGGAGAGCCAGTTGGAGCCATCAAAGATGGGGATGTCAGCGAATCCATTCTTGAAAGACATTCTGATAGAGAGGCTAGAAGAGAGCATAATCAGCGATCATCACTATGTGAAAATGCGAGGCAAAATCAGAGATAATGCCAGAGCCTTCAAATCAGAAGTGATTCATTACATATCGCTTAATCATGGACACTGTCCACGGCAATAGCCAATGAAGGCTAGTGGTTTAACTGGGGAGGAGCCAGTTATAGATTGTGATAATAAGAGCCTTACTGCCATTGAAGGCAGTGGCTTGTGCGATGTTATTGACCACTACGTACAACCAAGCAAGGCCTGCCAACACCACTGGTATTTGTGCCAAAGTGCATAAGCCAGGGCAGGCGGGGCCCATAACCTGTCGAGCAGGCAATTCGGAAGGGTGAGACTACCTTACCTAGTTGTAGAGGGTACTTAGAAAGTAGACTACTGGGGTAACTCACTGGAAAGCAAGTTATATTGCTGAGGTGAGTCAAGCACCTTTATATATGCCCAAGGTATCTAGATATGGTAATGATAGTAATCTAATCTATATACGGCGTCATCGGTATGTAAGACAATACTGGAAGCATATGATGCATCATGTGATGATGTCACATGCATGTCTCGGACATATGTCTTCCAACATACACGAGGGTAGGGTTTTTGAAGGGTAAGGGTAAGGGTATGGGTCACCATACCTGGGGGTTACCCGTGTGTTTCACTATCCTTTCAAGGCGTGCACTTCCAATGGGTTTAAAGATGCGAAGGCACTAGCAATGGAGAGAGTGATGGACAAGAGAAGAATGCGGTTCAAGTACATGATGTGATGTTGATGTCAAGCATTGAACTTGGGTTGTTATATACCACTCGCGGGAAATCCCAGCAAGTCTCTTGGCCACCCTATCAGAGGATCATGGCCGAAATGTTTTTGTTGTCATTCTAACTTCTTGTGACTGCTTTTCCCCGGAATTTCATCTGCGATAATGCTCATTAAGACATATGACACATTTTTCCGATCATAGTTCCACTCGGCTACGCGATGATGTATGGGAATTCGAAGTAAGTTGAAGGAATTAAGATTGTCGGTCTATTACCGGATCATATGTCTTGATAGGCATCACTGCCTACAGTCGTCACCCTCTTAACCCATACGCCTGATAACCCATACCCCCCTATACCCCATACATTTATGGAGTTACCAAATCGGTTACCGAGTCAATCGACCCCAAAACCTATAACCTTCAGGTAACCCATAGGCTGGCATACCCATTTTGGAAAAAACCCCATACCTATGCAACTATATTGACCCTGGTAAAGCACCACAAAACTATGTTCGGGGCCTGTTCTGATCTTTTTTCTGTGCGACTGGGCTAGTTTACAAGCCGAAATATGTCCGATCACTAGACGGGTCCAATTTCACACACGGAAAATCAACTTGTCAACGACTTACAAAGCACTGGAGGACGAATCGGATGTACATCGAGACCTTTCTCAACCCTGTTGATGAATCGACACTCACCGACGATACTACAGATGCGTATATATCAGACGGTTATGGATGGAGACTATTACTGCCGAAATTCCAATGTTCCGAGTCAGTCTTAGGCAAAGATCGTCCGCTGCCAGATCGGTTGAACAACTGATATGCAGTGGGAAATTAGAGCCGAACGTACAGAAGCAGGCGCCTCAACGGGGTGGTTGAGTTGGACGGGAGAGTGTATCAATTCGGCGAGCCAAGGACCTAGGTCGTGACGTTTGTGAAGCATGAAAGACAAGAACCACCCCCATGTCATTCTGTCAGGTTGGGTTTACGTTTGGTCATCCTGGGGAAGCCGAACCCACAAAATGCGAATTCATCGCATTTGGCAGGGTATTATTTTTGGGGCGGTTGCATTGATGGTGTGTTTTGACGAGGTAAAAGCGGTCATGAGAACGACAACAAAAACATTTCGGCCACCGTCCTCCGAGCAGGGCGATATTCGACTGGACAGAAACACGTGCGTGAATATACCTGACGGTTTTATTAAAAATTGGGATGAGACCTGCTGGGATTTCCCGTGAGTGGTATATATCAACCCAAGTTCAATGCTTGGCATCAACATCGAACCATGTACTTGAACCGCATTCTTCTCTTCTCCATCGCTCTCTGCGTTGCTAGCGCCTTCGCGTCTTTAGACCCGTTGGAAGCGCGCGCCTTGAAAGGACGCAGACCGTGCGTTAGCAAAGATGGACCCTGCGTAGTGAACGGAGAATGTTGCCCTGGTTTAACTTGCAGCCATCGAGCCCAGACAAACCCTGCACCTGGCAAGAAACAAACGTACGTCGTGTTCCAGCGCCACCTGATGATCGCAAGTTGATTCTCTGCTATAGAAATTTACAATGCACTTGAATGTTGACCAATAGTCCAGTCGCCTCTGTAACTATGCTGGTAAGCGGAGAACAGGCCCGGGGGATCCATGATTGAGAACACTTACGACCCTGACCATAGACCGCAACAATATTGTCAAGTGCTTCGTGGCTCCACCTTAGACTATGTACTTTATCCAGAGCTGTTCGTATGATTTCTGTAGATTGGGTCGCGCTTTATTATATGTTGGACTTCTTGTAAGTGAGTGGTTGGTGAAGGTCGCGCGCGTCCCACGACTGTTCGAGCTTAGTCTCGGGATTCCCGAGGATAGCCCCAAGACAAGTGAAGTCCATAAGATGGCCAGTTCATGTTGACTCCATATGGCGCCACTGCTGGAGGATTGGATGTCGATGCACTCTCAGCATGAGAAAGACTGATGAAAAGATGCCTGCTCTGATGGAAAGAGATGCATGGATCTCCCAATAGTGGTGATGGGCAATACTCGACCGGCGAGTCCAGGGTGAGGAGACAATGAATTGGCCGGATGGTGCGATTTTGCATAACGATAAACTTTAAAAAATCCGGGACGATTTGCTGGACACCGGGTTTCCTCAGTGACAGCGATGGTGTGGGAAGGACCAGTGTTGGTGGGGATCAGCCAGGGTCTGCGGCCTGGCCGAGAACTTGGATTCCCCGTGGGAAGGATGTGGTCCATGTGGAGGTTGTGTCCCGCATGACGCATTGAGATACAGGTAGCTGGGCGGGCCTGCGGCGACGGCGCATAGTTTGGGAGGGAGTCTGGGTGGTATGTACGTACAGTACAAGAGTGGTGGTATACGCGGCCTTGAAGAAAGTGGTGGGAAACCTATGACGGGTACTACGATGAATCCCGTTGGCCTCCCGACGCTTCCTGACAGTGAGTCGAGTTAAGGCTCGGATGTGGAAGGGGTGGAGACGAAGGCGGTCAGTGTGGGGCATGAGCCGTACGCCAGAGTCGTCGGTGTGGGGGAAGCAAGGAAACTCAGAGCGCGGGTGGCGTGTTTGGTGGAAGGATGTCGGATGGAGAAAGGCGAGAGGGTCAGATGCACTTACACGCTTTTGTGGGGTGTTTCAAGGGCTCTGCCATAGTCGACAGGCAAGGTGAGTTTTTTTTCTGTTCTTTGATTTTATGGTAGATCATTGACTGGGAGGAAGTGGCGCTTGAGTGGCGCCTTCGTCGGCAGAGGTCCTGCTTGCTCAAATTGAGAGTCAGATTTCAACCAAGGTACATATTTCTGCGGCGCGCGGCGAAGGGAAGAAATACATCTTTGGTGGCAGATCAATATTGAATGAGCGGAATATAGACAGGAGTTTTTCAGTTGCGAGCCAACGATGTGGTGAGGCAACTATAGCGGAGACGACTGTGATGCCGTCCAGAGCGTGGTCTGTACGCGAAACGGAATCATGTAGTATGGTCCGGAGGTTTGTGGACTTTATGCCACCTGGTCATGCTGGTCAACTCTGAGAACGTAGGTTGGTGATGGACGCAGTGGTTGTTGCCGCAAGGAAAGTTCCCTTGGATGCAAAGAATCCGAGTTAATGATGTAGTGAAGTGGTAAACGGCGTGAAATCGTCCATCGTGAAGTAGGGACAGGCACAGTGGGCGGTGTCAAAGGGAAGCCCTGAGATGTTTGGCGACGTGATCCACGACACGGTTGAGATGTGCGGGCAGGGTCTGTGGCTCAGTATGGGCGTGTACGTGAGATAAGGTAAGGGATGAACGAAATGAAACTTCCGATGAACCGTGACCCAAGATGGGGAGTTATGGAAGAGGAGGGGGCAAATTTCATTCTCCGGCGCTCGATTGAGTCCCTCATCGATGCTCTTCTGGCACCAAGTGGCTCCCTGACTCGGACAGGATGAGAATCCTGCCTTTGTTGGTATCGGTTTTTGTAGTCCGAAGCCGCAGGGCAAGAGGCCGCGAGACGAGAGGTGACAACCTCCACAAACAAGGGAACCCTCAAATAATGGTTTTCGCAGGTAAAAAAAGACAATGGCCATTGGAAGGGTATAAAATTAACACATGAAGCAGTGTCTAAGGTGTAGAGGAGAGGAAATGGGTGCATCACGGTCTGACGATCCGCAGGGGCACGACGCTCTGAGATCCAGGTTTTTGGACAGGTCTGCGGCGACGGCGGATAGTTCGGGAGGGAGGGTGGTATGTACAAGAGTGATGGCATAAGCATCGCGGCCTTGAAGAAGGTGGTGGGGAGTTGATGGCGGGTATGATGGTGAATCCTGTTAGCTCCCCGATGCCCCCTGAAAGTGAATCGAGGTTGGATAGTGCCGCCAGTCATGCGGGTGGGAGTAGTGAAGAGGATTTGGGGGGGGGGTGGAGAAGAAGGCAGCGTGACGCATAAACCTTACGGCGTAGGGAAAGCAAGGAAACTCAGAGCGCGGGTGGCGGCCGCGGGTTTGTTTGGTGGAAAGATGTCGGATGTAGCAAAGGCGGGAGAAGGTGAGATGGGTGTCACTACGCGCTTGAGGCGTGTTCTGTCGTTGTCAACTGGCAAAGGTGTGTTTGTTTTCTGTCCTTTTTATGGTGAATCGCTAATTGATTGTGCCGTCCAGTGCTAGAAGTCAAGTCATCACCAACCCCATTTCGGACTTGAAATGCAAATGCTGGACCCCCTTTTTGGCCACAATTGATATCACTTCCGAATGCTTCCACGCGGGGTCAGTCCTATCCTCTCGCATTAAATAAATTCTTCATCACAATGTTCGGGCGCCGCTTCACATACTACTTGTTTGGAGGGGACGAACCTGGTATGCGTCCGTGGGAGCTGAATTGGAACGTTTCTGCCTCCCTGGCCATGTCCGAACTTGGATCCGCCTGCGGCAGGCTATATGTCCGAACTTGGATTCGGGTCCGGCTGTGGGCTGATTCTGGCGCAATCTTGTCGGGACCGAAAGCCAGAGTCGTCGGTGTGGGGGAACTCAAAGTAGAGCTTGTATCGTAAAAGCAGCCGGATTCACACAATGTTCGGGCGTTGATTCGCATACTACTTTTTCGGAGGGGACGAACGTGGTATGCGTCCGTGGGTGCTGGATTGGTTGAACCGACAGTTTCTGCCTCCGAGTCTCTGGCCCCGAACCTGCGGATCCGGGCTATAATTGGATCCGGCGCCGGCTGTTGGCTAATTTTTGTCGGAACCAGGATCTAGGACGTCCTGTGGGTCCTATCAGACTTTTTTCCCTGATGCATAGGAAGAGGCACCTTTTCGTTGGGCGAAGTAGGACTTCAAACTAAGACTCTTATTTGACTGCTTAATGTCTATGCAAGTAGACATTTCGTAGGACACCACCGATTCGCCCACCGATTCGCGTCGTCCGCTGTAAATTCTAAGTCAAGAAAATTGCGGTGGCAATATCATGGGAATATTCACTACTAGAAGGACTACAGCCACCGTGACCACTGACCTTGTATTCTTGAAACCCAGAATCACTAGTAGCAGGACTACAGGCACCGTGAGTTTGTATTCTTGGAACCCAGTAGAGCCTCATCACCAATTTGTGTATGGAATCGACAGGTTCTATTGGGCCTGAGTTCGTAGCGATGTCGGATTGTTCGTTAGTCGGATAACGTGAAAACTGTGGACATTACGGCAGGCAACGCCTGGAAAGCCGTGGTTGTATATTTGTTATCTTCGTCAGGGGCGGTCGCGTGCGATGGCCCGCATCCGTGATCCATGTGGCGAAGGGGGAGGGATGGAGGCTTTTGCTGCGCAAATTCCAATGTTCAGTCTTAGACGGAGATCGTCCGATGCCAGATCGGTGGAACAACCGATTTGTACGTGGGGAATTCGAGTTGAGCGTACAGAAGCAGGAGCCTGACTGGGGTGGTTGGGTGGGTTGGTCGAGAGGATCGATTTGGCGAGCCAAGGACCTAGGTCGTCACTTTCGGCATTCTTTTTGGGCCGTTGCATTGGTGGTGTGTTTTGACGAGGGAAAAGCGGTCGCGAGAACAAAAACAAAAACATTTCAGCGACAATCCTCCGCTATCTCATAGGTTGGCTAGAGGCAGGGCCAAATTCAACTGCGCGCAAATACGTACGTGAATATACCTCACAAGTTTGATTAAAAATTGGATGAGACCTGCTGGGATTTCCCGTGAGTAGTATATATCGACCCAAGTTCAGTTCTTGACATAAACATCCACCATGTACTTCAACCACATTCTTCGCTTCTCCATCGTTCTCTGGGTTGCCAGCGCCTTGAAAGGACGCAAACCGTGCGTTGGCAAGGATGGACCCTGTGTAGTGACCAGACAATGTTGCCCTGGTTTAAGTTGCGCCCATCGAGCCCAGACAAACACTGCACCTGGCAAGAAACAAATGTACGTCGTGTGCCAGCGCCACCTGATGATCGCAAGTTGATTCTCTGCTATAGAAATTTACAATGCACTTGAATGTTGACTGATAGTCCATCCGCCGCTGTACCTATGCTGGTAAGCGGAGAGCAGGCCCGAGGGATCCATGATTGAGAACGCTTACGACCCTGACCACAATTCACCACAATATTGTCAAGGGCTTCGTGGTTCCACCTTGGACTACTTTCTCTAGAACCGTCCCACGATTTCTGTAAATTGGGTCGCGCTTTATTAGATGTTGAGCTTGTCGTGAGTGAGCGGTTGATGAGGGTCGCGCGCGTCCCATGACTGTTCGACCTCAGTGTCCGGGATACCGAGACAAGCGAAGACCATAAGATGGCCATTTCATGTCCATATGGCTCCACTACTGGTGGATTGAATGTCGACGCACCTTCAGCATGAGAGAGACTGATGAAGCGGTAAAAGGATACCGTTGATATTGCTCTGATGCAAAGATGCATGGGATCTCCCCACAGCGCTCATGCTAAACACTCCACCGGCAGGTGCGGGGTGGGGCAAGGTGATGAGACAATGAATTGGCCGGGCGCTGTGATTTTGCGCAACGATGAACTTCAAAAAATCTGAGATGATTTGCTGCGTCTCTCCAGCCGGTCCATATGATCGATCTCTACGCTCCTGATGAGAGCGGCAGCAAAACATTGAGCAACAGTGGGCGGTTTCTTCTCATACACTCCTTCCCTCTCACCTCTCCCTATGATCGCGATCATTCTGCTGAAATCTGCACCGGCTTCCCCATTTCATCCACCATCTCGTTCTACCCCTCGCAAGCTCCTCAAACGACAACTCCACCAACGGCGACCAGGGACGACGGAGGTTATGTCGCAGCAGTTGCGCCAACATTTTCCCTTGTCATTGCCTCCAGAAAGGATGGAAGTTTGCGGGTTTATAGATCCCGCGACAGTCCTAAAAACGACCGCGTCGCGACGCATGGGTATATTGGCGGGATCTTGTGGCTCGCCGGTAGCTATCAGAATGACAAGGGATAGAGGCTCGTTACATTCCTAGCGTTCCTTCAAGTCCTCCCACCGAAAAGTAACTGATATCCTCCATGGCCTTGGTTCGTTTACGTAGGCCGCGTTCACGAGAGTCGAAGATGTTGCGGTCGCATTCGCCCCGTTGACATGCGGGTACTCGACGTGGACGAGGTGGACGAGAGATATCTGGAGCGACATTATGGATGCTGCCATGAATAGCGACGAGTTCTAGCTCGAGTGGACAAGAGCGAGTCCGTTGTCTGCCTTTGATCACTGAACCAAACAACCACATTTTGCGTCTTCCTCGGCCGACCTCTCCAGCGGTGCCTGACGACGAGAATTGGATGCCATTGCGCATGACGAGAACACACGAAACAACGACGTCTTCTGGAGGGTGGGGCTTTGAAATTTGTTTGGAGCTGCGCGCTCGGTTATGGGTGTATGGATGTTTTCTTCGCTCCGAGGTCATGCTTCCTGAGGATTAAAATGGGGAGGCCATGGGACGCGGGGGCTGGAGACTCCTTTTCCGTCGTTGCTTGACGATTAGAATGGGAACCCCAGAGGCACCTAGCACGCGAGACGACTCTCCAGTGGAGCAGAGTACAAAGTCCAAATGGCAAGGTTTCCTTCTCATGTTTTGAAAATCATCCGTCGCCGTCTTGGCGGTAAACATCTGATGCATCCTATCCGCGCCCGGGCAGCCGCCTGTCATGGAATTTGCATCCTCGAATTCCAGTCCTCGAATTGATCGCGGCGGTGTGTCGTTGTACCTTGCGATAATATCGCGATCTCCAGGATTTGGATTGGGGTGATCGTATCCGAAGAATATGTGGGGGAGTAAACATGCATGGCATCGTCGAGAACTCTTGTATTGTAAGAGTCCCGTAGGTTTGTCTTGCCAGTTTCTTGACGCGTTTCTCGTCCAGTGTAGCAAGTTCGGTTCGGTTCCTCCATCGGGAGCGCTGTAGGTTGCGGTCTCCAACTTCTCATGGACCTCGTACCCCCCCTGGATTCCATGTCGGCATCATGTATTTCCCGGCCTCGGAAGGTGCTTTCCCTAAGTTATAACAATCATTCGGCGGCCGAAAAGTTGTGAAGAGTTCTTAGTCAGAGCAATTAAGGTCCTGGCGCCGAATTGGACCACGAAGATGAAAATAGCGTATGGCGGGAGTTTCACGCGAGGAACGGCAGGAAATGACGTGGGGCATGTGCATGATTGGCGATAAGGATAAAAAAGGGTTCTCCGTATCTGAATCCGTGTTGAACCACAATCGGCTACGAGGACTGCTGGAAACTTGGGCAGGCAGGATCTGAATGTTCTCCCTATGTGAGCAGGGACTAGCAAGGCGTCGACGGCGATGACATGAGGAGTCTGAAATATGTCGGTTCCGAGACATGCCGTGATGAGATCGAGATCGAATGACGCGGCAGCGGGTATCGTATTCAATCCCGATCCTATGAATGCAATACCTCCCGCGCCAAGATTTGGTATCTACGAGATGTCTCAGCTCCAACGTCGCATCTCGGACATGGTGATCGAGAAATGGGGTGGGATGACCAACTTAATGTCCCCCTCATATTAACCACCGATACAGTCCACGGCAAATTTGTGGAACCTATTGCTCCCCTTCCCAACGACACATCGCAAGAATCCTGTCAAGAGGAGCACTTGCTCTGTCCACACCAGTCGGCACCTGCACATTGTGAGTTTCTGTTGCATCTGGAAAACATTGAAACCAGGAAGACGATTCTTTCAATTCTAGCTCACGAACCTCCTTTCTACAGCGGAATGGCTTGCAAGTCTCCCACAGCGCAGCTTCAGCTTGGGACGCGTATAGATGGCGGTGCGTTGGAGCTCGTAGAGGTTCTGGGCGTTGGGGGCTATGGCGTCGTCTATCGCGCGGTGGAAACGTACTCCTTCAACCCAAAATCGTATGCGGTCAAATGCTTGATGCACAACCACGACCAGCCATCCATGCGCAGGCAAATCCACATCCGCGAAATCGCGCTCCACCAGCTTTCTTCGGCACACCATGGCGTCGTTACGCTCCACCGTGTCATAGAGGATCACAGCTATACCTACATCATCTTGGATTATGCCCCGGACCACGACCTCTTCACGCAAATACTGAATAATTGTCGCTACCTTGGGAATGATGCACTCATCAAGCACGTTTTCTTGCAACTCGTCGACGCCGTCGAGTATTGTCATTCACTTGGGATTTATCACCGGGATTTGAAGCCCGAAAACATCCTGTGCTTTGACAATGGGTCGCGCATCGCTATCACTGATTTTGGTCTGGCGACCACCGAGAAGGTCAGCGCGGAGATGCGCACGGGTAGCATCTACCACATGAGTCCAGGTGAGCACACTTTTTGATGTGTTCAACTGCTGTCTAATACCTGGCTAGAATGTCAAGGCGACGAATTCTCAACCGGTAGTTACTCACCGATGTTCAACGACGTCTGGTCCTTGGGAATCATCCTACTCAACCTAGCAACGGGGCGGAATCCTTGGAAGACGGCTACGCTCAGCGATGAAACGTTTTGCGAATATTTGCGTAATCCATCCCAGTTCTTCCCTTCCGTCCTTCCCATCTCTCCCGAAGCCAACGGGATTCTCCTGCGAATGTTGCATGTCGACTGGACGGAAAGGATGACGCTGTCCGAGATTCGACAAGAGATGGAGGACATCGAGACTTTCTATATTCCCGAGGTCGTCTTTGACGGAAGCCAGGCCCGCTGTCCCTGGGAGCCAGTTCAGGGTGCTGAAGAGGCGCGCCAGCAATGTTTCAAGCCTGACGACGTCCTCAAGTCGCATTGGAGTGATGACGACTCGCAATTGGAATGTGACACATCATTTATGGGACGCTCCAACCGGACTGCCTATTACAGGGATTTTCTATTGCGCTCCTTCGAGTCAGAGTCGGACGAGGATTTGAATGTGACAATGGATATGCTATCGTCCCGACGGTCGTCGGAATCGTCTTCGGATTCGGATTCGCCTACAACTCCAGACAATACGGATATCTCCTTTGCAAACTGCTATCCGACGGAGAGGCTGGTGGACGATGGCAAGGAAAAGGGGCGACTCCAGGAGAAGGAGAGGTTGCCGACATCTTCCTCAAGTTCCTTGGTGGCTGATATGGAGTCGGCGTGTAGCGAGGTGACTCCGTTTTTCTACCACAGCCCGGCATCGCCAATGGTCACTTCAAACGCATTGCATGGACAGAATGGTGTGGGGGTCGAACCACTCCCTTCGTCGGAATCGAGAAGCAGCTCCGGTGTGATCCGCGAGGCGACTTTCACCACCCCATCCATCACGCCGTCTCCCGACTTGTTCCCGTGGTCGAGTGAAACTTCTATCGCTTCACAGTTCATCCATCACCCGTACGAGCCACAGGAGAGCAAGCACATCACTTTGAATCCGATCAAGCTTTTTACGCGCCACCATTTAAACGGGGCGACCGCAACACGGCAGAAACGAGACGTTGAGATGGATGTGCCCCCGGACAAGCCTCCAACCGCGCATAACGGTAACCAAGTATCAAATGTGCGTCATGGGGCCCGAGACGTGAGGGTGGTTCAGGTGGACGATGGTACGAAGAGCCGAAAGCTGTCGCCCCTTGGTTCGGTTAGATATTGGTTTTCGCCGGGGAAATTATTTTTCTAGGGTTGATTTTTGGCGTCATCTTGTATTATTATTAGTAAACTTCCAATTTATTGTGCATTATCATACCTGTTTCGAGAAACTGGGGACTGAGCGCTGCGATCAGGATGTTCTCACTTGGTTAACGAAGTTGAAGATGGCCGTTATTTGGTTCAGAGTGTGCAGCCAAATACATTCCCTTGCTTGCAACATTGAAGTCCACACTCTGCGTCGTTATAGACTTAGTCCTCAATCAAGTCACAGGCGCCTGTTATGACCTCAGCAACGACAGCCTCGCAGACGGAGCTCAAAGGGCATGGCGTGCCTCTGGGTTGGCGAGATGGCTGTTCGGCGTACGTATCCTCGCCTCCGCATAGGAAAACTATTACTGACATGGCTCTCGTCCTTTCCTATCATCTCGCCTGGGTCCCATTACGACTCGAAAATGTCAATCTATCCTTTCCTTTTCATCCTTTGGTACAGCCTCTTGTTACCACTCAACGTCTGCCGGAGGCAAAATTACTACCTACCTTGGGAATGTGACCACGAGCGGCATACATACGAAAAGTGTGTATATTTTCCTGCGTTCCCCACGTACATATCTTCTCATTCCCTCAATAATGTACAGATGCCAATATGACGAGTGCGTACCCTATATTGTCGGGTGTCCTCGGAGTTGCTAATTCTCCCTTTTTAGTTATGTTCGCCGGATGAAGGAGCTCTCGAAACTGAAGGAGGCTGCAGCTGAGGAAGCAGAGTAGATTGTTGGTTCCAATTCCAATAGAATTATGTTCTATACCCATATCCTGTGGCTAAGACTGCGTCGACCTTCAGACAAATTGCCCTAGGCGAATATCCCATTTCAAAGCTACCATGCATTTTCACAATAGAGCGGTTCTAGATATTGCCAAAAAAATATGATGTCTGAATGCCCAGACTACGTCGACCGCAATATCAACTCTGTATTACTGGTCAGTAAGAAAATGCAACAACATTCTAGATTGCTCACCTCTATTAGTATCAGCCTCAGCGAGAAACTCGGAATATAGAAACTCGATCCAGCTTGCTATTGGCGACGTCCGGATCTTAACTCGTCTGTCAGTCGTGATATTCCGCAGCTTCTCTTTGAGCTCCTGGAGAAGACTGGGTGAGGGAGTGGGCCCTAGAATGAGGAATTCTATCTCCTCGATTGTCTCCGTCTCTGAGATGCACCCCACTTGTTCCAGCGTTTGAATCTGGGAGGCTCTCTGTGCCGAAAAAAGGACGCGGAATTTTTGCATGTGTGGCGAGAGAATGACGTCCCGGACCTCATCATCTCGCATGAAGCTTTGGGCGCTCGTGAACTTACGAATGCGAGGTTCGCGTGTCAGGTCTTTGATGTGTAGAGGTCCATGGACCGGGCCCATGGCCATACTTTCCATGCTTGCGGGGATCGCTTTCTCCAGGCGGATCCAATCGTTTTGATCGATGTTGATGAGATAGAGCGAACGAAGGCGGGTGCACGACCATAAGATGCGAGTGATGATAGGAAGAGGCCAGAAAATGTGCCCATCAGTGAGATTTCCCCCAGAGTCGGAGGTGTTTCCTATCCACAGATTCTGGATGAGCAGCAGACGGCTTCGAATGCGATCCTCCGATGTGTTGTGGATTGCCCAAAATGCGGAAATCTGGTTAACACTCCGCAGGGTCACTGAGTAGTAGAGAAGGGGTGATATCCATTCGTGTGCGGTTTTACAGACAGGTAGGAGAGATAGCAGCGTTGGACGATCTGAGCTGGAGCATGCGTCGCGGAATACTGGTAGCAAACATCAGTGATACGCAGGGGTATGATGAAACTCTGCGACTCTACTCTGAGAGGGATTCACTTGGATATATCGGGCATTAAAGGCTTTGAGCTTACTGGACGTAGGACCTCGGGAGGGAGTGCCAGACCCATGAGGGACGGAGTTCGCCAAAACGGAGGATGTTTGTACGTCAGCACGATATATATGGGCTGCCATTCCCGCCAAACCACAACGACCCTTCCCTCGACTCTGCACTTCCTCTTTCACGAACTATATATTACGCTGCTCAAAACCACCGAAGAGAGCGTACACCCTTTGAAGCGGGATCAAGTTTCACCGGGACATGATACAGATATGCCGAGCCGAGGATGGTCAGGTTTTCCAGGTATGATATTAGTTCTCGTCTCCAGCTCCAGGCTGATTGACTTGAGTTAGGTAAATGCGTCCCTACGCGACATAGAACGGTCGGAACCGGTTCCTCATAGCCTATAAACTAAACCTACTCATGATGCCACAGGACGGGAAGCCTGGAGTTGTTTTTACATCAGGAGACTGGACTGGACATTGATGCAATCCTGGCATACCTACCTGATGGGCGCCGCCTGACAACGGCCGATGTACACGAATTGGCTGGCTCACAAGACCAGGTGCATTCCGTCCTCAGTGCTCGTTGAATATGTCATTGATGTTCTTCTAGTCCGTCTACGTTTTTAACAAGTATTACCTTGATTACGATCTAGAAGAAGTGCTCCAGGACCTGCGGGTGGACCCACCCCTACAACCGCCTATCGAAGGTAAGCCCTGAAGTGTTCCATCCGTGGCGATGCCCAATCTAGTCTAGAAAGCATAGTCGCCACGCCCCCATTTCGGCCGTCGCAACTCGCTACATCCTACCTTCATACCGCCCATCTTCACTACGAGCAAATTGACCGAATCGTTCTCTCCCTCCAATACCAGCACGAGGCTGTCAGGATTGCATCAAGCAGCCTCGACCTCAATGTCCTCACCATCGCGAACACTTTCGAAGGGGTTGCGGCTCTAACACGACGAGAGCTGGAGCGACAAGCTGCCCTTCTTGCAGGAGTAGAAGCGGACCTGGACCTTATAAGCCAAGTGAAAATCCATTCTGATTTCATGTCTCCGGCGGCGCGGAAGTCCGTAGAAGCGGGTGAAAAATCGCGTACTTTGGGTGACTACGTATCGAACGTCAAAATGAAACAAGTGGCGGACACATGTGCTCGCACTCATGGTTCGCAAAGAAGTGGCCTTTGCTGGAAAGCACTGTTGACCCGTCACTGCAGACGATTTTCGCACAAGATATTCGAAAGCAGAAGAAGCTGTGAAAGATCTTGCGGATGGCGCAGACGTTGTGCGATCTAATGTAGCAAGTCAAAAGTATGCATTTGGCGAGATCTCAAAATGATGAGTCATTGACACGTCGATTACAGGCTCTTGGAGGATGCTGATGCTTGTCTTCACAAGTCCAAAGAGCTCTTCAATCAGATTTCCAGCAAGGCATCGTTATTGGATGGTATTTAGCGTGTTATTTATCAAGGGCTTCCTGTCTAACTTAAATAGATCCGGTCGCAGACCCAGATGGAGTCATTCAAGGTATGTTGAGATTTCGTTTTGAGAAGCCTTTTAATGTTCTTCAGATCTTCGACATTTCGACTCCGCCCTGCGAAACGAAGTGCAATTCGTCACTGAATGCAAGGTAGTCATTGGCAATTTCACGATCTGCTGATATCCTTCACTCACCCTCCTAGTATAGAATGCATATACTCACCATTGCATTGGGATACTCCGGCACATCAGCCTATTGAACAATAGCATGGTTCAAATTTCTCCATTGCTAACAGGTCTGCAAGCGAGTCTCAAGGGGAAAAACAGCTTCTCCCACATTCAACGGCTACATAACATGTTGTATGCATATGGCGCAACAGTCGTGGAGATTGTGCGGAGAAAAGAATTTTGTGATTCCTTTTGCCTTGTGTGTGTTATCATACGTCTGACCTCCATTCATAGCACGGTTTTTCTACCAGCGAGCGCAAAGTATCCTTGAGGTCATGGCCAAGTTTTCGTGAGTCTCGATACCTCGGGGGTTATGTATTGAACTCATGACAGTGACGATGTACAGCGCCAGTGAACGGAAACGACGTCAACTTTACCGAAGCGAGCTCCATGGACAACTACCCTTTGAGACACGCGGAATGGATGATCCTGTCCCTACTATAGATTTCTCGCCCTCGGGAAATTTGGACGCATCATATTCTTTGGAGCGTGCAGATGTGGATGGTGATTTGCTTCGCTCTTTCTGCGCTTCATACGTGTTCAAGACAACTTTTCAGGTCTTCTCCGCGTCCTAGCCGACCTTGAGCAATATTCGCATGCCGAGGATGATGCAGCAGCTCTAACGGCCGTGAGAGAATGTCGCGCATCCCTTGAAAAGCTCGTCACGAAGATGGATAGTCTGGAAGCTGGTTTTGACCGCATTGCCGAAAAATCATGTAGGTCCCAGCCCATTTCCTCATATTTCGGACTGAACACCTCTTAGTACTTTCTGCTTCCCATATTTCAAGTTCTCGCAGGCGGTGTAAGTTTACCTCTCAATCACAGTGTCCACCATTGCTAACATACATGTGAAGCCATCGAAGCTGAACAGCGAGAATATCAAGACGTTGTTGCGCAGCTCCATGTTGTGCAAGCAGCGAAGACCCAACAAGAATCTGCCTTTCAAGACGAGCGGATGTCGCTGCAGATCGAGGTTCAACAACTCAAGACGAAGTGCCAAGATGGCAACTCCTCCGCAGGTCGTGAGCGAGACCGTGCAGACCGGTTAGAAAAGGAGCTGCATCAGGTCCGCACCCAGTTGGAAAGCGAACTCACGGTCCGTCGTTTGGTCGAAGAACGCAACGAAGATCTGCAGAAAGACATTGCACATCAGCGGTTGGGACTTTCTGAAGCCCTTGCTGATAGCAAAGAGCGGTCGCGCGTGGCGGAAAGTTTGCGTCAGGACTTGAATCAAGTGCAGGCAGACTTTGAGGATGTGAAAGCCCTTGAAGCTCGTAACGCGGAACGAATAAAAACCTTACTCGAAGAACAGACTATACATTTGCGCAATCTCGAGGATGCCCGGGCACGCGATGAGGACCTTGAAACACAGATTCAGGCAGCTCGTGCCGAGAGTGCGTCGGTCTCGTTGGCTTTGAAAGACGCTTCTGTGGAGAAAGATCGTCTTCTTCGCACGCAGGCATCAGAACATGACCGCATTATCCGTGACCACATTGCTGAGGCTGATGGCGACCGGGCCGTGCTAGAGCGCCAGTTCTTTGAACTGAAGGTTGTCCAAGAGGACACCGCTCGGCAACTCAAAGATCTACAAGCGGAAGTGGAGATTTCCAATGGTGACGCGGGTGGACTTCGCCGAGAACTTCAACGCGTGGAGCATGAACTGCGCGAGGCCCGTCACGTCGAACGTTTGTTGCGGGACGATCTGAAAGCAGGGCAGGCTTCTCGGTCTGACTTTGAGCAACAACTGGAGGACGCACGTCGACTTGTCGCACAGATGCTGGATGTTTCGATCAATTTCCGCAATTCACATGTGAAGGCCTTGGCATCGGTACAGCTAATGACGGTGCACCCATCCTCGACAAAGCAGACGGCCATGGGATTGGCTGACTCGATATTTTCACCTGGAATGCGCCATAGCATCATTGGACAACAGGATGAACCTTTACCCATTGACCCTTCAGACCCGACAACCGCACTCGACATTCTCAGAACTTTTGATCATGACCACTTCCTTGAGGCGATCGCCAAAACGGGATCGGTTATTAGGAAATGGCAAAAGCAATGCAAGGAGTACCGGGAACGGGCAAAGGGGAAAATATCGTTCAGGAACTTCGCGAAAGGAGATCTAGCACTGTTCCTGCCGACGCGCAATTCTGTATCTAAACCGTGGGCTGCGTTCAATGGTAAGGGTGACTGCCCAGTGTAGTTGTCGTTCTACTGACCGTGCGATTTCCCCCCTTTTTCACAGTCTCTTTTCCGCACTATTTCCTTCAAGCTAATGGCCACCTTGCTGAACAGTTGAAGACACGTGAATGGATCGTGGCAAGAATCACTTCAATAGCAGAACGTGTCGTTGACCACCAGGTATATCCCATGCACTAAGTTTATCCTTGAAATTGATGTTAAGGTCTCGCTGCTTAGGATCCGACTAGTAACCCATACGGTCTTGGCGAGGGTGTGAAGTATTACATGTTGGAGGTTGAGGATTGGACACAGCCCAGTCACAACCGAAAACGGACATCATCTAGAAAGGTACTCAACGAAAAAGAACCAAAAGAATCCCTTCTCGGTCACAGTCCACCAATGCTCCCGCCAGGTCCCCCTGAAGCCGAAGTGGAAGAATCTTTCCGTGTCACCCACCCCCCTAATTCCGCTCTTTTCCCCGTGCGCTCTAGATCCAATTCATCCCCAGCTGTTCGACCATCATCACTTTCTCGGCTACTTGCTCAGGCAACTCCAGAATGCCCATCAGAGCCCGTGCCATCCTCACCGTCAAAGATAATGTCACCCACAATATCGCCACCGCTACCATCACCTACACACCATGTTGGATCAGCAACCCCAAACGTTCCCGGTCTTCTGCCCGCCCTCCGGCCAGGGTCTCGGGCGTCACGTATCTCCACGACGTCCCGATTTTCCATCAACAATAAACATCCAACACTAAATCCCGGAACAAGTTCAGCGATGGCTAAAGCTCCTCCTACGACTGCGCTGACGGACCAGCCACTCTTCGTCTCTTCTCCACCATCTTCCGGAGAAGGGAATCCTTTTGGCATGTCTAGCACCCCATCTCCTGATGGGTCAATATCTGATGGGATGGTTAATATCGTGGCTAGCCGGAGAAGAACTATCTCATACCAGGTCCCGAAGACATCGCCACTCGCTGCCGGCTCCTCGACCCAGACCCATGGGAGAGACACAGCACGGGCGACTACGAAAGCTATGACTGCCACGAGAACGCTAGCAAGTTTGGCGAGTAGTTGGAGCGTTCCATTTGCAAGGAAACAGGAGTCAATACAAAAAGGGTTGAACCACTTGGTAGCTGCGGGTGAGGGACCTACTGATATCGAGGGAGCTGCGGACGATCCCACCAGTCCTGGAGCTTCTGCAAGTGAATTGCTAAAGCGGTTTTAGGCAACTGAAATACTAGAGTTTGGGCTATTTTTCCGGTTGACCTAGCCTTCTGGTCGACATTTTATCCCAGCTCTGAGAGCACGTTGCTATTGGGGCCCATGGGCTATCCTACGGCATCTGTATATCCACATACGACATTGTTTGATCTGGTATAGAGTTCCAAAATACCGCGAAAGTTTGACTGCATCACAATTACGAAGTCTTATTAACTCTTACTGCAATGGATGCCATGGGCAGGGCCGAACTTGCTTGCGCCAACCACTTATCAAGGATACGAGTACAGTAGGATCCATGAGAATGACCCCAGCTTCTGATGCCGCCTTCAGCGAGATAGAAGAGTCCGTCAACAGCTGCCAACGTGCGACGCAGGGGTGGACCGGAAGTAAAGGATCCCGCAGCGACCGATCAGGGGCACTCCAGGAACATAGGGGCCTCACACTTGAGTCTTAGGGTCCTTGATCGGTTACGGAGTGCATGGCCGTCTCACAACCCGTATTCCAGCCAATCTCGAAGGCTCAGTCAGCAGGCCGAATCCCTTGCGGTAGATGCCCGAGGCGGATAGAGAGAGGATAGGAGAGGACCGGTCAATCCGGTGGCGCTGCGCACATGGCAAAATGCGCGTCATATCATGTGTCACTGTCACTGTCAGCATGATCATGTCATCGGATCGGCGCGATCCGAGTTGCCCGTCTTTGCCACGGATGGCGCGGTCCATATCTTTCCAATACCGTCTACATTCAGTAGCTTTATTGCAAGGCCTATAGGTAGCACAGTATTGCCTGGTGAAAGTATCATATGTAGAGCACCTTTATGAGTCACACTCACAGGAGTGCGCAGTACTTCTTTATTTGGTTAGCGCCGCTCTCACACCACCAAACACCTGAACCTTCAAAGCGTCTAGAACATTGAAATTATCTAACGGGTTAGAGCACCGACACGCTGTCTTTACAGCTTGTCTTCCCCTCCTACCACCGCAAGACTGGAAGAGAAGGAACAAGTCAGATTACGACACCCTTGACAAGACCGTCAACTCTCTCATCGTTGTATCATGGCATGAACGTCGTTCATGCCATGATACAAGAGAGAGATGCAATCGTGCATGAGAACTGCGATAGAATGCAGAATGTGACATCAAGGGCAAAAACGTGACAAATTGTCATGCGAATCGGTGAACCTGGCAGGCCGACTCGGACCACTCTCGGGCCCTGTTTCGCAGTTTCCTGCTAACGGTAGGATCCCTTTCCCGCTTGATCCCGCTGATGCTGTTTATTTCTCAGCCGGCCTGGCCTGGCCTATCGCGATTGAATTGGCTCGAAGGACCTGTTGGAGCAGATCAGGCAAACGAATGATGATTAATCGATAATTTACGGAAAATGCGAGATGCTAACGACGGCTTCCGACCGCCCTTTCCCAAGGTGACTCAAAGTGGCAAATGGCTGTCGGGTCAAAGATGCTTTTAGCAAGTACCCGGGCGTGCCTGAACAAAAACTTCGCCATCAGTTTCACCAGAATGGAATTGGAATAAGTGTTTAAAGCTGGATTCGAAGCTACTTCTGAACCACCCAACTGTGTTCTCTCATTTTATCGTTCATTTTGTTACAATGGTTGGTCGGACCGTTGCAAATCCGGGCGGGCAAGCCAGTTATGCGCATCTCTTGGATACTAAGCGGAATTGGTACACCAACAGGCGGTGCGTATGCATCGTGTTTGTTACCCTGTCGCATTCACCTATTATAGCCTTCCGCCCTAGACTTATCGCTCTCAACGCTTGGATCGTCTTGTTGTATGTGGATTCAACCTACTCATTTCGTTGTATGTCCTGATCCACAACTCGCATATGACAATGAAGACTCATCACCTCCTCCACGAACGGATATGATGGAAGTATGATGAACGGTCTACAAAGTCTAACCCAGTGGAATTCCTATTTTAACAACCCAACTCGTGGCAAACTCGGCTTGTTGAACGCCATTCAAGTCAGTGTTGTACTACATTCTTCTCCCTCCTCGAATCTAAGTGAACGCAGAATATTGGATCCCTTGCTGCATATCCCTTTGTACCTTATATGGTAGACGGTTTGGGACGTCGCCCGTCGATTATGTTCGGTGCACTTATTATGTGCCTCGGTACTGCCATCCAAACTGCTTCACAATCTGTCGGGATGTTCATTGGGGCGCGGTACGTGGCATCGTAATACCTCATTTGGTACTCACTAAACCACCACAAAAGTTTGTTGCTCGGTTTCGGCCTCACGTTTGCTGGTGAGTTCTATAAGATACCACTTGGACATTGACGTTAATTTTCATCTATTCGCCGGCAGCGAACGCTGCTCCTCTGTTGGTCACCGAACTTTCCTATCCCCCTTACCGTGCCCCCCTAACCTCCACCTACAATTCACTTTGGTACACGGGCGCTATCATGTAAGCTGTTTCTTCGGCGGTCCTTGGTTTTGAGTTGAATTGGAGCACAGTGCCGCTTGGACTACCTATGGTACATTCAAGATCAACTCCGCTTGGGCTTGGCGCATTCCCTCGGTCCTCCAGGGTGTACCATCCGTACTGCAGTTTGCACTGATTTGGTTCTGCCCTGAGTCGCCCCGTTTCCTAGTCAGCAAGGGACGTGAGGAAGAAGCGCTAGAGACCTTGGCCTACTACCATGCTGATGGCAATCGGTAACAATGGCTTGCATCGGCGTATA
>Ga0307516_10002986_pt1 | contig 22092 bp, 30 predicted proteins | sample 19_EM_MG_FD_203310 | JGI IMG/M metagenome (GOLD analysis project Ga0307516, IMG submission 203310) | Populus trichocarpa ectomycorrhiza microbial communities from riparian zone in the Pacific Northwest, United States - 19_EM | ecosystem: Host-associated > Plants > Roots > Unclassified | place... | reverse complement strand
ACATCGAGGAGGAGGAGAATGCGGTTAGCCATTGCCGTAGAGATCGGTTGGCTGAGGCTGTCGTGGACGATGATGAGAGAGAAACTGCGAGACGGCAGGAGCCAAACGCTCTCAACCTCGAGGGAGGTGTGCTAGCTTTAGAGCCTCTCGGAACGGGCGATAGCACGGTCACCACGACTGCCCATCCCCCACACGTGACCTCCATTACCCTCTTCCCGGTCACCCACCTCCGGCACAGGCGCTCCTCCTCTTCCCTTTCGTTCCTTTCCTTTCTGTTTCTTTTCTTCCGGGAGATTGCAACCGAGAACAATGGCCGCAAGACCCCGCCTGGTGGCGCACCAGGACACTTTTGACTTGCGGGATCAAATCCATCCAGATGACCAAACCAATAATCAGCTCGGCATTTTAGACGCTGCATACCAGTCTGACGAAGAGCATTCCATGTTGGAGGACGATTCAGATGGTGAGGAAGGGGGCGACTACATGGACGACGACGACGGTTCTTCATCACTTTCAATCCCTAACGAGTCCATCGACTTCGACCTCGTCTATGCCTTGCACAGCTTTGCTGCGACCGTGGAGGGACAGGCGAATGTCGTGAAAGGTGATAGCTTATTTCTCATGGACGACAGCAACAGTTACTGGTGGCTTGTCCGCGTCCTCAAAACCCAGGAGGTTGGCTATATTCCTGCCGAAAACATCGAAACTCCATTCGAGCGCCTGGCCAGGCTCAACAAACACCGGAATGTTGACGTATGTCTGCGTTAGGGTCGCTCGTTTAGTGTTCTGATCATTGTACAGCTCGCATCTCCTACCCAAGCCGAGACGCGCGATGCTCTCGACCCCGAAAACTCCCGGGAACGTTTGCATGCGAATACCGCTCGCGTTGTCACACCCTCTCCCCTCCCCGGCCAGCGCGGTATTGCTCAAGCTGCTGCGCGTAGGTCTGTCGCGTTCACACCATCATTGTCTGTCCATCGATACCCTCCTGCGGTTTGGAACGAGGATGAAGATGATGAAGATGACGAAACGGAATGGGACTTGGAAGGATACGAGGATGAGGACCCAGATCTGGCGGACGAACAGGCTCAAATGGAAAGCCAGCTGCATCAGATGGAACCTGATGACGGAATGAGCTGGGAGGATGGGGCCGTGGAGGAGATGCAGAGACAGGCCCAAGTGACCACTACAGCCCAGGGGCCGATCCGACCACCAGAAGTTCAGGAACAGTCCCCCTCCCAGCCTGCCGTTCAGCCGATCACGCAACCCACCGAACAGTCCGCCGGTGAAACATCTCCCACCTTGTCGACCTCTTCGAAGCCCAGCGACCCCGCTCTTGCCTCAGAAACTCGCAAACTCACGGTCACCCCTTCTATCGCCCGCGACCCTGCTCTCGCCACCGAGGAATCTGTCCAACGACCGCAGCCCGCCGCACAATCCGTCACACTTCTCCCGAGCGCCATCATGGCGCAACAAGAAGCGGAGAGGAAGAGGACGAGGGAAGAGATTGAAGCCTTGGAGGCTGCTCAGAAGAAGGCGAGGGTCAAAGTTACTCCGGAGCAGCAACGACCTCAGCCCGGGGGTAAGCTCCGGAAGGATCGCAATGAGCAAGAAGAGGAAACGAAAGAGAAGAAGCGTGGTGGCCTATTTGGGATCTTCGGAAGGAGGAAGGACAAGAGCAGCAAGAGCAGCATCACATCGAGCACCGCTTCCCTGGACAGCTCCAGCGACTTGCGAATTTCGGACGATTCGAGTGTTTCCGTCACACAACAGGATGGTACCTCGCCTACCACGGCAAGCGCCAGACAACAGCAGCAACAACAGATCCTCCAACAACAAGCCGTATACCGTAATGGTGGTGCTGACCCCAAACGCACCCACCCTTCGCCCACTGGATCGCAGGACCAAATATCACAGCACGCCTCTCAATTGCGTGAGTACGACTTGCAGCAGCAGAAATTGTTCCACGAATACCTCACCCGCTCTCCTTCCTCCCCTCCTGAAGCATCCTATGGCCTTGCTTCTGCTCCACTGATGCCCTACTCGCAATCGTACGCCTCTTCAACGAGTTCTACGAACAACCTCAGTCCCACTGCTCCCCGCCCCCGACCTGGCTCCCTTATTCTCGCCCCGTCGAATCCCGATGGTCAGGGGGTCGGCGTCCCTGACCTCAGCGTTGTGCGCATTTTCGCCGGCAAGAACGTCCAGACCGAGGCGACGTTCAAGACCGTCCTGCTTAACAGCTCTACGACTTCTTACGATCTTGTCAAACAGGCTCTCCAGCGATTTAGATTACCTGCTGGAGAGGACGCCAGTCATTACTACCTGTCGATGAAGCAAGTTGAAGGTTCTTTCGCGATATTAAGACCGGAGGAGCGGCCCCTTGGCGTTTTTGAGTCCCTGGTTGAAGCTGCTTTGGAGTTGCCAAGGGTCAAGCGGAGTAGCGTCGGAAGTATAAGCTCGGTGTCCAGCAACCTGTCGATGCACCCCGCGATCAAGAAACTGGCCATGAACGACTTCACTGACGATTCCGCGGTCAAATTCTACCTCAACAGGAGACCGAGGGAAGGCGAGACGGAGAGTCCGGATGAGTTGGGCGAAGAGGATGTTACGTTGATTGCGGAGGGTTCGGTCGCCGAGGAACAGAGATCGCAGTACCTCACCACCGCTCCCTTATCTCCTGCCCAAGACAGGTTCAGCTCCCCAGGATCCAGGTTCTCGATGCAGCTCTGTATTTACCCTGACGACCTTCCCGACGACATGGTGTTCGATACCCAGACCGAGGCCATCGTCTTCAAGAACACCATCAAAGACCGGCCACAGTCGGACCTCTCGACCTCTTCAGGAGTCAGCCTGTCTTCTCGCAGGAAGGTTTTCACCCTCCCAAAGAATATCACTGTCGCAGAGGTCATCGAGATTGGGCTAGAGAGATTCGGTATCGTGGAGGGCGTTGTAGACGGTGGAGATGAGATAGAGGACAAGTCCATGAAGAGAAGAAGCTCATTAAGGGTCCGATATACCTTGCATGTCGAGGTTGGTGGGAAAAGTAGGCCTCCTTTTCCTTTTTCGTGTTGCACGCATGCTCACACGCGTTTGAAGCTCGTGAACTCTCCCCTTCAAGTAGGATTGTAGAGGCTTATCCCCGTCCCCCGACACTCAAACCCGCTGATACCCGGTCCGCAAAGCGTCGTTCCGTCGACTCGGCAATGCTGTTGGGCAATGTGGAAGACATTTCTCCCGAAGATCCTATGTTCGTACTGCGACGCGCGGTTGCGTACCGTCATTCAACGTCGCGTAACCGCTTGTCCGCTCCCCTGGATGAGATCGCCCTCCAGAAATTCCACCGAGAGTCGATCTCAAGTTCTGCCTCGGAAACCACCATCCCTGCGGAAGACTCGAAACGACAACTGTTACAGCCATCTCAGAAGGAGATCATTGCAGCACAAAGAGCAGCCACCCGTGCCACCCAGCGGGCTATCCTGTCAACGCAGTCCAACGCCTCCCATGGTGTCGACGTTCTCTTGGCCGGTAATGCGATGATTCGAAGTGCCCGCTACGAAGTCGACGAGCGGACGCGGTACTCGTACATTGATCCCGATGGGGAGACCTACGACGTCAGCGACATCATCGAAGAGGAGCTAAGTCACGACCTCCAACATACCGGGGGAACGGACCTCCTCCAGGGTGTGAAGGAGGTCCCGAGCGATAAGTTGGATCGCGTCCTCAACAAGATCAAGGACGGGAAGGGTAACGGTAGACTGCCGTCTTCTCGGACGAGCGGCAGTTTACGTTCCAAGCGTTCGAGTTCCCCTTCGTTGTATTCGTATGCTGAGCGAGATAGCATGATCCAGGACGGCACACAGACTTCGAGGACCAGCACCCCTCTCGCTTCAGCCATGAACCCTAAAAATTCGATGTCGAGCATCGTTGCCGGTCGCACCGCTTCCCCACTCGCCAGATTGGCCGCGAACAATTCGAAGTATTCGACCATCCACGAACGGCAAAATTCGATCGCCTCGATGTTATCAGACCTTCAGTCGGGATACCGCAGTCCCACGCCCGGGACTCCACCGTACCCATCCACACGGGCAGCTTCCGTCCTCCGGAAACCGAAACCATTTATTCCGAAGGATGATTTTGGTCTATCAAACATGTTGGCGGTGATCGAACTGGGTGGATCGGTGAGAGCGCCTACCCCACCACCTTGTGATTTCGTGGAAGAGTTCTTCTTTGGGAAGAAATTGGACGTAGAGGCGTTGCACCCTGCAGTGCAGGAGATCTACGCTGATTCATTCAAACAACTAGAGACCATGGATGCGGTAAGTTCTTTACGCGTGATTTTCCCCGCGAGCGCACGCGTTCTTATCTCGCCCCCACCTCGCCGTCGCAGATCCTGGACGAGTTGCTCGCTACAACTGGTCACTCATGACCTCGGCATCTGTTGGTTTGAGATGCCCGTATATCTTGTATTTATTGTTCGATCGATCACGCTCGTTTGTCATCTCTTGTTTTTCTTCTGCCAGTTCGCTGGAATCCTAATTATCTCTCCGGGTCCGTCGTGTCTCCTCTATTATCGCCGGTAGTTTACCTAATGTAACTGGATCGCAGATACCCCCAGCTTTCTTTCGTGTAAAAATACAGTAGTGGCAAGCTCCTGAAGTTTAGGCTCAGAGTTCGTCTCCCGCCTTTTTGATAATACCGGGACTGGGAAGGAGTGTCCTAGCGAGCCAGTCCCTGAGGTAGGCGTTGACCTCTTCTGGGCTCTCCATGTGTGGCCAATGGGCTGTTGGGACGGACTGGGTGACGCATGAATAAGGAGACCGTTGACGACAACAGGGGCGACGTACCACTTCCTCCAGCCAGGGAACGAACGATTTAGATTGGGCAATTTGTGAAATAACGCTCCAATCAGCGACGGAGTCCTGGAGAAATCCGTGAGATGGGTCGCATGGGTAATGGGCCAGAGGGTGTGTACCTTCCCAGGGTAGATCCCCAACGAAGGAACAGTAACGGTAAATGTACCACTGTCGTGAACTACCTGCCAAGAGAGGTGGCGGTTCTAGAAGGGCCAATGTCAGCGGTCTCAGCTTGGAGGGTGACGGGAAATGGGATTACTCCATGCTGGTAGAATTGGAGACTATTCTTGAAACCGGACTTGGTGAATCGATCAACAATGTAGTCCTCTTCCGCCTGGGTCAACAGAGGGCTCCTCTGCAGCTGTGGAAATCGCAGTTGAGCACATAGACCGGTGGGGAATGTCTTGGTTCTCTGCGTACTCCGATACCATCATAGGGGGTTAGAAACGACGACGAGCTAGTCAGGAAAGTATCTGGAGCAGTGGTGTTGCTGTGCCTATAGATAGCGCGGATGGTGCGCCTGACGTCGGCCTCGAGCTCGGCGGCGGCAGAGTCGACCATATCCCGGAAGTAGATTTGGTAGGTCAGCTTGGGGAAGGCGGTCAGGAACGCCTCGATGGGGGTATAGGGGCCAGCGGAAGGGAGGTACTAGAGTTCGCCGTGGATCGTTGTTTTCACATTTTCAGGAAAGACGGGCACTTACGGGAAGAGTGAGGGAGACAATACCTGAGAAGATGTCGGGACGAGCGCGCCCAGCCTCCCAGCAGATAGAGCTACCCCAATCATGTCTAAACGGCTGAGGTATCAGCATCCTAACAGAAACCAACTCTATGGGAAGGTGTTGGCGAACCCGATGCAAATAGATTTGCGGGCCACCTTGGCATGTTTGAGGACACACACCAAGTCGTCAACAAAATCGCCCATAGAGGCAGAACTCTCGACATCACCCGGGTGGCCTGATGCGCCCATCCCGCGGTCATCGATGGCGATGACCCGGTAGTCATTCTACCGTGGGTCAAAAAGATGAGATCGACGTCGACCTGTGTGACCCGATCACCGAACCTTGAACTCGTTGATCTGGTGCTTCCAAGTAGACCAGATCCCCGGCCAGCCATGGACGAGGATGAGAGTTTCCTTTGCCTTTGGGTTCACATCGACGTAGTCTATCATGGTGGAGCCGTATCAGAGGGGGGGGCGATATTTCCCGGGTTGAGGCTCACGGATTTCAATGGTTGTCGTCTCATTTGTAGCGCGGTTTACGGCTGGACAGCTGGCGGTTTTGTGTTTCCCCGTGAAAGGGAACTGGGCAACTGCGGATCCGCCGAGGAGGGCGAGGGTGAGGGTAGACAACAACATAGGGAAGGGAGAGGGTGGTGTGCAAGCTGAGTTTGATCTATTCGTTCCAGTCAACCCTGGCGGCTATATGGCAGCGGGCGACTCGATTAGCAGTGACCCCGCATTTCTACCAAGTTGCCTCCCAGAATCTGGTGACCGAAAGACTTATCCACGACGCGGGTCGCAAGCGAGTGAACTGAACGAGTTACACAATAAGCCACGCAGAAAAGCGGACGCTGTCAGAGGGAACTGTTATTGGAGGTATTTGCTTTATCCAAACCGTTGAGGACCATCGGGAGGATCAGGATTCCGCACGTGATCGGGACACCATCATTAACGACAACGCGTCGAGTCCGTGGCGAGATACGTTTGCCGTTCCCCAAACCCAACACCAACGCTCATGAGGACACCACCGACCCCAATCTCAGTGGACTGTCTCTCTGGCCTGTCCTTTGTTTTCACCGGAGAGTTGCCTGGCTTCTCTCGGGACGAAGCCGTCAGTCTAGCGAAGCGTTACGGCGGGTAGGCCCCCCACCTCTTCACACCACCCGTTTATTCTCACCTAGGCGTTCAACAGTCGGGTCGTAGGCCAACCGTCGTCGAAGACATCATATGTGGTCCTGGGAAACGATGCCGGGCCGAGCAAACTCAAGGCGATCGAGAAGCACAACCTACCTACCCTGGACGAAGATGGGTTCATGAACCTTGTCGAGACTCGTAAGGGGCCGAGTGCAGGGGGCAAGGTGGATGACAAGACGCGTAAAAAGATGGAAAAGGAGGAGGAGGAGATCAAACAAGGGGCGAAAGAGTTGGCTAAGCGTGAGAAGGATGCCGCGAAGGCTGCAAAGTCCGACGCTGGCAGGTGAGGGCTGTGGTGTGTGTAGCGACACAATTTAACGTTTCTGGGCAGTGGGAAGACCGTCGATCCCTTGACTCAGCTGTGGACCGTTCGATATGCACCCAAGACGCTCAAGGAGATATGTGGCAACAAGGGTCAGGTCGAGAAACTTCAACAGTGGCTAGTCGACTGGTCTGGCAGCCTGAAGTCCGGCTTCAAGAAACCTGGCAAGAACGGCGCGAATGTATACCGAGCCATGATGATTACTGGACCTCCAGGAATCGGCAAGACCACGAGCGCCCATTTATGCGCACAACTCGCCGGGTTCACCCCTATCGAGATGAATGCTAGCGATGCACGAAGCAAGAAGCTGATAGAGGTCTTTGCGAGCACCCCTCGTTCATACTGTTCCCTTTGACGCTTCACACAGAACGGCGCAAATATTATGAACCAATCCCTGGATAAGTGGATGGCCGGCAAGGGGGTGTGTGTATTGCCTGAACAAACGCCCTCATTTTCTGAAAACCCCCCAGCCCGTCAATGCCGCCGGAGTCGAGATCACTTCAAGGTCGTGTTTAATCATGGACGAAGTGGATGGGATGTCCGGCGGTGATCGAGGAGGAGTTGGTGCGTTGGCCGCTCTGATCAGAAAGACCCACGTTTGTCTACCCCAGCTAAACCCCACCGAATCCAGGACTGACATCAAGTTATAGGTTCCTATCATCTGTATTGCCAACGACCGTGGGGCGCAAAAGCTGAAGCCACTGCTTAATTGTGCCTTCAACTTGCCATTTAGGAAGTACGACCCATAGTGTGCCCCCTCGTCACATGCAGGCTCACTTTGCTTCAGGCCAGACGCAACCATGATCCGGTCACGGATAATGACGATCCTCTACAAGTAAGTTTTTTGAGTTGGACGGTCCAACGGGACTGACCAACCCCAGGGAGAAGATGAAAGTTCCCGCGAATGTCGTTGATCAGCTGGTCGAGGGCGCCCAAGCCGACGTTCGGCAAGTTCTCAATATGCTTTCTACCTGGAGGCTGTCCAGCGACACCATGGGGTTCGATGACAGTAAAGCACTGTGAGTTTGCGCATGGTTTTACTAGGGACTTTTGACAGAAATCTTCGCTCGGCAGGGTGAAGATGAACGAGAAGTACGCATTAATGACGCCGTTCACTATCATTCAGAAACTCCTGGGGCCGTACATGTTTTCTCCAAACGCTCGCGAGACGCTGAATGAGAAGATGGAGTTGTACTTCCACGACTATTCCTTTGTCCCACTCTTCGTGCAGGAGAACTACTTGAAGACCACACCTTCCTTGGCGCGCAAGGCAGATACCCCTCACGAGAAACTGAAGCTCCTTAGGTTAATGGACCGGGCGGCTTCATCATTGTCTGATTCGGACATGGTCGACTCGTTGATTCATGGGTGAGTCCTGACCTTCCGTGCATTTTATGTGCTTCACTGAACCAGGTTCTCGTCAGCCCCGAACAACACTGGTCGTTAATGCCCCTCCACGCTGTTACGTCCACCGTCATTCCTGCATCGTGTATGTATGGGACAACCAGCTACAATGGCCCTAACAACATCTCCTTCCCTCAGTAAGTCCACCATTGATTACCGCACTTCAACCTTCTGATATCTCTCCCCGACAGATGGCTGGGCCAAAACTCGAAACAGAACAAGCTCATGCGGCAACTTGGGGATGTGCAAGTCAGAATGCGACTGAAAGTCTCCGGCGACAAGCCCGAGATCAGGCAATATTACATTCCCGCTCTCTTTCCCCATATTGTTCAGCCGCTAATAGACGACGGCACGGTGAGTCGACACCGTCTATTGTCACAAAGCAACAAAACACAGGCTGATGAACCACCCCCCGCTTAGAGCGCCGTCGGCGGGGTGATCGAAACGATGGACGAGTACTTCCTATCGAAGGATGAGTGGGATACCCTGGTTGAACTCGGCGTTGGTGGCCACAAGGACGAGGGCGTTCTGAAGAAAATATCCACTGCTACAAAGACTTCCTTCACTAAGAAGTGGGTGGCGGTCGCGTACCCCGTTTGTCGCCAATGATCTCACCTCTCCTAGGTACAACTCCAAAGACCATCCGGTGCCATTCCACAAAGCGCAGGACCTGGGCAAGGTCCCGAAGAAGCTTGCAGTAGAACCTGTACCAGATCTCGAGGAGGCCCATGATGTGAGTGGATGGTTGAGTGACACGAATGCACGCCCTGACTTCGGAACCAGAACGACGACGACATTCCGGATGATGATGACGATGATAAAAAGAAGAAACCGGTGGATGAGCTTGCTGGTGACAAGTTGATTAAGACTGGGAAGAAGCCCAAGGCCGCTGCCGGGACCAAGCCTACCGCCAAAACGAAAAAGCCGACGACAACAAAACCTAGGGGGAGCGCCAGCGTGAAAAAGAAGTAGAGTTGTAGCATAGTTAGCCTGACGTTTGCTACCCACGATATTCCCCTCAGGTGTTGGTGTCGCGTCCAAAGCGCGTCCATTTATGATCACGTGGACTTCTTCCACCCTCTCCCTCCGCCCTCACCTTAACCCACCTTCGACGCCTCTGGTGCCGGATTCGGTCCACCTTCCTCTCTTGGTTTAACATCCGCACCGGGTACCCTGTCACCACATCATGGCAATTGAAAAGGATGGGACGTCGAACAAGATGGACGTCGACGGTGAGCTGTTCCCACAGATTGGAACAGCGGACATTAAGCCCGCCGTGGGTTATGTCTACGATGTCATCATGATGGGCCACCATAACCGCAGCATGGACCACGACGAAGATCCCCAACGGATATCCGTCATCTATGACAGACTCAAGCGGTCGGGTTGCCTCCAGCTTATGAAGAAGATACCATGCCACCCCGCCTTGCGGGAAGACATTCTCACGGTACACACTGCAGACCATTGGGACAATGTCATGTCATATAGCTGTCGGTAATCTTACTCTTGTATGCCATGACGCGTATGAGTTGAGAAATTCGATATGATTTAGTGATGACCGACGAGGATATTGAGCATTCAGAGGTGTTCTATGGCGAAAAGTCCCTTTACGTCTGTCGGGAGACACCTATTGCGGCCAGATTTAGTTGCGGTGGTGTACTCGAGGCGGGAAGGGCAATTGCCCGTGGAGAGGTCAAGAAATCCTTCGCGATCGTCAGGCCGCCTGGTCACCATGCCGAACCTCTTGACGCTATGGGATTTTGCTTTTTCAACAATGTCGCTGTGGCTACGAGAGTGCTACAGGAAACCACTCAGTTCAAACGGATTCTGATTCTGGATTGGTGAGGTTACGAATTGCGTACCGTCGGCCTTAAACCAAAACCTAACCTAACACAACTTCCAGGGACGTTCACCACGGTATGGGGTTCATCTACCCATAATATCATAATATCGACGTAATTGATCTCCACAAGGCAACGGTACCCAGCTGGCGTTCCTTGACGATCCTTCGGTGTTATACATTTCCTTGCACCGGTATGACCAAGGGAGGTTCTACCCATCCGGGAAATTCGGAAGTATGAATTCTCAAGGAGAAGGGGCCGGGCTTGGATAGTCAGTCTCATTTTTCTCCTCCGTCGACCCAGTGTTCTGAAATGAGAGATAGCTCGGTTAACATTCCATGGCCCACAAAAGGAATGGGTGACGCTGAGTATTTGTGGGCATTCCAGAAGATTGTGATGCCTGTTGCCGTGGAATTTGCCCCTGATCTTGTGATAGGCAAGGTTCATTCGTGGGTTGAAAGAACATTCAATGACGTTCAGGAATCATCTAGTTTCGGCCGGGTTTGATGCCGCGGAAGGTGATGAGTTGGGGGAGTGTAATGTTACACCTACAGGTTATGCGCACATGACTGCGATGCTTTGCACCCTGGCAGAAGGACGCGTGCTCGTCGCTCTCGAGGTATGTAGTAGAAACCACGGAATGGTCGACATCGGACTGAGTCCAGTAGGGGGGCTACAACCTCGACTCCATCTCCAGCTCCGCGGTGGCTGTGGCGGAGACACTCCTTGGACGACCTCCTCCGGCTATAAACTCCCTTTCCGTCTCGGAGTATGGTACAGAAACCGTTTGGCTCGTGGCTCGTGAGCAATCCGTTTTTTGGAAATCGATAGATGTGGATTCCTGTGAACCGAAACCTGGTGTGCACTGTGGAATATCCTTACGGCGATCACTCTAACAGTGTAACAGGTCCCCGCCCACAGACAGCAAGCCTAGCAGGTATTAGGTTTAGTCATGCTGCAAGGCGCTTGCTCATTGTGCGAATAGAGATGCTGAAGGAACACCGTCAAGAATTCATTCATGCGTCGGAGGGCATGCTCTCACTTCCACTGCTGCCCGACGTTGCCCGGTTTTTCACGGGACAGGTGGCTTGCTCGTTAGTTGCCCCCTACGTCTCTGCGTGCTTGCCTGACAGACCACCAGCAAGGACTTTGGCAACAGCGATGTTATCGTTCTCTTCCTCCACGAGCTGTAAGTAAGACTTGTACCAGCGCGCCCTATCTCACCCCTTCTGCACCAGCGGGAAGCTCTCTGTGTCGCCCGATCAGGCGGTTTTCAATGTCCGGGATGAATTCAGGCGCCTCGTACGAAACAACGCTCTCTAACACATCCCCCTACTGAATCCATCCGAACAGGCTCGAGCGTCCAGCGCCGTAATTCGTTGGGCCGCAGAGGCCGGATATTCTCTGATCGACGTCAACATCTCCCCAACCGGTCCAGTGACGGTGTGTGGCCCGCCGTGGTAGTTATTGCACCGAAACTAACTGTTGCTCTGGTAGAGACGAGAAGAGAAGAATTGTGTCACAAACCTTTTGACGTACATCTGGGACAACTACCTTTCGTGAGTCTGATGAGCTTCTGGCGCCGGTCACCGGACTTGATGGTTTTCAGGATCTCCAATGACAAACATATCATAATTGTCGCTCAAGATGTCGCAGCTTACAAAGTTATGGACCTCTTTGATGTTCGCTGTAGGGACCCTGGTCAATGACGCTAGGATGCTGTCGCTAACCTGCAACTTCTTCCAGCTGCGACTGTAATGGACTTGCGTCCGATGGTCATCCAACTCTTGGATCAGTTGGAATTCCCTGTTCTCCCGCGGAACCCGTCTGTTAGTGACCCGCTTAACGTGTGGTACATCAAGGTATCCCAACACAACCCTCTGGAGCCTTCCTGGCTTTTATTCATCCATGCCGTTTTTATTTTTAGCATTCCCGCTTGTTCTTACCTGCGCATCGCGTCGTCCCCGTTATGACTACGAAGAATTATGGCGGTGTACTCATGGTCGACGGGGTAGCATCTGGGTCGACGGGTCTGCTGGTCGGATCTCTCTCGGGAATTGAGAAGTTGGTGAACAAATTGGTGGGAGATGCTCGGTCTGGACAGTGAGGCTGGACCTCGTGATGTTCTGGTCATCTGTATACGTAGAATTTCTTGGTGTTATCATAATGCTATCGTGTTGTACATGCGTATCGGTTCCTGGAGTTTCGGTCAGACGACCGAGCAATCCGACGCGATCGAGGTCGTGACTCTAATTACGACCGCGATGAGTGGCACCGGCGCCAGCCCAAACGTGGGGGCTGGTCCTTCTCGACGACCTCAGAAGCCACCCGCAAAGAACCCGCCTGTTGTCACGCCAGGATCGGGAAGTAACATAATAGTAAATCAACGTCAGGTGAGTCCCTGCAGCCCGCGAAAACAACGATTTGATGAGAACTGACGGAGGTCGCAGCGGAAGAATCCCATCCTTGAATGTATAAAACACGGTAGAGAGTTTGGGGATATTGTGGCTGACTATCAGGTCGGTAGGACAACCGGCATCCTATTCCTCAGGTGCGTGTGAGGCGCTCCGAAGTTATCGTTGTCCGTGAAGGATAGTTCGCTGACACGGGAGTTATATCCTGTTTCTAGCCTGAAATATCACAGGTTACACCCCGAGTACATCGCCCAACGAATCGACAGTCTCGGAACGTCGTATAATCTGCGGATCTTGCTGATCCTTTGCGATATCGTGGGTTAAGCGCGATGTAGCTGTTGCCTCCCAAGATACCTGGCTAATTAGACATTCAACCCGTTTACGACTCCCATTAGTCCGAGCACCAAGAACCAATACGAGAATTGACAAAGGTATCCCTGGGGTTGCGCCCTCCTTTTGAGGTTTGGCTAACGCTGGGTTAGAAATGCTTGATTAACAACATCACGATAATCGTCGCCTGGAGGTCAGTGGTACAATCGCCGTCTATCTCCTGAACCCCCAGACCCCCGATACTGACTACAACTTGGACCCTCAATCGTGTTCCACGCTTCCTCTCAAAACAGCAACGACGAAGCAGGGTTATACATCACGAGTTACAAAAAGCTCGAACACAGACCACCGACGGTGATCAAGGAACGGGTCGACAAAGATTACTCCTCCGTATTCCGGTCTGCCCTAACGAGCATCAGCAAAGTCAACAAGACGGACGTGGAAACTCTCCGTTCCTCGATCGGGGTAAGATTCTCCATTCCACCAGGGGCTGGACGTTGATTACCCAACGCTAGAGTTTCGCCGATATCGCCGATGCGTCGTCAGGGCGGCTTGGAAAGCTCCCAGGGTTCGGACAGGTCAAAGTGAAGAGACTCAGAGACACCTTTGACAAACCATTCCAAGGGACCAAGACTATTCCCCGACCTCTCATTCAATCGCAGTTCTCACCGATCCAATCACATCCAGCTCTGCCTGCTGACCCCCAGGGAACAGAGTCAGATATCGTGATATCGGACTGACAATTTGGTGGGCGAAATGCATGGATGTATGTCGCGGCGGCGGACAGTGGGTGACTGTCAGGAAGAAGACTATGTAAACCCAGATATATATATCTCCGTGTAGGAGGGTGCCACTCGCTGAGGTTTGTTCCCCAATATCTGAGGCCCCCCGCGTGTACGTAGCACATGTTGATGCGATTGGGGGTTTGAGCATATACCAGGACCCGGTGGGGTTTCAGCCTCCCCCCACAATTCGGACGGTTGCACTGAGAGGGACACCGGAAAGCGGGTTCCAGTCATGGGCCTTTCCGACAGCCCCACAGCCGTTGACATGCGTAGACGATCGATGCGCTGAAAGCGCCCTCGAGTATTCCAGTAACCGCCACCTTCTCCTGCCACCAGTCCTGTCCTCATGCCCGATCCGAAGAAGGGAAAGCGACAGGGCGGTGAGTTAGACAAATAGATGTGCGTAGTCATTTGAGCTACCATCGCATGGTCTCTCATCGAACGTCAGGAAATTGGAAGACGCCCTCCACAATGCCTTGAAGTCCGTGCTGGGTGGCACTGAACCTGGGGCTAACCCAAGGACGGAGTTCTACAACAAGTTCCAGCGAGAGGTGGAAGGACACGGCCGGGATTTTGAACGGAGGTATGATGAAGATCTGAATACCACGCTCATCTTTGTAAGTGTTTATTCGCGTGCCGGGGGTCTGACGCTTACCATGAGGTTTTGCGTAGTCCGGTTTATTCTCGGCTGTGACGTCGGCATTCATTATCGACGTCCAATCGGAACTCAAGCCTGATTACGAGGAAATGAACAACAGGTTGCTCGAGATGCTTCTCGATGCCACCACTGGAACCCTCCCTGCCAGCTCCGCCGGCTCTGTACCTCGGTGGCCCGGCCCCGACCCTATTATCGCCCAGGTCCAATGTATCTTCTATGCGACGTTGTCTGCCGTCCTCCTGGCGTCGTTCCTCGCCATGCTCGGGAAGCAGTGGCTCAATCGGTACAGGCGGAACGAAATCCACGGGTCAGCCGTGGACAGGAGCAGGGTGCGCGAGAGGAAGTTGGATAGAATAGAGAGGTGGAGGTTTCACCTTGTCATGGAGTCCTTGCCACTGATCCCTCGGTGCGCATTACTTCTTTTGGGATTCGCGCTCTCTCGATACCTCTGGGAGGTCAACCGCTCGATCTCGTCGGTCGTGATTGGGTTCACGGTTTTCGGGTTCCTGTTTTACCTGCTCATCACGACAGCGTCCATATATTCCTTCGATTGCCCATTCCACACTCGTGATTCGTTTCATAATTGGTCTGGCCGTCCCATACTGGCGGAATCTTCGACAAACCTCCGGACCGAAGCGACGACCTCCACAATCCATGATGCTGGAGGTACGACGCAATTTACCACTTTTGATGAACGCCGTCGACAGAGGACACGATTTAGAAGCAAGCATCACTGCCCTCGCTTGCATAGCGCCAGCTGCAACACAGTCTCCGTGGTCGGGTGTTCCACTTTTCGTCCAGGGGACGGGCTCGATGCCAGGTGCATCAGTCGTATGTTCATAACGTCGACCGATTCCGACGTGGTCACTTCGATCATGAATTTCATACTGGAAATCATTTGGCACGATGGAATCAAGAACGTCCCGCTCGACCGCTTCTACGGCATTCTCATGGATTGTTTCGATTTCTCAGGGCAGAGCCCGGTCGTCGTTCCCAAGCTGCGAGGTGTAGCGTACCCCAGCGCGAGGGCTTTCACCCACATCGAACTCCAGCGGCGGTGTATCACCCAATCCGGGGAGTACAAACAGGACGGTTGGAAGGACCTATGCGCAGAACACCGCCCCCTGTCACCCACGGACTACGGCGCCGATTCTGACCTCGAGGCCGTCCTGTTTATGGTGGACATGACGCTTGGGTATGGCTATGGGTTTCCATGGGAGCAGATACAAATGACACCGCCCCACCACGCATGGGTGTCCCACATGTTCCTTTACCACACCCGGCACGAGGGGGGATTGTCAGGGGTTCTGATGGATTTCGTGGAAAACTCGATGTCCCTTAAACCGCCCAGTGATATTGTTATCACGGACTGCCTCTTCATTGGGTTGACGATCGGCATCCCTTTCTGTGTCAGCGATCTTATCGTGAGAGACAAAGGTAGGGCTTGTGTTTTTGTCCGTATGCAACTTGCTGAATCCTCCCACCTAGCCGTGAGAAGAACCCCATCCTCAGGGAAGTCTTCCGAGTTCTTTCAATGATCCTCTCCTCCACATCTGTCCAAACCCCTCGGCCCTTCGCGCACTCCGGCTTGTCACACGGCTTGCAGCCAGTAATGTCTCCGACGCCAGTTTCGAACTATTCAGGACGATCATGGCTTCCGACAACCTGACGGGCCAGTAGTGGGAGGCCGCCCGCCTCGCCATTCACGGTGCATTCCAAGATGGCATCGATTTAACCCTATCAATGTTAGGGGAACCCAAAGAAATCCTCAGGTTCCTCGATTATCACCTGGGTCTCCAAGGGGCAGGGGAGTACCACAGGTCTGCTATCACTTCTGCCTTAGAGGTGATTATTGTGGGGTTGCGTGGCCGCCGGGCCAACCGCCTGACAGCCGAATGCACCAAGAAACTCAACTGTGCCAGTCCATCCTTCGCGAGAGGGGTGCGTTCGATACTCCACCCCGATGGTCCTGTTGAACTTCGTGGGAAGGCCACTAACCTTGTTGGCCTCATATCCGACCAATGGTTTAATTCCACAGTACCGATTATGAAGCCAGGGGAGGTGTCTGAATTCTCCGAACACGTTACTATGTTCGTAATCGACGAGGTTGCCCACACACCACTCATTCAGAAAGGTGGCGTCGCCATACTCTTTGGAATGCTCCGCTCGTCGGAGTGGAGGAATTTAATTATATAGTCACTATGTTCTGGAGCATGCTTGCCTACTGCGCCGTGGTTGATGAGGAGCAGGAGTCATTCAGGTGGTGTCTGCAGAATGCTATCGAGCTGTTGGAGGTTACAAGAGGGTTGTCTGGTGGTGAGGGGTGGTGGTATGGGACGCTTTGGTTTCACTACGACAAGTTGGATACCATGGTTCGGGATGAGGTGGAGAGGATCGCGAGGGATATGCCGTCGGGTGGTGGCCTTTCAGACCTGAACCTGTACCTCAATCTTATCGAACAAGAGGTCGTGGGGACACGAGAGGAGGTAGATGAGCTCCCTAACGAGGAGAGGATGGATAGACCTGGTACGGAGTTGGGAACTCGGTTGATTACTTTGGAGAGGAACCACCACAGGCTGTCTCGGATTGTTGGTGGACAGTAGAATGTGTACAGATCCGGTGTCCCACTCGACTCTTTTGTATTTGTACTGGCGCGTATCCCGCAACCACTACTTACTTTTCTTTTCATGTCGATAAGCTCCAGATCCGCAGCGCTACGAGATCGGTCGTCGAGATGTTTAGGATAGACGATTGTGCCGATATCTACGAAGTCCCGTATCGGTGGGTGGTGGCGGCGGCTCAAGAGGACCCGCGGACACGTCGTAGGGAGTCCGTCCCATGCAGCGTGGACCGTGGATCTTTCCGATAGCCGACATAACTGGTACGTTCCCTTATCGAATAACGAAAGGTTGGAAGCGGCTCTTCACAACGCCTTGGGGCCCACGCTGGGTGGCGTCGGACCTGAGGTCAACTTGCAACGAGTTTCGGCGAGAAATGGAAGAACACGAGGAGAAGTACGATGAATACCTGAATACCACGTTTATTTTCGTGAGTGCTTGTTCGTGTGCTTTTCAGCTATGACACAGAACTACCGTGGTGTACTCATGGTCGACGGGTCTGCTGGTTTGGAATCGATACCCGTGGTCAGACTCAACGGGCGGGGTCCTGACGGTTTCCTATCAATTTCCATGGAGTCCGCGATTTGCGGTGTCCAAGCCTACAGCGCTTGAAGCTTGAAGCTTGACGTTGGGCGGTAAGCGTGGGTGATCCGAGTCGGTGCGCTCAGCGCGCCTTCGAAAATCGCACCGACGACTGCTCCCCCTACCACCAACTCCGTTGTCACATCCGGTTTCGATCCCAGGATGCCACAAGAGACGGATTGGTTGGATGAATCGACGTAAGTGGTCATTCGGGTTACGGCGGACGATCTCTCATCGAGTGGCGAAAGGTTGGAGGCGGCCCTTCACAACGCCTTGAAGTCCGTGCTGGGGGGCGCCGGACCCGGGGCCAACCCCAGAATGGAGTTCTATAACAAATTTCAACGGGAAATGGAAGAACACGATCGCGACTTCGAGAAGAAGTACGATGAAGACCTGAACACCACGCTCATTTTCGTGAGTGTTCCCTCGCGTGCTGGGGGCGGAGCCCAAAAGACTGCCTGGGACCTGATGCTTACCATGAGGTTTCACGTAGTCTGGTCTCTTCTCGGCCGTGACATCGGCGTTTATTATCGACGTCCAATCGGAACTCAAGCCGGATTACGAGGAAATGAACAATAGGTTGCTCGAGATGCTTCTCAATGCCACCACTGGAAACCTCCCTGTAAATTCCGTGGCCGCTGTACCTCGGTGGTCCGGTCCCGAACCTGCTATCGTCCAGGTTCAGTGTATTTTCTATGCGACATTGTGTGCCACTCTCCTAGCATCCTTCCTCGCCATGCTTGGGAAGCAGTGGCTTAATCGATACAGACAGAACGAAACCCATGGGTCGGCCGTGGACAGGAGCAGGGTCCGCGAGAGGAAGTTGAACGGGATAGAAACCTGGAAGTTTCACGTCGTCATGGAGTCATTGCCAGTGATCCTTCAGTGCGCGCTGATCCTTTTGGGATTTGCACTCTCTCGATATCTCTGGGAGGTCAACCGTTCAGCCTCGTCCGTCGTGATGGGGTTTACAAGCTTTGGGCTCCTCTTTTACCTGCTCATCACGACGGCGTCCATAATGTCCTTTGATTGCCCGTTCCAAACCCCACTCTCACTTGTGATTCGTTTCATGATTGGCCTGGCCGCCCCGTACTGGCGAAACCTTCGGCGAACGTTTGGGCCAAAGCGACAACCTTCACCCAGAACACTGCGGGCGCGACGCGATTTGCCACTTTCGATGAATGCCGTCGGCAGAGGACACGAGTTGGAAGCCAGCATCACCGCCCTCGCTTGTATGGCGCCGGCCGCGATCCAGTTTCCTTGGTCAACCACTCCCCTTTTCATCCAAGAAACAGGGTCGGAGGGGGGCAGACTCGATGCCAGGTGTATCACTCGTATGTTCATAATGTCGACCGACACCGACGCGGTCACTTCGATCATGGATTTCATACCGGAGATCGTTTGGCACGGTGGGATCAAGGCCGTCCCGCTCGACCGCATCTACGGTATCCTCATGGATTGCTTCGATTTCTCGGGGCCGAGCCCGGTCGTCATTCCCAAGTTGCGAGACATAGCATACCTCAGCGCGAGGGCGTTCGTTCACATCGAACTCCAGCGGCGGTGTATCACCCGATACGAAGAGCACAAACAGGATGGTTGGAAGGCCCTATGCGCGGAGCATCCCCCCCTGTCACCCACAGACTACGGTGCCGATTCCGACCTCGAGGCCGTTCTTTTTATGGTCGACATGACCCTCGGGTACGGCGATGGGTTTCCATGGGAGCAAATAGAGATGACACCATCCCACCATGCATGGATGTCACACGCGTTCATTTATCGCGCCTGGCACGAGGGGGAAGTGTCGGAGGTCGTGATGGATTTCGTGGAAGATTCAATGTCCCTGCGACCGCCCAGTGATATCGTCATCACGGACTGCCTCTTCATCATCGGGCTGATGATTGGCGTTCCTTTCCACGTCAGCGATATTACCGTGAGGGACAAAAGGTTGGACCTGTTTTTTTTCTGCCCGCCATTCGCTGAATACTCTCACCCAGCTGTGAGTTGGAGTCCACCCTTGCAAAGGTCTTCAGAGTCCTTTCAGCAATCTTCTCCTCCAAATCTATACAAACGCCGTCGGCTCTTCGCGCTCTTCAGCTTATCACGCGGCTCGCAGTCGAGGAAGTCTCCAACGCCAATTACGAGTTGTTCAAGACAATCGTGGCTTCCAGCGACCTGACAGACCAGCAGTGGGAGGCTGCCCGCCTTGCGGCTCGCGGGGCATTTACACGAAATGTCGAGTCGTCGCCACCAGCGGTTGGAGAACCCAAAGAAATCTTCAAGTTCCTCGATTATCATCTTGGTCTCCACGGGGCAGGGGAGGATCACGCGTCTTCCATCACTCTCGCCTTGGGGGCGATTCACGAAGAATTGCTGGACCGCCGGCCCAACCGTCTGATAGTAGAATGCACCAGGAAACTCAACTGTGCCAGCCGATCCTTTGTTAGAGGGATGTGTTCGATCATGCATCCCGACAGCCCCGATGGACTTAGGTGGAGAGCCACTAGTCTGATCAGCTTCATGTCCGACCAGTGGTTTGACTCCCCACCCATTATGGAACCAAAGGAGATGTCCGAATTCTGCGAAAACCTTGCGGTGCTCGTAATTGACGAGATCTCCGACGGGTTGCTCATCCGGTGGCGCGGCGTCGCCCTCCTGTTTGAAATGCTCCACTCGCCGGAGTGGCGAAAGCACATAGTCACCAGGTTTTGGAGTATACTTGCCTATTGCGCGGTGGTTGAGGAGGAGCGGGAGTCGTTCAGGTGGTGTTTGCGGAACGCTATCGAGCTATTGGAGTTTACGAGAGGCTTGCCCCACGGCGAAGGGTTGAAGTGGTGGCACGGTACGCTTTGGTTCCACTACGACAAACTGGATACCACGGTTCGGGATGAGGTGGAGAAGATCGCGGGAGGTATGTCGTCGGGTGACGGACTCTCGGACCTGAACCTGTACCTCAATCTTATTGGGCAAGAGGTTGCGAGGACACGAAAAAGAGTGGACGAACTCCAGAATGGGAACAGTACGGCTGGCTATGGTATGAAGCTGAGGGCACGGCTAGTTGCTTTGGAAGGGAACCACCACAGGTTGGCTCGGATTACAGCTGGGCGCCAGTAGAGTATCATCCGATCGGTCAAGTAGCCTGCGACCATTTGTACATTTGTACCACGTATCCCGCAATACTCGTTTTTCTTTTTTGTCGTATCTATCCGTCCCCCGCTAATTCAGAGGTGGTCAGAGAGTTTCTCGGGTTTAGGTGTGAGAAACGCGAGTGACTACCAGTTACTAGTTAATAACGGTGATGTGTAGAGCCGCCAACGGCCACTTCCCCTTTTCGCGTTACAATACAAACCCACAGACCACGATCTGTGATGCCGAAACCCGCATACTATTCACCGATAAGAACACCGGTCCGGGGCCTTTCCAAGCACAGCCATTTGGAATGTGCGCCTGGTGAGCGCGTGGACGACCAACACACCCAGAGCGCCCCAGGGTACCCCACTAACCACCACTCCCCCTTGCCACCAAACCCGTCCCCATGCCTAATCCGGGCCCTGAAAAGGGGGGTACGTTGGACAAACAGATGTGCGTAGCCGTTTGAGTCACCACCGCACGATCTCTCATCGAACCATGAAAGGTTGGAAGAGTCCCTCCGCGATGCCTTGAGGTCCGTGCTGGGCGGCGCTGGACCCGGGGTCAATCCCAGAATGGAGTTCTATAACAAGTTTCAACGAGAAATGGAAGAACACGATCGGGACTTTGAGAAGAGATATGACGAAGATCTGAACACCACGCTTATTTTTGTTAGTGTTTATTCCTGCCTTGCGCTTTTACAATCGCTGGAACCCAATACTTACCGTGAGGTTTCGTGCAGTCTGGTTTATTCTCGGCCGTGACATCGGCGTTCATCATCGACGTTCAATCAGATCTGAAGCCTGATTACGGGGAAATGAACAACCGGTTGCTCGAGATGATCTTCAACGCCACCACTGGAACCCTCCCTGCTGCTGTGCCTCGGTGGCCCGGCCCCGATCCTGTTATCGTCCAGGTTCAATGCATTTTCTATGCGACGTTGTCCGCCACTCTCCTGGCCTCGTTCCTTGCCATGCTTGGGAAGCAGTGGCTCAATCGATACAGGCAGAACGAAACCCGTGGGTCGGCCGTCGGCAGGAGCAGGGTACGTGAGAGGAAGTTGGATGGGATAGAAAGGTGGAAGTTTCACCTTGTCATGGAGTCCCTGCCGCTGATTCTTCAGTGCGCATTGCTCCTTTTGGGATTCGCACTCTCTCGATATCTCTGGGAGGTTAACCGTTCCGTTTCATCTGTCGTGATTGGGGTCACAAGCTTTGGGTTCCTCTTCTACCTGCTCATCAC